>Ga0181612_109419_pt1 | contig 24556 bp, 15 predicted proteins | sample HoacroProtozoa21_FD_119630 | JGI IMG/M metagenome (GOLD analysis project Ga0181612, IMG submission 119630) | Hoatzin crop microbial communities from Cojedes, Venezuel. Combined Assembly of Gp0051906, Gp0051904, Gp0051908
GCTTCGCGAAAGGCGCGGGGTCGCCGAAGGCGTCGAATTCCTGCTTGCGCGTGCCGAGCGCGGCGTGGTTCCTGAAGAGCGGCGTGAAGAGGCTGACTCCGAGCCAGCGCAGCAATAGCTCGCGGCTGCAGTTGCAGCCGAAGCCGCCCGTGTCGGCGCCGCTGTAGAGGAAGCCGCACATATTGTAGGCGGGGAGCTGGCGGAGGTTTAAGAGGATATGGCTCCACCACGACTTGTTGTCGCCCGACCAGATCCCGCCGTAGCGGTGCATGCCGACGTAGGAGGCGCGTGAGAAGAGGAGGTAGCGGCTGTCCGGCCGTTCTTTGCGGATGCCCTCGCCCGCCGCGCGCGTCATGTTGTACCCGTAGAGGTTGTGGACGCGGTCGTGGCGCACCATTTCGCCGCCGATCTTGTGGTAAAAGCTCTCGTAGTCGCCCTGGTAGTTCGAGACCGAGCGCATGAGGTCCATGAACGAGAAGTATTCATATATCCCGAGGTTTTTCCCCTCGCACTCGTTTAGCTTTTCAAAGACCTCTCCGAGGTGCTTCGGCGAATAGAAGAGCGCGGGCTCGTTCATGTCGTTCCAGAAGCCTTCGATCCCCATGTCGAGGAGGACCTTGTACTTCGATCCGAACCATTCGCGCGCGTCCTTGTCGAGAAAATCCGGAAAATGAACGGCTCCGGGCCAGACGGCGGCCGTGAAGTCGCCTCCGTCCTCGTCCTTGCAGAAATAGCCGCCCTCTTTTCCCTCCTCGTAGACGTCGTAGCCGTCCTCGATCTTGACGCCGGCGTCGATGATGGGGACCAGGCGGATGCCGCGCGCCTTCATGTCCGCAGCAAAGCGCGCGAGGTCGGGGAAGGACTCGCCGTTGACGGTGAAATCCTTGAAGCGCTCCATATAGTCGATGTCGAGGTAGATCATGTCGAGCGGGATGCCGGCGGCCTCGTAGCGGTCGGCGATCTCCGCGAACTCGCTCTCCTTGGAATACCCCCAGCGGCTCTGGCCCAGGCCGAAAGCCCACTTCGGCGGGATGTAGCTGCGGCCGATCATTTTGCGGAAAGCGCGGACGATTTCCAGCTTCGTTTCGCCTTCGATTTCATAGACGTCCGCGTCGAAATAGTCGAAGGAAATGACGAGCTCCGACGGCTCGGTGAAGCCGACGTCGAAGGTGACGCGGCCCGCCGCGTCGATGAAGTATCCGCGCCGATCGCCCGCCCTGTCGAGGATGAAGAAGTTCTGCGCCGCGTAGAGCGAGGCCTTGTCCTCGACGTGGTCCGGGTCGTCCGAGCACCAGCTGACGTAGCGGCCGCCGCGCTTGTCGATGCCGCCGACCGTGCCGCCGAGGCCGATCACGGCGTCGTTCTTTTTCATTTTGAAAACGAGCCTCTTTTGCGCCTCGTCTACAGTGAAGGAAGAGGGCTCAGAGGAGGCCGCGGCCGGCTTATCAAGCACCGCCTCGGTTTCGATTGGATTGCCGAAAGTGTATCTGCGTACCATAAATGCTCCTTTTGACGCGCTTGCGCGTCCGATCGGGCGGGGCGTCCCTTCCCAAAACTGCGGAATCCGCGCCGCTTTGGCGGCGGGAGCTTCGGGAAGCCTTTTGGATATCGGCTGCCCGCCCGTGGAAAGGCGGCCGATCGGGCGCCCCGTTCCGCAAAGGGAGGGCGGCATTTCCGCTGGATAAAATATTCTTCTTTGATTTTAGTGGAGCGATGAACGGTTTACAAGAAATTCGGATGCAAAAAGAGGGCTGCCGCGCTTTGGTGCGGCAGCCCCCTGTTCCGACGGGTATTATTTAACTTAAATTTTATGCGCTTTCTTCGCAGACGAGATAAGGCATCAGGCTGCTCTCGAAGGCGGCGTCCTCGCCGTGCACGACGACTGTCAGGACCTTGCGAAGGTCGAGCGAGAACACTCCGAGGAGCGACTTAGCGTCGACGATGTAGCGGTTGTAGTAGATGTCCACGTCGCAGGAGCACTCGCAGGCCGCGTCGACAAAGCCGCGGACCTCGCTCTGCGTAAGGCGGATCTTATACTCTTTCATATTTCCCTCCAATCTGCCGGGCCTTGCGGCCGCTGGCGGCGCCGGCCTAAAAAGGCGCGCCGCCGGCTTTGGCAGGATGCGGAAAGCCATGGCCGAAGCGGGCGATGCACGGTAGGCTGTGCATGCGTGAAGGGGATGCCCGCCCCACGGCTGTTCCGACAATAGTATCGGAAAACGCGTCCAGAGCGGCAAAGGCATAAACCGCTTTTGAAAATGAAAAGCAAAATCGCAGTATCGGAACATTCGCGTTTTGACGCGAGTCCTGCGAAAGTGCGCTTTTCGCGCTTCCTTGCGCGAATTTTATTTCCCGATTCAGGTAAAGTCAAGCAGAAAAAGACAAGTTCGTGCAAAATCACTCAAAGAAAATGAAAAGGGCGCGGACTTTTGGTGAAGCTTAAGGCACTTAAAGGCCGCAGGAAGCTGCGCCGGCGGCGATCATTTTCAAAGTGTGCAGAAAGCCCGATTAGTAATATAATCAAAAGAAAGCGCGCACCGCGGAACGGCATTTACGGAAAATGGAGATTTTTATGGAAGATAATAAACTTGCGCTCCTCATCGACTCGGACAACGTATCGCCGAAATACCTGAACGGCATTTTCGATGAGCTGGCGCAGTACGGTACGGTGACGTACAGGAGGATTTACGGGGACTTCACTTCGCCGTCGAAGGCTAGGTGGAGCGACAGGCTGCTTGAGCGGTCGATCATCCCGATACAGCAGTTCTCGAACACGACGGGCAAGAACGCCACGGACTCCGCGCTCATTATCGACGCGATGGACCTGCTCTACAATTCGAACGTCGACGGCTTCTGCATCGTGAGCTCGGACAGCGACTTTACGCGCCTTGCGAGCCGCCTTCGCGAGTCGGGGAAGATCGTCATCGGGATGGGAGAGAAGAAGACCCCCTCGTCCTTCAGGGCGGCGTGCACGATATTTACCGAGCTTGAGAACCTGATCGACGGCCAGAGGAGCGGAAAGGTCACGAAGGACGCAATCGAGGAGGATATCGTAAATATCATCACTCAGAACGACAACAAGGGCAAGCCGACGTCGCCCGGCGAGATCGGCTCGAAGCTCCAGAACAAGTACCCCGACTTCGACATCAGGACCTTCGGATACACGCAGCTTTCGAAGTTCCTCGAGGACCTCGACGCGATCACCATGCGCAAGGACAGCTCCAGCCTCTGGGTCGCACTGCGCGACGACAATGTCAACAAGGACAAGCTCGTAGATGAGATCGTCGCCTACGTGAAGTCGCGCGGGCAGTCGATCGCGATGGCTTCGCTCGGCAACGAGCTGCACAGGCGGTATAAGAACTTCAGCGTCCAGCGCTACGGCTACAGCCAGCTCTACGCCTTTATCGAGAGCATACCCGAGCTCAAGGTCGTGGGCGACCGGAACGAGCGGCGCGTGATGTATGCGGGAAATGGAAAAGATGCCGCAGCTGACGCGGGCAAAGAGCGCAGGGACGGCGCGCCGCGCCAGGGCGGCCGCCGGGGCGGGCGCGCCGCAGAGGCCGCCGCGGAGCAGGCGCCAAAGGAGGCAGGGCCGGCAGCGGCGGATGCGGGACGCGCCTTCGCCGGGGAAAACGGCGGCCAGGCGGGCCTTGAGGAAAGCGGCGGCCTTGGCGGAAGCCTTGATTACTCCGCCTCCGGCGGGGCTTTGGGCTATGCGGCCGGCGCGGAAGATGCGGGCTCAGAGGCTTCCGGAGAGGCAGAAGGCGGAAACGCAGCGGCGGAGGGCTTTGCGGACGCCCCCTTTGAGACGGGCGACGGATATGCCGCCGAGGCTTCCGCCGTGGACGTCAGCGACGCCGACGCTCTGAGCCGCGCCAACGAGGCGGCCTTCGAGGCGGCGATGCGCGACGCGGCAGGAAAGGGCAGAGCGGGTAGGAAGAAAGCGGCTTTAAAGAAGGACGACGAACTTGACGGGGCGGCGTCCGGCGGCGAAGATGAAAGCGCGGCTAAAGAGGCGCAGGAGGCATCTTCGGATATCGCCGAGGGAGCTTCGGAAGCAGCCGCGGAGGAAAAGCAAAAGCGCAGGCGCGGGCGCAGGAAGAAGAAAAACGCCGCGGCCGCGGAAGAGGACAGGGCAGGCGGAGAAAGCTCGCCCGAGGATATGAAGCCTGCGGAGGAAAAGGCCGTTGAGGCCGGGGCCGAGGCGGATAAGGCCGACGGGGCCGGCGCCAAGGACGGCGGGGAAGAACCTGCTGCGGCCGAGGAGAATGCGGCCGAGGCGGCAAAGACCGAGGATAAGGCCGCCAAGGAAGGCAGGCGCGGAAGAAGGCGCAAGGCGAAGGCGGATTCGGGAGAAGGCGCCGAAAAAGAGAAGGAAGGCGGCGGGGACGGCCTTGACCGGCAGGCAAGGGACGCCGGAACGCAGAGCGGGGAGGCGGCTTCCGCCGGTGAAGGCGGAGCTGCGGCGAAGGCCGGAGCCGTCGAAGGCGAGGATGGAGCCGGTGCGGTAAGCGCGGACGCCGCAAGCGCGGCGAAGAAGCCCGCAAGGCGTAGCAGGAAAAAGGCCGCGCCGAAGGAAGAAGAGCCGGCCGGGGCGGAAGCCAAGGCCGAGGCAAAGCCTGACGCTGAAGCTGAAAGCAAGGGCGAAGGCGTCGCCGAACCTGCAGCCGGATCTTCAGGCGAAGCTCCAAAAAAGAAGCGTTCCTACAGGCGCAAGAAGAAAGCTGAAGAAGCCTGAGCCAGTCTGCGTTTCGGCGCGGTAATGCTGCGCACAAGGCGTGCCGGACGAAAAGCCCCGGCACTGACCGAAGGAACGCTTGGACAGGTCGAAGCTTCAGTGAGGTTATATGGCTGAACGCGATAAGGCGAACGGAACTGTGAAGGAAGAAGGCGGACGTTTGTTCCGCCTTTCTGTTCGCGGCCTCGTGACCTTCCTCTTAAGGAGCGGCGACCTCCCTTCGTCCCTAGGCGCTGCCGACCCGAACGCCATGCAGGCGGGTAGCCGGCTCCACAGGCGCATTCAGGCGCGGATGGGCGCGGGCTACAGCGCGGAGGAGCGGATCGCGTTCCCCAAAAGCGGCGAGGGCTACGAACTCTTGGTGGAAGGCCGCGCTGACGGCATTTTCAGCATGAGGGAAGAGGCCTTCGACGAAAAGTGCGCCCTGACTTATGCGGGCGTCCCGGAAATTGAGAAGATACTGGGCCTTGGCCTTTGCAAGGCGGGCGCGGGGGAGCGCGCGGTCACCGTCATCGATGAAATAAAGGGGACTTACGCGTCCCTAAGGAGCCTCGAAGCCCCCGTCCCCTGGCAGCTCGGCCAGGCGAAGTTCTACGCGGCGGCCTACGCGCTCAAGCACGGTTTAGAGCGCGTGGGCGTCAGGATGGTCTACGCGGAGCTTGGGGGCGAGGAAAGACTCACGGACGGGGCGAAGTGCTTCTGCTATTCATTTTCAAGAGAAGAGATCACAAAATGGCTGGACGGCCTTTTGGCCGAGGCCGATAAGTGGATAAAGAGGCGGATCGAGTGGGACAGGCAGCGGGACGGATCGATAGGAAAATTGGAGTTCCCGTTTGAGTACCGCCCGGGGCAAAAGAGGCTCGTCGGCGCGATCTACCGCACGATCGAAAGCCGGGGCAAGCTCCTTTGCATGGCTCCGACGGGCACGGGCAAGACGATGGCCGCGGTCTACCCCGCGGTCTGGGCCCTGCGGCTTAAAAAAGCAGCGGGGATCTTCTACCTGACCGCGAAGAACCAGACGGCCGAGGCGGCGGATTCGGCCTTTGAAATCCTGCGCGGCAGGGGCGCGAGGCTCAAGTACGTGAAAATAGCGGGGCGGGAGCGCATGTGCCCCTGGCACAAGGAGGCCTGCACCGCGGAGAGCTGCCCGCTGGCGAAGGGCTTCTACGACCGCATAAACGAATGCCTGTGGAAGTCGCTGCACGAGCGCGACGTATTCGGCGGCGATGAAGTCTTGAAAATAGCCGAGGAAGCGGAGCTTTGCCCCTACGCGCTCGCGCGGGAGCTCGCCCCCTTCGCGGACGCCGTCTGCGGCGACTACAACTACGCCTTCGACCCGCACGCGAGGATCGAGTCGTTCTTCAGCGGCAAGGGCGAGGACGGGAAGATACTCCTCGTCGACGAGGCCCACAACCTGGTCGACCGGGCGCGGGAGATGTATTCCGCGGAACTTTCCGACAGCGAAATCATGGAGGCGGCCGGATATTTTAAGGACGGCGGGTACAAGGCCGAGAAGAAGGCCTTAAAGCGCCTTAGGCAAGCGCTTTTGGACATCGGCGAGGCCGCTTTTGAAGGGGGCTTCGGCGTCAGGCGGTTCGACGGGGAGCGCTACTGCGTGCTTGCCGGAATCCGGCGGGAGGATCGCCGCCCCTATTCCAGGGAGCTTTTGGAGGAGCTTGAAAAGGCCGCCGCGAGGGCGCTTTCCGAGCTCGACGGCTTCTTCGCCGGCGAGCCGCCTGAGAAAATGGCCGACGCGATGCGGCCGTTCTATTTCGCGCTCGGCGACTTCGCCGACGTCATCGGAAGGACGGAGGCCGGAAGGTGCGTATTTGCCGTAAAGGACGTGAAAGGAAGGGTGAGGGTGAAGTCGCTGTGCGCCGACCCTGCGGCGCGCCTTAAGGAGTGCCTTGAGGGAGCCGCGGGAACGGTGTTCTTCTCGGCGACGCTGCTGCCGGTTTCTTACTACAAGCGGCTTTTGACGGGCAGCCCCAAGACCCCCGCGGTCTACGCGGAAAGCAGCTTCGACCCAAAAAGGCGTCTGGTCCTTATAGGGCGCGGAGTCACCACGCGCTACAGGGACAGGAGCGAGGAAATGTACCGGAAGATCGCTAGGTACATCAAGGAGGCCGCGTCGGGAAAGAAGGGGAATTACATGGCCTTCTTCCCTTCATTTTCAATGCTGTCGGAGGTGCTTGAAATCTACCGCTCGGAGTTCGACGACGACGAGTCGGACTACGTCGCCCAGCAGCCGCACATGGACGAGGCGGCGCGGGAGATCTTCATGGAGAACTTCGAGGGGGAGCCGCGGCGGACGCTGGTCGCCTTCTGCGTGATGGGCGGGATATTTTCCGAGGGGATCGACTTGAAGGGCGACCGCCTGATCGGGGCGGTTATAGTCGGTCAGGGAATACCGCAGGTAACGCCCGAGAGGGAAGTCTTGAGGGAATATTTTCAGAGGAATTTCGGCAGCGGCTATTCTTTCGCCTATCTCGTGCCGGGGATGAACAAGGTCCTGCAGGCCGGCGGGCGCGTAATAAGGACGGCAGAGGACCGGGGAGTCGTGATGCTTCTCGACGATCGGTTCTTGGAAGAGGAGAGCCTTTCAATGCTTCCGAGGGAGTGGGGCGATTGGCGGGCGGCCGGACCCGGCGAGGCGGGCGAAGCGGTCAAGGAGTTTTTTAAAGAGGACCCGCAGGCGCAAAGACCGGAGGATTAAAAGCTTTTTAAATGCGGTTTCCGGGCTCCGCCGCCTGTGGTAAGCGGGGGCGAGTTGTGCTAAACTTAGGGCTGCGGCATTTGCCGCGTTTTCCTTCGGGCGGGCCGTAAGCGGCCGCGCTTTGGGGATGGCTTAAAAGAGCGGATTTTGTGCGTCCGCTTTATTTATTCAAGGAGGCAGGCATGGAGAAGATTTCTACTAATACGGCTCCCGCGGCGATCGGGCCCTACACGCAGGCGATAAAGTCGGGAGGTTTCCTTTTTACCTCGGGACAGATACCCATCAACCCCGCGAGCGGCAATATCGAAGCCGATGAAATCAAGGGACAGGCCGAGCAGGCGATCAAGAACCTCGGCGAAGTCTTAAAGGCCGCCGGCCTCGGCTTCGAGGATGTCGTCAAGACGGTCTGCTTCCTCGACGATATGGACGATTTCGCGGCCTTCAACGAAGTCTACGCGAAGTATTTTACGAGCTGCCCGGCGAGGTCGTGCGTGGCGGTGAAGACGCTGCCGAAGGGCGCGCTCTGCGAGATCGAGCTTATAGCGAAGGATAAATGAAAACCTAGGGCCAAAGCGCCGCGGCGCTTGGGGCTTAGGGGGCAAATGGCGGGGCGGGAGCGCCCGCGCTAATCATTTTCAAAAGAATGCGCTTCGAAAGGAAGGCAGGAATGGTCAGAAGAATCTACGTTGAAAAAAAGCCGGATTTCGCCGTCAAGGCGAAGCAGCTCCGCCACGAGGCGAGGCACTACCTCGGAGTGCCCGCCCTTGAAGACGTAAGGATTTTCATAAGGTACGACGTCGAGAACATTTCGGACGCGACCTATGAGAAGGCGAAGGCGACGGTTTTCTCCGAGCCGCCGGTCGATTTCCTCTACGAGGAGGAGCTGCCTGAAGAGGCCAGGCCGCACGCGGTCTTCTCGGTCGAGTTCCTGCCCGGGCAGTTCGACCAGAGGGCGGATTCGGCGGAGCAGTGCATCCGATTCCTGGACGAGGAGGAGGCCCCGACGGTCAGGACAGCCGTGACGTATATGCTGATCGGCGATTTGACCGAGGAGGACGTCGAGCGGGTCTGCCGCGACCGCATCAACCCGGTCGACTCCAGGAAGACCGACGAGGTCAAGCCCGCAACGCTCGCGGAGGATTATCCCGAGCCCGAGGACGTCGGAGTGTTCGACGGCTTCATTTCGCTCGGCGACGAGGCGCTTTCGGAGCTCTACAAGAGCCTCGGGCTCGCCATGACCTTCAAGGATTTCAAGTGCATCCAGGACTACTTCGCGGGCGACAGGCGCGACCCGACCGTCACCGAAGTGAGGATGCTCGACACCTACTGGTCGGACCACTGCCGCCACACGACCTTCCTGACGGAGCTGACCGACATCAAGGTCGCCGAAGGGAAGTACCGCGCGCCGATCGAGGCGTCGCTTAAGCGCTACCTCGCCGACCACGCCGAGATGTACAAGGGCAGGAGCGACAAGTACGTCTGCCTGATGGACATGGCTATACTCGCGGCGAAGAAGCTCAAGAAGGACGGCTACCTCGACGACCAGGAGGAGTCCGACGAGATAAATGCCTGCTCGATCGTCGTTCCCGTCGACGTGGACGGGAAGGAAGAGCCCTGGCTCATTAATTTTAAAAATGAAACCCACAACCACCCGACCGAGATCGAGCCTTTCGGCGGCGCGGCGACCTGCCTGGGCGGCGCGATAAGGGATCCGCTCTCGGGGCGCACCTACGTCTACCAGGCGATGCGCGTCACCGGCGCGGCGGATCCGACGCTCCCGGTCGGACAGACCTTAAAGGGCAAGCTCCCGCAGAAGAAGATCGTCCGCGAGGCGGCCGCGGGATACAGCTCTTATGGCAACCAGATCGGCCTTGCGACAGGGCTCGTCGAGGAGGTCTACCATCCCGCGTATGTCGCCAAGCGCATGGAGATCGGCGCGGTCATCGCGGCGGCCCCGCAGTCGGCGGTGCAGAGGCTTACCTCCGACCCGGGCGACGTGATAATCCTCCTCGGAGGCAGGACGGGACGCGACGGGATCGGCGGCGCGACGGGATCTTCGAAGGTGCACACCGAGCAGTCGACTTCCACCTGCGGCGCCGAGGTCCAGAAGGGAAACGCCCCAACCGAGAGGAAGCTCCAGAGGCTCTTCAGGCGGCCTGAAGCGGCGCACCTCATTAAGAAGTGCAACGACTTCGGCGCGGGCGGCGTGTCGGTCGCGATCGGCGAGCTCGTCGACGGCCTGATGATCGACCTTGACAAGGTACCGAAGAAGTACGCCGGCCTCGACGGCACGGAGATCGCGATCTCCGAGTCGCAGGAGAGGATGGCGGTAGTCGTCGACCCGAAGGACGCGGAGCGCTTTATGGAGCTCGCGGCCGAGGAGAACCTTGAGTCGACGGTCGTCGCCAAGGTCACCGAAGAGCCGCGCCTCGTCATGACCTGGCGCGGAAAGACCATCGTCGACATCTCCCGCGAGTTCATCAACACCAACGGCGCGCACCAGGAGACCGAGGCCCTGATCGAGATGCCCGAGGAAGGCGAAGGCCTCTTTGCCGACGGGCGCGACATGGCGGGCGCGGACGATGCCGCCGTCAAGGAAAAGTGGATAAGCGTGCTCAAAGACCTCAACGTCTGCTCGCAGCGCGGCCTCGGCGAGAGGTTCGACAGCTCCATCGGAGCCGGCTCGGTCCTCATGCCCTACGGCGGAAAGTACCAGCTCACGAAGGAGCAGGTCATGGCCGCGAAGGTGCCGGTCCTCGGCGGGAAGACGAAGTCCGCGACCCTTATGAGCTACGGCTTCGACCCCTTCCTCTCGGAGAAGAGCCCCTACCACGGAGCCGTCTGGGCGGTCACGGAATCGATGTCGAAGATCGCCGCCGCGGGCGGAGACGTCAAGAAGATACGCTTCACCTTCCAGGAATATTTCAGGCGCATGAGCGCCGATCCCGCACGCTGGAGCCAGCCAGCGGCCTCGCTCCTCGGAGCCTATGAGGCGCAGCTGCGCTACCATCTGCCGTCGATCGGCGGCAAGGACTCGATGTCGGGAACCTTCGAGGACATCGACGTCCCGCCGACGCTCGTCTCCTTCGCGGTCGATACCGCAAAGACCGATGAGATCGTCAGCGCCGAGTTCAAGGCTGCGGGCAACGCGGTCCTCCGCCTCGCCCTTCCGCGGGACGCATACGACCTGCCCGACTACGACGCCGTCATGGAAGCCTACGCCCTCCTCCTTCAGGACATGCGGGCGGGGCGCGTGAAGGCGGCTTCCGTCGCCGGAAGGCACGGCATCGCGGCCGCAGTCTCGAACATGGCTTTCGGCAACAAGCTCGGCTTTGCCGCCGACGCGTCGCTCGACCCCGCCGACTTCTTCGGCGCGGCCTACGGCGACATAGTCATCGAAGCCGCGGCGGATGACCTTTCCGCCATGGCGGGAAGCTACATCAAGGTCGGAACCGTGACCGAAGAGCCGGCCTTCGCCTTCCGCGGCATGGAGCTTTCTGTAGAGGAAGCCCTCGCGGCGCACGCCTCGACCCTTGAGCCGGTATTCGCCACCACGGCGGGCGGCGAGGACGGCGAATGCGCGCGCGAGCCCTACACGGCGGGCAGCGTATACGTCTGCAGGAACAAGACCGCCAAGCCGCGCGTCTTCATCCCGGTCTTCCCGGGCACGAACTGCGAGTACGACAGCACCGCGGCCTTTGAGGACGCGGGCGCGGAAGTATCGGTCGCCGTGTTCAGGAACCTCACGGCAGAGGACATCCGCGAGAGCGTCGAAGCCTTTGAAAATGAAATCCGCAAGGCGCAGATCATCATGTTCCCGGGCGGCTTCTCCGCGGGCGACGAGCCGGACGGCTCCGCGAAGTTCTTCGCGACGGCCTTCAGGAACGCGAAGCTCAAAGAAGCGGTGACGGACCTTTTAGACAAGAGGGACGGCCTGGCGCTTGGCATCTGCAACGGCTTCCAGGCGCTCATAAAGCTGGGGCTCGTCCCGGGCGGCCGCATCGCCGACCAGACCGAGGACGCCCCGACGCTCACCTACAACACCATCGGCAGGCACATCTCCCGCATGGTCTACACGAAGGTCGCCAGCAACAAGTCGCCCTGGCTTTCAAGGGTGAAGCCGGGCGAGGTCTACGTATCGCCCGCCTCCCACGGCGAAGGGCGCTTCGTAGCCCCGAAGGAAGTCATCGACGCGCTCTTTGCAAACGGCCAGGTCGCGACGCAGTACTGCAGCTTCGACGGCACGGTGACCCTCTCCGACGCGTGGAACGTGAACGGCTCCTACGCCGCGATCGAGGGCATCACCTCGCCCGACGGCCGCGTGCTCGGCAAGATGGCGCACGCTGAAAGGCGCGGGGACGCGGTAGCCAAGAACATCTTCGGCAATCAGGACTTGCAGATTTTCAGGGCTGGTGTAGAATATTTCAAATGATTTTTCGCTTGGGCGGCCGCGCGAGGCAAAGGTCACGGCGGCAGAAAAGAAAAGGAGAACGACATGTTTGCAGCTGACGGAAAGTTTGAAAATGGCGTGCTTACCGTGAAGGTCGACGGCAGGGTCGATTCCGTCACGGCCGACGATCTCGACAAGAAGCTCACCGAGCTCCGCAAAGAGTATCCGGACGGCGAGATCAGGCTCGACTTCGCCGACCTCAATTACATCTCCAGCGCGGGCCTTCGCGCGCTCCTTCGCCTCAGGAAGGGCGAGCCGGAGCCGGTAGCCATCGACAATATGTCCGAGGCGGTGCGCGAGATTTTCGAGGTCACGGGCTTCTCGGACCTCTTCGAAATCACGGACTGAAGGCTTTTGAGGGAAAGCGCGCCGCGGCGCGCTTTCATTTGACGGATTGGCTTTTATAAAAAATAAAAGGAGACGATAATGGCTTACTATTACGATGAGCCGTCGAGGACGTTCGGCGAATATTTGCTGATCCCGGGCTACAGCTCCTCCGAGTGCATACCGGCGGCGGTGGATCTTTCGACTCCGCTCGTGAAGTACAGAAGAGGCTTCGAGGAGTGCCCCCTGAAAATGAATATCCCGATGGTTTCCGCCATCATGCAGTCGGTTTCAGGCGAGAGGCTTGCCATCGAGCTGGCAAAGCAGGGCGGCATCTCTTTCATTTACGGGGCACAGACGATAGAGGACGAGGCCGCCATGGTCGCCAGGGTCAAGGCTTACAAGAAGGGCTTCGTCACCAGCGACTCCAACCTCCCGCCGACGGCGACGCTCGCCGACGTGCTGAGCCTTAAGGAGCAGAAAGGGCATTCGACCGTCGCGATCACGGACGACGGCACGGCGCACGGAAAGCTCCTCGGAATCGTCGCCTCCCGAGACTACCGCCTCTCCCGCATGACGGGCGACCTGCCCGTGACCGAGTTCATGACGCCGCTTGAAAAGCTCGTCACGGCTCCGGCGGGGACGAACCTCCACGACTGCAACGACATTATCTGGGAGAACAAGATCAACTCCCTCCCGCTCGTCGACGAGGAAGGGCGCCTTGTGTACATGGTCTTCCGCAAGGACTACGACTCGCACAAGGAGAACGTAAACGAGCTCCTCGACGCGCACAAGAGCTACGTCGTCGGCGCGGGCATCAACACCCGCGACTACGCCGAGCGCGTGCCTGCCCTGGTAGAGGCGGGCGCGGACGTCTTATGCATCGACTCCTCCGAAGGATTTTCCGAGTGGCAGAGCAGGACGCTTTCCTGGATCCGCGAGAAGTACGGCGACACCGTCAAGGTGGGCGCGGGCAACGTCGTCGACCGCGACGGCTTCCGCTTCCTCGCCGAGGCGGGCGCGGACTTCGTCAAGATCGGAATCGGCGGAGGATCCATCTGCATAACGCGCGAGACGAAGGGCATCGGACGCGGACAGGCGACGGCGGTCATCGAGGTGGCCAAGGCGCGCGACGAGTACTACAAAGAGACGGGCATTTACGTGCCGATCTGCTCCGACGGCGGCATCGTCCACGACTACCACATCACGCTCGCGCTCGCTATGGGCGCCGACTTCGTGATGCTCGGCAGGTATTTCGCCCGCTTCGACGAGAGCCCGACGCAGAAGCTCCGCATCAACGGAAGCTACGTCAAGGAGTACTGGGGCGAGGGCTCGAACCGCGCGCGCAACTGGCAGAGGTACGACCTCGGCGGCGACAAGAAGCTCAGCTTCGAGGAAGGCGTCGACAGCTACGTGCCCTACGCCGGCCCGCTCGCCGAAGGCGTCACGAACACGCTTTACAAGGTCAAGTCGACCATGTGCAACTGCGGCGCGCTGAGCATCGACGAACTGCAGCGCAAAGCCCGCCTCACGGTCGTCTCCTCGACCTCCATCGTCGAGGGCGGAAGCCACGACGTCATCAGGAAAAACCAGGCCAGGAACGACTGAGCGAACGGCACGTGCGGCTTAAAGCGCCGCAGAAATAGAATTTATGCATGCATCCCGCAAAACAGCGGGATGCATTTTTTGCGGGAAAGGGGATCGATGTCCGCCGTGCTTGCACGAGCGGACATTAGATCCCCAAGGGGCACCGAGCGGCTGTGCCGCGAGGTGCCGCGGTTTCCCGCAGGATTGTGCAGGGGCGGTTTTCCCCTGCACAATCCTGCGGCAAACAGTTGTAAAAAAGATACAATTCTCAAATCTTGTATATGCCTTGACAGTGTGCAAGTTGACAGACGAAAGGGGCAATTTTATAATTAAAGACAGTTTTGGGGAGTTATTCTCGTGCAAAATGGATAATTGTCGCGGACGCTTCCCAAGGCTGCCGCCGTTTTTAAGGCGGCGCAGCACGTTGAATTGTATATTTTTCGAAAAGGAGAAAAAGTATGCAGTGGCTTGACAATCTTCTCAACACGATTCCCGCTGTCGTACAGGCTGTCCTTCTTCTCATCCTCGCGCTCATCGCCGCGGCCATCGCCCGCGCGGTAGTCGTGAAGATCCTGAACGGCACTGTCGGCAAGAAGGCGGCGGAGAGGGGCGACGGCGACAAGTACGATGTCAACGGCATCATCAAGCTCGTCGGATCGCTCGTGTTCGCGATCGTATTCATCCTCTTCCTTCCGGGCGCCCTCGACAAGCTCGGAATGTCGTCCGTGACGCAGCCGATTTCGAGCATGGCGGGCACGTTCATCAACTTCATCCCGAAGCTCATCGCCTGCATCATCCTCGTGGCGTTCGGTCTCTTCCTCGCGAAGCTCGTCTATCAGCTTCTTGACGCCATCCTCACGAAGGTCGGCCTCAACAAGCTCCAGGAGCGCTTCAACATGAAGAGCGCGGGCGGCATGACGTTCTCCAACATCGTTGCCAAGTTCGCATACGTCTTGGTAGCCCTCATCTTCGTGGTCGCGGCCGTCCAGGTACTCGGAATCTCCTCGATTTCCAGCGCGGCGCAGAAGGTCCTCGACACGACCTTCGAGTTCATCCCGCTCGCATTCGCGGCCTTCGTGATCGCGGCGTTCGGCATCTTCCTCGGCCGCATCATCGGCAGCCTCGTCGAGACCGTCCTTTCCGGAACGGGCGTCGACAAGTTCTCGAAGGAAGTCTATCAGACTGAAAATGAGAAGGCTATGCCGGCCTCTAAGGTCATCGGCATCTTCTGCAAGGTCCTCATCGACATCATCTTCATCGTATCGGCGGTCAAGATCCTCAAGATCGAAGTCCTCACCGAGGTCGGCGTCGCCGTCATCGCGTACCTTCCGAAGATCGTCGTCGCCTGCATCATCGTCCTGGCGGCTTGGGCTGTCTCGGCTTGGGCGGCAAGGATGATCATCAACACCTATCCGAAGGCAACGGGCCTTGCGACCGTCGTCCGCGTCGCGATCCTCGTCCTCGCGGGCTTCATGGCTCTCAGCCAGCTCGGCATCTCTTCTTCGATTACCGACACGCTCTTCCGCTGGATGTGCATCGGCGGCGCCGCTGCGTTCGCAGTCGCCTTCGGCTTCGGCGGCAAGGACTGGGCGAAGAACACGCTCGAGAAGCTTACGAAGAACACCGAAGACCAGCTCAAGAAGGATTGAGCCTGATTTAGGAAAATCAAGAATCAAGGGGCGCTGCCTGCGGGCAGCGCCTTTCTTTGCCGCAAAGAGAGGCCGCGGCGGCGGATGGCACGGCCCGTGCGGTCCTGCCGCGCTGAAATTCGGATTTTTTGCATGGGGCAGACGATTGTGGTAAAATCAGCGGTTAGAAGCAACTAACCAAGCGGCGGCAGGCATCTCCCGACGGAGCTTATGCACAAGAACGCCCGGGATTTTTATTTACAAAATGGATTTCAAGCGATGAGAGAAGTGGTTTTTGGAGTGCTCATCCCCTTCGCGGGAACCGCAGCAGGATCGATGTGCGTGCTCTTTATGCGCGGGAGGATGAACGAGGCGGTGCAGCGCGTCCTGACCGGCTTTGCCGCGGGCGTGATGGCTGCGGCCTCGGTCTGGAGCCTGCTCATACCTTCAATGGAAAATGCAGCGCGGACGGGCTTATTTTCAGGCAGGCTCGCCTTTGTCCCCGCGGCCGCCGGCTTTTTGGCTTGGAATACTCTTCCTGCTGCTAATCGACAGCCTCGTGCCCCACCTTCACCAGTTCGCGGGCGAGCCCGAGGGCGTAAAGAGCCGCCTCGGAAGGACGACGATGATGGTCCTCGCCGTGACCATCCACAACATCCCCGAGGGGATGGCGGTCGGAGTAGTGTACGCGGGCTGGCTTTCCGGCGGAACGGGGATAACGGCCATGGGCGCGCTCGCGCTCGCCCTCGGCATCGCGATACAGAACTTCCCCGAGGGGGCGATAATCTCGATGCCCCTGCACGCGGAGGGGATGGGCAAGGGCAGGGCCTTCCTCATGGGCGCGCTCTCGGGCGCAGTCGAACCCGCGGGCGCCGCGCTGACGATAGCCGCGGCGGGATACGTCGTGCCGCTCCTTCCCTACCTTCTCTCCTTTGCCGCTGGCGCCATGATCTACGTGGTCGTCGAGGAGCTGATACCGGAAATGATGGAGGGGAAGCATTCGAACGCCGCCGTCGTCGCCTTCGCCTTCGGCTTTTCGCTGATGATGGCGCTCGACGTCGCCCTGGGGTGAGGCACGGTTTGCCGGCCCGCCGCGCGTTTCATTTTCAGCCTCACTTAGGTATAAATGATAGCATAAAAGAGGTCCTGTAAAGAACCCCGCCGAAAGGCATATGGTCATATAGAACAAAAGCGAGGGCATCTCGCGGAATTTGTTCAATAAAATATACAATAAATTAACAAGGGGTAGGACAGGCCTAAGGCCAGATGATATAATCTGCTCGGCAGTGCCCAAAGGATACCTGCTTGAACAATGGGAAGGCCAAGGGCACGCGGCGGTTTTTAATGAACCGCAGGAGTCGTGGAGAGATAGAGGAGGAAATGATTATGAAGAAAATGGTGGTTATCGCGCTTTCGCTTGTAACCGCGGCGGCTCTTGCGGGCTGCGGACAGTCGAAGGGCAGCGCGTCGGGCGCATCAGTTTCAGCATCCGAGGCATCCGAGGCGGAGGAGAGCAGCGCGGCCGATTCTGAGGATTCCGAAGAGTCCGAGGATGAGGACGAGGACGATTACGAGGACGAGGAAGAGTCCGATTACGAAGACGAGGATGAAGACGAAGATGAGGACGAGTCTTCTTCCGCCGGCGCCGGAGTCTACGAGGGCTTTTCGGAGGTAGTGGCTTCGACCGACGACCTTGAATTCGCGATTACGGGAATCGATACGGACGGTGGTTCGTATGACTGCGAGCTGAAAGTCAGCCTGAAGAACAAGACTGAAGACAAGACGATGAGGTTCGCCATCGAAGAGATGTCGGTCAACGGCGTCATGTGCGACCCCGTCTGGGCCGACACCGTCACGCCGGGCAATGTTGCATTGAGCAGGATGGGATGGGACGACGATGAGCTGGAGGCCTACGGCCTTGACGCCGACGACATAACCCAGATCGAGTTTACCCTCAAGGTCTATGACGACGACGACTGGATGGCGGAGGATTTCCTCAACGAGACGTACACCGTGTACCCGAAGGGCGAGGATGCCGCGAAGACCGTCGTTCGCGAGACGGCCGACACGGACATAGTCCTCTTTGACAATGACTATTGCTACATGGCGGTCACGGGAGAAGTCAGGGACACGGAAGAAGGATACGAGCTTCAGGCTTATTTCGTAAATAAGACCGACAAGGTCCTGATGGTGGCGGTCGATGACGCCGCGATTAACGGCTTTATGTGCGCCCCGCACTGGGCGGATACGGTAGCCGGCGGCAAGGCGCTCCCGATATTCATAGACTGGCGCGACTGGGATCTTGAGGAAATCGGCCTCACCGCCGACGACATTGAGAAGGTCGAACTTAGCATCAGCGCCTATGATTACAAGGATTACACGGAATACGTCGAAGAGACCTGCACTATAGACGTTACGAGCTTCTCGCAAGCAGGAAGCCGCGCAGACGGCGGAGCATTTTAATAACTTGGATTGCAAAAGCCCCGCGCAAAGAGCCGCGCGGGGCTTTTGATTTGTGTGAAAGCCTCCGGAGCGTCACGAATTTCAGGTTCAGCGTTTCGACGATCTTCTTTGCGGCGATGATCGCCATTTTCATACCGTCGTTTTACAACACCCTTGGGGAGCTTGAGGCCAAGGAAGCGGGCGAAGAGTTCAAGGGGGGATACACGACCTGGATGGCCGTGCTTTTGTTCATAGGAACGGCCGCCCTGTTCGTGCTTATCGGGATAATCCTTCAGCAATACCTTCTGAACGTCCCGATAGAGTAGGGCGGTGATTTCGGCTAAAATGCAGCCGCGCCGCAGATTAGCCGAAAAAACTTGAGGCGCGCCGCTCTTTCGGCTAAAATGTAATCACGATAAGAATCAGCCGAAAGAGGGAGCTGCCATGACTTACATAAAGAGAAATTTAGAGAAGGTTGTCAATCAGGCCACTAAAGAATATCCGGTCGTAATAGTCACGGGCCCCAGGCAGGTGGGCAAGACTACAATGCTGCAAAAGCTTATGGAGGGCACGGACAGGGCTTATGTGACTTTGGATGATTTAAGCGAGAGGAATCTTGCCCAGACCGATCCCGAGCTTTTCCTTCAGCTCCATAAGCCGCCTGTGCTTATCGATGAAGTCCAGTACGCTCCGGAATTATTTACCTATATCAAGATACAGGCAGATAAAAATCATGAGCCAGGTGCATTTTGGCTTACGGGATCACAGGTATTTAAAATGATGCGCGGCGTACAGGAATCCTTGGCCGGAAGGGCGGCCGTGCTTTCTCTTACGTCCTTGTCGCAGGGAGAGGCGGCAGGGGGCGGCGCGGAACCGTTCGTTGTGGAGCTGGAGGCGCTTGAAAAGAGGAAGGAAGGACGGGAAGCTGCGGATACGCAGGGCATTTTCGAGAGGATCTACAAAGGCTCTATGCCCGCCTTGGTGAGCGGCGCGGTAAGCAGCAGGCAGATGTTCTACAGCAGCTACCTTGCGACTTATTTGGAGCGGGACGTAAAGGAGCTCTCTGACGCGATCGACTCCCTTAAGTTTTATAAATTCATCACCGCCGCAGCGGCGAGATGCGGCCAGATGCTGAATACGGCCGAAATCGCAAGGGATGCGGACATTAACCAGGTTCAGGCAAAGAACTGGCTTGGAATCCTGGAAACACTGGGAATTATTTTTTATCTGCACCCGTACTCTAACAACCTGCTGAAGCGTCTCGTGAAGACGCCGAAGCTGTATTTTTACGACACGGGCCTTGTGAGCTACCTGACGAAATGGAGCAGCCCTGAGACTTTGGAAAGCGGCGCGATGAACGGGGCGATCCTTGAGAATTACGTGGCGGCCGAGATAAGGAAGACATACCTTAATTCAGGAAGAGAGCCGTATATGTATTACTACCGCGACAAGGACGCCAAAGAGATAGACATCGTGCTTGAGCATGACGGTGTCCTGAATCCTATTGAGATCAAAAAGACGGCAAACCCCGGGACGGAGCTCGTCAAAGTATTCAGCCTGCTGGACAAGGCCTCGACGCCGCGCTCGAAGGGCGCGGTGCTGTGCATGAAGCCCGAGCTGGGCGCGATAGACCGTGACAATTACATAGTCCCGGTCTGGATGATATAGGGCGGTCGGCGGACGGCTTAGCGCTTCTCGGGAAGGCTCGACAAGAGCCGCTTTCTATTAGAGCCGGGCGGCGCAGGACGTCAATTGGGCGGACGCGGCTGTTTCGCGGGCCGCTGGGAAACCTGCGCGCGCGGTGCACGAAAAAGGCAGGGAGCGCTCGCTCCCTGCCTTCTTCACATATTCATTTGAAAATTACTCCGACCTCAGGGCCTCGACAGGATCCTTCGCGGCCGCCTTCTTTGCCGGGATGATGCCGCCGATGAGCGTCAGTACGATGCTGAGCGCGATCAGTATCAGCGCGCTGACGGGCGGCAGCGAGGCGCTGACCTCGTTCGTGCCCGCGATCGCGTGGATGAGGAAGTTGATCGGAAGGAGCAGAAGGAGCGTCACGGCGACGCCGATTATGCCCGCGAAGAGGCCGACCAGGAAGGTCTCGGCGTTGAAGACCTGCGAGACGTTGCGCTTCGACGCGCCGAGGGCGCGAAGGATGCCGATCTCCTTCGTGCGCTCGAGGACCGAGATGTAGGTGATGATCCCGATCATTATCGAGGAGACGATGAGCGAGACCGCGACGAAGGCTATGAGCACGTAGGAGATTACATTTACAATCATCGAGAGCATCGAGGCGAACGCCGCGACCGAGTCGGTGTAGACGATCTGGTCCTTCTTGTCGGCGTTCTTGTTGTAGTCGTCGATGCTGCTGATGACGCCTTCCTTGTTGTCGAAGTTGTCCGCGTAAATGCTGATCGAAGAGGGCGTGTCCTTGTCGACGACGCCGAATTTCTTAAGGGTGTCCTCGTAAGTCCCCTGGTTGACCGTGCTGTTGTAGAACTTAAGCAGGCTCGCCTTGTTCGCGCTGTCGGAGAGCAGAGTGTCGAGGAGCTCCGCCGCCTCCTTGTCGCTCATCGAAGCCGTCGAGGAGGCGTCCTTGCCCGCGGAAGCTCCCGCGGCGATAAGCGACCGCGCGATGTCGGCCTTTTCAGAATCGCTCTTCTTGGAAATGTACTCCTTTAGGTCTTTGAGCTTCGCCGCGTCGTCGGCGGGGGCGAACTCGAGGCCGGTGAGGACGCTGACCTTCGGGGAGGCTTCCTGCGCCTTGACGACCGCGCTTTCGTTCGTCTTTTCAATTATCTTGTCGGTGAGCGCCGAGGTGAAGCCGATCGGGTTGGTGATGGAGGCGTTCTTGGCGTTCTTGACGGGGCGGATGATTCCGGAGATCTTAAGCTTTATCGCCTCAGAGGTCAGTTCAGCGAGGCGTCCGGCATTATTTCCGATATAAGTGAAAGTGCCGCTGCTGCCCTTTATGTACTGGTCGCAGGCCGGGATGAGGTAGAGCGGCTGCTTTAAGATGTCGTCGTAGCTCACCTTCGTGTCGGAAAGCTCGGGCATGTCGCCCTCCTGCGCCTTCTGCAGGAGGTCCGCGTAGCCGGAGGAGGGGAGGACGCCGAGCTCGTAGAGGACCTTCACGGAGATTTCGTTATTCTCGTCGAGGACGAGCACGACCTCGTCGTAGGCCGAAGGCCAGGAGCCGTTGACGACCTCATAGCTGTCGGTGACCGGCTTTGAGATCAGCTCGCCGCTTTGGCCCGCGGCCATCTGCTGGAAAATGCCGTTCGAATACCCGCCGCCGAAGAGCGCGCTTAAAAGGTCGGTGCTGGAGGAATCATCAGTGCCGCCTATCGTGACGCCGTTGGTGTTGACCAGGGTGTTGTCCTTGTCATAGGCGTAGACGCCGAAGGAGACATTGTAGGAGTAGATTATGCCGTTCTCGCCGATGTATTTATTTATCTCGCTCGAAGGATCGTCGAGGTACTTCTTGAACTTGTTAAGGTTGTTCTTGACGGTGTTTGCCGACTCGGACGCTAGGGAGGTGATGTCGGAGGCGTTGGCGTAGACGGCGTCGAGCTCGTGCGCGGGCCCGCTGTCGGTCAGGGCGGAAGTATCGGTCGAGGCCTTGGTGGCCGTCTGGTTGACGGTTATGGGATACTTGACCATCGTGTCCTTCTGCAGGGTCTCGACGTAGCGGTTGACCCCGCTTGAGAGCGCGATTATCAGGGCGATGCCGATGATGCCGATCGAGCCCGCGAAGGCGGTGAGGAAGGTGCGCCCTTTCTTCGTCTTTAGGTTGTTGAACGAAAGCCCGAGCGAGGTGAAGAAGGACATGGAGGACTTGCCCATGTTCTTGTGCTTCGGCTCTTCGGCGCCGGCCTCGTCGATTTCATACGGGTCGGTGTCGCCGACGATCTTCCCGTCCGCGAGGTTGATGATGCGCGTCGAGTACTGCTCGGCGAGCTCCTGGTTGTGCGTGACCATCACGACGAGCTTGTCTTTGGCGATCTCCTTTAAGAGCTCCATGATCTGGACGCTCGTCGCGGAGTCGAGCGCGCCGGTCGGCTCGTCGGCGAGGAGGATGTCGGGGTCGTTGACGAGGGCGCGGGCTATGGCCACGCGCTGCATCTGCCCGCCCGACATCTGGTTGGGGCGCTTGTGCATGAACTCTCCCAGGCCGACCTTCTTCAAGGCCTCCTCGGCGCGCTTTTTGCGCTCGGAGCCCGACACGCCGGCGATCGAAAGCGCAAGCTCGACGTTCGCGAGGATGGTCTGGTGCTGGATCAGGTTGTAGCCCTGGAAAATGAACCCGATCGTGTGGTTCCTGTAGGAATCCCAGTCTCGGGAGGTGTACTTCTTCGTCGATATGCCGTTGATTATGATATCGCCCGAAGTGTACTTGTCGAGGCCGCCGATCGCGTTGAGGAGAGTCGTCTTGCCCGAGCCCGAAGGCCCGAGGATGGACACGAATTCATTGTCGCGAAGGTTGAAGCTCACGCCGTCGAGAGCCGTCTGCGACACGTCGCCCATCCGGTAGACCTTGCGCACGTCTTTGATTTGAAGCATTGGATTTACCTCCGGCTGCCGCGTAAAAAGCCGCGCGGCGCAAACAGTAATCATATAGGTACGAACTGCATATTTAGTCAAACATGAACGGCGGGAGCGTGTCAATCCGACTATGGCTATCGCGCGTTAAAAAACAGCGCGTAAAAAGCCACTGGACTTGACCGCAGTCGCCCGAAAGAGTGAAAATTAACGCCCTAAGGCGCAGCAAGCGCGGCAGGGAAGAGAGTCTGCGGAAGCATTTTCATTTTTTTACTTCGGAGGCGGAAAATGAAAAGATACGACATTGCGATAATAGGAACGGGCCCCGCCGGCCTTTCGGCGGCGCTGACCGCGAAGGCGAGAAATAAGTCCTTCCTGCTCTTCGGCAGCAGGTCGCTGAGCCCGAAGGTGCAAAAAGCGCACAGGGTCTTAAACTACCTCGGCCTGCCGAACGCGAGCGGGCAGGAGCTGCAGGCCGCCTTCCTAAGCCAGATCGAAGGCGAGGGCATAGAGATCACGGAAGAGAAGGCGACGCTCGTCTATCCTATGGGGGATTACTTCTCGATCCAGGCCGGAAGCGGCATCTATGAGGCTTCCGCGGTGATAATAGCCGCCGGGATGGCGCCGCAGAAGCTCCTTCCCGGGGAAGAGGAATTCCTCGGGCGCGGCGTCAGCTACTGCGCGACCTGCGACGCGGCCCTCTACCGCGGAAAGACGGCGGCCATAGTCGGCTATTCGCCCGAAGACGAGGGCGAGGCCCGCTTCATGCGCGAGTATGCCTCCAAGGTCACCTACGTGCCGATGTACGAGGGCGCGCACGAGCTCGGCAGCGGCATAGAGGTCGTCCGCACCTCCCCGAAGGAAATCGTCGGGAAAATGAAAGCCGAAAAGCTCGTCACTTCCGACGGAGAAATCGCCGCGGACGGCTTCTTCATCCTCCGCGAAAGCGTACCGCCTTCGCAGCTCGTCCCGGGCATCGCCATGGACAAAAACCACATAGCCGTGGGCCGCGCCATGGAGACGAACGTCCCAGGGTGCTTCGCCGCGGGCGACATAACGGGAACGCCCTACCAGTACATGAAATCGGCGGGCGAGGGCAACGTCGCCGCGCTTTCGGCGGTCAAGTACCTGGACGCTGTGAACATTCGGTGAACTGCCGGCAAACCGTTGAAGGGGCGGGATTCCTAGGTCTAATATTTATTTAGCGGTATTAATAAAGATTAGGGTAAAGGAGGACAGCCATGGCGTTTTGTGAATATTGCGGCGCGAAAATAGAGTCCGGATGGACGGTCTGCGGGAACTGCGGGGCGCCTTTCACCGTTGAAGAACCTGTTGTAACTGCGGCGGCCGCGGACGAAAGCGGGGATTACCAGGTTATTCTTTCTTCTTTGAGCAGCTGCACGAAGGCGGCGGCGTCGGATCTTCTGGAAGACATCTTAGGATACACCGAATCCCAGGCGAACGAGATGTTCGAGGTCCTTCCCGCGATCGCCGCGCAGAATCTCTCCTATCAGCAGGCCCAGTACGTGGCCCAGGCCATGACGGAGTACGGCATGGAGGTTGTGATAAAGGACAAGAACGGGTACGTCGACACGGACGATTCGTTCCTCGGGAGCATTTTCAACAGCGACGGCTCGCTGCTTTCGAAGGCGGCTTCGATATTCGGCATGCTGACCGGCCTTAACAGGATGAAGAAGTTCCGCAGGTGGAGCGGGGAAGGCTACGGGGATTACATTTTCAGAAGGAACCGCCCGCCCATGAAGAAGCCGGTGCACGTCAGGAGGAGAGTGCGCCCCGCCGAGCCGCAGCCCGTGCAGTACCGCGCGGAGCCCAAGCCCGCGCAGCACGTACAGCACCAGGTACAGCACAAGGCGCCGCAGAACCCCTACTCGTTCGGCGGCGGGAGGGTCAAGCCGGGCGGGACCTTCGGAAAGCCGTCTGGCGGAGGCCGTCCTTCGGGCGGCGGATCGATGGGCGGCGGCAGGCCCTCGGGCGGGAACCATCCCTCGGGAGGCAGCCATCCCTCAGGCGGAGGACGCCCCTCGGGCGGCGGCCAGCCGGGCGGAAGGCGGTAAGCCCTCAAAACCGAATCATAAAATCGCGCAGCCGGCCACCCGGGCTGCCGCCCC
>Ga0181612_130591_pt1 | contig 24555 bp, 19 predicted proteins | sample HoacroProtozoa21_FD_119630 | JGI IMG/M metagenome (GOLD analysis project Ga0181612, IMG submission 119630) | Hoatzin crop microbial communities from Cojedes, Venezuel. Combined Assembly of Gp0051906, Gp0051904, Gp0051908
CTCCACCGAATTGACCCCCGGATCGGGCTAGCAGTAGGCACCAGAGGCAGCGCCAGGTGAGGCTGGCAGGCCAGCTGCCTTCTGAGGCTGCTGGCTGGAGAAGCTCTCCGAAAGGCACAGTATTTCACTAGCTATTTTACATGGAGAATTGCCGATCAAAGATATCCCCACTGTGTACTCCAGAGCAATAAAAATAAAAAAAAACCCACAAGAAGAATTCTTTCAGCGGGTAATGGGCATTTTATTCCTTTTTATGACACTAAACATAGTCAGCTGGCATAATTACACCACAATAAAGGCATAATGTGCACCTAGCAGAACAAACTCATACTTTTGATAATTAGGCAGAGCAAACACAGTCTGGGATTCAGTCACACGGCTTCACTGTCTCCTGGATCTGCTGGAACCTCCAGCCCTGCAGCACGTCGGCCCCATTCCCACAGCTGGATGTGGCTGGGCCCCATGGGGAACGCTGAGCAAGCAGAGCATCACCAGAGCTCACCTGCCCTGAGCGGAACAGCCACGCAGCTCCGCTGTTTAGAGCGAGCCAAGGGCAGAGTGCGAGCAGGGAGGTGCAGGATGGGTCCATGTGCAGCTCCTGAGAGGCAGTCGGAGACGGTGTGCGGCAGAGCACTGCTGGAGGATGCCAGCCACCTCCGAACCGGCACTGACTGACCCCACAGGCAAGGCTGCAGCAGAACCAGCTCCGGAGGGCCAAGTCATACAAGGCGTGATGGCAAAGGGAGCTCTCTTGGGTTTGGCAGCTCTGCTGAGGGTAGCTCCAGCAACTGGAAGGGCTGAGCACGGGGACACCCCTCCACAGCAAGAACCTTGGCCAAATTCAGTCTGCAGACACAATATCCAGAGGGAAGGTGCTCCCTTTGCCAAAAGGTAAAGACAGAAGGGGATGTCCCAGGGAAGCTGAAAGACCCTCGTGTACAGAAAGGGCCAGCTTGGATCTGCTAGAGGCTAGCAATTACCTCCTGAAGGCTTCGTGCTTCCATTTGGCCTGGTGGTTCTCATAACCTGCAGACCTGCCTCCTCCAAAACACACCAGCAGGCAGCAAGCGTGCTCCTCCGGCAGCTGCAGGCATCCACACAGGGCAGCTCTTCCCTGAGCACTGAGCACGGCCAAGGCGGAGATCCTAAATGATCTCTAAAATATTAATAGCATCAATCAGAGCCAGGCTGACAGAGGTTACAACACTGGGAAAGCGCAGAGAGCAGGCTTTCCTGAAGTTGGCACAGCACCATACACTAAATATCCAGAGTTTGTTTAAAAATGCATCTGCAGGATGCATGCAGAACGGCGCGCTGAGGTTGCATCTCCACGCCACTGAAACCTGCTGGGGATGCCGACCACTGTACACAAGAGAGACACCAGCTCAGCTACGCTCCCTGTCTTACATGGCTTAATGGAAGTTGGTGGCTTTAAGGTATCTTGAATTAAATGCAGAAATGCTAGAGTATCTTGGCTTAAAGAAAGGTGAGGGAGGTGGAGCTGATCCATCAGCCGTGAACGAGACCTGCGTGATCACCTGTGGATAGGATGCCCAAGACAATGCCAAACAATGTCATGACGAGATTTTTCAACACCAGATTCAACATGAGAAAGGGAAAATGCATGTTGTCAAATACACACATCTTGCCTCCATACCTACCAACACCCAGAAGAGGCAGACTGAGAACAGGACAGGTACTGAGCAATTTTGGAAAGGCTGCTATGCAGCAATCCAGACCGTGACTTCAGGAGAGCCGTTTGTTCAGGAGCTTTGATGCCCTATAGAGCCGGCAGCAACATTCATCTCAGAGCACCCAAGGAGAAGATGGTCCCAGTCTGTAGCAGACAGTGCCCAGGCAACTGGGAAAACCAGCCACTGTGAGATAGCCTCTGGCAGGGCTCATGCTTCGGAGTGAGCAGAGCTGCCCTCCCCAGCAGGCCACGAAACAGAAGTTTATCTAGAAGAGGGCAAAAGATGGGCTGTTTCCTAAATAACAACAGACTAGCTGCAGAATTCCAGGCCACTTCTTAGAAAGCCACTGGGACAGATACAACCCATGGGCTGCAGGCAAAGAGCTCAGGCAAGCAAACCTGCAAGTAGAGAGAGCAAAAGCCCAGATGGAGCCAGAAGTGCTGTGCCAGCACGGGGGAAGGGCAGCAGGAGATTTTTAATCCCAACTCTGAAATCAACTTGCTTAGTAGCCTTAGGGTTCCAAGATATTTAATTAATTAATTTAATGAGTGTGAAGCACTGTAAGTTATTAATATACAAATTCCACTACAGCATCTCCCAGTTCAGCGTCTCTTGCTGCTTTTTATCGAGCCCCCGAGAAGCAAAAGCCAAGCCACAGCATGCCTCTGTGCAAGGGGGCAGAGACAGCTGCCAAGACAGCAGCAGCGGAGTCCCCCCCCTGTCAGCAGGACAGCGCATCACGCTCCGCACAGGGCAACAGGAACGCCTCATACAAGAAAAGCTCTTCCCACTTACTGGCAAGCGATTTGCTGCCATAAAGCTAGCCTGCTGCTGGTGGTGAAGGTGGCAGGCGGTCACTCTCCCTCTTGTAGCCACGCTGGCTGGATAGGACAATGAGGACTAAACCAGTTAATGTTTTAATCCCCTAAACTAGAAAATCTGATTAACCCCTCACTGGAGAACTACAAGGGCCATTTTCATGCTTCTACATGGAGACCTTGTCTTTTAAATGCAGAGAAAAGAGGACACAGCTCCTTTCCCAGGAACTAGGCAGCTGTGCTCGTACCCACGTAAAGCTCCAGCGGAAGGGCAGGGATGCAGGGATGCTCTGCCCCTTGCCTGACCCACGGGGCTCTGGGAAAGGCCATCTTTCATGCACTGCACCTTCACCTCCCAGCTTCTCCTGGCCTGGAATGCAGCACACATTGCAAGATTATTGTAAAACATGCCCTGCCTCTAATCCCTTCTCCTCTTGCCTTGCTCTGCTATTGACTGCAGGGAGCTGTGTCAGGCCTGGGGTCAGGCTTGCCTCTTGCAATACCAGGGCACGCAGAAGGGTCCAGTCTCTCTGGCTGCCCACAGTATGCATGAGCCACAGGAAAACACAGGCGGCCCCACATCTTCGTGTAAACAGGCTCGTACAAGCAGGCATGTGAGACTGGCGGCCGGTGCTCCACAGGCACAACCATGGTCCTGCGTGCAGGTGGAACACCAGACCTGTGCCAGACAGACACCCACTCGCTGGGAGATCGAGGGCCTAATTCTGACAATGCTTATGGTACCCCTGTTTTGCTCCTGGTGTGCCATGCCAAGGGCACATTACAGCGCAAATCTGGCTGTGAGCGTGTGGCACATCAGCTGTTCTGCAGTCATGCTGTACCCCTGGCTACAGGGAGCACCCAGCTGACAGGTCCTAGTCACACCACGAGCAGCCCTGCAGCAACTCCCTGCCTGTCCAGACCCCATCGTGGGGACCATCAGGCCACTTCAGCCTGCATAACCTTGACACTGCAGAAAGATTTCTTATCCAAAGCACAAGTTGGTTAGATTTCACTAGGGGCTACTTTCCTTGCTCTTGAATGCTCTTTCCAAAACTTTGTCTTTGGCAGCTACAACACACCTCCCCATACACAGCCAGGACCAGGAGAGTCAGCGTGGCTCCTTCCTCAACCTGCAAGCAGCAATCAGACTCATGGCGTAAAGGTCTGAGCAGCGTTTAACCTCAGCAGCAGCACACACACAGCCAGATGGGAACCAGGAGGCTCCTCGGTGCAGGGGACAGATGTTCAAGTCCCCCAGCACGGGGAGCGCAGGCACGGCGAGGTGCAGCCGAGCAATATGGCACTCAGCAGGAAAAGCAGCATGCAAGGTCTCAGCAGCTGCCTCTCCGCCTTTTGTCTGCAGGCTACGGTGATGTAGAAGAACCACAAATGCTGACCTGCCTCCAACCACCTGCATAGACAAGGGTGCTTTCGGTAATGCAACCATTGCAGTGCACTCAGCAAACCTCCGCTTAGAATTTCACCTAGAAGGCAAAGCTTTCGCACTGGTTAAAAAAAGCACAAAACCAACAAATTCTGCTCCCTGCTTTGCCTGGTACCTGCAGGCTGCATGGGGCCAAGTAAGATCGTTGTGTTCCTCAGTTTCTCTTGAATCACCACCTTCCTGTCTCATCTGAGAGCTCTTTGTACCACACGTGGCACCAGGAGGCCCTGGTCCTTGCTGGAGCCTGAAAGTGCTGCCAAATAACAAAGGCTGCCTTGGGATTTTCCCGGTACAAACATCCTGATCTGGGCAGACGGCATCAGAAGAGTAGAAACTGTATGCAGCACCCAAGGCACCCACTCTTCCTTTCCCTGCTCAGGTCCTCTGAGATTCAGTGACGTGGCCCAATGAAAGGCAGACAGCCTGTGTCCAAACGCTGAGGCACAGGAAGCGTCACAGCAAACAGGGTAGGAAGGGATGACCCATGCTGTCTGCTTCAAGGCAGGACCAGCTCCACCCAAACCATCCCCACCATATTCCTCTAAACTCTGAAAATCTCAAGAGCTAAAGGTACTGCGCCTGTGTCCTTACCCCCAGAGACTGCTTACATGTCTTGCAGCAGCTAAGGACATGACTAAGACCTGTCCACCACAGTCACCCAGAATAAGCTTTTCCCTTCTTCTGAGCACTTGCATTCCTATAAAAACGATTTCTGCTTAGTCTTCTCGAAGCCGAACATCCCAGATCCCTCAGTCTTCCCCTGGAAGTCACGTTTCCAGCTGTCTGATTCTTCTTCTGTTCTCTTTTGGGCTTTCTCTACCCGTGCCAGGTCCTCCCTGAGTGCAGTACACAAAACTGGTTTGCCCCAAAGGCTAAAACTAGGCTCCACAACACCATGCCTAGGAAAAGAGGTGAGATTTTAACATGCGCCTAGTGCAATTTTAATATGTATTAGCAAAAGAGAGTGGAGGAGAAGCCCTGATGGTAAAGAAGTTAATTGGTGTGCAAGACGCCGTGAGATGAACACATGCTAAAGCACACGAAGGAATAGCTACGGGAAGGAAGGAAAAGCTTCTTGTTAATAGGACCGACATACTGACATGTCCCCTTTGCACTGCAGTAGCTCTAAATGGCTTCCATGTAACAGGACCTTGCCAGAGGTTGTCTTTACCCAAAGAGCACTGAGAAAGAAACTGTCTGCCTGTGCCCAGCCCACAGCCTTCTGCTTGGCATGAGTTTGGTAGAAAGAAGGGTGATCTTTCACACGTTTGTGGATTTTCTGGCCAGAAGGAATTACTAAACTAATACACTATTTTGCAAGCCATGAAACTTCACTACTCCCTGGTGAAACAAGACCAGGAACTTACATTAACCCTCTGACGATCCCATCTTTCCTGTCTGCTGCCACAATTCGTACAGGCACATGCCCCACAGAAAACTGTTCCTGTATTTTTAGGATGCAATAGAAGAAACACCACCAAAAGTCAAAGGAAAGGGAAACACACAAAACCATTTGATTTAGGTGAAGATGGACACTGCTTTTTTCTGCCCTCCTGGGATGGGCATGTATGTTACCACTCACGTCATCCAAAACCAGTGAAGCCTCTGGGCTGCACCTACAGCCCCTCTCAGCTGTAGCAAGACCAGCTCCTGAGACTGCAAGAAAAGGAAATGAAATGCGAGGCTGGGATCATTACTTTGAAACTATCAGCTCATGCCACTGAGCCAAAGCCCAATCTATCGACATGGATTTGTGTCACCCCAGCAGCAGAGATCATTCTCCATCTCTGCTTGCTCAGCTCCCCTTCTCCCGGGACAGCTGCTGGCACGGTACTCCGCCATGCTCTGCGAAGTCTAGCTACAGAAAACCCCCCAACGCCTTGCCCAACAGGTTAAAGTTATAGGGCTGAGCTACTCCAGAGCAAAAAGTACGCTGCTGACCGCTCCATCACGCTTGGGAAGCTGCCAGCAAAGCACAAAGTGCTACTTGCAGAAGAGCAAATAGCAAAAATCCCAAGTTACCTTCCCTGGGGCAGAGCCCAGGGTGGGGGTGTTGCTTCCTAAAGCCTCCACTATTCAAAAGGCACTGAATTTGCACTCAGCTGTCACACAGGATACTCCTACTCCGTGTCTCCAGTCACCAGCCTGGGCAGCAGCTCTGAGGGAGGGAGACAACCCTGCCCACCACTGACTCCCAGGATGAGGAGGGGAGAGCAGAGCCCTGAACAGCTAGTGGCCACGCAGCCCACACGCCGTGCCTCTGCTTCCTTGGCTTTACACGAAGGTGGATGCCAAAAGCAGCCCTGGTGGTTACTCTGCGTTACGTGAGCACCGTACCTTAGTGCATATCGCAAACCCGCATCAACCCTTGGTCCATCTGGTTATAGCTTCTAGGGAAACCGAGGTGAAGAATGCATCAACCCACCTTGTATGCCCTTCCAACGAGACCAGGAGGAGGAAAGGGAAAAGACTGTCAAGAACTTGCAGACACTCACCCTCTCTTCCCAGCACAACCCCCCGCTTGTTGGTTTTCCTTGGAAATGTGTTTTTACTCCATGCTCCTTGTTAAATAAGAAAGGGAGGCCAGGTCCCTCTGCAGTGGGACAGAGAAGGCTTCTCCTTTAAGGGCTCTCCTGGATGCCCTTTCCCTTTGAGATGACTATCCTCGACTCCCTCCTCGTCTCCCTCCCTTTGATTTAAGAGTTCCTCTCCTGGCCCTGACAGTAAGGTATTTCTGTCCCACAGATTATAACTCACTCTGGGCTATTATTCAACTCCCAAGTCCTGGCCCTGCTGCATTTAGTCCAAACATAATATCCTTCATGCATATATTATCTGTCTCCCTATTATCTGGAATCATTTCGGAATTAAATTTCAGTCCTGCAATATTGGCTTGAAGAGCGGCTCGCTTTATGGGCTAGTCAAAGGTTAGAATACCAATCAAAATAACACTGCCGATGCAGAGAGACATTTTAATATTCCAAAACCCGGTAATTGTAAAAGGACATAATATTTTTTCCCTGATTACCCCAAAGGCAACACATGTTAACAAGGCGAGGGAGAGAGTGAAAGAAATTTCAGAGTTCAGACAGCTGCACGACAGATTTAAAGGAGAAGTTGTGGATGGCTGCCGTGCTCCATCCAGCCCTCGGAGCAGGAGGGCTCCCCGGCCCGCGCTGGCAGCACCGCGCTCCCCGGGATGCCCGCCTCCCCATCCCCAGCCTCGTGGTGTTTGTGCCACCCGCGGTCCCCCAGATCAGGAGCCTTTGAGGGTGCTCTCACTGCAAGTGAACGGAGCAGGCAGAGCTACGCCGCGACGCACAGTCAAAGATTATCACAGCAGGAGAAACCCCGCAATCGGCTGGCCCGACCTGCACAGGCCACGAGGCTGGCCCAGATTAATTCCTGTTTGAACCAGAGCTGATCTTCTTAGGAAAAAGCCTTCCCTCCCGAGCTGGAGAATCCACCACAGCCCTCGGTAAGTTGTTCCAATGGTTAATTACCCTCACTGTAAAAATCTGCTCCCGCATTACCTCGCTTTGGCTTCCAGGCACTGGAACTGCTTATGCTTTTGCCTGCTAGACTGAAGGAGCCTCTCGCCACATGTTGGCTCTCCCTTCAGATCCTTAGGGACTACAGCCAAGTCTCTGTTATCCCTCTTCTCCCCGGTACCCTAAATGGCTCCCAGGCTCTTTACCGCATGGTGAGTGTTCCCATGGGTCTTGCAGCTCTCGTCCAGTCTTCAAGTTTCCAGAATCCTTTCTGATTCAGAGATGGGACCCAGTATCCCACAGCTGTGAAACCAGTCCCAAGAAAGAGACGATCCAGCCCCTCTGGCTCCTACTTACCACTGCCTGTTTATAAATGCAACAGCAGCCGCCTCCTGGATGCAGTATCTGCACATTTTATCGAAAATGATTTTTATGTTTTCTTTCAGGGCATTGATAAAAGTGTTAAATACAAGAGGTCTGAGAAATAGATCCCTGTGGGACCCCACTAGCAAGACATGCACTCCATGATGATTATCCATTTACAATTAAATGCTAGGAGCTGTCAGTTTGCTCGTTCTTAATCAATGTAATGTGTGCCATGTTGATTTTGTATCACTCTTGTTTCTTAATCAAAATGTCATAAGGTACCAAGTCAAATGCCTTCCAGAAGTATATTACATTGACATGGTTACCTTTATCAACCAAACATGTAGTCTCATAAAAAAAATATCAAGTTAGTTTGAAAAAGATCTAGTTTCCATAAATCCACATTGATTGGCATTATATTACCCTCTTTTCATTCTTTATTAATCAACTATGATATCTGGCTTTTCATTACTTTGCCCAGAATTAATGTCAAGCTGATAGGGCTATAATTACTTCATCGGTCATCCCATTTGCCCTTCTAAATTACTGGTACAACATTAGCTTTCTTCCAGTCCTCTAGAACTTCCCCCATGTTCAAAGACTTATTAACAGTCCAGGGCTTCTCAGTCAGCTCTTTAACACTCCTGTAAACCAGCTATGCAAAATGCCAACCGAAAGCCACCACTTTATCAGAAAATTGTGTAACAGCAAACCTCTTGCTCAGCAATATGGCATCCTCTGCCTTTCTGTAAATGCAGAGTAAAGTATTTATTAAACACAGCCATTTTGCTGTTAAAAGCAATTATTTCCTTTTTCTTCCAGCTATGAGACAATGCTATTGCACTTTTCTTTCCTAATCTCCATGGAAAAGACACTCTTGCTACCTCCTTACCCCCGGAGTCGTGCTTCTCCTTGTGTTTCCTTTCACAAACTCTCCTGTTCCTGCCTTCTGAGAGAGACTTCCCAAAGCCAAGAGCTCTGCAGCCGGGGGTGAGGCGCCCAGGAAAGCACAACTCCCACTGGAAGAAGGTGTGACAGGGTCTCAGAGCACTGACCTGTGCTGCAAACCAGAAAAGCACTGAGCGCCGCGGGTAGGCGAGCAGCTCTTCACGGTTACGCGGAACCACCTACTCAGGTGCTTGATGCTTTGGCCATGATGCACTCTGCCTGACGAGTCCTCTGCCATTTCTAACCTTACGAGGCATTTTGTATTCCCTATAGCCAGTACCTCAGTAAACAGGCAACTGGTAACAATCACAGTAAGTCCTCAAGAAGTCAGACCTCGCAAAAGCAACTTTCAGGCACATGGGCCAAAAAATAAACCATTTCACAGTTGCACCCAGCTTCATCCAAAGCCCTTCAGACATTGCAGCACCAAGTACCCGAGAAGCACTCGGAGCTCCTCCTCCCACCCCAAAGGCAGAAGGAATTGTTAATTCAGAGGAGACACAAAAAGCTGTTAGCAAATCTTTGTTTGTTTAGGATGTGTTTATTTCTAGTTGCCAAATATTAACAAAAACATCCTATTACATGCTTGCTCTGTCAGATTTCACAATGTGAGCAGGTGACCTTAAAACATTTGTGCATGTGTATTAACAGCTTGCTTCCAACTACAAGTACCTACAGATCAATAAGGCTAGGCCTGGAAAAGGGCAGCTCGGCACACAGCTGTAGCACCCCCAGCATGGTCACCCTGTGCTCCCCAAGGCTCCACCAACTCTGTTTCGTGATGCCCAGGGACGGAAAGTTGCATTCATCCACATACACCATTCAACCCTTGCCTTTCATAAAAACTCTCTAGGACTTCTAGGAGGATGTCAAACTAGGACCAGTTTTCTGTCCCTTCTAAAGCAACCACTATTATTGTATCTAAAGACATGATGCCCTCCATGAACAGAACTCAAAGATGGTCAAACATGCCAGGGCAGCTGTCCTGAGAGAGGCGCAGCTCTGTGATGGGCATGAAGATTGTGTTTTTTAAAAAATAAATAAAATACCATTTGAAAAACAAGGAATAAACCAAAACCTTAGCAGTCACATAAAACACTCATCTTTTAACTGCAAAATTTCCAGAGAAGAAATGGAAGATCAGCACAGTGTACACAGTGTTAAAAATTGCTTCCGCAACCCAGTTCTAGAGTCACAGAGCCCACAGGTGCCTTCGTGCCAGCCCTCTGACAAGTTATGCTGCGCTGGAAGGGAGACAACCAAGCCAGAGTATGGCAGATGTTTCAAGTCAAGAATAACACAAGAAGAACTGGACATGCTTATTTGCTCTTTCACACAATGCAAGATTTTGGTCCAAAAAAATGATCTGACAGTAGGTTTAAAGGAAACAAAAGGACCCGCACTTTCACACAACATATGAATAAACAGAGTATAATTAATGCATTATTAAATAGCAAAACTCATTGCTGCAGGATGCCGTAGAAATCCAAAACATGAGCCGATTCAGAAAAGGGCGTACAAGTTCCTGGTAGACAGACGTGGTAAAAACAGTGGGTGCTATACTAGACACAGTGGTCCAGGCACAGCTGTCAGCTCACAGTGCTTGAGGAGACAACCGGTGGGAACCAGAAGCAGCTGACTGGAACCATGCTCTCCTCCTTACACCTGCAAGCATCAGCTACTGGCCTCTTGCACAGAGAGGATCTGGGTTAGACCTTTGGTCTGGCCATTTTGACATCTTCGTCATTCTTCTGACGTTTTTCTTGCACAAGCTAATTGTAAGAAAATCTAGATTCAGCGCCCTTCTTCCCCCTCCTCCCTCCATCAAACCATTCTCCACTCTGTGGCGTGCTGCCAAACCCAGTGGTGCTGGCACTCCTGGTGCCTGCTGGGCTTCCCATTCCCAGGGTCCCGGTCACCCTTGACCGCAGGCACCTGTCCTCAGCCTAACACAGCGCTGGGCCCATCCCGCATGGTGAGCATCCATCCAGGACCAGCCATGCCTCTACCTCAAGTGGGTCCTAGAACGATAAACCACAGAGGCTCCTGAAAGGGCAAATGGAGCATGAACAAGAGCTGATCTTTGTGTTAGAATAAGCACTGACGAATTTATCCAGGCTACCTGAGGATACTCTAGCTTGTTAGCTGCAGCAGCTTTCCTTTTCACGTACGTCTTGACCCACAGCCTCCTGCTTTCTGCACGTGTTCCTCCACTGGTGCCCCTCGCTCCTGACGGGAAGCTCTCTCTGCTATGCACATCCTGAGCATCCAGCTCCAATGACGTAGCTCAGGTTCTGCACCTCAGTCCTAACCCACAGGGCCTCTGTGGATCGACATGACAGGCACATAAGGAGAACTGGCAGACGGGATGGTGGCTCTCTGTTGAGATGGTTTAGGGGGATATCTGAAATGTTGCAACACTCAAAGCAAGCCTCCTCTGCTTTCTGCTGCCTCCCACAAGGCTGAGCTAATCGAAGTGAAGAACATGATAAACTCTGCCCCAAGTCAGTTCTACACTGACAGTTCACCAGAGATACAAGATCGCTCAGTGACATTAAAAATGTCAGCAAACACTGATCAGGCTTGACGGAAGGGATGCATTAGCAGGCAGGGGTGGGGCATAGAGCAAGGTAAAACTTCAGCAAACACGGTCAAGTGCACAGGCAGCTTTTCTCCTTTTGTCCTCCACAGAAAGCTTTTTCACAGATCCCAAGGCACAGTGGCCATCGTCGCAGAAGCCAGGTGTGGAGCTCACCATCCCTTGCATGGCCAGATCAATACAAAAAGGTTTGCCTGGAGCAACAGAACCATGGTAGCTAGTGGGGGCTGGTTCCCATCTTCAGCTTGCCGGAGGAGCCAGTCTTGGATACTCCAAAAGAGGTCTGGAGGCACAGGGTGCTCACCTCAACTGCTCCTGCAGCACAGAAGTGACAAGGGAAGGAGTTCATTGGAGAACAAACCCGGGAAAGACCATCTCACCACATCAGGAAGAGGGACTGCTGAGCTCTGGAGCACCCTAAACTTTGGCAGAGGCAGCACAGACAAGGACTGTTTCTTCAGATGATACAAAACAGAGACAAAGAGGAGCTGAAGCCATGTGTGCATGGGCAGAGGGAATCTGGAATGTATTTTGCTTCTACACTACACACAGGTACACAAACATGTCTGCCCCATGCACACACCTTTCCGTACGTAATCCCACTCTTTTGCATTGCCTTGTATTTGCAGCAGCAGTTCCCTAACTCAGCAGGGTCCTCTTGGTATCACTGCTCACAAGCAGAGACCCAAAGGACAGACAGTAGATGCTGGTGAGGCCATCCTGCAGGAAACTGCTCTCAGTCACACATGCCATTTACACTCACATGAATTGTTCTCTTGACATCTGAAACATCCAAGTCGGCATTATCCATGACCCAGAAATTAGCAGTTTCACACCACCCCCTCCGCAACACATTCACTTCATGGATCAGGTCTTTCTAAGTCAGGAACGTGCCAGAGGGAGGGAAAAACAGGCCACGTGAGCAATGCAGGGAAGAACAGGGTGGGCTAGATACCTGTCCAACCTTATTTGTCTCACACTGGGAGCTCACTCAAAAGAGACTGAGGTCCCATTGGGTCCTGCTGCTTGGATGGAATTATTTATTTAGGCTGCAAATTCTCTCTCGTGAAAACACACAGAGGGTTCACCCAGAGAGTGGGGCATTGAGTGGCATGGGAAGGTCCTCACCTTGGGGTAAGAGCAAGCCCCAGGGGAGGCAGCTCTTCAGTCACAGGACAGGACAGGTCTATGCTCTCCTCTCCAACCTGGGTCACTTCCTAGAAGGGTGCAGGGACCCCGGAACCGTCCTGTGTCACAGGGCATCAGATATTATAGAGTCAGAAAAACTTCAGATTGTTAAGGGATCAGAGGGGTTGAAGGAAGATGAACATTTCTTACACACACATCCTCCCTGCATGATCTAAGGGAGATTAGAGCCTTACTTTCTGAGTAACACATCCGCAGAGGGGCCAAGACAACACACGCTCCAACCCACATGCCCCATTCTACACACTGAGCCTGCAACCCCTCTGGAGAGCTGGAAGAGGAGTGCTTTCCTCCTCCTCCTGCCTTTGGACTGGTACTTCATGGATGTTCACCGGCTCTCAACTTAGTATCACAGTATTTGCTGAAGCCCAGTACACGAACGCCTGTCTTGAAGAACAGCCACTTGCCTGGATGTCCACATTATGATGAATCCCAGGTCCTAGCATGCTAAATCCCAGAGGCTCAAACTATGGGAAAGAGCCATAACTCATTCATCCTGAGGCCCAGAGGAGGAGCATGGCTGGATCAACCTACTTCTTAGCAAACATCACAGAACACAGGGATTTTTTTCAAATCTTATTATTCCGCAGCCATCAACCTGCTGGTTATCTAGCTGCTATCCATTCACCGGAAGTTTAGTGAACTTCAAATGGCGATCATTAATGGTCACTGAACTGCAGAATGCCCCAATGTGCTTTCAGATTTCATTTACCAAGGACCAGCAATCAGCCAAAAGATTTGCTCTGACAGCAGGGAAATACAAGACCCTTTGACAAGTTCAGCCGGGAATGTGCTGCCAGCATCTCTTGTTAAGTTCATGTTCTACCCTATTTGATGGAACAGATCATGCAAATTGTCCTTCTGCGGCCGCTCAGCCTGTCACTCATGCTTCCATTTAAAACAATAAACAAACAAAAGAACAAAAGAAAAGCCCACAAGTACAATGAGCTGTTTACAAGCAAATTCCACTTACTGAGACCCCTAATTACCAGGAAAAGGCGCAGAAACCCAAATAAAACACTAAATTGGATGGGGGAAGGGAATCTTACTCATCCAAAGGTCTGACCGGGAGAGCCATCCCAGTTTCTCTTGCACACAGATCCCAGCCTCCCCCCTCACCCTGCTACTGCTTGTAATCACACTTGTTCTTTTCTTCCCACTTTGATTTGTGGCTTATGGCATCACAACATTTTTCTGTGCGGAAGGAGCAGATGTGCCAGGAGACCCTGTGGATGCACAGCAGGCTGCTCTTTAACCACCCAGAGAAGGTGTAGAGTGACACAAGGCACCAGACAGTAAAGTCCAAGGTATTTTGCTTTGTAACATGACCACTGGTTTCTTAGGTGGATGTGCTGCTGAGACAACTCCTCTTCCCCACAGCACAAAGGGAAATACTGATTTTCATTTGGGAATATTTCCACATGTTTATCAAGCAGAATTTGATCTGAAGAGAACTGAGCTCCTCAGAGCCTTATACAGCTGCAAAACAAAACAGAGTCAGCAACGCTGGGGCCAACACAACCTACACTGAAGAGGGGCCTCACAGTGTCCCACTATTATGTGGAGACACCGCACTGTGCCTGCCACAATGGGATTCTCCCCAGCTGCAGAACACATCCCATCAAGTACAGTGAGACTCTATTAGAGGAGATACAATAGGGAGCCGGAGGACTCGCTCAGCCCAGCTTCTGAGAAAATAACTCATTTCAATGCAAAACAGCAGTAGTTATTAGATACCTCCTTAAAGGGAAAAGGAGAAGGACAAGGGGAGGGGGGAGAGAGGGAGACTGGGGCTGTGGTAGTTTGCACAAAAGTACCTTTTTCAGATTAATCCACTGTTTGAAGTAATCAGCAACCGGCAGCCCTAAGTACTGGCATTGTCCTGGTAACCTGTAAGAGAGAAGAGAGAGCAGGTTTGATTCAATCAGTGTCCTGACAACACAAACTGTTTTCTTAAGTGCATTTCATTCCGGGATGGAAGACACGTTCAAGTCTGCTGTAACATGCTGCACATCAGAAGGACCATAGCTCTTGGCGAGAAAACCCCTCACGAGAGCAGAGCTTGGCTGAAGGCTTACATACATCCAGCCACATCCAGGTTGCTGACACCTTTCAGGCTGAACATTTGGAACAGGAGCTGCGTGCAAGTGCAGCACGCAGCTCTTCTCCACAGTGGCTAGCACACAAACACGACTGGAGCATCCAGGCTGTCCTTAACTAAATGAACTCATCACAAATCCCTGCAAAACCATCCTGCTCAGCCAGCAGCTTACAGAGCAGACAGAAGGACTGACAACTCACTTGTCATGCCCTGGTGCTTTTCCACTTGGCCGTTATGGTTAAAACACCGAGTGAGACACGAGGGAGGGAAGGAAGCATCAATGCGCTCATTTTGGGGGTAGTAATGCCACAGAACCAATGTTTCAGGGCTAAAAAAGCAAAGGCTGTTTTTCCAAGAAGGTGCTCAGAAGAAGACAGCAGTCAAAACTGAAGATGCAAGGTGCTGCACGTGGTCTCACTATGGGTTTGAGAACCAGCAGCCAGAGCTCCGAGCGCCTGTATTTCATCTCTCCCCTCCTACAGTGAGCTGCTCACAAAACCAGACACTGGTAAGGGAGGCGGATTGCCTGCAAGGACAGCAGGAACCCGGGATTCAGAAAGCTGATCCTTCCACACGGCGTCGACCTCAGCATGTTCGCCGGGGAGCTACGTGCCCCTCTCCGACAGCAGATGGGGAAGGCTGAGTCGTGGAGGCGTGTGGCTCCGGCCGAGCTTGTGCAGGGAAATGAGTTACGCTGAGTTTTCCCCGGCCAGTTTGATCTGATCAAGAGTGATTGATGGATCTTGTTCATTCACGTACTGCTGAGCCCGCCTGGGGCACTGGTCACAGGATCTTTAACTGAAGCAAAGGAACGTCCCAAATAAATATGTCAACTAAATAAATGACTAAATTAGAGCCGTTTGTGCATGTTAAAAGCCACAACCCCAGAAATCAGCTTTCGCAAACAGAGGAGGGTGGAGAATCTTACAACTTCCTTGGGTACTGGGGGCTGTTGAGGGAGGTTGTAGGGGAGCCAGGAAGAGCTGTGAGTGCCAGCATCAGCTGCTCAAACATCTCAACACAGACTATGTCCAGGGCAAAGTCTTCTCCCACTCTCCATAGAGGAAAGAGTGAATAATTCAGCCTGGACTTCAGACTTCAGGCTGAAACTTGGCAACAAGCTCTGGTCAGATGTGGATTCAAGCTAGGTACATTGCTTTGAGCTGGGGTGCACCATCAGCACCCCATGCAGTACCCGAGTGCTCAGCTCAGCTCCAAACCCTCCGGCGATCCGGGCGGCATCTCTTCACACTTACAAGCAGTTTGCCAAGTAAGGAGATGAAGGAGGGACACAGACAACGCACTTGTGTATAATGTGAGACTTGGAGTATTGCAGTGCCAAAGTGGTTTGGTCTCGGTGCTGCTTCTATTTCTATAGGAAGCGAAGGAAGCAGGCAAACGTACACAGGGGAATCTCCTGGGACTATGTGACCAACAGAACCAGCACGCACTGGACCCCACCAGTGTACTGGCTTTGTGAGTCCTACTTAGGCTGGGAAAGGAACAGGCTCCCTTTGCCAAAACCACATGCCTGGTCCTGAAAAGATGCACATGTCATCATTTAGGAGCAATAATTTAAGTCATACAAATACACTTGAATAAGGAGGTCCAGAGGAATCTCTCTGAAAGCAGGAAGCCTTGTCAAAAGCATGAGCTTGCAAGCAGCAGGGCTACGGCGATTTGCAGGGTAAGCAATGTGACTCGACAGCACAGTCTCATCTCTGGGCACGGCTCATCTGATGCTAGCACCATCATGCTGAAATAAACCACCTGGAGTCACTCCTTGCAATTGCATAGCCATCACATAAATAGCAGCCTGGTCCATGCATTTCACAGCCATTACACATATGTCCGTGACATCCCATAGTTGAACGGACCCCACCAGCCCCAAGCAGCATGCTTAGAAAGCTCTTTCTCCAGCAAAGCTCCTTTCTACTGGTGCTCAAATCAAAAAAGGTCTCAAGAAAAAGAATCACCTAAAACCACTGACCAGTCTAAATACAGACAGGTGATCAGCTCAACCTCTCTTAGACTGCTCATGTTTGGCTAGAGAGGATGATGACAGTAGTTAGCAAAAAGTATGTTACTAAAAGCTGAGTTTCACCTCCCAACCCAAAAGGTTTTCATTAATATAGGTCTCAGCCTAGCTCCAGTTAGAGGAATAATTATCAATACACCTAACCTTTGGATAGGGCCCAGAAGCAGCGAGCACAGCATTGTTCTTGTTAGCCACAGGAATTGACAGCTAACCACCCAGCGCAATGAATGACATCTAAAACATTTCCATCCCTGTGGGACCAAAAGGCCCAGCAAACTGGACAGTCTGGTTCTGCTTCCACCCTGAGACTGATGGCAGTATGCCTTGGGCACTGGACAGTGGGTCTTTAATTGGAGAAAATAAATGCTCCAAATAAATATGTCAACTAAATAAATGACCCATTTTTGCAAACAAGTAACAACCCCAGAAACTGCCTGTGAAGCTGTGTGACCTAAGGACATTAGCCCTCCCTCTCCACGCTTGTGCTCCCCTCATTTCACATTAGTAGAGAGACTTCACCAAGTTTTTCAAGCACTAGAAGAGCTATACTCATGCTATAAGCTGGGCTGGCTGTCAGTAGCATGGAAGAAAACATCAGTCTACTCCCCAAGATAGGAGATGCAGGCCTGGTGGCTCCAGGCCAGCAAGGACACAGCCACTCAACATGCTTGCCTTCAGTGAAGAATTGCCGTACGGGTCTGGTCTAGTCTGGGCATGCAGCACTCCCAGCACAGGGAACCAGGGGCTCTCGCTGCACAGAAACCAGGTCCCCAGGTAGATACGGGAAGGAAAACACCCCTGCAATGTCTTTTCCCCAGCTCCAAGCTCGTCACCTGCAGTGGTCCTCCCACTCGGCCTGGTGATCAGGCAAGAGTTTCTCCAGCATATTCTCCAGTTTGGAGTAAACAAGGCACACGTGTAGCTCTGCTGGGGAATAGAAGTGCCAGGGCCTGCAAGGAAACGTCTCCATTTATCAGGGCCACCATTCACTTGAGCAGCTCACTTGGTAAACATGCTCTTCTGCTCCGTACAGCTTCTTGCTCTTGCAAGAGTCAACACTGCGCACTGGGGGCAGCTCTGCTTGTGCAAAGAGCTTGATTTGGCCTTCTCTCAGGTAAGGCAGAAGAGAAATGATGGCACATTTCATTGCATTCAACACCCCATGATCCTCCCAGCTTTTGAATGAGGTCTCGCTGCCTCTCTAAACAGTGAAGCTCTCGCTCCCTGGGAAGGAAGCTGGCTCTCAAAACCACCCGTCAGCCGAGTGCCGTGGCTTCAGGCATGACTGCACTTGATAGAGACACACTTGGAAACAGCTGTGGGATTTTCCAGCCTCCAATGAAGCTCTGGTGAAGCCTGCGCCTCTGCCTGCTCCCAAAATGCGGGTGCCTGTTGGGCAGAAGAGCAAGTGACATCAGGTGGCATGCTCTCCTCCACCAGCCAAGCAAATCCAAGTCCTCCTTGGACTGTGGTCCACAGTGGAAGCTCGGGCATCATTTTCAGAGAGCTTTCATCACCCCAGCCTCTGATTTCCATCCAGCCCTGCTCCTCCACTCTGCAGGGTAAATGGGGCCTGGAGATGAACGGGATGCAAACAGGAGGCGAGGTGACATGGCTGCATTTCTCCTGTTGAAGTCGGCTATCTCCAAGGCGGCAAGAAGCGCACAGCTTGGCGGTGATAAACGGCCTTGCTTTAGTTATCACTTTCCTTAAGTTAAGGAGAGCAGCCTAGTGATGGATGGGCTGGAATTCGGTTATCAGGGAAGGCTGTCAGCCAGAGTTGCCTATCTCCACACACATTTAGCAGGGCGTCATTATGCGATGGCATGGAGTTAAAATATGACCAAGGGTATTGAAAGAAAAAGAACAGGATTAAAAAAAAAAAAAAGGCAAATTGAGCAACAATAAAGGAGCATGAGGCAAGAACGTTATCGTACTAGTGACACCTTTTATCTCGGTCTGGTTAGCTAGAGCAGGGCACAAATTGGTCCTTCCTCCACTATTGTATCCTCTTGTACAAACAGACGCAGATAAAATGTGTCACCAGTGCGATAGCATATCAATTTAACCCTAATTATCTAGGGGGTCACACTGAGAAATAGGGGTTTCTCATTTCAACAGGTTCCTCTGTATGTGCTCGGAGCCACCACGTTAATACGGAAGGGGGAGGGGCAGCTGTAATTGATTTCCGTCACTCAGGTGGTCCTGGCATATAAAAAATTAATGCTTGATTCTCCCAACTAATCAGAGCTGGTTAACGTCCATCTGCTTCTGGGTTCAGGATGTCAGGAGACAAAGAAATTGGGCCACTTTCTACACACTGGGTGTATTGATATTGAGCCAGTTAAAAGAACAAGTCCCTCTACGAGTAAGATAAAGGGACATTAAATCTTGTTTTTCACAGACCTGGTCTCAGCCTTCAAAAAAAATTTATGCCCTGGAGACCCTGAGTTGCAAGAGGTGCAGAACACTTTAATTCCGTCCTGGCCAACCCCACCGCACTGGGCTGCAAAGGAGAGGGCAGGGAGGCTCCCACCCTGGCAATCCTTCGCTGTAGGAGGGCTGGAAAGCCTGAGCGAAGCTGCAGCACCCAACCGCAATGAGGCAACAGCCAAAGAGTGGAGCTGCCAACCACCTGAGCCTTGCACCCTAGTTCGAAGCAAGGCTGGTCAAGGTGTCACTCTGGATCATGCAGTGCAGAGGTGCTGCTCGGTTTTGATGGAGGGTGGGATGTTTGCCAGGCCAAGAGGAAAGCTTGGGTGCCCTCTCCTAACAGAGAAAGCTAGCAGTGCTAAGGCACCACAGATGTTTTAGCAGAGGAACAGCACCATGACAGGCAAAGCCACATCTGCCTGCACCCAACCTTGTGTGAGCTGGAGCCAAGCTAGGAATTTAAAGTAGTTTAGGCAAACCCACACCCTCCCAAAGAGGCAGCCTACGGTTGAGTCAAACTTGGTTAACACAGTAAGTCCAGCCAGCAGAGTTCAACGGCCTGAGGATGCCAAGGGGTAAGACCCTGCTCCAGATCAGTGAGGCCACTGAGGTACCTGTGGAGGGGCAGAAAGCCTTGTCGGGCTTTGCCAAAACCGCTGAGATGGGCCAGGAGGGCTTCAGCAGCACAGCACCCGCACACAAGCAAAGTGTCCTGGGCACACAGCATAGCCCAAGCCATGCTGCAGCCTGCGGAAACTGAAGCATGCTGACACACACCTCCAAAAAAAACCCCAAACCTCAACTCTGCCATCCTATTAATTCAAGTATTATTCAGGAGCAGTTTTCCTGTCTAATCCAAGGCTTTGGCGGGGAGACATCTCCTCCCCAGCACTGGAGTCACCATGCCACTCAGTGCAAAGAGGTAAGAGCAGAGCCAGTGTCCCCTCATGCTCCTGTGTGAAGTGAAGGACAGAGGGATGAACCCCCTACCAGACCTCTGTCACCCTACTCAGGCTCCTCAGCCCCACAGACCTGCAAGAAGCCCACCTGCCCTTGCTTCCTGACTGATGAGCCCCTGCCAGGTGACTGCACTCCACTCTCACTGGGTACACCCATGGCACCGTCCCTCTCTGTCCCCATCACTGCAGGCCCAACTGCCCTGGCACAGCTGTACTTAAAATTCATGAGCAGTAGCTGTGGAAAGACAATACATGTGGAGCCCTGGGCTCTCACAGAAACCCGGAGACAGGTCCCATCTCCCTCCCTCTTTGCTTTCCTTCCATCCTCTCAGTTCTCTCAACCACCCCCAAACTTGTCACAGTGCAACAAGCCTACGAGCCGCACATCAGCTTTAAATATCAGCATGCGTGAAGCAGGGACATGAGAGCAGGGAAGTGGGAACAGACAGAGCAAGCCTCCATCGCCTGTCAGGAAACACTAATGAATTTCAACACCAGCAGCCATTGCCTCAGACGGGCTGGCGAGAGGAGGAGAGGGAGTTACAGCGAGGAGCCTTTGCAGGAGCAGCCTGCCTTTTTTCAAAGCCCCCTCCGTTAATCAATGTCATTGCCGAGCAGGCTGCAGCAGTCCTTGAGCCGGCATGGGGTGGGCCGGGGGACAGACAGGTGACTGACAGCACTCGGGATGCCTGGGCAGTGCAGCCTTTTCTTCGGCTGCATCCCCAGGCAGGAGCCAGGACAAGGAAGCAGATGGGACATCGCCACTGGCATGAAGCTGTCTTCCACTGAAGTCCCAGTGCCCAAACAACCACCTCCGCAAGAAGCCACGAGTGCAGTCCCAACACCCCACAGTCCCATTCACCGGGACGGATGGAGGCTTTACAGGGAATGGTCCTTGGGATGGCCAGAGGCATGCAGAGACATCCAGACACGCTGCCTGCGTTCCCGGCAGCAGCAAAGGGTTACAGAGCAGCCTGTCCCTTTGCTGACACAAATGCATTCCCGAGGCAGCGCAGGAAGAAGCATCCAGCACAGGGCACCGCATGGCAACCGCACCGATGCACAACATGAAGGTCAACGCAAGTCTTCTTTACAAATGTCAACCTGTCATCTCTGGATATTAATGAGGGCTGACCAGCAGCTAAAATGCATCCATGCTCCATTAGTAATAAGAGAGAGACGATGCAGGAGAAGAGCACACGCCATGGCGTGTGGAGGCACCAGTGGGTCTGCAGGGCCCGGGGAGGTGTGGTGACGCACAAGATAACTCGGGCCACTCCAGCTGCCCAGTAAGGAACGCAGTTGCCACACAAACCCCTTCACTTGAGTGGGTGTTGTCTTCTTCCATCAATCTTTAATTGGATTAGTGTAATGAGGCCAAAAAACCCAGGCTAAGCAGCGAGGCTAATACCTGGTACTTTCAGACCTTCCTTTCTTTTTCTGTGATGCCGCTTCTGGACAGTGCTGCTTTCTCTCTTTACCAGGCATATTCCTGCCTAGGAAGCTTAAAAGGCAAGCTGCAAGCCTTAACGCTTGGTACTCACAGCAGCACCGGCTGAAATGTCTGAGCACCCCCCACATGCTAACAGCCAGATCCCTCTTCTCTAAATTTTGGCTGGGTACTAAGAAATCTGGGAGAACCTCAACACCCATGCTGTCCAAGCAGCTAACCTGTCAATGGAAAAGGCTGTTACCCCAGACTGCAACCAAAGCAATGTATACACTAGGAAAACAATTCTGCCACAAAAAGCACACAGGCAAGTGGTTCGTCGTGACTCGCTCGTCCTGCAAAGCACTGTGTGCCTTCCACTGCCATCAACCTTAATGAAACATGAGGGCATTTAACACCAGGCGAGATCTGGCCCTTTTATGGGTATCTGCCTGCGCGTCAGCTAGATGCTGGCAGAGATGCTATCTCAACATTAAAAGCAAGGCTGTAACACAGCAGGTATTCAGCCTCCAACAGAAGATGTTCATCAACAATTGCATACACATGATGCTACAATAAATCTATGTGCTACTGCTTAACAGCTTCTTTTAAAAAGATTCATAGCTCTGTTTACTGGGCCTGATTCTGCTGCTCTGCGTGTGGGAGTAAATCTTTACCTGGAATTAGTAAGTAGCCAGTGAAAGCAGGATCAGAACTGAACCTTTTGATTTTTAAATAACTACTTAATTACCATGAAGAAAACCAGAGCTTGCTGGCTCCACGGTTCAGCTGAGGTTAGGAGTGCAGCAGGCAGAAGCTATGCATTCCTCCATACCAAGTCCTCCAGATCGATGAAGGGGTAGAGCAAATGCTATCATCATCCCTTGCAGACAGGGAGGATGACTGGGTGGACTTCCCTTTGACACACGAATGCATGACGCTGCTCCCAAGGAAAGAAACTGGAAAGTCTCCAAGGCTGAGGTCACCCCCCCAGCCTTGGGAACCTGACACTATGAAAACCCCGTAAAAAACAGATACCTACACACAAGCTTGCTCTGACAGTCTGCTTACTAATTATGACATTATGCAGCATCTTGGGAATAGGAGTGTACAAAATTGGATACTGTGTACACCTACCACACAGGCACGTTCTCAGTGAAAGTCACCCATCGTGACCACAGACTGCAGCAGGTGAACTTCCAATTTGTCACCAGGAAAGATTCTCCACCATGCAGGTACTAAAGCACTGGAACAGATTGGTGGTGGAATCTCCTCCCCTGGAGACATTCAGACTGATCTGGAGAAGACTCTGAGTAACCTGATCTAAGTTTGAAGTTAGTTCCGCTTTGAGCAGGGAGTTGGATGAGAGATCTCCATTTAAACTATTCTGTGATTCATGCTGCAGCGGAGCCTGATTACACAGAGCGTGTCCCTTCTCCGTCTATACGGTCTCTTACGAAGTCTTTCAAACAGACATTAATTTAGTAATTGCCTAGTCCTCTGCATACTAGCTGTCTTAAGAGGGAGCGTTCAGACTCCTGCTGCAGAATACTGTAATTGCGCACTAAGTAAGGGAACATATCTGACGCAATGGATGCACCCACAATGCATCGTGTCTAAGCCCCCTCAAAACCAAAACACGCACAAAATAAAGCTAAAATTAAACACGTTTCTCCTCCCACTGCACAATTGCCACTGCAGAGTATTCCTCCCCAGGAAACCAGAGCATGGAAGACCTAGAGCAAGGCACTGCTCTAGAACTGAGAAGACACGTCATGTCCCAGTCCTTCCTTAGGCCTGCTCTGCGACAGGCAGGAGGAAACCCTGCCTCTCCCATGCCTTGCCTGTCCAGACCACTTAGCGTACCAACTCTTCAGGACAAGGCCTTCTCTGCTATGAGTCATAAACTGCTTAGTGCCTAATGGTAAAGCCTATAGATGCTTAACGTAATACAATCATGTCACTTAAAGGCCATTAGTCTCCAGCCTAAACAGCACTTTTCCAGTCACAAAGGGGACCTGCCAACTCAGGAGGGCAGGATAACGGACGTGGGTGGCCAGCTGGGTCACCGGACTCGCAGACACCTGACGTGAAGCCCCAGGCAGGACAGAGCCCAGCCAAATTGCATGGGGGAAAGCCATGGCAGCTCTAGCAATCAAAGGGCTTTGTCTCTTGGGCTTTCTTGAGCCACTTGAATCAACCGAAAGCCCCTGCCAGCCAGGTGAAAAACCATTCCACCTCTAGCCGTGGCTGTACTGCTTGCAAGGGGGGCAGGAGCACCTCACCCACACAGAAGGCCTCCAACCTTCTGCAACCCCTCTCTTCCCACTCACTGAAGCAGATCATTTATCTACAAGAAAATATGCCATTCTCTCTTGTGACACTGTTTGAACCCCTCTTCTTTCCTGGCACTGTCTCTGCCCTCTTCGGGCACCACATTACCCAGGTCTGCTCTCTCAACTGACTTCTGTCATTGCCTCTCCTTCCCTCTCCCCACCAAGGGGAAGACAGAAATCCTATAAAGAGGCAGCAGGGTGGGGTAAACCCCCTCACCGTCCCCTCTGATGATACACGACCCAAAATTACCCGCACAACAGCTCCACAGGCTCTCGGCACAGCCTCCAGGCTGGCAGCAGCAGGCAGCCCGGCACGTCGCTTAACAGGGTCCAAGCACAGGTTTCCGTGCACCTGCAAATTACACCTGCACGAGGGGAAACAAGTTCGTCTTTTCCTTGTGGGGAAGAGATCGCTCCCCACCTCCAAGCACAAGCTGCCATTAGTATTTGCTTCGTCGGAGAGAAGGAGCAGCGAATCCTCCAGAGCAAAGGACAAGTGCAGCAATTAGGATGCAGGGGCTGCGGGAGCTGTTTAACAGCACGACCCGGAGGTCAGCGCTGCCGACTCCCAGCCCTGCATAAATATTGTATGAGGCGGGAAGAGGGGCTGTGCCAGCACCCTCAGCCCCAGCGCTCACCCCACCACCACCTCCCGCGAGCATCGCAGCAACGCACTACGCAACACATCCA
>Ga0181612_168962_pt1 | contig 24554 bp, 23 predicted proteins | sample HoacroProtozoa21_FD_119630 | JGI IMG/M metagenome (GOLD analysis project Ga0181612, IMG submission 119630) | Hoatzin crop microbial communities from Cojedes, Venezuel. Combined Assembly of Gp0051906, Gp0051904, Gp0051908
CAAAGCAAAGCAAAACAAAGCACAACAAAGCAAAAAAAAGCGAAACAAAACAAAATAAAACAAAACACAGGAACACAGGGCTGAGCCGGAAAACAGTTAAGGGAGGCAGTGACCCATGCTCCCATGTGCAGTCCCAGGGAAGCTGTCTCTGGCCAAGGTCTGAGTGTGTCAATCCGCTCACAGGCTTGGTCCAGGCAGCTGGTGAGTGTGTGCTGATGTACTGTGGAAAGGTGACAGTGACCCCCCTCACCTCTTTACAACAACAGCAACTTCATGCCTAAAAAAGGAAGAGCACTTTCAAGATAAATCAAAACTGACTATTGTTCTTCCTCCTGCTTTTATTCCTCCTCCTTGCAGAAAGGTCAAGAGTGCTGGCGTAATCATCTTTACGAGATGTCTGCCTGTTTTTAATACTGTGTACTCACAACAGGCTAAACCCTGCCTTCTCTACGCCTGCAGCACTCCTTTTGCTATTGTAGGGCTGCCTGAATCAGCCATGCACTTTTAATTAGCATGCTAGGGAGTGAGACTGGATTTTGTTTTGAAGGCAGGCTCATATTCCAAGGGCCTCAAGTGTTTTATCAGTCTTGGTTGGAACTTATAAGGAACTGGAGAAACAGGCAATGTGTTTCTAGCAATCTCTATGTACCTCACGTATTTTAGAGACCTGTTGATCTGCTGGCTCAGGCAGGGCTTGGGTTTCTAGTCTCATCTTCACTCTTATTTGCCTTATTATTTTGACATAGTCACATAATTTGCACATAATTTGCACGTTGGCAAATTTGCAAGACAGAGAGAGAGAGGCCACTAGTTCCTACAGCCATTATCACACTGGAACAAGCCCAGAAAACGTGGAGAGGTTTAGATGTGATTTCAGATGTCAAGGTATATGAAAAGACTCCCAGGACACTCCATGCCCAGTTAAATATGGAGAGGGGTATTGAGTCTGTTGCAGTTTGGGTCTCTTCACACCGAGGTGTCTCATCCAGCCCCCTAAGGAACAGAGGAGTTCAGTGAATCCCCTGATTAATGTGAAATAACTGGGAGAAGAAACCCTACAGAGGAACAGCTACACACACAGAGACACCAAGGCTTGGACACTTACTCTATAAGCATTGTCTTGTGTAAGAGATGAAACAGAAGGAAAGCCTCCATCATACATCCAAATCTTTTTTTGACAAAGCTGATTTCAGTGCTGAGCCTAAGGTCTCTCATCTACTTTCATGTAAGGCCTTTCAGTGCCCCCAGCAGTGTAAATTCACCCCAGAGTGAATGCTGATTAACTTCATGCTGATTAACTTAATTGTACATCAGAATGAAGCCTTGGGCAGCTATTAAAAAGGGCCAACAGCTCAAGTGATGGAAACTGGAACCTGTCTCTGCTCATTGCAGGGTGGGACGGACTAGATGAACTTTAAAGGTCCCTTCCAACGCCACCTATTCTATGATCCTACAATTCTATGGAACTAGTAGAAGTCCACCCAGCTGTGAGACTGGTGCCAGCTGAGGACCTGGTCCTGGCATCTGCATGATGATGCTCATAAGCGCTACTCTGGATTTTGCCGAAGACTGGGAGCTCAGTCCCTCGAGCCCTGGAGGCTGTGGGCTCTCCGGGTGCAGGTTTTGTTACCTAACCCAGGGCGATGTGGAGAGATCTGTGAGTCAATGTCAACTTAAGTGTCCTCTCCATGTTTGCTGTACTTGGTCATGTAGGAACCACTAAAGATCACTCTGGACAATCCACGTGGTAGGAGCACGCTGTGTGTACCCAGGGCTGCTACCAGCGAGAGGCAGCCAGCACGGGAAACACACATCCTTCAAAAGAGCCTTCTAATGAAGTTTGTGGTATTGCTAGATCTTGACATAAATATAGCTCTTCAGCTGTTATTCTAAAAGGCATTTCAGGAACAGGCGAAGTAGCTGTTCCCTTTGAACCATATCCATCGACACTCTTGGATTTGAGGAGAAAATTTGCTGGGAGGATGGAGAAGAGGAGGCTGACCAGGAGCTGGGGGGCCCTGGTGTCTCCTCCCAGGGCAGAGCGTCATGCACATGTGTGTGCCACGCAGTGGCTCTTCTGCCTAACCCCAGCCTCACACCTGTCCCAACGCACGGGCCCCAGGGCGTGCACGTGGCCAGAGGGAAGCCTGAGCTCCTGCCCACGTTGCAACCACCACTGCCCGTAGAAGGCAACGCTTGGGCTGGTGACCATCTGCAAAGATGGCCTTGCAGAAGGAAGGATTGCCAGTTTCCACTGGCAGATGAAGCAGCAGCTTGTCTAACTGCATCAGGCTTCTGCGTGCTGTGAGAGGAACTCCCTGGTGTTTGTGTATATATATACACAAACATTTTATACGCATACATATATGTATATACTTATATGCCTACACGTACATCTGTGTTTATGTGTATAAATACACATATATACGTAGAAAGGATATATGAGATATATATATTAATGTATGTATATAAAGGGGTATACATATGCGTCCATATAAATGAAACTGCTGCCAATAGTTTTGTTAAATGTGTTTGCATTGCGTGGCTCCTCAGGATTAATTAGTAAGTGTTTGTGACAGAAAATGTGAGAAATTCTACCAACTCCTGTTTGTCTTCTCCCTCCTCCCTGCACTTGAGATTTCTTACTTCGGCTGAACACATAAAGGCAAACATTCACCTCTGTATGTGTCTGAAATGATTAATTTTGAAGATATAGGAGCTATAAGATATGAGTGGACGCACTTTGCTGTCTCCCTGGCAGGTCCAGAAATCACCCTGTCAACCTCCCTTCACAGCTGCTGCCTGCAGACAAGACACCTGGCCACACTTGACCTGATGAACGGGAGATGCAGGAGCACATCACATCAAATGCCAAAGGCAATGCTGGTACCAAGGGGAGCACTGGGGCTGGGTCAGTCCCCCTCCCTGACTGGCTGGCCTCGGCCATAATCCTCCTTCACGCTGCCTCCAGACCTCACAGCAAACACAGAGCAAAGACTGTGGGCAGACTCAGGGAGGGGAAGGTTGAGGCATTCCCAGATTTCAGCTAATGGTGGATCCAAGACAGGAGGAGTCTGAGCAGGTCCAGCCTCAACCACATGAGCTGGTCATGGCACCATTGCCAGCGGTGTGTACACACAGTTAAAGCTTGAAGAAAGATAAACTGGATTTGGCCACAACCGCAATGGGGCAACTTCTTTGCCCCATGGTGAGCCATGGTCATAACCAAACTCATGTAGCTACTGGCCAGAGGGCTTTGGGCACAGACTGCCCTCCTCCTGGCACCCCAATGGCAGCTACAGTCTCGGCCCCCTGGGAGATACAAAATGATGTAGAGAAGATACCTGGAGCAGACCACCTTAGAGGAGCAAGACGGTGTCACATGCACTGCCGTAGGCTTGCACAGATTTGACCAGAGAAGTTGTGGAAGCCCCATCCTTGGAAGTGTCCAAGGCCAGACTGGATGGGGCTTTGAGCAACCCAATCTAGTGAGAGATGTCCCTGGCCATGGCAGGGGGGTTGGACTAGATGAGCTTTAAATGTCCTTTCTGACTCAAACCATTCTGTGATTCTGTGATGTTTAAATGTCCATCAGGGTGGTGCTTTGGCATTGCAGCTGCTGGGAACAACAGCTGGGACATGGCCCCAGCCCTGGTCCTGCCTTTGCTTCCCCCTGAGAAGCAGAAATAAAGCAAGCTCTAAAGGAGAACTCCAAACGCTAAAGCAGCGGCAAGCGGATTAAATCCAGCAAATACAATAAAATATGAGATCCCCACAGCACCCAGGGCTGTTGTACTCAAAGCGATGGACACACGGTTTAGACAGCTGGGGGGAAGAAGGGCACAGGATGGGCAGCAGAGAAAGCCAGATCTATTAACAGCCATCATTAACTCGAGGGACTGGGCCAATGCAGCAGGAATGCAAAGCAGGAATGGAGGACAGCTTCAATAACAGATGAAGTCCTCTTGGGGCAAGTTCATCTCCAGTAAATCCAAACATGCTGGAAAGGATTTGGATTACCACAGTCCCCAAAAAGCAGTGACCCAGAAAGCTGCTCTGCTGGACCTGCTCCCTGAGATCCTGCCACAGAGAACAGGCACAGGAGGAAAATGCTACCCAGTGAGGAAAGACCAAAGAACTGCCTTAGACCAGCAACATCCCATCCTACCACCCTCACCTCCAGAGCATGGCTGTAACTGTACATGATGTGCAATAGACTGGCTTAAAGAAAACAAGAATCACCTAATTTTGAAGCAAATTTTGATCCAGAAAAAGATTTATGTTGGTTTTCTTTTATTTTTTTACTTTCTTACAGATCTGTGCCCTTCCTGTTGCTTGTAAACGTAGGGCTATTTCCAGAGTGCCATGAGCCAGTCGGGTAAACAACTACTACAAGACAATAGCAGTGTGCTCAGCAGAAAGCCTGTCCTGATTTACTGCCTCCCTGGAGTAGCTAGGTTAAATAATACTGGTGGAAATCAGCTATTTCTGTAGCAGATGATACTTCTGTTTATCACATTATGTTGCAGACAAGTTTATATCATGCAGCTGCTCCGTGCATATGTTCCTACTACACTTTTAGGGGGGTAACTGCAATCACTACACAGCAGGAACTTCTGCTATAATAAAAACATGTGCGGCATGATGCTGGAGAAATTCCCTCCCCCGCAGCATTTACACTGTAGATGCTGTTATTCTACACTCTTGGTTCCCTCATCTCCCTAGTTTTCTCCCCCTTTCTAAAAATACGCCCCTTCTGAAACAAGAAACATGCTCAGTTTTGCGCTTAGTTTTGGCGCCTGGAGTTTGCAGGAGGTGGAGGAAAAGGGCAGTTCTGCAGGAGCTTTCTGATAGTCATGGGCGATAGAGGAGCGCACGGCTCACTGCAAGAAACAGGACTGGAACTGCTGGTGAAAAAACCTGAGCCTGGATACAGCCAGTGAAGAAGAGAGGAGCTGGGTGAGGGAGTTTTAAGCACGGTGCTTAAGATCTTAACTTAAGAGGTTATTGAATCTGCACGCATTTAGGTTTGGGTTTTGCAGCGGATTTCACTAAAGCCCCAAGTTACTGTGCTGTCCTGGTAGGTCTTATGCAGCTGCTTTTCCCTGGCAGATTTGAGAGTCCTTTAGAAACTGAACATATCATTAGGACCAAAATAAAAATAATAGCAGATGAAAGTATCGGTCGCCTAGGCATGAGTGAAGCGCATTGCGAGGAAGCGACTTGCGCAAAGTCACCGTGGCTCAGTGAAAAAGCCAGTAAACAAATGTCTTTTGACTCCTGGCCAGTCCTACTCTGTGGATGGTGTTGCCTCCTCCCTGAGAGCAGATGCAAGCACTGCCAGCCTCAACCCTATGAGGTTGTCGGTGAAGCTAATGGGACTAGCCAGAACCGAGGTATAACCCCGCAAACAGGAGCAAAACGTGGTTTCAGCTGCCAAGGTCTTTTGGAGGAGAGTGGGGTTAGTGAGCACAGAGGGTCTATTTTCTAAAGTATGATCTGGAGAAGCAGTAGCATTTACAGGCCTTGTGGAAAAAAGGCTTTTAAGGAGATTACATCATAGCTAGTTTCTGTGTTAACACTCAGCTCTGGCATTTATCTTTACAATGGACGCTCACGTCAGCCACTGCCCTCTGATCTGACTTTGTCACATGTTTTTCTAACCAGCAGTCTCCCCATGAGATGCCGCTTCTCCCTCGCCATCTGATTCTCCCTCGCCATCTGATTGCCCCTCAGCAAGAAAGGATGGTATTGTTTTCACCCCAATTAAATCACACGCTATCGGTTTCTGTCGCGAGCAGATGAGAATTGAAGCCTGTGCCTTGCAAGGCAGCCTCCTCCTTGCAGCAACACGGTCATTCTGGAGAGCCCCGTGGGCACCGCCACACCCCCACTCTCCGCAGCCTGGATCAGCACCAGGCTGAGCAGCACCCAGACAGTCCTAGTGACACCCCAGATAGTCCTGAGCGCTGCCTCCCTGTGCGAGCCGTTGCTCCGGCGAGCCCGGCCGTGCTCGGTGTCCTGCCTTCCGAGACGCAAGGGTCTGACTAGTGGGTATCTGGTGCTTCTAAGAAACAGGTCACAAGTACGTGAAAATTTGCTGTTAAATTAGTACCCTGGAATTTATTTTAGAAGGTGACCTCATTTCCAGAGGTTCTGAGCACTCAGAAAGCCGGGATGGTTTAACTTGGGTATGTAGACATACAACCTTAAGTTTAATTTTCTGAGTTTTATGATACAGGCTTTAACCTCTGCTAGGCAGAGTGTCACTGTGGGTAGGAGGTAAAATTCCTCCCAGGACGTGGGTTCCAGCCTCTGCTCTCCCCCTTGCTTGTTGGGTGATTTTGGAACGATCTTCACTCCCAGCCTCTGTTTCTCCTTCTCCAGGACAGTAGTCCCAGCTTTCCAAACTGTTGCAAGATGCAGGGATAAAAAGTGCAACACAAGGCTGCATGTCAGCACTGTTGTTATTCCTTTCCCAATTCTCTAACAGGGTAAATAGGTAAATTTTTAAGTACTTCATACATGTTTCTACAAGAACTAGCTGTATTTCCCTGACCTTCCCATAAACTACATATGCAAGCAAACACAGCAGCGAGGCCATGGTCTACAGCAGCACGGCACTGACCTGGGGACAGTAATTCTCAGTTCTTTTGAACAGAGGCACCACTGAGAGGCACAGAGACGTGCCAGCGCAGTACCATCCACTTCATTGCACAAACATGCGGCCTGGCTCTCCAGCGGCGAGCGATGCGCGCAGGAACCATGGGCTATTCTTCAGTGGGAAAAAATCAGTACTGAGGATCACCTGCTTGCCCCAGCAAACTGTGGGACCTCGTTACGTTGCGGCAGTGAAAAGAGCATGCTGGAGACAAGAGGCCTGAAAACACTGAACCTTCACGCAAGTCTGCCTTTGCCATTTCGGCACTTGGATACCTGAAAGCATGTTAGGATATTTCCACCAGTATTCAACAAGCAGACACAGATGCACACGTACGTACACAAAGATACCTACATACGTCCCTCCCCCATTTTGATTTGGCTGGCACAGACTTCCTAAAGCAGATCTAAAAACAAGTATGATACGCAGAGGTGAGAGAACTTCCAACACGTTTTAAAGATGAAAAGGATGAACTTTTCACCTGTAATAGGTGTCAAACCATCAGCCTTGCAGACCAGGTGGACACTGCATCCCGGCCCCTGCCACTGTGTCCCAGGTATGCCTGCTCTTTGGCCGCTTCTGCGAGGAGCTGGTCGAGCCCGCTGTGTGAGCCTCTGGCTTCCTCGCTACATCTCATAACAAGGTTGAAAAAGATCAGAAGCTTCTGTTTTGGTGTTTACTGTCATGGGCCCCCGCCCTCTGAGACCCATAAAGCTCAGTAGATGCATGAGCAGCTATAACACAGGCAAGAAGAGGTTTGCTGCTATGAATCAAATGCTGAGACTTTTTCAGGCTTCTTGGTAAAAGGGCTACGTTTCTTTGCAGGCTTACGGCACTGGGCTCTGGGGGTATCTGACAGCAGCAAGGACCAGTGGAAGCAGTAAAGGATCACATCTAAACTGGAACTTGCTAGGGGCAGGAAATGCATTTTCCCACAGAGCTTTCCTCGTCCATCACATAGCTAACATCACCTCCCAGATCCACCACGGGAAGGTAGGTATGAAGAGAAATGAGTTGTCTGGACAGTTATCTCCCCCAGTCAAGCTGGCTTTCCTTCAAGCTGTTTCAGAGGCTGTTTTGGAGCAGAAGATGGGCTTGTCACCAGCTACCAGGTATTTCAGGGAGAGACAGGCTCCTGCATGGGGTGGTGCAGCTGCAGAGCGCATCTCATGCAGAAGTGACTGCCAAGGAGCAAGCGCATGAGTAGGAAATTGGCCTCACCATCCCTGTGTCCTCCCTCATGACCTGCTGGCTACCACCCGCCTCAGGTCATCAGCGAGGAAGTGCTTAGTGAACAGCACACAGAAAGCATCCGTCCTCTCCAAAATTAGGTGGAGTGGGCTATGGCTTAGGACCTTTGCTGGGAGTTAAGTGGTTTGCAGAGCTCATTCGGCACCTATCTGCATTTTTAGGTGATAAAAGCCCTTAAAAACCTAGCCTTTGATTTTACTGAGCCTCAGGCACCCTTGGATGAAATCCATGCCCCAGCAGGCACTGTGAAGCCTGTTAAGGTACTATGGCAGTGGCATCCACGTGGACACTTTAGCTACATACAGTGATATCACTTTCAGGCTGTGAATTCCCACGTATGCTGATACACGCTCATTTGCCAGGTGTTTGCTGACACTGTATCATCACTGACAGAGGAGAAATAAGACATGACGTAGTGATGTTTTGCACCATAGGTTCTTGTCCAGCCCCTCAGGCTGCCTCCTTTCTTTCATTACCATGCAGTGACAGTGTGGCCATAAGCTCTGCCTCTTGCTCCCGGCACGGTGAACATCTTTTCCTCCTTGCTGTGTGGTGGTGCAGCCTCCTCTTCTATGAGTGCTAGGACAGGACATAGCTGATCAGTTCTGTAGCAATTATTGTTCACTTTTGAGCCTAAAAATAATCTTTAGTGCTTTACATCCACTAGTCTTAAATCCAAGGTTTACAGAGCTGAAAAAATATTTCCGTTTCAGATATAACTCTGAGTGGCTGATAGCGTAGTTGACTTTCCTGGGATCTCCTGGCAGGTTGGTGGCAGAGGAGAAGCAGCACCCCGGACTCTCTTTTCACCGCTCCCCGCAGTGTGGGCAAGACACCTCCTTCGCAGGAGTCACAGTATGTCACCATCAAGTCTTCTGAAAGCTTATCCATCTTTCAGCTCTTGCAGTGAACAGGCCTTCAAAGAAGGGATGGGTATAGGCTGAAATTCAGACAGCTGAAATACGATTTTGGAAGTCTAAGCTCCTACATTGATGACCAATCTTCCATCAGCAAATGATTAATTAGATCTCTCGGGGCTGGCAGATTCAATCCCACAGAAAGATGACAGATTTTCTTGGTATAATGTTCTACATACAGAACAAATTAAGGTCCAGATCTGCACAGCTTCTTCAGGCTGAATGGCATTCACATGAGTGGTGTCATCAGAGTCACAGGCTATGAAATGTGAGCAACATTCAGTGCTGCTGGTATGATTAAGATATTATCTCTTAGCAGCTTTTCAAAGAGTTCAGGAACCTCCAGATAATAGCAAAGATTGGACAAGCCTCACATCTTAGAGTTCAAACTTTCTCAGAATTAGTGCCTTCAGGGAAGGCAGATACAAAACCAGCCTCAGCAAACTGCAGACTGAATTTCCTAACACAGATTGTGGATGACTTGGAAATGCTTGGGATATTTTCCTAACGTGTTAGTAGCAGCAGTTTCTAACGCACTGGTTTGTGTCCATCTCTGAAAAATTAATGGTTTGCCTGTTAAGCATTCACTCACTATATGGAGAGGGTGACTATAACAGACATACACTTTAGATTGGTTAGTACAGATGGCTTAAAAAAATTCACTTTACAAAGAAAGCCATATTGCAAGTCATATGTCTGAGTTTTAGGGAACAGCCAGCTGACTATGTAGCAGATACTTCTGCTAGTGTATGGCATCTATATAAACATAATCCTTCTGTTTGATATTACATAGTTTCTTCCTTGTGTCACTTCAGTGGCTCAGTTATTGCTGGAAGGGCTACAGCTATCACTTCAAAATGTCCCTGAGGAGACCAATCAATAATTCCCATACCTAGTGCACTTAGTTCCTTTTCCCAATTGTATTCAGGTTCATTGTAAGGGAAACAAAATTGATGACCCATCCAGAGTAAAATGGAACTGAAGTGTGAATGCCTTCCAAACCAGGCGTAAATTTCATTCTAATAAAACCAAAATTACATTTATAAACTGATAAATTTCCATGCAGTGTCCATAAAATATAGAATATCTAAAATGGCAATTACATCATATTAACAGATCAAGTCATTTCACCATGTCAAATGCACAACATGAAGTCCTCAGTCGCCACTCAGAGTACATTTATAACTCTCTGAAAGCTAAAAGACAAGGCACAGGCTACCTTACAGTCACAAAAGCAAGCAAAATGGTTACAGGTTGCTATCTGCATTTTCCTCAGGCTTCACACAGAAATCTGGACCTGCACAGGTAGGCGAGCTTTTGCAGAGATGCTGCTCACCATCACTCCCTACTGAAGCCTACAGCAGTAGGCAGCCAGCGCCGCAGAATGATGCCCCAGAAAGCTGAGGCAGAGCGCCTGCAGCTTGCCAAATCAAACCGAGGGTTAAATCAAACCCTCCCTTTGCTCCACTAATAGTCATTTCCTTTGACAGTGGCTATGAAATAAGACTATGCACTGCTTCCAAAAGGAAAGGAAAATGTCCAGGGATGATTCAAGAGAATCTGCTGCTTTGGTAAAAGTCCAGTTTAATTGCAGCAGTGCTCCTAGTAAAAATCCAGTTTAATAGCAGCATTTTCAAGGAACAGATTTTTGTGTAAACTATTTCTAACCACTGAACTGATGAAATATCAGCTCCATTTAAAAGACACTTCAAAATTATAAACTGATTAATTTTAATAACAATTAGGAATTCACAATTTGCTACTATATATATGTTGTTATAAAGTGATATGATTTACTAGTCGAAGTGTTAAATTAACTTGCACAATTATTAACGACAGTTTTTGGCAGTGGCATCAGTTATTAACTATGTTTGTACCATATTAATGGACACTATGTACTCATTTTGGGATAACACCCCAAATGTCCAGACTGCTGCTTCCTTGATCTGCTACGTCGATTTAAAAATTACCCGTAAATTGCAATTACACAGGCAGTGCATCACCTGTCCATTGTGTCTACAACAAAGAAAATCCACAAAACCATTACAAGAACATAGATTTCTGTGGGTCTGCTTTACTGAGGTCAGCTGCTTAGCCCTCCCTGCTAGAACAGCTTGTGCCAATTAAGAGTTTACATCTGACTTGTGGAGATGAGGCACAACTCCTTCTGCCACGGGCAGGGGAACCTACAATTACTTGTAAATCAGCAGCCTCTGACTCATCAGTAACTTCAGTGAAGATTTCTTATCTTCTTAATCAGTGAAATGGTAGGCATGTACAAATGGACTGCCATCCACACAGGGAATTAATGTCTTCAGCTTAGCCAACTCTTTTGCTTAAAAAAAAAAAATACCAAGCTGTTGGGAGTATGCATCTCAGAGTAGAAAGGACTGTGACTGCAGAATCAGCTTAATATCTGCTGCTTCTTTTTTCAAAATTAGACAATGCTTTTAATCTATAGATAACAGAACTCCCACTGATTCCCGCACTGTAAAATCTGGCCTGAGGCTCTTACTTTTAAATACTTCAAAATGTATGAACAAGTGAATTTTCAAGAGAGTGGATTTTTCCATAATATGGATTTATCACTGCACGAAAAATTCAAAACAAATCTGCAAGGTCCCAGAGCAGGGGGAAGATTCATCACTTGTCTAAATAAAAATTAGACTTGACAAAACATTTCAGAATTTATTGTGGTGAAAAACTCTGAATTGGGAAAGCAATAGAAGCTGTGACTGACAGCCTGATCTAACCAGTGTTTTACAAAGATAGTTTACAACAGCCCAGTATGAGATGTTAGGTGCACGAGTGATAGCAGAATCCTACCATGAAAGAAACAGCATGAACCTTTCCAGTCTTCCCTGCTTTCTAGTCACTAATCCAGCTCTCCAGACTTGAGGTAACATCCCAGATGTTCAAACTATTTCAAACTTCATATTTGATTGCTGCTTAAGAAATATCCTCATCCTAAATAATTTTCTCATTTTGACTGGTAGGTAAGCACTTGCAACTTTTATTCCTATGCCAGAAATAACTGCTAAATGCAAAAAATAGCAGGATTTTGAAGGCTTTATGTCTTTAGTGATAAAATCAGAGGTGCCTGCAGTTTGAAGCAGGAAATCTAATAATTGCTTTTCTGATTTAGGTGGGTGAATTCTGCCTAAATACCATCTTGGATACTTAATGATTTGGTTCACTGTGCTAACAGAGAACGTAGTGTCTGTGATGTGAGAACAACATGATGGGGACTGGGACTAGACTCTGCATGTGCTACCATCCATGACTCCAGGCTGCGGGGCTGGATTTCAATTCAGACTCGAAAGCCTCAACATCCTTCTGCCAGTTCTTAGAGTCACAATCCTCCAGTAAAATGAAAGTTTATGTGGGAGAAGACAAGAACTGAATTTTGGTTTTGCTTTGTAAATTATAAACAATGCTGTCGCACAAGTCTGTAATTCACAGTATGACAGCTGTGTTACCAAAACTGAACGGGCTTCCTTGTTTCAGCATTCTGCTTGCATTTAAAAAAATCACTGTCTAGACCAGACTTGTAGTAAAACAATATTCTTTCACTGTAGCTGTAATTACTATAAATGTCTTGGTGTAGGAGACAATGTGCTCCCTGCCATTTTGGTGCTACTGTAGTTCTCTTCCATAACTGTTCAGTTTTGGCAGTCACTATGTTGTGTGAAGTATGGAGGAAAACATCTTCACATATTATAAAACAAAAACACCCTCATCTGTTCACTAACAATTCCACTGGGCATCAGCACTTGGGAGCAGTTAATCCAAGACTCCTCAAGTGTGCCCAAATTCTCAAAACTACTCCGAACTGGTCCTTCTGGCAGAAGGGCGGTAGGTAAAGGCTGGTCCTGCCAGCTGAGCCCTTAAGAGTCAGAACTGCTTTTGCAGCGGCTGTCTGGAAAGGTGCAAAGCACTCACAAGACAAAGGACCTACACACCAGGAAACTTAAAGTCAGAGCTCTCTGAGATGCTCAACCCATATTGCAGACTGCCTGCAGCAAATTCTTTGGCACCTCGTGTTTTAAAACATGTGGTGGCCTCCAGGAGGATTTAAATGCAGTTCGCAATCTCACAGCTTCCCCGGAACTCCTGGAGGACAATCATAGACCTCTGCCAAGGACAAAAGTCCTTTTAGCGTTGTGTAGGCTAGCACATCAACTTCTGAACCCATGTAGTACAAGAAACAATGTGGTGAGCATCAGGACCGTGCTCAGCTCTCCAGCTTGAACGGCCATCTGGAGACTCTGCTCAGCATGAGGCGCAAACTCGTTCTCTGGATTCACACGGGGTCACCCTGTCCATTCTACCACCAGGATTTAGGTTGTAGAAAAGCCTAAGGAGAAACCGTTTCTTAATCTTTTATGTCCCACAGCCATACATTTTTTATTTCTATAACAAGTTTCTGCTGTGAAAGGCTACGTTGTTAACAGTCAGCAAGCCAAATCCGCAAATTTTAGCTGCTTTAAAAACTACTCAAATTTTAAGAAGTTCCAGACTGTTCCTGTACTTCAGACTCCTGCCCATATATGCACATTGTGACCATCTGTCCTAAAAGATCCGAAAGTCCTTAGCTTTTCTACTTGTACTGAAAGGACCCTGCACACTTTCTGAAACTCAGCTATACATCTGTGCTCATATAGTTGCCAAAAAGTTGTGCCCTTCCTGTAGCTGGTCATTTTTATTTTGGCATTTTCACCAGTCCAAATAATTAGTTAATTAGATGCACTATCTCCAAAGATGAAGGAAAAGATTTCACCTTGAAAAACAAAAACATACAATTACAGCCTGGAGATCAGAGTCCTTTGCAGTGATGTTATTCTCTTTGGCTTTACACTGACTTGATTGTGCTTTATCTCAACTGACAGCTCAGGGCAAACTTTCACTTGAGGTCAGGAGCTGTAAAGACCTCACTGCGCACCTATGTGCAAGCGTCCAGTGAGTCAGAGGTTGCTTCACAAATCCAGCCTCAGCTATACTAGTACAGCTTGTAATGATCTAAGACAAAAATTTTTATTTATGTTTCCTGTTCTAAATTTTGACCAAAGCAATGTTTGACTGGACATTTCCATCATCCAGAGAGGGGATGGCAGTACCATGGACTCCTCACCCACCGCAGGAGATGGGTAAAGCAGAGACAGCAAATGTTGCTAACCAGCAAGCGAGAAGTTCATGCGGAACAACCTTTCTCTTCCTTGTACCATTTTGAAGAAGTCACTTTCGAAATGTTTTCTCCTCAAACCTTACACAGGTTAAAACTGTGAAAACACTGACTGCAGTGTATGTCTAGCTTTAACCCTCTCCTGTTTTGAAAGCCTAGCTTCTACTTCCAGACAAAGTCCTTTCTTCTTTGCAATGCCCCTGGAGAAACCTGTGTGCTCAGAAAGTATTTAAAGGTTGACAGCAGCAGTATTTTAGCTTTTGAAGGGGCAACATAATTTGAACTAGCTTAATCTCATGGGTCTCTGAAGCCAGGTTAGAAAAGCTGCCTGAACAAGTACTCCACCCACCTTGCCTTAGTCCTGGCTGAAATCCAAACACAAGGAGGAAAACAGATGGGGAAAAAAAAGAAACAGTTAATTAAAGGCCAGGTTCTGAGCATCTCTATCTCTTTCAGGTCGTTACAGCCACACCTAGGGAACACAATTTCATTGAAAGTTCCTCCTTTCTTTGCTGTCAGCATCTAAGCTTAGTTGGCCTTAGGCCCCTCAGAGCCTCATGAGCTTTCCCTTCACTTCATCAACAAGCGGTTTTCTCGGCACGGGTTAAAGAGCAGGCTGCTGCTTGCGTAAGGAGAGTTACTGTGGAAACATCAATATGCCAGACTGTCTGGAGAAACCGCAGTTGGCTCACCAACATGTCTCCTGACAGTCCCCACCACTTTGTCATGCAGTCCCCACCATCCTAGTTACTTCAAACATGGGCTGGAGCCCCTCTCATTGAAGACCCTCAGTAAGGTACACATCTATACCGAACAAGACAGCAGTATCTCAGCGGGATGCCAACACACCTTATCTGGAACGAAGCTCAGGAAACTCAAAACTGAAATGCTCGATGTGTCCCACGTTACAGAAGGAGACAGGGTGGAACTAGCAATATTGAGAGAACCACCATCCACAGGGGCCAGCGTGGCTGATCCTAGCCTGCATTTGGATACTGTAGATCAGACTGGTTCACTGGGGCAGACCAGGAGTCCTACGCTTAGCAAGGAGGAGGCACAGGGATATGTTGCCATGAAGGAATGTCCAATGGCAGCTGCAGAGCAGACACAGTGAAGGCAAAAACAGGGGTTGGAAGGGATGTCGGAAACGCCAGTGGTCTGTGTGAAGGAGTTAGAAACGTGGGAGAAGGAGGCCTGGGGTCATGGCTGAAGGACAAAAGCAGTCTGTCTTTTCTTCCCTGGGGCCTTGGAATTCACCAGTCCATAGTTTTGTTGTCTATATTTGGAAATATGAGAGCCATATGATCTAATTTAATTTGCCATATTCGTACTGTTGAACGAACGATATGCCTCCTCAGGGTGCACTGAAACACATCCCACATGTTCCTGTTGCAAATACGTAACAGTGAGGTGTCTCCTAAAGCCTGGAAAGCTGGTGTTTCTACTACTGCCCATGTATTTAGACTGACTGCTAAGTTGTGTGCGATTCTACTCATCTTCTGTGGAGGGAATTCGCTTACTGTCCCTCAGAGTAAACACAACACTTACCAGTTATTATACGTGAATCCTGGAATTCACAACATTTAACAGATTTTGTATAAATCTATCTGCAGGAAGCAGAGCTAAAGATTTGTCTCTGGAGCAAGCTGTCAATATTGAAATGTCTAAAGAGACACTAAATGCACTGTAATTGTTCCTGAAAGTCTTCAGTGGTCCTCAAGCACAATGAAAACCTTTCACGGAGTGATTCAGCTGCTCACAAACAGTTACCCAGTGCCATCCCATACATCTGAGTAGGGTTTGCAAAACATTCAGGTGGGACTGATGGAGAGGACACAAAGAGGGTCCCCTGCTCTTCCACAGCAGCAGCTGGAAACCAGACAGGACATGTCAAAGAGCACTAGATGGCTTCATTTAGCAGATAACCCAGCTGTCGGTGCCTGTAGTAACTGGATGGACAGGAATTTTGTATCTATTTGCTTTAATCATCATGCCCAGTAGCTGTTTTTAAAGCGTGTGGAGATGATCTAAACTTCTAACAACCTCTTTTTTGCAGTTTGACTGCAAAAACCAGCTTTTAAGGACAGTGCCTAGCAGGCTGCAGCCTTTTGTGCTCATAAAGCTCTGAGAGCAGTGCCAGCACCTTTACAAAGCACCTCATGGCCCAGACACTGTACCTTGCAAAGGTAAAAAACTCGCAGCTCTGGGGCTGCTGCTTTTTGCAGAGGTCTTTCCAGTACTTAACTTTAATCACTTAAAAAGTGCCAAGTGCAACTCTAGCATCAACCACTTCATGATAGCTTGCCTTGTCCCTTTACTGCCCTCTCCTCTGAATGCTGTTTAAAAGCGGTGTCTATAACATCATATTTAACCACAAGGCTTGCTCATTCTCACAAGGATGGGGATTGCTGTACACGTGGGCTAAATCACAGTGCCTAGACAGCTGATAATGAAAGCATCTTTCAAGCTGAGGCACTTGATTGCTACTCTAAAGCTTATTGGTGAAAGGAATGTGTAATCTGTTTGGGTTTTTTTTATTGCATTTGAAATGAAATAGCTTGTTTAAATATTAGTCATCTGGATTTATATAGCTCATTTTTAGAACTGGGTTAGCACCTGGCAATCCAGCCTGAGTAAGCATCAGGCTATCCCAGACGCAGGCCCATTTGATTTCTCTTTCCTCTTCTTGCAATGTGTGACAGACTTCTTTATTCTTCTGATATGATTTCCTGCCCACTTCACAGGAGACAAATCCACGGGCTCAGAGCCGCTGCCTGACGGCAGCTGGGAGGGTACGGAGCCCAGCAGCGGTGGGTGCCCTCCTCCTGCCACAGCTGAGCAGCCGGGCTGGTCCCAGTGCCGACACTGCTCTGCAACGTCTCATCTGGGTACGAGCAGCTCCCTCAGGGCAACGGGGCACCCCAGGCACAAGAAAACGGAGTGGCAAAGTACTTTATTTTCCAACTGTGAGACAAAGATCACGGGAATTTTCAATATTACTGTCCATGACATTTCCTGAATGCTGAAAGAGATTTTTCTTGCTATAAAAAAACCTTCATCTCTGCTTTTCCAGGCTGTCTTTGTACTTCCTTTCCCAAGTGTTTCCCTACTTTTTTCTCCTGCCTCTGCCTTAAATTTCTGCAGCATGGCACACATACAAAGCATGCTCCTGGCAAAAAAACCACACTGCAGAATTCTGCCTGTCCTGTGCCTGGCTAAAAGCTGTGCAGAAGCCTTCTTCGTGTCTTCTGCACATCTGGGGATGGCGCTGATAAAGACAAACAGCCAAATGACGCTGCCTAATGATTTCTTTTCCCTTGGGGGAAGTGCTGAGAAGGATAATAGATATACTTTGCAACAGTGTTCCCAAGGGAGTATATCTAAGCAGGGAGAAGAATTAATAGGCGGCCTTTTAGGGAGAGACAAATTTGCAAAAATATAGAAGCACTAAGGAGATTTGCTGGAACACCGAACACCCGGGACCCAAACGTGTCTGCACAGGGCCCAGCCTGCGTCCCCGTGCCCAGCCAGCGCAGGTAGCCCGGCGAGCTTCGTCCCGCCACGGAGGGACTGCCTCTCGGGGGACCACCGGCACAGCCGTTGCTCCCCAGACAGGATCTGTGCGCTGAGGATCACAGGAACGCTGATGTGGAAGGAAGCTGGCAGAGCTAGCCAGCAGGAACTGCAGGCACAAGGTCTGCCAGGCACAGGGACGCACAGCTGGAAGTCAGGAGGTTGGATGGGCTGGGTAAGGCTTGGGAGCACTGGTTTGTATGAAGAGAAATAGATGAGTCCTAGCCTGTATGCGCAATAGCGGGAAAACCACTCGCTTGCTGTGACTCCTGACATGCCCCTGACTTTTGTTACAGTTTTAAGCAATTGAAAACCAGTGAGCCCGACTCGCTGCTGTGGTAAACCAGTACAGCTCCATTGTCCTGAAGACAGCCAAATCTGCAGGATAGTCTAGACAGAGTGTTTGAATTTTTGCCTGCTTATAAATTAATTTGCCTTGGAGCACCCAGACCTCCTAGCCGCACACCTGGTGAAACAGGAGGTCACGCAATGCAAGGGGAGGCACGGAGCTGTGTCTCTGAGGGAAGCGCTGCCCAGGGCTAGGGCAGCAGGGAACCATTTAAAGACAGGGAATCATATATAACACAACGAAAGGAGGGGATTTCTCTGGCTTTCCTCCAAAAGCCAAGCATTATTCATTGATCAGAAAACAGATCTTCATCTCCACTGAGAACGTTTTCTCGTCCATTTGCCAGGCGGAAAATGACAAACGAGCTAGCTGTGCCCTCTCCCACATCCTTTCTCCTTACGTCTGTTGAGGTGTCCCTGTCGCTTCGCCCTCCCTCAGCACAGCCCGACCATACCAGCAGCTACTTACTTGGCACGACTAGCAGCCTCGGGGGTGGCGGAGGTGGAGGAGGCGGTGGTAACGGTGGAGGTGGCCTGCACTGGCAAATCTGCTGGCAGCTCTCTGTGACTTTCTCTGCTACAGGCTTGGAGCACGACTTCTGGGACTCACCCTGAGTGATCTGTGAAGAAACAAGTCATTGCATGAGCAGCAGAAACAGTGAAAAATGCTTTTTCATGGATGTGTTTCTTGGACTTGAGTACCCGAATGACACCTCAGACTTGTAGTGAGAACTGAGCTCGTGTTCCTCACTAAGGCCACTACAAGGAGGTCTCTTCCCTGCATGGTGCCCATTTTTATTTTTTCACCTCACACAATAACCTCAAGAACTCCTTCCCTCTGTGAAGTTTGGCTGAAATTGGGCAGATGGTTTCTGAGTTATTATGGGGTAAGGAGAAGGCGGGTAGCGGCAGACAATATGATTGCATAAGCCTTCTTTCCTTAGGGAAGCCATCTAGCAGCATGCATTATTCACACGGTGGTTGCTGCAAGCCAAAGAGACCTAATAAAAACTACAAGACAGTTAGGGTCAGGATTATGTTCATTTTCCTTCCAGCAAAACTGAAAACCAGAGGAGATGTCTCCTCCGCTTTGCCAGCCTCCCTTTGATGTTCAGAGAGATTTCACGGAGTGTTTCACTTCCCACCAAGAGGAGAGGGAGCCCACGTTTTACTCATCTGCGGACCACATCAATGACAGAGTCAAAATGGAAATGCCACAGACGGCGACTTGTAGCCTCTGTAACATGCAGTGTTGCTGAAGATGGGGCACTGCAGAGCGCAAGTAGAGGCATCGCTGGGGCATGGACAACGACTTAGCCAGTACTGGTATACAATATATTCAATAGTTTGATGTATTCATGACAAGGACCACTTATTAACAGCATATTTTTCTTACCATCAGTAATATTTACATGACTAGGGATTTAAGGAATATTCAGTAAAATTCCTGATCTAACGCTACAAAATGAAGAGGACTAAGTCCCTAACAGAACGGAAATCTGCTGAACATGTCAGGAGCTTCTGAGAGGTGTTAACGTCAGCCAGATCTTTTTGAATGTACTGATACTCAGATGGAAAATACTGGATACAATTTTAAGGAGACAAAGCCTAAACAATGAAACAGCAGGTTATCTAACGAGCACTTTGAATGCAGGATTAGGAGACCACTTGGAACAGGCTTGTGTGTTGCTGAAGCTAAGGGTAGTTATGCTAGCATTCAACTGTTGCCTTGTACAGTTTGGTCTTGGGAGGGTTATTGTCCTAATAGTTTTGTCCTAACATCATCTTCTTTCATTAGCTCTTTTCCATGATATGCTGGTCATTACAGAGACGATGTCTCAGGCCATGCTTTCTGACCTGTTTTAGGTGGGCCTCTTCTCCCTCCCTGCCTATGCCCTGGGCCACCCAGGGTTGTCTTTTCCCTGCTCCTCTCTCCTGCCCAAGCTTTGCCCCCCTTCCCCTGCCAGCTCTGGGCACACAGTCTGTCTCCTCCCCCCTTTCAATCCTTGCCGCCAGCCCACAGCACAGCCAGAGAGCTTCTCCCACCACCCACAGCTGGGCACCAAGGGTGCTCTGCTGCCTCTTGGCTACAGGAAAGACGCACGCAGTCATTTCATGTATTTCTGGCCAAAAAGAAAGATGTGGCTAATTAAAACAACATCACTGCACAAAGGACATGTTCACATGCGTAGGAGGTTTCTAAATGCAGAAAGATGCACTACTCTGGCCTCGGGGAAATGGAGGTAGGACTTTGTTGATTAAATATTATAGAGAGGGAGGAAAAGAACAGAAAAAGCTACGTGTAGCTGAGTTGGAAGGATGGCTCGGCACAGCACAAGTCAGAAGGCTCAGTTCTTTAAACAGCTTGTCAAAGTCTATTACCAAACATAGGGAAAAACAAATTCAGCATGAGTGCTTTCCAACTTTCCCCTTCACCATCAGGTAACAGCAAGAGGATGGTTAAAGACCATCCCAGACAGCTTCCAGGAACTTACACAAACTCTCTGAATGCTCTAATGAATCAAAATGACTCCACTTCATAATCCCTCATGGCTGGTAATAAATCTGTCTGCTAAGCAGGCTGATTTACTTTTCAAGTAAGTGATCCCATGCAGCCGAATGCCCTCCATGCCATTTCAGCTCTTCCAACGCTGTTTACGCGCTGGGTTGGGGTGTCAGCGGAGCCCCGCAGGAAGAGTGCCTGCTCCGTGCGGTGGCAGTGGCACGGCTGGGGTACCTCCTCGTTGTACTGGTGTGACAACATTTACTGTGCTGACAGAGGAGGCAGGGCAACATCTCTCCACCGGCCCCGGCAGCTGATTCGGAAGCAACTCTTGACTCCCAGCTGTAATTACTGTCCCCCACTTAGTCCCCCGCTTGCTGAATCCTAGGGCTCGCTATGTCTCCCAGGAGCGGGTGCAATGGGAGGGGGCAGAGACAGGGAAGAGTAACACTGAGCAGACTTGGAGCCAGCTTCATTTGCAGACCAGATGCAGCTTTGTGTATATAAGTCTGAAGACGGTGCTGGTATGGAAAAGCTACATTGACTTATTGCTCTAACTTAATATCAACCAGAACCAAAGGCTTGGTCTGTCTGTTTTTAGAACTATTGACTGCTGTTAAATCCCTGGAGGTTCTTCTACCTTAGGCTGGTAATAGAGTGTCCTCAGAAACCAGCGGGTATTTTTCTCGATTACTTTGCAAACAAGATTAACCCTGTACACGCTCAGCCACTGTTTGCTCCCATGTACTTTTAAAACATTATTTCTGAAAAAAAAAGTTGCTTTGTCTCTCAATACATTAGTCTGAACCTTTATCAAAATTCCCCGTGATCTTTGAAATTGTTGGGAAAGAACTGACATTTAAAAGCATGGGGTTTATCCCCTATTTGTTTCCCTTCTCTTGTCACTCAGTGAAATGTCTGGTTGATAGAAGACACCTGTAGGAACACAGATACTACCTTGCCAGGGGTCTGTCTTAGAGGGTTAGTTTAAAATAACAAAGATACCGTAAGTTGGCTGAAATCTGTCAGGAAAAGGAAAGACACAAACCGAGCTCGAGGGCCTCGAGGAGGAGAGAAATAGCCAAGGACTGCTGCAAGAAGTCTAACTAACAGTAGCAAGACAGAATTAAGAAAAACAAGAAAAGACATTTGGCTCCTTTTCAAGAAATAAAACCCCACTGTTGATGTCTATTAGTCTTCTCATGAAAGGAATGAAGGCTATTAACTTATATCTTTTAAAGGTAAGCAGAACACAATCACTAGAAAATGTGCTTTAGGGAACAATCTTGCTCTGGGAAAGGATGCTGAAATAAATTACTCCATGTTTCTTTTTTACCGTCTGCAGTTCAAGGTAAGCTGCCTTTACAGGAGATGGCGGGAGGAAAAAGGCATGTTGAAAGAGCCTAATCTTTCCCTGGCCAGGTCTGCTAATTCGAGTCCGGCCTCAAACTTTACTGCTTGTTTCTTCTGCCAGACACTGCCCCGGCCCCAGAAGAGCTTTGGAGGCACTTTGCAGATAATGACTCACCAGGCACTCGCTAGGCTGCCAGGCAGTTTGTCGCACAGAGGTTGCCTTGGCAAGGGGTCATCTCCGGAGATGGACCACACAGGGCTTGCTCCTTAGCTGTAACTTCTGCACCTTCCAGTCATTCCTCCAAGTGCCATGAACACGTGCCTCCTTGGCCTGTCTAAAACCTGGCCGCTTGTTTGGGACGAGGCTTTCTTAACACACTCAGCAGTTGCCCAGTTTGGACATTCATGTTGCCTGGACTTCAAGCTGATGCATTTTTTACCCTGCTCTGAAAAGACGTAAAGAGTTGACTTTATGGATCTGTGCATTTGATATGAACATGCTTTGAAAAAAGGGCAGATGTTTTTAAATATTCATGGAAATGAAAATCTGATCCACAAATGTCCAGGGAAAAGCAAACAGAAAGCGGTAACTGGTGGTTTCCTTCTACAGTCTCTCTGTTGAAGTTCATGTCTGTGATGTATTTCTTTTTAATCTGAGATTTCCTTCAGCAACAGTGGTCCTAGTCCTGCTTTGCATAGAATGGAAGAATAAATGCATGTGGTCAGAGCTGTTTAGTATTTCAGTAGAGTCTCACGGGGTTGCAGCAGTCCACGAGCATGCTCTACAGAGTCGGATGGGAAAAAAGGATTAATACAGTCCCCGGAGGGTGGCCGTCTTGTGACTTTCTGAATCACATAAAAGGAGGAAAGCTTGAAAAGAGAAGTGCAGTTGACTGAAAAGGCACAGAGACCTCTAAAAGCCTGCTGATGTGGCAAGAGCTTTGTCTCCTGGAAGCAGTCTACAGAGATGAGATCTCAACATCACTGCATAAATCCCAGGACGGCTCTACATAATTCACATCACAGTTAATTCAGATCCATGTTTATGAAACCAGAAAAAACCTGACCCCGCTATTTATCATGACACTTACTGCTCTTTTTTTTTAATTATGTCAAAAGCCTCAGGCAGAATCGTCCCTTCCTTCTCGTCACAGTGTTGGCTACGACACTAACAAGAAAAGATTGTGGGGTTTGTTTTGTTTTGTTTTAAATAAGATAATTGCTTCTCAGAATCACAGAATCACAGAATGGTAGGGGTTGGAAGGGACCTCTGTGGGTCATCTAGTCCAACCCCCATCACCTCCTCTGATTAGAATTTGACTGATTCTTTTAAGTGCCTCAAGGCAGGGCCTGAGGAAGGAATGCAAAGATGCGGGAGGGAAGGCTGTGCCACGCATAAGTCGTCACATGGAAAGAGGAGTGAAGAAGGGCTGGAAGAAGAGATGTGAGAAAACACGATGGCTTCTACAGATGGAGCAGGGGCAGGTGAGCAACATGATGGGACATTACCGGATTAATCGAAGACACTATGGCTTGCTAGACTTTGAAGATAAGAGCAAGGATTAGGACTCAACATGGGGAGGGGAGTCATGGGAGGGATTCAACGATGAGGGAGTTTCAGTCCCAGGAAGGCTGGCATGCCAGTGAGCGCTCCACACCTGCCATTCCCACTGGTACCTCCTGACAGGAGCCTTCGATACATCCTACTTTTGGGAGAGCTGGAAAAGAACTTGAGTATGAGCAGCTCTATTTGATTGCCCTTCCACAGAACAGCAGGAAATAGCACAAGTATAGACGAAAAATGCGACAATAAAACTTACAAATTATTGCAAGGAAAGGCTGGGCCCCTCAGCGTTCGCATTTCTCCGAGCCTGTTTCAATTCTTGTAAACGTAATTGTTTTTGAAAGATCAGCTTAGATCACCTGAGTAGTTTGTCAGAAAGATGTTCATGCGATTTTTTTTTTGTCTGCCTGATTGATTGACGGATTACAGGAGAGAGGTTGGAGAAGGCATCGCTATGAACACAATTGTGTTTCCCTTAAAAACGCAGTCACAGTTTTAACTTATGCTTAGCTACCTGGATACTTGAGCAGGATAGGAGGAAGGTAGAGCTGGCAGAGATTTTTATGATGGGGGCATTGGTTTAAAGGAGGTTGTTTTTGTTGTATTTCTGTTCATTTTAATCTGTAAGGAGCACAAATCCTCTTTGTCATTCACGGCAAGAGACACGATGCTAAAACAAACAACATCTCTCTTTAATCTCTTGGTTGTCACTAAGTTTAGAACAGGGAGTAAAAGACGTGGAGTCTCCGCTGTGTTTTCTCCAAGAAAGAAACTGCAATTGTTCTGTTCTTGAACAGCACTCGGCTGGCCCATCAATCACTCCTCTGAAGGCACGTATTATAAATAAACTTTAAAATATCAATGTGATGCATCCGAGTCGAGCTTTGCTGCCGTTCTGGTTCTCCAAACTGGATGGGCGCTCTCCCTCATCCTACACCCGTTTCTCCCAGTCCTTCTTGCTGGTCGCCCCCCATTACAACCAAGGTCACACAACACCAGAGCGTCGGAGTTGGCAAAAGCTGATTCAGCCCTTCGCCCAGAGAATCCTCAATTCGCCATCAGCATCGCAAACCCACGGCAAGACACGGCCAAAACCGGGCTGCCGAGGCTCCGCTGCTTTCCGCGCACCTTCCCACCCACCGCGCAGCCCGCTCGCCAGCCCCCTCCCCCCCGGCCGAGCCCGCGGCACCCCGCTCGGACAG
>Ga0181612_103059_pt1 | contig 24548 bp, 18 predicted proteins | sample HoacroProtozoa21_FD_119630 | JGI IMG/M metagenome (GOLD analysis project Ga0181612, IMG submission 119630) | Hoatzin crop microbial communities from Cojedes, Venezuel. Combined Assembly of Gp0051906, Gp0051904, Gp0051908
ACAAGAGCGATGCCGAGCGCAAGAGGGCATACGGTACCACCATCCGCACCATCACCAGTGAGGTGCCCCAGAGCAAGGAAGGTGAGTACAAGTTCATTGCAGAGGTGGGTACCAACCTGCTTTACGATGTGCTAGCAACCCCGAATGTGGAGGTGCAGGTGCCTATAGGCAAGCGCTTCTCGGTAATGGTTGAGGATGTTTTCCCTTGGTGGAACTGGGGTCCGAACGGCAACAAATACTGCTACCAGCACTGGGAAATGGGCATCGAAGGCCGCATCTGGGCAGATAGCATCATGGATTGGGGTAGTCGCGACAAGGATGTCCTCCACGGCTTCTTCGTAGGTCCCTATGTAATGTCTTCTAAGTACGATATCCAGAACGATCGCGATATTGACTATCAGGGTGAATACTGGTCGGTAGGTGCAAGCGCAGGTTACGCCTGGACTCCTTCCTGGAGGTGGCTGCGCTGGTGCAATATGGAACTCACCGCTTCGCTCGGTTACTTCCAGAGCGACTATCGCCACTACAACCCCGGCAACGATTACGAAAAGCTCTACCGCGACCGTAAGGTCACCGGTACTGTCAGCTACTTCGGCCCCACCAAGCTCAAATTCACCCTCTATGTACCTCTGTATGTAAGGACAGCTCCCAAATTTGGCCTTCGCCTTGGGCATCGCCAGAAAAAGGAGGTAGAGCAGGTTCAAACATCGGAACCGCTTTCAACCGAGTTCAGGGGGAGATAAAAAATCAGGCTGCAAGAAATTGCAGCCTTTTTTTGAGCGGGAAACGAGGCTCGAACTCGCGACCCTCGGCTTGGGAAGCCGATGCTCTACCACTGAGCTACTCCCGCAAAATGTCAGCTGCAAAAATAGGCAAAATTTTTGTAATAGCCAATAATTCGTTAAATTTGCAGACTATATAAATTAAAACCTAATGGCATTAGCAAATATCATCAGTAAACTGTTCGGCTCCAAGGCCGACAGGGACTATAAGGCGGTAAAACCTCTGCTGACAAAGGTGTTGGCAAGTTACGAGGAGATTGACAAATTGTCAGATGACGACCTTCGCGCCCATTCGGCAGCGCTCAAGGCCAAACTCCGCGAGGTAGAGAAGCCTTTCGAAGACAGAATATCAGAAATCAAGCAGCAGCTTTCAGGCGATATCCCCATTTCCGAGAAGGAAAAGCTCGCTACCGAGTCCGACAAGCTTGTAAAGGATGAGGACGAGGCAATCGAAAAAGCCCTTTTGGAGATACTTCCCGAGGCTTTTGCCATCGTAAAGAGTACCGCCCGCAGGCTCAGCCAGGGCGAGATTGTGGTGACTGCCAATGACTTCGACAAGGACCTGAGCGTCAACCACGACTTTGTTACCATCGACGGCGACAAGGCCATCTACCACAATCACTGGGTAGCCGGCGGCAACGAGGTAACTTGGGATATGGTACACTACGATGTACAGCTCATCGGTGGTATCGCCCTGCACGAAGGCAAGATTGCCGAGATGGCATCGGGTGAGGGTAAGACCCTGGTGGCAACCCTGCCTGTATTCCTCAACGCATTGGCCGGCAAGGGCGTGCATGTCGTTACCGTGAACGACTACCTGAGTAAGCGTGACTCCGAGTGGATGGGCCCTCTGTACATGTTCCACGGTCTGAGCGTAGATTGCATCGACAAGCACGAACCCAACTCTGACGCCCGCCGCAAGGCCTACGAGTGCGATATTACTTTCGGTACCAACAACGAATTCGGTTTCGACTACCTGCGCGACAACATGGCCATCAGCCCTGACGACCTGGTTCAGCGCAAGCACCACTACGCCATTGTGGATGAGGTCGACTCCGTGCTCATCGACGATGCCCGTACCCCTTTGATTATCTCCGGTCCTGTTGCCAAGGCCCAGGACGACGAGCAGTTCATGGAGTACCGCCCCTATGTCGAGAAGCTCTATCAGGCTCAGAGAGCCCTTGTAAATCAGACACTTAACGACGCCAAGAAGGCTATTGCCGCTGGCGATGAAAAGGAAGGAGGCATGCTGCTTCTGCGTGCCCACAAGGGTCTCCCCAAATATCAGCCGCTTATCAAGTTCCTCAGCCAGCAGGGTATGAAAGTGCTGCTGCAGAAGGCCGAGAACTATTATATGCAGGACAACGAGCGCGAAATGCCCGTTGTTACCGACCCGCTCTATTTCGTTATCAATGAGCAACTTCACTCGGTGGACATGACCGACAAGGGTCACGATGTGCTGGCAAAGACCGTGGGTAGCGAGGACTTCTTCGTTATCCCCGATGTCGGTAGCAGTATCGCCGAAATCACCAAGGACGAGAGCCTCTCCCTGCAGGAAAAGCAGGAAAAGAAGGATGCTCTGATGGAGGACTTCTCCCTCAAGAGCGAGCGTATCCACACCGTCAGCCAGCTGCTCAAGGCCTACACCATGTTCGAAAAGGATGTAGACTATATCATTGTAGATGGCAAAATCAAGATTGTGGACGAGCAGACCGGCCGTATCATGGAGGGTCGCCGCTGGAGCGATGGTCTGCATCAGGCCGTTGAGGCCAAGGAAAATGTAAAGGTTGAGGCAGCTACCCAGACCTTTGCAACCATCACCCTTCAGAACTACTTCCGTATGTACCACAAGCTCGCCGGTATGACTGGTACCGCCGAGACCGAGGCAGGGGAGTTCTGGAGCATCTACAAGCTGGATGTAATGGTTATTCCTACCAACCGCCCCGTTATCAGGGACGACCAGGAAGACCTTATCTATAAGACCAAAAAGGCTAAGTATGCCGCTGTGATTGACCGCATTAGCGAACTTTCCGCAGCCGGCCGCCCTGTGCTCGTGGGTACCACCGATGTGGAGACCTCCGAGTTGCTCAGTACCCTGCTTAGGCGCCGCGGCATTAGGCACAATGTGCTGAATGCCAAGGAGCACGCCCGCGAGGCTGAAATCGTGGCTCAGGCAGGTCAGAGCAGTACCGTTACCATCGCCACCAACATGGCAGGTCGTGGTACCGATATCAAGCTCTCGCCCGAGGTTAAGGCCGCCGGCGGTCTGGCCATCATCGGCACCGAGCGTCACGATTCCCGCCGAGTTGACCGCCAGCTGCGTGGTCGTGCCGGTCGTCAGGGTGACCCCGGTTCCTCCGTCTTCTACATCTCCCTTGAGGATAAGCTGATGCGCCTCTTCGGCTCCGAAAGGATTGCCGGCGTTGTGGATAAGCTGGGTATGAAGGACGATGAAGCTCTGGAGAGCTCAATGCTTTCCAGCGCCATCGAGCGTGCCCAGAAGAAGGTTGAGGAGAACAACTTCGGTGTCCGCAAGCGCCTGCTCGAATACGATGATGTGATGAACTATCAGCGCGAGGCCATCTACTCCCGCCGTAGGAACGCCCTTTCAGGCGAGAAAATAGAGATTGACATTCGCAACATGATGCTGGATACCGCCTCCCTCTTTGTTGAGCAGACCGAGGGAATGGACTTCGACTCCTTCCAGGAGGCTCTGATGGCCAAACTCTCTATCGATGCCGGCTTCGACAGCGAGTTCTACAGCAAGAGCAAGCCCAACCAGATAGTGCAAAAGCTGGTCGAGCACATGGAGGAGGTTTACCACCGCAGGGTTGACACCCTCGAGGAGAAACTGCTCCCCATCATCAAGACCGTTTACGAGAAGCAAGGGTCTATGTATCAGAACATTGCAATCCCCGTATCCGATGGTCGCAAGGTGCTCAACCTCAGCGTTAACCTCGAAAAAGCCTACCAGACCGAAGGCAAGGAAGTCGGCAAGACCCTGAGCAAGAACATCACCCTTTACCAGATAGACGAGCATTGGAAGGAGCATCTCCGCGCCCTCGACGACCTCAAGCAGAGCGTGCAGAACGCTTCCTACGAGCAGAAAGACCCTATCGTAGTTTACAAACTTGAGAGCTACAACCTCTTTGCCCAGATGCTGGAAAGTCTCAACCAGGATGTGCTGTCGTTCCTCTTCCGCGCCTTTGTTCCCCTGAGGGATGCCAACGAGCAGCCTCAGAGGGCCGTTCAGCGCCGCACCGACATGTCCAAGATGCAGACCAGCCGCCAGAGCCTCAGCACCAACGGCGAGCAAAAGAGCAACAGCCCCATCAAGGTAGACAAGAAAATTGGACGAAACGACCCTTGCCCTTGCGGCAGCGGTAAAAAATACAAGAATTGCCATGGGAAGGGATTGGATTAAGAAAAGCAAGGAAGCCGAAATGGCTCCGGTGGTGGATGTCAATGATGTCAACCATATTTCCGCCCACACAACAATCAAGGGCGACATATCCTCGGAAAACGATATCCGAATCGACGGCAGGGTGGATGGTACCATCTACTCCGGCGGCAAGATTGTAGTGGGCGACAAGAGCGTGATTGTAGGCCGCATCCTCTGCTCCGACCTGGACTTTGCCGGCAAGATGGAGGGCGATGTTTATGTCAAAAACACAATGCATCTGCGTTCCACTGGGTCCATCAAGGGCAGCCTGTCCACTGGTAAGTTCGAATCCGAGATGGATGCGGTTATCAATGGCGCAGTCAACATGATTCAGGAGGAAGACTTCGACAGGTTTGTGGAGAACCTCGTTACCTGCGAGCTGCCTTCTCCGGCTCCGACGACTTCAGAATATTAAAGATTCTGCTGGGAGTCTGACAATACACAATATCAAAGCAGCGATACTCGTCGTGCCCATAACGGACGCGGCGATGTCCTGTTATATAGGCAGGCTTGAAGCCTAGGTCTTGCAGAAGGTAGAGGTCTGCCGAGTACTTTCCGCGCGAAAGCAGGGTGCATAGAATGCGATAATTGGCCCTGAGTGCGGTTATAGTGCGGTTGCAGGCCAGGATATTGGCCTTGTTCGTCTCATAATAATAGTTGTTTTTGCAATCGCTGTTGCAGAAGCGCTTGTCGGTGCGGCCGTGTATCTCCTTGCCGCAGTACTCGCAAAAATGTCGCTTTTCTTCCATATTTCTTTCCTCCGCGCCAAATATGGGAGATGTTGCCGGATAATGCAAGGAAAGTAAAAATAATAATGGAGATTTTTCTGTTTTCGTGGGTACTAAAGATTTTTTTTAAGTCCTTCAAAAAAAACTTATCTCGATAAAAAACACGCAAAACGCTTTTTCTTTTTTTTAATCTTTTCATGGTAAAACTCCGAGATACCCTCGAAAACATAAAAACCTGCATTTCAAAACTTTAAAATCCATTTTTTGTCCAAAATACTGTTGTTCCTTTGCAATCGGACGGCGCGGCCAGACGGCCGGCGAAAAGTCCGCAAAACCATTAAAGTTTATTAGTTATGGAACAATTGAACAGAATTGAATTGAGGGGAATGGTTGGCTCCATCAGGTTGCAGACCATTGGACAGAGAATGGTGGCAAGGTTCACCGTTGCTACCTCGCGTGCGTACCATGATGCTCAGGGAATGGCTGTGATCGAGACCACCTGGCACAATGTAAGTGCTTGGCAGGGCAAGGGCCTGGAGTGCATCGACAAGATTAAGAAGGGCGACAAAATCTATGTGGTTGGCCGCCTTAAATACTCCAGCTTCATTGGATCGGACGGAGTTGAACGCAATTCCACCGAGATTGTGGCTACCAAGATAAACATCTTGGACCTGGATGATGCACTTCAAAATGAAATGTAGGACCTATGCGTAAGATTGCACTGGCGATAATGGTTTGTGCCGGAGTGTGTGCGTGCTCTTCGGGCAAGAAGGTGCAGACCTTAAAGAAGGGGGAGTTCTCGCCTTCGTTGGGTATGACCAACGAGGTTAGCCTGCCCGTCTTTACCTCGGCTGCACCCAGGATTTCGGACACCTTGAAGGTGACCGATGTGCAAGGAAGGGAGATGCTGCTGATGCGTGCAATCCAGGACGAAAACGGCGAAATGGTTGCTACGGATTACATCCCTCCCGTAACCATCACGGCAAAGTTCAGGAATGTGGCTGAGAGAAACGGCAAGGTTGACCTGCGCTTCGATGTGATTGTGCCAAAGGAAATGACGGACAGCCGCTGGCAGTTAAGGCTTTTCCCAAAGCTCTATGTGCTTAAGGACACTATGGACCTGGAGGCAATTCACATTACGGGTGAGCATTATCGCCGGTCGCAACTCCGTGGTTATCAACGATATCAGAAGTTCTTGGACAGCATCGTGTCGGATACAACCCTATTTATCCGCAAGGGCGACCTGGAAATCTTCCTGCAAAGGAATCTTCCCGGAGTTTATGCGCTCAAGAACGATTCTACCTATGTTTCAGATGAGGACTATGCCTCAATGTTCGGGGTTACCGAACAGGAGGCCATCGACCACTATGTAGACAAGTTTGCCATTATCAGGAACCGTCGCCGTATGGGGCGTACCGATAAAATGTACCGCAGGTATGTGAAATCTCCGATTGTCACTGGCGGGGTGCGTCTGGATACAGTCTTGACCAATGACAATGGCGACTTTGTTTACAATTATGTACAGACAATTGCCACCCGCCCCAAGCTCCGCAAGGCTGAGGTGCGTCTGGATGGGGATATCCGAGAGGAAGACCAACTGCTTTACGACATCCCGCTCTCCGACCCCCTGACCTTCTACATCAGCTCCTTTGCCTCTCTGGTGGACAATACCGAAAGGTACAAGACCACAGTGCTGGAGCGCAAGGTGATGGCGAACTCCTCCTGCTATATCGAATTTCCTGTGGGTAGGGCCGAGATTATCGAGGACCTTGGGCACAACCGCAGCGAAATGGGGCGCATCAAGACCAATATCCTGCAAATCCTTCAAAATGAGGTATTTGACCTTGACAGCATTTCCATTGCAGCCTTTGCTTCGCCCGAAGGAAGCGTGGCGGCCAACAACGAACTTTCGACCCGCAGGGCCGGTAGTGCAGGGGAGTTCTTTTCGGAATATACCTCGCATGTGAGGGATTCAATCAAGCATGCCGAGGGCCTTTTCTACAGCCTTGGAGCGGACGATTACAGGTCCGTGCGAGGCGTAACCTCCATCCCGTTCAGGACCCGCAGCGGCGGCGAAAACTGGGCTATGCTGGACAATCTTGTGCAGAGTGATACCCTGATGAGCGCCGAGCAGAAGCTATCCTACCAGGGCAAGAGCAAGGTGTCCAACCTTGATGAAAGGGAGGCTCAGATGAAGGCCGACACCTATTATAACTATATGCGCCAGAGCCTCTATCCCAGGCTGAGAATAGTGAGGTTCGACTTCCATCTGCACCGCAAGGGCATGATTAAGGATACCATCCACACAACCGTGCAGGACAGCACCTATGCCGAGGGAGTGCAGGCCATCCGCGACCACGATTATGAGGCAGCGGTCAAGCTGCTGGCTCCCTACCAGGACTTCAACACCGCTATAGCCTATGTGGCCCTGGATAGGAACCAGAGCGCGATGAACATCCTTCGGGAATTGGGCGCCATACCTCAGGTGAACTACCTAAAGGCAATAGTGTATTCCCGCTGGGGGCGTGACCAGGAGGCTGTGCAGTGCTATATGGATGCCTGCCGCGACGACAGGTCCTTCGTGCACCGAGGCAATCTGGACCCCGAAATCTCGGCCCTAATCAAGAATTATGGGATAAATGTATATCCTGACGAAGATAAAGATATCGATATATGAGAAGGATATTGACTTATTTAACAATGGCCCTGCCGCTGCTGGCGGCTTGCTCAAGGTCCGAAGCCGGACCGGAGACCGACAGTGGCACCCTGCTGCTGGAAATCAACCCCGCCTCCATCGAAGTGAAGGCATCGGAATATGGCGAGCTGACCGAACTTGAGCGCACCGTGAACGATTATGAGGTCTTTGTGTTCAATACTGACGGTTCTCTGTCCCGGCACCTTTACAGGCAGACCGGAGGCGAAGTGGGGAAGACCTACCAGGAATCGCTTTCCCTGCCAGCAGGGGAATTTAGAATCTATGCCCTGCTGAACGGCAGCGGAATGGGGTCAAAAGTGGAATCGGAAGATGAGCTATTGGGCCTGGAAATCGGACTGGCGGAAAGTAATTCCCGAAGCGGCCTGCTGCAACTTGGCAGCACCAGTGCTTCAGTCAGCATGGGTGAGGGTACTTCGGTGGAAATCAGGGCCTTACGCATTGTTGCTAGGCTCCATCTGGACTCCGTTCGCAACAATCTTCCTGCGGCATACAATGATGTGCAGGTGACCGGCTTTATGCTCATCAATGTGGTGGGCAACGAGAACCTTGGATGCAGTGCCATTCATTCCAAATGGTTGAACCGCTACGGACGCAGCACGGTGGGCAACCGCAATTCCATCATCGACGGCGAGAACTACAAAGCATCGGCCTCTGCGCTCACTTGGAAGACCCTTTCGGAGAAAATCCCCACCGGAGAGGCCTCCAGCGCCCTTGCGACCAATCTTTACTGCTTCCGAAACACCCTTACAAACCTGCCTTCAGGCTGGAAGCCGGAGTTCGAAGATTGCGCTACCGTGGCGGTGCTGATTACCTCCATCAACGGAACTACATATTACTATCCCGTGCGAATCAACGAGTATATCGAAGGGGCGATTCTGCCCAATTACTCCTATTCTATGTCCTTGACACTGAACAATATAGGTTCAAAGGACCCTTGCGAGATGATTCAACTGGGCGATTTAAACGCAAGCATTTCGGTCGACAGCTGGGGCGACGGCGGCAATGCAGATTATAAGTATTAGGCGATGAAAAGAGAGATTATTTTTATGCTTGCCCTTTGCTCCCTGTATGCGTGCAGCATCAAGGAAGACAGGACGGAGTGTCCTACGGAGTTCACTGTGGTGTTCAACGCTCCCGATGATATTGTGGGCAAGAACCTGGATTTCAATGTGTTGGATGGCGAAAATTCGCTTTTGCAGGATAGCTTTACCTACCAGGGAGGCTGGCAGCCGAGGGTGTATCGAATCCCCAGAAAGGAGGAATTCCTTGTGGCTAGCTATGGCATCGAGGGCATTTCGCAGGTCTACACCATTGCCCAAGGGAGGCAGTGCGATAGCATCTACAGCGGCTATAAGCTGGTGCACCCCGGCGAGGAATACGGCAGGGACAGCGTTGTGCTGCACAAGAACTTCGCCAGCGTGTTCGTGAACCTCATTATGGAAGATGGTGACGGCAGCAATCCCTACGACCTGCATGTCAGGGCAAATTCCAACGGAGTTACCCTGCTTTCCGACCTGCCGGTTTCCGGCAGCTACTCCTTCTGGCCCTATGACAATCTTTCCGCAGATGGCTTCCGCTATAGCTTCAGGCTGCCCCGCCTGAATGTGAGAGATGGCAGTTTTAGCCTTGGCTTCTGCGAACGCGAAAGTGGCAAGGAAGTGTGTACACTGGGCTTTTCCAGCGATATGCTGGAGTCCAAGGGCTATTCCTGGGCCAAAGCAAATCTCGATGACATTACCATAGACCTCACCGTGGGTGCTACCACTATGAACATCTCGGTCGGCGACTGGTATGTCAGCGCACCAATAGACATAACATTCTAAAAACAATATTATTCATTAATTCCAAAAAGTATGAAAAAGACATTTTACTTTGTGACCCTCGCGGTCTTGTCCTCGATGCTGATGGCATCCTGCAACAAACAAGAAACCCTGCCTGACGGCTATGGAAGGGTGCAGTTGAAGCTAATGCCTTCGGGTACAGAACTCCAGACCAAGGCTGCCAACACCACGCTGACCGCTGCCGAAAAACTCATCTCCAACTATGTGATTGGCATCTTTAACTCAAGTGGCGAGCTGGTGAACAGCATCCCTTCAAGTGGGGTTGTGAGCGCAAATGCTTCGCAGACAGTGACTGCCGAGGCCATCCAGCTGCCTTATGGTAGTTACACCGCCTATGCCTTTGTGAACCTTGACGGCGCACTTTCCAAGGCTGCCAGTATCGACCAGATTAAGGCTGTTTCCTTGGATTTGCCTACTTACAACAGCACAACCGACCTTGCTCAGGTGGGAAGCCTGGACTTTACCCTGTCCTCTTCAGAAAAGACCGCGACCAAGACCATCGAAGTTCGCAGGCTGGTGGCTCGTGCCACCCTTGGATCCATCACCAACAAGGTGCCTGAGGCCTACGGGGATATGACCGTTGAGGGTTTTTACTTTATGAATGTGGTGGGCAATCAGAACGCCTTTGGCACCGAGGACCCCTCCACCTGGTACAATCAGTATGGCCAGGTTAGCGTGCCGGGCTGGAACTTTGTGACCGAGTCCACTTCGACCAAGCCCTGCTACAGCAAGTTCACTTCCAACAATGTGATTGCCAATGCAGCCTCAAAGTCCTTCACTGAAGCCAACAGCATTTACACCTATCCCAACACCAGCGAGGTTAAAATGAGTTACGATGGCACCGGTTCTTTCAGCGCTTGCGCTACTTATGTATGCGTTGTAGTGACCTTTGCCAACGACCCTCAGGGGAGTGGAACCCGTCGCCTGATTCCCATCCGTGTGAACAAATACATCGATGGAGCCGGTTCAGGAACCCCTCTGCAGGCTAACTGCGCCTATACCATCAGCAGCCTCACTATCAGCAACCTGCCCTATAGCGAGAAGGATTTTGAAGATGGTAAGGTTAATCTTGACGAGGACCAGCTGGATTCCCGCGGCGCTTTCACCGCCACAATCAATGTAGACAAATGGACAAATGGTGGCGACACCTCATATACCTATTAGTGTTTCATTTCGTTCTCTTCTCCCCTTGCCTTCCGCAGCCCGACCGTTGCGGGAGGCCCCAATGACAAACAGAAAAAAGTTATGAAGATTGTAAGATTTTGTCTTTTTATTGGCCTTGGATGCCTGCTGGAAGCCTGTGTAGCCCGCAATGTGGAGACTACCGAATTCGGGCTTGTGGGGATTAGCATCGGCAGCGGCACCAAGGCGGGAGCCCACGACCTGGCGGCTTCCGAACAGCGGATTTCCAATTATGAAGTCCTGTTTTTCGACCAGGACCAGAATGGACTGTTGACTTCCGTTGTCAGCGCCTCACCCAATGCCGCAGGGCCATCGTTGGAGGTGCCTGCGCAGAAGGTCAGGGTAGGGAACTACCATGTCTACGCCCTAGTCAACAGCGATTTCCTTGGGCAGAAAAACGCCCTTTACGAAAAGGATTTCCTTGCCTTGAAACTCGACCTACCCATCTACAATGGGCATGACGACCTTATCCAACACTCCGAAATGAAAAGCCTTGAACTTGGGGAAGATGGTGCCGACTTGGACTTTGCAATGAAACGCTATGTGTCAAAGGTTCATCTCAACAGCGTACAGAACAGTCTTGGCACCCAGCTGAGTCTCAAGGCGATTTATCTTAGCAATGTGCTTGGCAATCAGAATGTTGCAGGTAACATGAGCGCTTCGGTATGGTACCATCAATATGGTCTTGCCTTGGTTCCTTCCGACCCCGAAAGGAACGCCATTACGGTATCGAACGGCTGCGAACCTGCGGCTTTGTCTTTGGGGAAGACCGTAGCTTCAGGTTCAACCGCCTCGCTTTCTGATGCCAAGCTTTATTGCTATCCCAACACCCTGAATCTCCGCCAGGAGGATACCTACGATGGGGTCAGCCCCTTTGTAGAATGTTGCACCTATTTTATCCTCGAAGCGGTGGCTGCATCCGACGGCAAAACCCGCTACTACCAGTTCCCGATTGCCTACAATGCCGAGGACAAGCTAGGTATCGAAGGGGCGCTGAAGGCTAACTGCTCCTACGGCATTGATATTACCATCAAAGCCCTTGGTGCTGAGGTAATTACGGACTTGTCTACCGATGGAACCCTGGAGGTGAAAGTGACGGTGCTGGACTGGGATACAATGGAAACTTATACCTACGATATTTAATAGCAAGATTATGAAACGGTATCTATTTATTGCGAGTCTTGTCTGCCTTGTGGCGTGCAGCTCGGATAGGACGGAGGTAGAAAAACCGGGGGAGTGCAGCCTTGAAATCAGCATTGGGCAGCACGCTACCAAGGCTTCCGAGGCCTATTCCGAACTCACCGAGATCGAGAAGGCGGCGAATGATGTGAAGATTGTGGTTTTCGACCTGGAAGGCAACGAGGAGGTGCGCATTGAGGAATTTGGCACTGCCACCGAGGGGAATATTCGCGTCAAGCCGGGTAAGAAGAATGTGTATGCGGTGGTGAACGGTCCAGATATTCCCAGCGGCATCAGCGAGGCTGAACTTAAGAAGCTGGAATGTGCGCTGCTGGAATACAACGACCCTTCCTCCGGCTTTGTGCAGTTCGGGTCCAATCTGGGTTTAAGCGTGGACTCAGGGGAGCATTTGGCCTGCGAAATCGGGGTGAAACGCCTTGTGTGCAGGGTGCATCTTGCCAGCGTAAGCAACCTAATGCCGCCGGCACTGGGTGAACTGGACATCAAATCTGCCTATCTGCTGAATGTGAAAGGCTGCGAATACCTTGGCGGTGGCTATCCTGAAGCTACATCTTGGGTTAATCAAAATGGCACTCTTGACTCCGAGCAAGACCTTGTGTATCAGCAATATAGCGGCCCTTTGAATCTCTATACTTATGCCAATGCAGGCAGCTCGCTTTCCACCATGCTTTGCCTCGTTGCCGAGGTTTGCGGCGAGACAAGCTATTATCCAATGGACCTGGGTGAACTGGAGGCAAACAAGGCCTATACGGTGGATGTGAACATCTACAATCTTGGGTCCGACGACCCCGCCACACCCCTTGAACATGGCGCTGCGAAAGTCAGTGTGAAACTAGCCGAATGGGATGGCGGTGATGCCGTAAGTACCGAAATATAAAACACTTATGATATGAAAAAGACAGCAAAAACTTTTACTTGCCTTGCGGCTCTGGCCGCTTTGTCCACTCTGGCTTCGTGCAATAGGGAAGTGCAGGCCCCGATGGACCAATCTGCCACTGAGGGTACAATGTCGGTAAGCATCGGCGGCGACTTTGCCACCAAGGCCGATTCCGACAATTCCTTCCTCGCCTTTGAATGTAGGATGCAGGATGTGCAACTGCTTGTGTTTGACGCAGATCGCAGTGAAAAGGGCGGGCGAATCCAGAGGTATTTTCGCTTTGACGAGAATTCCGTGAACAACAACTCAACCTCATCCGCGGCCCTAGATACGACCTTCACCCTGCCTGTAGGCAACAAGATAGTCTGCGCCCTTGTGAATGGGCCCGATGTTAGCGATATCGGCTATTATGACGACCTAGGGGATGTGGAGGCCTTTCTAACCGATTACCATTCCAAGTCGGCGTTGATGCACTATGGCAGTTCCAATTGCTCCGTGACGAGTACAAACAGTTCAGATAAGCCCGCAGAATGTACTGTTGACCTTGTCAGAAATGTAGCCAGAGTGCATCTAGCCGGCGTAACCAACAGTCTGGCACCCTATTACGGCGACCTTAGCATCGACCGCATTTTCCTTGCCAATGTCAAGAACGACATCAGCCTAGATAGGGAAACCGATTTTGGCACCTGGTCGAATGTGTACGGGCAGATTGAACTCAGTAATACTATCTTCGATACCAGCCCCGACGATTGCGTCGTCGCAAGAGGGGAAACTCTCTCACCTACAGATAGTTACAGCTATTTCTACTGCTATCCAAACTCCTGCACCGACTTTAGCGACCATGCAGGCAGCACCGAGTGGGAAGAACAGTCCACTTGCCTTGTGCTGGTGGGAACGGTGCTGGGCGAGTCCTTCTACTATCCCATTGCGCTTGGCAATCTGGAAGCGAACACCGCCTACGATGTCTATCTGGAAGTGAAGTCGCTTGGGTCCGACGACCCGGCAACTCCTGTGAAACTCGGCAATCTGAAAGTAAACCTGCGAATGGGCGGCTGGCTGGCCGGTGAGGCGATAAGTGTAACCATCTAAAACTGAGGGTATGAACAGGAATAGAATATTCTTAACGGCGCTTGCGGCGACCCTGCTGGCACTCCCTTCCTGTACCAAGGAAATGGGGTATAGCGAGGAACTGCAAGGCGAAGGAGCCACCCTTACGGTATCGCTCGAACTGGACGATGCCACCAAGGCCAGTTCCTCTATACTCTATGCCGACGACGGGGAAAAGTATATAAACGATGTAACTATCTTTGTCTTTAACAATAGGGGAATAAGGGAGGGTATCTCAAGTGTAAGTTCAAATAGCGCAGTGTCCTCGACGGATATTAGCGGGGTGCCCGGTTTGGCCTGTTATAGAACCTCTTCGGGCAAGCTTGGGGCCGGCGCAAAGTTCACTGGCCTGACCTGCGGCAAGAAGGAAGTTTATGTAATTGCCAACTTCCTAACCTGCTACAATGCCACCCCAGACAGCGAAACCGGCAGGTCCAGCAGCGACATGACCTATGTAGAGTCCAACATCGACACCCTTGCCAACATCATCACCAAGGAAGACTTTCTGAAGCGAGTGGTGCCGCTAAACGGCAATGCAACATCCTACAAGAAGGGTATTACCGGTAATGCAGGCTTTTATATGTGCTACGGCAACATCAATCCCGGATTTTTCCAGATGGGACATGCCGAAGTCACTGTGAAGGAACCCATAGTTATAGAAGCTTCCGATGGCTCGGTCACCGAGCTTGGCGGTTCCACCTTGATTGCCCTCCACCCCGTTGCATCAAGGGTCAGGTTGAAATCGCTCAGCATCGACAATAGCAAAAAGCGCTTTAACAGCAATGGCAATTTTGTAGTTCTGGGCATGTTCTTGACTAACGCCCTGACCTATTGCAGACTGGATGGAAGCATCCCAGAGGCCGCTTTTGAGGGTTTTACCACCACCAACAGCGAAGCCGACAGCTACTGGACCAACAAATGCGGTTACTTGGACGATGGCTACTATTATATGCACGACGAGTCTAGCGCAGACTATGATGCCTCGCTCGGGATGCCTTCAAGGTTCAGCGAAAACTTCCTAAGAAAAAAGGGCCTTTCCACCTTCTTGGGAGCAAACTCGGCCGCCTTTGACATGATATCCTATACTAGGGGCCTTGTAACCGAAGTTAACAAGACTCCCGTACATTCCGAGATTGCTGTAGGGGAGAGCCAGACGGATTGGTTGGACGACGACCTAAATGCGTTCTACTGCTATCCAAATCCCATAACCATTGACCATTTCGGCTGGTCTCTCCCTTTTACTCCCCGAAAAACCCGATTGGTGCTGGCCCTAATGGACCTGGACACCTATACCATTGCAGATGTGCAGGAGTCAGTCTCCGCTATCACCACCGATATGCTCAAAACTTTCTGCACCCAAAAGGGCATAGAAGGCAAAATCTGGTATTATCCTGTGACCCTGCCGGTGCTGGAAATGGGAACGTCCTACGATATAAATATGACCATCACCCGCTACGGCAGCACTGACCCTGACATCATGCAGTGGAAGGTCGGCGGCAACTTCGACCTGAGCTATGAAGAATGGAGCGATGGAGGTACCATCAATGTAATAATCTAAAAAGCAAGCATATATGAAAAGAACAATAACTCTTCTACTCTCCATCCTCTGCCTTGCAGCCTGCGTAGACAGCGTTGAAAAGGGGTTGGAACCCGATTATCCCTCGGCTGAAAGACCTTTTGGATCCCATCTCTTCAAGCTTTCGATATGGGGTAAGGACGCATTTGCGGAGTCGACAAATACCAAGTCGGCCTACTCCGTGGATGTGGACAATATCAACAATGTAAATGCCTTTGTATATGGTCCTGACGGCAATATCGTCAACACAGATAGGGCGCTGACCTACTTCTCGTCCAGCCAGTTCGGCTTGATGTTTGGCGAGGATGACGGCCTGCTCTCATATACCGTAGTATTCTTTGCAAATGTGGGCTATATCACCCCACCTTCAACCCTAGCGGAAATCTCTGCATTGTCCTATAGCATAAGCAGTTACAAGGACCTTGCAGATGGTGTGCCGGCAGCGGGAGTGCTGTATAACTATGTGCCTAATTCCGAGACCAAGGACTTTCAGATTAAGCGTCTGGTAGGGCAGTACAATATCAGCCTGAAGGATGGGGGAGCCCACCTTTCATACGAGGTGCAGTCGGCAAGGATTGTGAACTCTGCCAAGACGGTCTATCCCTTTGCGGATGTGCTGGGCGAACTCGACGGCACCAACGGCAAATTCAGCGGCAAAGCAACTGCCAGCGATGAGATAATTTCCGAGGGCGACTACCTCTCAAAATCGGATATTGCTACCCTAAACAAAGGGGGAACCGTGAGTGTATATGCGCTGGAAAATTGCCAGGGAATTCTGGCTTCAGGGGCCTCCCAGACCTATCCGGACGAGAAAAAGCAGTACCGCAAAACCCCATCTACCAATGCCGAACTCTGCACCTATATCGAGCTAACTGCCGAGGTGCATACGGTTACAAAAATCTACAGCGATTGCACCTATCGCTTCTACCTCGGTGGGGATGCCTTTAGCGATTATTCCATCCGCCGAAACACCAAATATGACTGGATATACACCATGTACAACTGGGGAGACGAGGATAGTATTGAAGATGTGGACTGGTTTGTAGAGCCGGGCAGCTACCAAGTTAAGGAGACCAATATCTGGTTCTCATCCACCCCTGGAGGGGCGCTGGAGGATGCCATCGATTCCTGCTACCTTGCTCATTTTGTGACAACTACAATCTATGCTCGCACCGACAATCCGTTGCTTGACTTGGAAATTACCAAAGGCGATGCAGGCAGCGTAAGCATGAGTGTGAGCGATTATAACGAAACCACCAAGAAAATCGTGCTGGAGACCACTCAGGGGCAGACTGATACCGAACAATACTGGGACCCTGCCCTTGCCTGGGACGACCAGCCAGTAATCCATTGTCCGCTAAAAGCTGGGTCAGGAACCGAGCTTGTGGATGCCTCGGCAGACCTTGATGCCCGCGTAATCTACACTCCGTTAGGGGTATCCATTGGGTCTTCCAGCCTCGACTGCTCCACCGGCCTGAGTGACAATTATAACATCGCGGTGAACATCAGCGAACCATTCGCTCTGACCTTTAGCAGCAGTGGGTCGGCCTGCTTTGACCTCACCGGCTTCATGTATTGGCAGAAAAGCCACCTGAATTCCATCCTTACCGACGAGACAGAATATCCCAGAAGGAACTTTAGCGCCTCCAGCGTCGCAAAGACGAAGTACCAAAGGGATAAGTTCAGCCGCATCGAGTTTGGCTGTGAGACCTATATCCGCCAGAACCTCGAAGACTTAGAAAATTCCAACGACAAATACTGGCAGGAAGCCAACCTCGCCGGTGACCATAACAATCTGGGACTCAAGGTGTTCAGAATGTACGATTGCACAACTACACTCGGACTTAAAAGGGGCGCTGCCTACCGAACATCCCCGACAATTTTCTTCTTTGGAGCCAGCTTTAACATCGGCAAGACAATCAGTGGTATCCAGCAGGCAATGTACAATAGCTACACCCTGAAATCGGGGAAGACGGTGAAATTCCGCTATATCAGCGACACCTTCGACATTGCGATGGAAACCACATACGCAAAGCTTCGAGACCGTCTAACTCCCTGCTACAGACTTAGTTATCCGCTTAATCCACGCAGAACCCCCTTCTATGACCGCAGCTTTACCCATTGCGAAAGCCAAAATTCCGATGGTACCCGAGTCTGGAAATATAAGGACCCTTCGCAATGCAGCGGCCGTGACTTTGGAACCGACACCTACTATGGTTTCAGGATAGCAGATGTTGAAAATAGCCATATTAAGAATGTAGAAGAGGGGAATGTGGATGCCATAAATACTGCGATAGCGGCACTGAATGCCGACAAGAGCGCTGTGGAGACCTTCTGCAAGAACATAGCTAAAGTGAAATACACCACCAACTACACCGTACCCACATACGGCTCCCATTGGGGAATGACCGACAAGGTGAACGGAACCAAGGGCAAGGTTCCCGCCAGGGGAGTGGCCTATCCCGACCATCAATATGTCTGGGACCTAAGGGGTTGCCCCGCCAGTTTGTCGGTGGAAGGCAGTAGCCAGAGCAGCGGTAGCATCTTTACAATGACAACCAAGTGATTTTTAACGATTTTGTCTGGTTTATTCCAAAAAATTATGTATTTTTGCAGGCTTTTTACGCGGGCGTGTTCCCGCGAGGCACAATACATAAAGTTTAACTACTAATTTGTTTATCTAAAAATTATGGCAGAAGAAACAAAATTAAGGGCTAATGCATCTGTTGCTCCCGAGAATTTCGATTGGGAAGCCTTTGAAGGCGGCGACGTCTATGGCGGAGCCGAAAAGGAAAAAATCCAGGCAGCTTACGAGCAGACTCTCTCCAAGGTTGTAGAGGGTGAAGTTGTTGAAGGTGAAGTTACCGCAATCAACAAGCGTGAGGTTGTTGTTACCATCGGCGCTAAGAGCGAGGGTGTTATTCCCGCTCCCGAGTTCCGTTACAATCCCGACCTCAAGGTTGGTGACAAGGTAGAGGTCTATGTAGAGTCCGCTGAGGACAAGAAAGGCCAGCTTATTCTTTCCCACAAGAAGGCACGCGCCCTTAAGTCTTGGGATAGGGTTAACGAGGCTTACGAGAAGGACGAAATCGTAAAGGGCTTCGTAAAGACCCGCACAAAGGGTGGTATGATTGTAGATGTATTCGGCATCGAGGCATTCCTCCCCGGCAGTCAGATCGACATCAAGCCTATCCGCGACTACGATCAGTTTGTTAACCAGACTATCGACTTTAAGATTGTTAAGATTAATCAGGAGTTCCGCAATGTAGTGGTATCCCACAAGGCACTGCTCGAGGCTGAGCAGGAGGCTAAGCGTGCTGAACTTATCGGCAAGCTCGAAAAGGGCCAGATCCTTGAGGGTACCGTTAAGAACATCACCAACTACGGTGTATTCGTAGACCTTGGCGGTGTTGACGGACTTATCCATATCACCGACCTCAGCTGGGGCCGCGTAAACCACCCCGAAGAGATTGTAAAGCTCGACGAGAAGATCAAGGTTGTAGTTCTCGACTTCAACGAGGGTCAGAAGCGCATCGCTCTTGGTCTCAAGCAGCTTACTCCTCATCCTTGGGACAACCTCGATCCTAACCTCAAGGTTGGCGACAAGGTTAAAGGTAAGGTTATCCTCATTGCCGACTACGGCGCATTCGTTGAGGTTGAACCCGGCGTTGAGGGCCTCGTTCATGTATCCGAGATGTCTTGGAGCCCCAGGCTTCACAGCGCACAGGAGTTCCTTAAGGTTGGCGACGAGGTAGAGGCTCAGATTCTCTCCATTGACCGCGAGGCCCGCAAGATGAGCCTTGGTCTTAAGCAGCTCACCGCTAACCCTTGGGAGTCCATCCGCGAGAAATATCCCGTTGGCAGCACCCAGAAGGCTACCGTTCGCAATGTCACCAACTTCGGTGTATTCGCAGAGCTTGAAGACGGCGTTGAGGGCCTGATCCACATCAGCGACCTTAGCTGGAACAAGATTAAGCATCCTTCAGATGTAGTTGCTCCCGGCGATGTTATCGATGTTCAGATTCTCGACTTCGACGAGGCTAACCACAAGCTCAGCCTTGGCCACAAGCAGCTCACCCCTAATCCTTGGGATGAGATCGAGGCTAAGTTCCCTGTTGGCGCTACCGTAGAGGGCAAGATCGTTTCCACCACCGATAAGGGTGCAAACATCGACCTCAATGCAGAGGTAGAGGGCTTCGCATTCAACCGCGAGCTTGTTAAGGAAGACGGCCAGACCGCTACCGTTGGTGAGACCCTTCCTTTCAAGGTTCTTGAGCTCCGTCGCAGCACCCGCCGCATCCTTCTGAGCCACCTGCGCACTTACCAGGAGGTTAAGGAGAAGGCAGCAGCTACTGCAGCCGAGACCACCAAGAAGGCTGTCAAGAAGATCAACACCGCTGTTGAGAAGACAACCCTTGGCGACATCGACGCTCTTGCCGCTCTCAAGCAGCAGCTCGAGAAGGACGAGAAAAAGTCCAAGTAAATGAACTTCACTCTTAAGATATTGGGCACGGCTTCGGCCATGCCCTTTTCTGATAGAAATCCAAGCGCTCAGGCCCTTTCCGTGCATGGGCGCTTGTTTCTAATTGACTGCGGCGAAGGCACCCAGCAGCAGATTCGGCGCTATCATCTTTCCTTTGTAAAGATAGAGGCAATCTTCATTTCGCATGTGCACGGCGACCATGTTTTCGGCATCCTGGGCCTGCTCAGCACAATGGAGATGTTCCATCGCACTGCACCCTTGCAGATATTCGCACCGGCGAATTTTGCCCCCATTCTCAAATTCTACAAGGAAAACTACGCCGGCAAGGAGTCCTACCAGATTGAGCATGTGGTGATTTCCTGCAAGGAACCCCAGCAAATCTACGAACTCCCCAAGCATGTCAAGGTGTTCGCCTTCCCGCTGAATCACAAGATAGAATGTTACGGCTTCCGCTTCGAGGAAATCGTAACTCCCAGGCGAAATCCCTGGAAACCACGCACTTACGCCTATTGCAGCGATACCGCTCCCTTCCCCGAACTGGCTACTTGGGTCAAGGGCGTAGATGTGCTTTACCACGAAGCTACCTATATCGAAGAACTCGCCGACAAGGCAAGGCAGTATTTCCATTCCACCACCATCGACGCCGCCAACTGTGCCAAGGATGCCGGCGCAGGCAAACTTCTGATTGCCCATTACTCCTCCCGGGTCAAGGATATATCCCGTTTTGAGCAGGAGTGCAGGGGCATTTTTGCAGAATCTTTTGCCCTAAACGATGGAGATGAAGTGGAAATTGATTATATTCGCGAGGTATGAAAAGAATTTTAGGTATATGCTTGGCCTTGCTGCTTACCATAATTGCGGTTGCAGCGGGCGATACACCCCAGGAAAAATACATTAAAAAGTACGCTCCCGTGGCTGTCAGCGAGATGAAGCGCAGCGGCGTACCTGCCAGCATCACCCTCGCACAGGGCCTGCTGGAATCCCGCAGCGGCCTCTCCAAACTGGCAAAGGACGGCAACAACCACTTTGGCATCAAGTGCCACAAGACCTGGAAGGGCAAAAAGCAATATGCCGACGATGACGCCAAGCACGAGTGCTTCCGCGTTTACCGCACCGCCGAGGAGTCCTTCAAGGACCATAGCGACTTCCTCCGTTACAACGACCGCTACAAGGGCCTTTTCGAGCTCAAACCCACCGACTACCGCGGCTGGGCCAAGGGTCTAAAGAAAGCCGGCTATGCCACCGACCCCCAATATGCCCAAAAGCTAATCAAGATAATTGAGGACTACAAGCTCTACAAATACGATGGAGGAGTGGTCAAGGAAGAACTCCCCGAAACTCCTATCAAGATAGAGGAAAAGACGGTTGATGTTGCTAAGGAACAGCCTGAATACCGCGAAACCTATTCCTATACCCTCAATCGCACTGTCTACGAGCGCAACAAGGTGCGGTTCGTTTATGCCGAGGAAGGGGAGACCTACGCTTCCATCGCCGAGGCCTACAATCTTTTCCACAAGGAAATCCTGAAATTCAACGACTTAAGCGAGGATAAACCTCTCTCCGAAGGGGATGTGGTTTATATCCAGGCAAAGAAGAAATATGCTGCCGAAGGCATGGAAATGTATGTGTTCGGCCCTGGCGAAAGCCTCTGGGAAATCTGCCAGCGCTTTGCCGTCAAGGAAAAGTCCATCCTCAAACTCAATGGCTTGGATGCTGATTATGTACCCGCCGAAGGCGATAATATCCTGCTTCGCAAATGAAAAAGACCCTTCCTATTATAATAGTTCTGCTGCTGGCCTTCTTGCTGGGGTTCAGCGTGTTACGCAAGTTTACCGACAGCCGCCTGCCCAATCTCAAGGAGGACAGGGAACTATTCGTTTACCCCACTACCGGTGCCGACGAGGTGCTGGACAGCCTCACCGGCTATGTCAAGAGGCAGGGGAGCCTGCTTCGCAGCTTCAAGAAACTGGAGGTTGCCGAAAATATGCAGCCGGGGCATTATCTGGTAAAGAAGGGAGCCTCCAGCGCCTACATCGCCCGCATGCTGAACAAGGGCTGGCAAAGCCCTGTGAACCTGGTGCTGAGTGGGTCATTAAGAAGCAAGGGGGAGATTGCCCGCAAGATTTCCAAGCAGATGATGATGGACTCTGCTACCGTTGCTAACGCATTGAATGATAAGGAGTTGCTCAAAAAATACGGCTATACCCCCGCTACCGCTTTCTCGCTCTTTATGCCCGATACCTACGAAATGTATTGGACCGATTCCCTCGGCAAAGTGCTGGACAAGCAGGCTGCTGCACAGAAGGCCTACTGGACTGATGAGCGCGTTGCCAAGGCCCGCAGGCTGGGGCTGAGCAAGCAGGAGGTTTCCACCCTCGCATCCATCGTTAAGGGGGAGAGTCGCTACAAACCTGAACTTCCCAAAATCGCCGGCGTCTACCTGAACCGCCTTAACATCGGAATGAAACTCCAGGCCGACCCCACAGTGGCTTTCTGCTACGATTATACCCTCAATAGGATACTCAACAGGCACCTTACGATAGATTCTCCCTACAATACCTATAAATATAAGGGACTGCCTCCGGGCCCGATTAATGTTCCCGATAGGGAGTATCTGGATGCTGTGCTGAACCCCGATTATGGCGGCGGCAATATCTATTTCTGCGCCGACCCTTCCTTCAACGGCAGTCACCGCTTCGCTAAGACCTGGGCAGAGCACAAAGCAAACGCCATAGCCTTCCAAAAGGCTTTGACAGCCCGCAACAAGGCTAAGGCAGCAGAGGCTGCGGCTCAAAAGAGTATCTAGATTTCTACGCTTAAACCATCGTAGGCGACATACACCCCTTTAGGCAGCTCCGCCTGAAACTCCTTGTGGCAGGGGAGCATGTGCGAGAGGTGCGTGATATAGGATTCCCTGGCGCCAATCCTTTCAAAGAATTCCAGCGCTTCCGGTAGGGAAAAATGCGAGAAATGTTCCCCGCGCTTAACGCAATTGATTGTAACGACCTCTACCCCTTTCAGCCTTTCATAGCCTTCGGGGGAGATTAGCTTCATATCGGTAAGATAGGCTAGATTCCCAAACCTGAAGCCCAGCACGGAGATGGATTTTTTGCGGTTGTGCCAGCCTTGAATGGGGATAACTTCCACTGGGTCAAGCTTTTCCACTTCCTTTGCAGGCTCATAGTGATAGCCTGTACCCGACTCCCAGACCAGAGTCTGCTCGGCGGCATTGGAGTGGACCATAAAGGCTTCTTCGCCGCTTATCCTGTGCATGTGCCATTCGGGCGAACCGGGGTAGCGAGGCTCGGCAAAGGCATAGGAATATTCCTGCCTTAAGCTATGCTCGACATACTCTTCGCAGTAGATGTTCACCGGCTTCTTTTCGGCAAGATTCAGGGCTCTGGTGTCGTCTAGGCCGCCTGTGTGGTCCTTGTGGTTGTGGGTGAGGAGGATGGCGTCGAGATGCGAGACGCCGGCGCGGAGCAGCTGCTGCCTAAAGTCGGGGCCGGCATCCACCAGTATGTTCAGGCCTCCGCATTGCACTAGCGCTGATGCTCTTAGGCGCTTGTCTTTGGGGTCTGTGGATGTGCACACTGGGCAGCTGCAGCCTATCATTGGCACTCCCGATGAGGTGCCGGTGCCTAGAAATGTTAGTTTTACGCTCATATAATTACCTCCGTTATCCTGCCTGATAATTCACTATCGTAGGGGCGGCTGACCTTGATATAATTGCCGGTATAGCCGGACATGCTGCCGTCTTTTTCTTTGCTTTCCCAGAGTACTTTTTCGTGTATTCCTTTGTTGGCTGCTATAAATTCTTCGTGTAGTCTGCTGCATAGGCCTTCCAGCGCTGCTACCCTCTGCTTTTTGACCTCGGGGGATACTTGGTCGGGCATGGTTGCGGCTGGGGTGCCGGGGCGCTTGGAGTAGGGGAATACATGGATGAATGCGGGTTTAATGGCCTCTAGGAAGGCGTAGGATTGTTGGAATAGTTCTTCGCTTTCGCCGGGTAGGCCGACCATTACATCTATGCCGAAGAATACCAGTGGCTTGCCTTCTCCTTGCATTGCGCTGCGGATATATTCTATTTTTGCGGCGAATTCTTCTGTTGTGTAGCGTCGGCCCATTTTCTTTAGGAGTTCGTTGGTGCCGACCTGCAATGGTATGTGGAAATGGGGTTGGAATTTGGTTCCTGAGGCTATCCAGTCGATGATTTCTTCGCTTAGCAGGTTGGGTTCGATGCTGGAGATTCGGTAGCGTTCGATGCCTTCGACTTCGTTAAGGGCCTTTAGCAAATCCAGGAAGCTTTCGCCTGTTGTTCGGCCGAAGTCGCCGGTGTTTACTCCTGTGAGGACTATTTCTTTAACTCCTTGACTGGCAATTTCTTGGGCCATTTTTATACATTCGCAAATGGGGATGTTGCGGCTGCGGCCCCTGGCATACGGCACTGTGCAGTATTTACAGAAGTTATTACATCCGTCTTGTACCTTCAAGAACGAACGAGTACGCTCACCCGAACTATAAGCTCCGAAAACTGCGTGTTCTGAGCCTACGGCTTTCTCAACCCCCCGACCCCCTTTCAGGGGGCGATCTCCCTTCAGACTCTCCGAGTCA
>Ga0181612_136668_pt1 | contig 24545 bp, 17 predicted proteins | sample HoacroProtozoa21_FD_119630 | JGI IMG/M metagenome (GOLD analysis project Ga0181612, IMG submission 119630) | Hoatzin crop microbial communities from Cojedes, Venezuel. Combined Assembly of Gp0051906, Gp0051904, Gp0051908
AGTTCATTGTTGAGGATGAGAATTCCAAGGACACCGTTTGGTGGGATTCTGCTGAGTATCCTAATGACAATCATCGTGCAAGCCAGTCTACCTGGGATGCTGTTAAGAAGATTGCTCAGGATGAGCTTTGCAACAAGAAGCTTTACGTTGTAGATGCATTCTGCGGAGCGAACAAGGACACCCGTATGGCTGTTCGTTTCATTATGGAAGTAGCTTGGCAGGCACACTTCGTTGAGAATATGTTCATTAAGCCTACCGCTGAGGAACTTCAGAACTTCGAGCCTGACTTTGTTGTTTACAACGCGTCCAAGGCTAAGGTTACCAACTACAAGGAGCTGGGCCTTAACTCCGAGACCGCTGTTGTATTTAATATTACCAGCCGTGAGCAGGTAATCATTAACACCTGGTACGGCGGTGAGATGAAGAAGGGTATGTTCTCCATGATGAACTATTACCTTCCTCTGAAGGGCATTGCTTCTATGCACTGCTCCGCCAACACTGATATGGATGGTAAGAACACCGCTATTTTCTTCGGACTTTCCGGAACCGGTAAGACCACTCTTTCCACCGATCCCAAGCGCCTTCTCATTGGTGATGATGAGCACGGCTGGGATGACCAGGGTGTATTTAACTTCGAGGGCGGCTGCTATGCAAAGGTTATTAACCTGGACAAGGAATCCGAGCCCGATATCTACAATGCAATTCGTCGCGATGCATTATTAGAGAACGTTACCGTTGATGACAATGGTAAGATCGACTTCGCAGATAAGAGCGTTACGGAGAACACTCGTGTATCTTATCCCATCGATCACATTGAGAACATCGTTCAGAAGGTAAATAAAGTATCTGCAGGTCCCGAGGCTAAGAATGTAATCTTCCTTTCCGCAGATGCATTCGGTGTACTGCCTCCTGTTTCTATTCTGACTCCGGAGCAGACCCAGTACTATTTCTTAAGTGGATTTACCGCTAAGCTGGCAGGTACCGAGCGTGGTATTACCGAGCCTACTCCTACCTTCTCCGCTTGCTTCGGACAGGCATTCTTAGAGCTGCATCCTACCAAGTATGCTCAGGAACTTGTTAAGAAGATGGAGAAGTCCGGCGCCAAGGCTTATCTGGTAAATACCGGATGGAACGGTACCGGAAAGCGTATCTCCATTAAGGATACCCGTGGTATTATTGATGCCATCTTAAACGGTGACGTTAATAAGGCGCCCACCAAGAAGATTCCTTACTTCGATTTCGAGGTTCCCACGGAGCTGCCCGGTGTTGATTCCGGTATCTTAGATCCCCGTGATACTTATGCTTCCGCTTCCGAGTGGGAGGAGAAGGCTAAGGATCTTGCTGAGAGATTCACCAAGAACTTCAAGAAGTACGAAGGCAATGAGGCCGGTAAGGCACTTGTTTCCGCAGGTCCCAAGCTGTAAGATTTGCAGAACTTTCATTGTAATAATGACCCGCTCCGGATTCCGGGGCGGGTTTTTCTAAGAAAAAATTTATTGAAACCATCGGAAAGAAATTAGAAAAAAGAAACTATGGTTACGTTTTTTGAAATTATGATGCTGGTGCTGTTTGGGTTTTCCTGGCCCTTTAATATTGTAAAAAGCTACCGCTCCCGCACTGCCAAAGGAAAGAGCCTTGCCTTTGAGCTCATTGTGATTGCGGGGTACTTATGCGGCCTGGCCGGCAAAATTGCAGGAGGAAATTTCTTTACCCTGCCGGTGATTTTTTACATCGCAGATATTGTAATGGTTAGCGTTGATGTGTGCTTGTATTTTCGCAATACGCGGTTGGATAAGGCGGCAGATGCTGCAGCGGTATAGAAAGGGAATGTTATGAGAGAGATTACACTGGGAATGACAGGAATTAAGGTGCCTCAGAATGCCTTCGGGGCCCTGCCCATTCAAAGGGTCAGTGAGGAAGAGGCGATTCATCTTCTCAGAAAGGCCTACGAGGGAGGCATGCGCCTTTTTGATACGGCAAGAGCTTATTCCGACAGTGAGACAAAGTTGGGAAAGGCTTTTTCCGGCATGCGTGAAAAAGTGGTTATAACCACAAAAACAGCTGCTAAGACTCCGGAGCAGTTTTGGAAGGATTTGGAGACTTCCTTAAAGGAACTTCAGACGGATTATATTGACATTTATCAGCTCCATATGGCGCCTCAGTGCTTTAAGCCGGGAGACGGTACGGGGATGTATGAGTGTCTTCTGGAGGCTAAGAAGCAGGGAAAGATTCGTCATATCGGAATCACCGCTCATAAGATTGGGGTGGCGGAGGAAATTGTGGAAAGTGGGCTCTATGAGACGTTGCAGTTTCCGTTAAGCTACCTTTCCTCGGAACGGGAAGAACGTTTGGTAAAGTCCTGCAAGGAACATAATATGGGCTTTATTTGTATGAAGGCCATTGCGGGAGGATTGATTACGGATTATCAGGCGGCAGCGGCTTATTTGTATCAGTTCGATAATACTCTGCCTATCTGGGGCATTCAGAGAGATTGGGAACTGGATCAGTGGCTGTCTCTTTTTAAAGAGACTCCGGAAATGACTCCGGAGAGAGCAGCTTTTATTGAAAAGGAGCGTATGGAGCTGTCCAAGGAGTTTTGCCGGGGCTGCGGATACTGTGCACCTTGTACTGTGGGCATTGAGATTCATACCTGTGCCCGCTGGTCCTTAATGGTACGCCGGGCTCCATCGGATGTATGGTTAAATGAGGAGAACCGGGCAAAACTTGATAAGATTCCCGACTGCATTGAGTGCGGTGCCTGTCTTTCCAGGTGCCCTTATGAGCTTCCTATTCCCTCGCTTCTTAAGAAAAATTATGAGGATTATCAGGAAATCCTTGCAGGGAAGGCTTTGTAGATATTTTTTTTCGAAACTTGTATAATCAAAGTAGCGAAGATTTATAGAACGTATGTGACTTGTACAAAAGGGGGAGACTTATGTCAGAAAAGCCTACCCGGGAGGGGATGAACCGCTACGTTATAGATCACATTGATGAGGCGGTGGAGAAAGATTATATTAAGGTATTTTATCAGCCGGTAGTTCGAACTTTGACCGGTGAGCTTTGCCATATGGAGGCGCTGGCTCGCTGGGATGATCCGGAGTATGGGCTTTTGTCGCCCTGGGTATTTGTATCAGCCCTGGAGGAGTCGGAGCAAATTCATAAGCTGGACAGTTATATGGTGCGGGCCATTTGCCGGGAGTATCGGGCCAGAGTTGAGGCGCATCTTCCGGTGGTCCCCATTTCTTTTAACTTATCCTGGCTGGATTGTAAAAACTGCGACATGGTGGAAGTGGTTCGTACGGCAGTGGATGCCTACGAGGTTCCCAGGAATATGATTCGTGTGGAGTTTACGGAAAGTGTCCTGGTGGATGATCATGACTTCATGCGGGAAGTGATTCGTTCCTTTGACCGTGCGGGATTTAAGGTTTGGATGGATGACTTTGGAAGCGGTTATTCTTCCTTAAATGTGCTTAAGGACTTCCCGGAATTTCACTGTATTAAGTTTGATATGGTGTTTTTAAGCGATTTTAACGAGCGCTCCAAGCAGATTGTTTCCTCCTTAAATGACATGGCCAAAAATATCGGCCTTCATACCTTGGCAGAGGGTGTGGAGACAGAGGAGCAGCTGGAGTTTCTGAAATACATCGGCGTGGAACTGGCTCAGGGATATTATTTCGGAAAGCCCGTGCCCTACCAGGAAAGCATTGATACAGTGGCAGCCAAGGGCATTCCCGTGGAGAAGCCGGAGATGCGCTATTACCATAATAAGCTAAGCCAGGTTAATTTCCTGAGTCCTACCCCTTTCCTGTTTAACTGGGAAAAGGGAGAGCAGACTTCCCGGGAGGATCAGCAGCGCCCTGTTGGTATTGTGGAGATTCGGGAGCGCAGCATTCGGTTTATTTATGTTAATGCGGCTATGGAGGAAGAATTTTCCAGTATGGGTCTGGATGCGGATTATCTGGAAGAGGCGTTTAAACGCCCCCATACTTCTTTGTATGAGAAGTTTCTTGCCTTTGCCCGAAGCGCCAAGGACACGGATGAGATTCAGATCATCGACTTTATGCGCCGGGGATATTACGGCCGTGCCAGAGCTCGGAGGATTGCATCTTTCCAGGATGGGTTCGCCTTGATTTGCCGCCTGGAGAATTTATCCAAGGATGCTCCCATGCTTCGGACGGCGGAGCTGGATGAAAATCTTCGGAATCTGTATCAGATTTTCGAGCGGATTGAGATTATTGATTTAAATACCCGTACCATGAAGAGCTTGTATCAAAGCGATAAGGCTACCATGGAGCAGAATGAGGAAGGAACCCATGAGGTGCCGGCTTTTATTGCAAAGTCCGAGATTTATCCTACGGATCAGCAGCGGTATCTGGATTTTATGGAGTATGATACCTTAGAGCAGCGCACTATAGATAACGGTCTGGGATTTACGGCAGGACTGTTTCGTATGAAGCGTGCTGATGGAAGTTACTCTGTAACCCGTCATGTGATTTTAAATATGCACGAGGACGGGAAGCGCACCTTCTTGTATTGTATCGGTAAGATGGATACGGATAATGTTCCGGAACTTATGGAATTTATGGACCGGGATGTACGGAAAATAGATGCCAAGATGGAAACTGCGGGATACACGGACTCCGATCTTTTGAAAGCCATCTTTGACGGCATGGATGCGGGATTTTTCTGGAAGGACAGAGATCGTCGTTTCGTAGGAGTGAATCAGTACTTTCTGGATTACTACGGCTTAAAGATGGATGATGTCTTGGGGAAAAACGACGAGGACATGGGGTGGCATGTGGATCCCGAGCCCTTTATGCGGGATGAGACCCGTTTACTTTTGGATGGAGAAAAGGTGCTTCTGGCCAACGGCAAGAGTGTGGCCCGGGGCAAGGAACGGGATATTGTAGCTACCAAGGTACCGGTATATCACAACGGTAAGATTCAGGGACTGGTAGGATTCTTTATTGATGTGGCCAGCGGCGCGGAAGATGCCGGAGCATTAACACAGATTTCCTATACGGATCCTTTGACAGGGACTTTAAATGTTCCGGGATTTATGGATGCCTGCTTTAGATTCCAGGAGGGATATACTCTTCGGAACATGGATTTTGCCATGATTTATTTTGATATTGAGCGCTTCCGGGATATCCGCAGCGAGCTGGGAGAAGAAGGCTCTAATATGGTGCTTCGGAAAGTTGCCGAGAAGATTGTGGACGGTGTAGGTGTGGGAGGCGTGGTATCCCATCCTGTGGCAGACCGCTTCCTGGTACTTCATCAGGTAACGGAGGGAGAGGATATTAACGATCTGATTTCCAAGGTTCGCCTGTCTATGTCGGAGATCGAAGAGGTGGAAGGTGTTGCGGTAACGGTTTACATTAAGGCTTCCTCTGCATTTTATTCCGAAGTGGAAAATATCGAGAAATTATATCAGCTGGTGGACCGTCGCATGAAGAGCCGGTTCTCGTAATGAGACGGGGCGGATTTAACATGGCGGACTTATAAGTGATGTATCGTCATAGGCTCTGCCGGCTAGAATGGATTTAGTAAGTTATGCAGCAGCAGAATCAGGGCGGCAAAAGCCGCAGCGTATTTTCTGTGTTAATTTATCTGGCGCTGCCGGCCATGGCGGAGCAGCTTATGGGGACCTTGTTTCAGTATGTGGACACTGCCATGGTGGGACATTTGGGGCAGGAAGCCACAGCGGCGGTAAGTGTCAGTACCACCATTACCTGGCTTATGGGAAGCTTGATTGCTTCCGTGGGAACCGCAGTGTTGATTCTTTTATCCCGGGCCGATGGAGCCGGGGATGAGGAAGAGGTAAGGGAGATTGCTTCCCAGGCTCTTTTTCTGGCAGTGGTGGTAGGGCTTTTTATCGGAGCCCTTGGTATGGCACTTTCTCCCATGATTCCTGTTTGGATGGGAGCGGAGGAAGCCATTCGAGAGAATGCCTCCCGGTATTTTTTTGCAATTTGTATTCCTATGGTGTTTCGGGCAATGACCGGGATTCTGGGGGCGGCACTTCGCGCCATGCACGATACCAAAACGCCCATGCTTATTTCCCTCTTTGCCAATATTCTAAACGTCATCTTTAATTACTTGTGTATCTACGTGCTGGGCATGGGCGTTTTGGGGGCCGCCATGGGTACGGTTATAAGTTCCGTGGCGGGGGGTACCCTGATGCTTCGGGCTTTCCGGAGGCAGCCCAAGCTTTCTTTCCCATGGCGGCAGTGCCGCCCCCGGGCAGCCGTCCTTCGTAAGGTGGTGCATTTGGGAGCGCCCATTATGGCAGGCAGTGCCACTTCCTGTTTTGGCTATGTGCTCTTTGCAGGCATGGTCAGCGGCATGGGCACCACGATTTTTGCAGCCCACTCCATTGCCGTTTCGGCAGAGGAGATTTTCTATATTCCCGGATACGGACTTCGCACCGCCGCCTCTACTTTGATTGGAAATGCACGAGGAGAGGGGGACCATAAGAAGGCACGCTCCGTGGGAAAGGTCTCTTTGATTTTTACTGTGATTATGATGAGCGTGGGAGGCTTAATTTTATACGCAGTGGCGGAGCCTCTTATGAGCATTTTTACCAACGACAGTGACGTGGTATCTCTGGGAGCCGCTATGCTTCGAATCGTGGCATTTTCCGAACCATTCTTCGGTTTAATGGTTATTTGGGAAGGTGTGTATTACGGACTGGGCCGTACCCGGTATGTGTTCTGGGCGGAACTTTGCTCCATGTACGGTATCCGGATTTTATTTACCTATCTTGTGGTCCATGTCTGGGGGCTGGGGCTTCAGGAAGTATGGTATTGTATGGTGGCAGATAATATTACCAAGGCGGTGCTTTTAAGCATTCCCTTTATCTGGAAGGCGCTGGGCCGTCGTAAGGGGAAACTGTTTCCTTAAGGAAATGACGGGGATATCTTTAAAAACCAACAGGGGTGTATTTTTATAAAGGTGGGACAACATGGAAAAGCCAAGAATTGAATTCCGCTATTATGTAATGCCCGGCGGGGAGTACGTGCTTCCAAAACTGGGGGAAGTCTGGGAGCAGGAATACGGCAAAGGCATGGGTAGCATGCTGCATTTTCATAACTATATGGAAATCGGATATTGCTATCACGGGGCCGGCACTATGATTATTGAGGACCGGGAGTATCGCTACGGCGGAGAAATGTTTACCATGCTGCCGGCCAAAATGCCTCACACCACCATCAGCGATCCGGGGCATATTTGCAAATGGGAATTTCTCTTTATTGATATTGACGAATTTATCCGTAATGAAATGAAGGATGAAATCGGCAACGTGGACGATGTTATCCGCATTATTAATAAGCGGGGCACCCTAAAGAGCATGGAGAATCACCGCCCCATGGGAGAGACGGTACTGTCTATTATCCGGGAATGCCGGGAGCACCGTCCCTATTACAAGGAGACGGTAAACGCCTACCTTCGTGCCCTGGTGTATGAGGCCCTTCGGCTGGACGAGGAGAGGGAAAGCATTCGGCGTCGGCATCAGAATGTTCGTTATATTGACCAGGCATTAAATTACGTGGATGAGCATTTTGCCGAGGAGATTAAGATCCGGGATCTGGCAGAGGCCTGCTCCTTGAGTGAAAGCCACTTCCGACGGATTTTCGAGCAGATTATGTCTATGAAGCCTATGGATTACGTGAATATGATCCGTATTCAAAAGGCCTGCCACCTGATTGCTCATAAGAATTATTCCATGCAGGAGGTATGCTATCGGGTGGGATATCAGACCGCCTCTACCTTTAATCGCAATTTCAAGCAGCTGACAGGCATGACCCCCTACCAGTGGAAGAGTGCCAGAAAGACCGGAGAGATGCAGCTTTCAGACTTTAAAATTACGGCCATGAAGGGTTGGGAAGGGGTGGATACCCTGGGAGCCCAGATATTAAAAGAGCGGGATGAAAACCAGTAATTTTCGCGTTTTGGTTGGATTTGCATAAAGAATTTGTGAACAGGGGATGAACGGAAAAATCCGTCCATCCCTTGATTTTTCGTTGGTTTGTGAACGTTCTGTTTCCAAATAGTCGAATTTGCAAATTTATGGACAAAATTTGTTCACACAAACAGGGCCTTAAGGATATAATAGACATAGATTGCAATGCAAGGCAGCCGTTTTTGTACAAATTGCCCATAAGGAGCAGTCGAGTTTTTGCAAAAACGTCTGTCAAATATGTAAGGAGGGTTTACTACATGAAAAAGAAAATGCTTTCTATGTTGCTGGCCGGTGCAATGGCCGTATCTGTTTTCGCAGGTTGCGGTTCCAGCTCTAGCTCTGATGAGACCAGCGACACCACCGATTCCTCTGAGGAGACCACAGCTACTGCTGATGTGGCAAGTGAGGATGAGAACACTTTATCTGTTTACGCTTGGGATGAGAACTTCAACATCCCCGCACTTGAGGCTGCTGCAGAGGCTTACAAGGAGGTTAACCCCGACTTTGAGCTGAACATCATTACTCAGTCTCAGTCTTCCGACGTAGAGGATGCCGTTACCTTGGCAGCTTCCGCAGGAGACTACAGCACACTTCCTGATATCGTATTATTCCAGGATCATTACATTCAGAGATATGTAAGCGATTATCCTGATGCTTGGGTTAGCGTAGATGACGCTGATGTTGATTGGAGTGATTTCTCCGCTGAGAAGCTTTCCTACTCCACCATCGACGGCGAGCATTACGGTTTCCCCGTAGATAACGGTACTGTTATTTTTGCTTATCGTACCGACATCCTTGAGGAGTGCGGATACACCATTGATGATGTAACCGGCGTTACCTGGGATAAGTGGATTGAGATCGGTGCTGATGTTTTCAATCAGACCGGTAAGTATTTACTGTCCATGGACGGTGACGGAAACGATCTTCCCTACATGATGCTTCAGGCAGAGGGCGTTTCCCAGTTCTCCGACGGTGCTGCTAACTTCGTTGACAATGAGACCATGGTTTCTATCATCGATGTTATCTGCAGAGCTGTTGAGGCTAACGCTCTGTACCTTGCAAATGACTGGTCCGATTATACCGATCAGACCATCGTAGGCGATATGGTTGCCGGCGTTATGAACGGTAACTGGATTATTCCTACCATCGAGCAGGTTGAAGAGAACAGCGGACTTTGGGAGATCACCTCTATGCCTACCTTAAGCGGTTCCGAGGGATATGCTTCCAACGGTGGTTCTTCTCTGTACATCACCGCTGCTTGCACCAAGGTTGATCTTGCCAAGGATTTCCTGGCTTACACCTTTGGTGGTGGCGAAGGTAAGACCTATACCTATGACAACGCTCTGAAGAACGGTGGCGTTATTACCACCTGCATCTCCGCCGGCGAGTCTGAGGTATATCAGGAAGGCGTTGAGTACTTCAATGGTCAGGCTATCTATGCTGACATCGTTGAGATGGGTGCTAACGTACCGATCGTAGAGCAGAGTGATTATCACTATAGTGCACGTACTCAGGTGGCTGCCGCAATCCAGAACATCCTGAGCAACGGATACACTGTAACAGATGCCCTTCAGGAGGCACAGGAACAGGTTGAGTTCGAAATGGAAGGATCTAACTAATCTTTCCGCACAACAGATATTTGAGTGTGTTTAGGAATGGGAGGTCGGAATCTCGGCCTCCCGTTTTTTTAAGGAAATGTTAGGAGAGGAGGACTGAAATTGAAAAAGAAAAAGACTTTCAACGTTCAGGCCAAACAAAAGGCGGCAGGATGGGCCTTCCTGACCCCGGCGACGATTTTTATCTTCGTAATGAGCTTCTGGCCTATGGTTCAGGCATTTATCATGTCTCTTCAGACCGGCTCTTCTGCAAATCTGCAGTGGGCTTCTGAGACACAAGGCAATATTTTTTACAATTACATTCGAATGTTTTCGGACAAGTTATTTCTTCGTTCCGTTGGAAATACATTCCTTTATTTAGCAATTCAGGTTCCCGTTATGTTGGTTTTGGCCATTTTACTGGCACAGCTTCTTAACAATAAGGATCTGAAATTCAAGGGATTGTTCCGTACCTGTGTGTTTTTACCATGTGCAACATCCCTGGTATCTTATTCCTTGATTTTCAAATCCCTGTTTGCTACCCAGGGTCTTATGAACACCATTCTGGTGAACCTTGGTATCTTAGAGGAAAATTACAACTTCCTGGGTAACCCGGGCTCCGCAAAGGCAATCATTATCATTGCACTGCTTTGGAGATGGACCGGTTACAACATGGTATTTTACCTGGCAGGACTTCAGAATATTGAGTACTCCGTTTACGAGGCAGCTAAGATCGACGGCGCTAACGGCTGGAAGACTTTCTGGCACATTACGGTACCCCTTCTTCGACCGGTCATCATTATGACATTTATTATGTCCATTAATGGTACCCTGCAGCTGTTCGACGAGTCCATGAACCTGACCAAGGGTGGTCCTGCAAACAGCACCATTACCATGTCCCACTACATTTACAACAACTCCTTCGGTCAAGGTGTTGCAAACTTTGGTTATTCATCGGCCATGTCCTTCTTCGTATTTATTCTTGTTGCGATCCTGGCCTTCATTAACCTGAAAGTAGGTGATACACGTGACTAAGAAAAATAAAAGTGCGATCCAGCGTCGGTTGATTCCGACCTACATTTTCCTGATCATTGTATCCTTTATTTCGGTATTCCCGTTTTACTGGATGATCAGTGCAGCTACCAACACCACCGTAGATGTGGCACGTGGTAAGTTAACCTTCGGTACCCACGCCCTGGAGAACTTCCAGAATCTTCTGGATTCCCAGCCTTTGTGGAGCACCATGGGTAACTCCTTCCTGTATTCCATTGTACAGACCTTGCTTTGTCTCTTTATTTGTTCTTTGGCAGGATATGGATTTGAGTTGTATCACGATAAGGGTAAGGATCGTCTCTTTGCCGTACTGCTTATGGCAATGATGATTCCTCAGGTTGCCACCATGATTCCCTTGTTTAAGATGATGTCCAAGGCAGGCCTCTTAAACAGCGTGTGGGCATTCGTGCTTCCTGCAATTTCCACACCCTTTATGATTATGATGTTCCGTCAGAATTCCCGTAATTTCCCGGTGGATATTATGGAGGCGGCACGTCTGGACGGACTTTCCGAGTTTGCTATTTTCTTTAAGATGTACATGCCGGTTATGAAGTCCACTTATGCAGCAGCTGCTGTTATTGTTTTCATGAATGCATGGAATTCCTACATGTGGCCCAAGGTAGTTATGCTTGATAACTCCGCACAGACCATGCCCATGCTGATTGCAAACTTAGCCGGCGGATATACCATCGATTACGGTATGTTAATGATGGGCGTATTGTTCTGTTCTATCCCCACCATGGTCATCTTCTTCATCTTACAGAAGAGCTTTGCCGAGGGTATTACAGGATCGGTTAAATAAACCGAAGTGTAGTTTATTCGGGGGCAAGTGCTTTCGCTTGCCCCTTTTCTTATGAAGAAAGGAGGAGAAAGAGTGCAGGAATTTAACTTTGACATCGTTAAAAATCCGGAAATTTTCCGTGAGAATCGTTTAGATGCTCATTCCGATCACGAATATTTTTCTTCATTGGATAAGGTGCGTGAGGGAGTGTCGGATTTCAAGTATTCCTTAAACGGAGTATGGAAATTTGCTTACGCCAAAAACTACGCATCTTCTCAGAAGGATTTCTATAAAAAAGAGGTGGACTGCCATAACTGGGACGAGATTATGGTACCTGCCCACATTCAGACCGAGGGTTATGACAAGCCCGCCTATGTAAACACCCAGTATCCCTGGGAGGGCGTGGATGAAATTTTACCGGGAGAGATTCCGGAGCGGAATAACCCAACCGCTTCCTATGTGAAGTATTTTACCCTTCCCAAGGGATGGGAGAACCGCCCGGTATATATTTCTTTCCAGGGCGCAGAGAGCGGCATTGCTCTTTGGTTAAACGGTACTTATATCGGATATGCCGAGGATAGTTTTACTCCTTCCGAATTCGAGTTAACTCAGGCTTTAGTACCCGGCGAGAACAAGCTTTCCTGCATGGTCTTTAAGTGGACCGCAGGTAGCTGGTGTGAGGATCAGGATTTTTTCCGCTTCTCCGGAATTTACCGGGATGTATATCTTTATACCCTGCCTTCCGTACACGTAAGAGACCTTCATGTACAGACTCTGTTGGATGATACCTATCACAATAGTGAGTTGGTAGTGGATATGGAAAGCACAGCAGCCGGAAGTTACGAACTGGTATTATCCGATCGCAACGGCACAGTAATCGAAGGCCGCGGAGATTTAGGTGAGAGAACTCACATTTCCATTCCTTTAAATGAGCCCCATCTCTGGAGCGCCGAGGATCCTTATCTGTATCAGTTGATTATTACCATAAAGGATACGGAAGGAAATGTTTCCGAGGTAATCCCTGAGTCTGTGGGATTCCGTCGCTTTGAAATGATTGATCACGTAATGTGCTTAAACGGTAAGCGCATTGTGTTCTGTGGTGTGAACCGTCATGAGTTTACGGCAGACAAGGGCCGTGTTATGGCAGATGAGATCATTGAGAAGGATCTTATTACCATGAAGCAGAATAATATCAACGCGGTTCGTACTTCTCATTATCCCAATAAGACGACCTTATATCGCCTTTGCGATTTGTACGGACTCTATGTGATTGATGAGACCAACCTGGAGACCCACGGTGTTTGGAATGCCATTGAGATGGGCATTCTTACGGTGGAAGAAGCCGTACCCGGAGACCGTCCCCAGTACAAGGAACTGATTATGGACCGGGCCAAGAGCATGTATGAGCGGGATAAGAACCATCCTTCTATTCTGATCTGGTCCTGCGGTAATGAGTCCTACGGCGGCACTAATTTGTTGGATATGAGCAATTATTTTCGTAAGACCGATCCTACCCGTCTGGTTCATTATGAAGGTGTGGATCATGACCGCAGATATCCTGAGACCACTGACATGGTATCCACCATGTATATTCCTGTGGATGATGTGAAGGAATACTTAAAGGAGCATCGGGATAAGCCCTATATTCATTGTGAGTACGCTCATGCCATGGGTAATTCCTGCGGTGCCATTCATAAGTACACCGAACTGACGGAGACCGATGAGTTATACCAGGGTGGATTTATCTGGGATTATATTGATCAGTCCATGACCTTAACGGATCGTTACGGTAAGGAGTTCCAGGGTTACGGCGGCGACTTCGGCGACCGTCCCAGCGACTATAGCTTCAGCGGCAACGGTATCGTCTATGGTAAGGACCGTGATCCTTCCCCCAAGATGCAGGAGGTTGCCTTTGTATACAGTCGTGTTAAGACGGAGTTTAAAGGAGAGGAAGTTTCTCTTTGGAATAAGTATTTGTTTACGGATCTTTCCGTATTTGATGCTTTCTATACCGTGGAAAAAGCCGGCATTACCATTTGCAAAATGCAGACGGAGATTTCCCTGGCTCCCGGAGAGCGGACAAGCTTTCCTGTTCCTTCCGATATTTTAAATGTGATTCCGGAAGCTGCAAGAAGAGGTGAGGCAGTAGGGGAATACGTTGTGACCTTATCCTTCTGCCTAAAGGGAGATACCCGCTGGGCTCCCAAGGGTCACGAGGTGGCTTACGGACAGACCGTATTCGGCGCTATGCCTTCGGCTCATGTGGCAGAAGCAAATTACACCATTGTGGAATCCTGGCATAACCTGGGAGTTCACGGAGATAACTTCGAGGTCATCTTTAACAAAGTCTTCGGCGGCATGACTTCTTATAAGTACTGCGGCCGGGAAATGATTAAAGAAGTTCCCAAGCCTAATTTCTGGCGTGCACCTACCGAAAATGACATGGCAAACCAGCTGGCATTTCGGGCAGGTCAGTGGAAGGCTGCATCCCAGTATGTTTCTCATTCTTATGAGAACGGCCGGAAGTTTGACTACTATGAGGTTCGCCGGGAAGCTGATCATGTAGAGGTGGAGTTTAAGTATCATCTGGCTACCCGTCCTGCTAAGGATTGTTTGGTGACTTACAGCGTCTTTGGCGACGGACGGATTGATGTCCATGTACATATGGATGCCTGTGCTGATGTGGGAGAACTTCCCGAACTTTCTATGATGTTTGTCTTAGACGGCAGATATGATCAGGTATGTTGGTACGGTCTTGGACCGGAAGAGACTTATGCCGATCGGAAGCACGCCAAGTTAGGCGTATACCATAATCAGGTAACGGACAATGTTGCTAAGTATCTGGTTCCACAGGAGTGCGGCAATAAGGAAGAGGTCCGCTTCGCTACCGTGACAGATTTGCGCGGTCGTGGTATGATGTTTGCCGGAGATAAGATCGCCTTTTCCGCTATGCCTTACCGGCCGCAGGAAATGGAATGCGCAAAGCATCCCAATGAGCTGCCCCCGGTGATTAACACCTATGTACGTGTGGGAATGCAGATGGGCGTCGGCGGAGATGATACCTGGGGTGCCTTGGTACATCCGGAGTATCTGTTGGATAATTCCAAGCCTTTGGACGTTCGGTTCTCCTTTAAGGGAGTGTAAGCTCCTTCTGCGAAGCATTGGCAAATTCATAGAAAAGAGGAACACACATGTATCAGGACACCTTTGTGGAGAACTTTGTCAGTCGTAAGACTTCTATGGTAATGAAACTGATTTCCATTTTACTGTTGGTGCTATGTATTTTATCGGTACTTATGTTTTTTCTGACACCGATTTTCTTCCTGCCGGCAGTGGTTTTCGGTCTTGCATATTATTTTATGAAGACCGCCATTATTGTGGATTATGATTACACATTAACCAACGATCAGCTGGATATTGCAAAGGTCATTGGAAAGCAGCGCCGTAAAAATATTATGGCCATCGATCTGGGAGGACAGCTTCAGGCTATGGCTCCCGAGGGAAGCGATGCACTGGCTGCCTATGCCGGCCGGGGACTTTCCACCAAGGACTTTACCAGCAGAAGCGGACAGGGACAAGTGTATGTCATGGCCCTTCGGGACGGCACGGGACGCAGTGATGAAATGCTGGTTCGCATTGAGCCCAACGAGGAAATGGTAAACGCCATCCACAAGTTAAAGCCCCGTATGGTACATGTGGCGGAAACGGTATAAAAGACGGCCTTCGGAGACAGTTTCCGGAGGCCGTTTAATTTTCTGGTTTTTAAAGGAAAACATTGTGTAAATTTTGTGAAAATGGTAGTATAAAGAAGTAGCATCAGAAGGGGGAGTTCCTTTTGTAAGCATAGTAGATTACGAGGATGTAAGGGAGGTAATCAAAGTGGCTAACAAAAAACCAAAGACAAAAGCAGAAAAGCCGGAGAAGAATAGCGGATCCAAGGAAAAGACCGCACATCTGGTAAATAAGATTTCAATTCCCGCCATTGCTCTGATCATTGTCACCACTATTATTCTGACATGGATCGGTGTAAAGGAAGTGACCACCGCATATGAGGATACGGCAGAGACGGCACTTCTTACGGCATGTTCCCACTTAGACAGTGAAATGGAAAACACCTGGGATGGTAACTGGTCTCTGGGCGTAAATATGCACGTATACAAGGGCAGTCAGGATGTTCAGGAAGAATATCAGACCACCATGGACGAGTTAAATGCCGTAACCGGTATTGACTATACCCTGTTCTATCAGGACGTTCGTATGATTACCACCCTTTTTGATGAGGATGGCGAGCGTATTGTTGGTACTTCTGCATCTGACGAGGTAATTGAGACCGTGATTAATAATGGCGAGAGTTATTACTCCACGGACCTTACCATTAACGGTGAGAAGTATTATGGATATTATCTTCCTCTGAATAATACTGATGGATCTGTAGCCGGTATGATTTTTGCAGGTATGCCTGCTTCTCAGATTGAGTCTACGATTAATAAGACCGCTTCCTTCATGCTTTTGGTTGGTATTATTCTGGTAATTATTGCAGTTGCTTTGGCAATATATGCAACCATTACCATTTCTAAGAAAATGGGTAAGATTGCAGATCAGATTCAGACCCTTGCTAATGGTGAGTTCGGATATCCTGTGGATCCCAAGATGCAGACCCGTAAGGATGAGTTGGGACTTCTGACCAGATCCGCTACCAAGTTAGAGGAGAAGCTTAAGGAAGTTATCGGTACCACCAAGCAAATGTCCGAGAACCTTACCAATTCCGGTGGAAGCCTTGCGACTTCCGCTACCCAGGCAACCCAGGCATCCGGCCAGGTTACCGACGCCGTTGAGGAGATTGCAAAGGGTGCCGTATCCCAGGCAGAGAGTATTCAGACCGCTGCCACCGATACCGACGGCATCGGACAGGACATCGAGAATATTACTTCCAACGTATCTCAGTTGGATGTATACGCTGACGAGATGAAGACCTCCTGCGATCATGTAATGAAGGCTATGGAGAATTTAATCGACCAGACCAAGGTAGTGACCGAGTCCGTTGATGAGATTGGACAGACCATTGCATCCACCAATAATTCTGCCAAGGAGATTGCTACTTTCTCTCAGGCTATTACGGATATCGCATCTCAGACGAACCTGCTTTCCTTAAATGCTTCCATTGAGGCAGCTCGTGCCGGAGAGGCAGGACGTGGATTTGCGGTAGTAGCAGACGAGATTCGTCAGCTGGCAGATCAGTCTCATGAGAGTGCAGATCAGATTGATCAAATCGTTCGTCAGCTGTTGGCTGATTCCGAGGCTTCGGTTGGTGTTATGAAGAAGTTAAACGAGAACTGCCGTCTTCAGGGCGAGCAGCTTGATTCCACCAGAAACGATATGGACGGCATGGTATCCAACGTTGATAACGTTGCAGTAAGCGCTCGCGATATTGCAAAATTGGCTGAGAACCTTAATCTCGCTAAGGCAAGTCTCATTGAGATTATCTCCGATCTGTCTGCAATCTCTGAGGAGAACGCAGCTTCTACAGAGGAGACCAATGCTTCCGTGGAAGAGTTGAATGCAACCTTTACCTTGATAGATCAGTCCGCAGATGAGCTGCAGCAGTTGGCTGTTCAGTTGGATGACACTATTAGCTACTTTAAACTTTAATCCCTTAAAGAATAAAGAAATATAAATAAGTCCCGCAGGTTTGAGGTATTCCTCAGACTTGCGGGACTTTTTTGCTTTCAGAATGATTGACTTTGGTTGTTCTGATTACTCCGGACGCCAGGCGATTTCCCGGTATTCTTTGGGAGACATGCCGTATTCTTTTTTAAAGGCCCGGAAGAAGGCGGTGTAATCCGTAAAGCCGTACCGGGTGTACACGGTGGAGATTTTATCACCGGTCAGGATGGCATTTTTGCAGGCCTCCAATCGTTTTTTTAAAATATATTGATGGACCGACAGCGCCAGGTGTTCCTTAAAGGCATGGGCCAGATGGTATTTGCTTACGTAAAATTCCTCCGCCAGAGATTCCAGGGTAAGATTCTCTTCGAAGTGCCGGTCAATATAATCCATGACCCGGATGTAAAGGGGAGAATCCTCCGGGGTTTTCCGGTGGTGATGCCGCTCGTAGATCACGCGGTTTAAGGATAAAAGCTCTGTGGCGGATAAGGTCTTAATCATTTCCTCACGCCCCAGGCGGTGGCTGTGAATTTCCTCCAGAATGGAAAGAATTCCCCGGGAAATGGCGTTGGCTTCAATCTCGGAATTTTGAAATAAATAACTGCCGGGATGCTCCTTTACGTAATTAAAGATATATCCATAGGAAGCATCATTTTCGATTAAATGATTTAAATATTCCGTGCTGAGCCAAAAGACAAACCGGCGGTAGGGTCGGCTGCTTTTTTTAACTTTTGCCTTATGGGAGGTGCCGGGGGGAAGAATCAAAAGGTCTCCGGGATTTAAGGGGAAATCTTTCTTTTCAATTTGAAAGGTCACATCTCCCTCCAGATAAAAGTACAGCTCATAGTAATCGTGAGCGTGGACCTTTGTGTCCGCCGGGGTGGAGTCGTTATAGTAAAACAGTTCGAAGTCCCGGCTTAGCATGTATTGCCGGGAGGTAAATTCCGAACGAAGTTTTTGGCTTGTTTTTTCTGCCATAGGTGGCCTCCTAAGAACTTGTGGATCCTGTGCGGTCTGTTGACATTGTTTTATCTTAAGCCGCATATTTTTTCTTCCATCATATTCTTTAACCGCAATTTTTGCAATATGCGAAACAAGTTCTGCAATTTACCGGCATAGGGATTTTTCATACAATGGGTACTGTAAAGAAACGGATCCCGAAAGGAGATAACTTATGGAAATGACATTACGTTGGTACGGAAGCAAATTTGATACCGTAACTCTGGAGCAGATTCGACAGATTCCCGGTGTGACCGGAGTAATCACTACCTTATATGACACCATGCCGGGAGAGGTGTGGAGCCGGGAGCGCATTCGGGCCATGAAGGAGGAAGTGGAAGCTGCGGGCCTTAAGGTGGCAGGCATTGAAAGTGTCAATGTACATGAGGATATTAAACTGGGAGCTGACACTAAAGATCAGCTCATTGATAACTATATTGAAACCTTAAGAAATCTGGGTGAGGAAGATATCCATCTGGTGTGCTACAACTTTATGCCGGTGTTTGACTGGACCCGGACGGAGCTGGCCAGGGTTCGCCCCGACGGTTCCACGGTACTGGCATATACCCAGGCGGCAGTGGATGCTTTAAATCCGGACGAAATGTTTGCCTCTATTTCCGGGGATATGAACGGCAGTGTTATGCCGGGCTGGGAGCCGGAGCGCATGGAGCATGTAAAGGAACTTTTTGAAAAATATAAAGGTGTTACAGAAGAGGATTTGTTTGAAAATCTGAAGTATTTTTTGGAGCGCATTATGCCGGTATGTAATGAGTACGACATTAAGATGGCCATTCATCCCGATGATCCGGCCTGGAGCGTATTTGGGCTTCCCCGGATTATTATTAACAAGGAAAATATTCTGCGCATGATGCACATGGTGGATGACGTTCACAACGGTGTAACTTTCTGCTCCGGATCCTACGGCACCAATCTGGAAAACGATTTGCCGGATATGATTCGTTCCTTAAAGGGCCGTATTCATTTTGCCCATGTCCGGAACTTAAAGTTTAATACTCCTGATGATTTTGAAGAGGCAGCTCACCTTTCCTCTGACGGAAGCTTTGATATGTATGAGATTGTAAAGGCTCTGTATGATATTGGATTTGATGGTCCCATTCGTCCCGATCACGGACGTATGATCTGGGGGGAGAAGGCTATGCCGGGTTACGGTCTCTACGATAGAGCATTGGGGGCAACGTATATTAACGGTCTTTGGGAAGCCATTGATAAGGCCAGCACCCGTGGAATTTAAGAACTGTGATGGGATTTAAAAGCCGCGAAATTTTAGAATTGTAAACGGAATGTAAGAGAAAGGATATGTCATGAAGCTGACACAGGAAGGAATTAATAATCAAACACCCTGGCTTGGGAAGGGATACAACCTCCCTCAGTATGACCGAAGCGAGATTCGTAAAAATACCAAGGAAGCACCTTTTTGGATTCATTTCGGAGGCGGAAATATTTTCCGTGCCTTTCAGGCCAACGTGGTGCAGGACCTTTTAAATAGGGGCACCTTAAACCGTGGCTTAATTGTGGCGGAAGGCTTCGATTATGAAATTATCGAAAAAAGCTACCGTCCTCATGATGATCTGTCTTTGCTTGCCACCTTTAAGGCAGACGGATCCATTGAGAAAACCGTGGTGGGCTCTGTAATGGAATCTCTGATTTTGGATTCTGAAAATCCCACAGAATATGACCGACTGAAGGAAATTTTTGCATCGGATTCTTTGCAGATGGCTACTTTTACCATTACGGAAAAAGGATATAGTCTGGTAAATGCAAAGGGAGAAATGATCCCTGCCGTGGAAGAGGATATGAAAAAGGGGCCGGCCCATCCCGGAAGTTATATGGGAAAGGTGAGCTCCTTACTGTATCACCGTTTTGTAAACGGGAAAAAGCCTATTGCCATGGTCAGCATGGATAACTGTTCTCATAATGGAGACAAACTCTTTGCAGCAGTAACTGCTTTTGCCAAGGGATGGGAGGAAGCCGGTGTTTGTGAAAAGGGATTCCTTTCTTATGTGGAAAGCGACAAGGTCTCCTTCCCCTGGACCATGATTGATAAAATTACTCCCCGCCCCAATGAGGCAGTGGAGAGGATTTTAAACGATGACGGTGTGGAGGACTTGGCTCCGGTCATTACTTCCATGAAAAGTTATGTGGCACCTTTTGTTAATGCAGAGGAAAGCCAGTACCTGGTTATTGAGGATGACTTCCCCAACGGTCGTGAAAAATTAGAAGAGGCAGGTCTCTACTTTACGGACCGGGCCACGGTGGATAAGGTGGAAAAAATGAAGGTGTGCACCTGTTTGAATCCCCTCCACACCGCTCTGGCAGTATTTGGCTGTCTCCTGGGATACGACCTGATTGCAGATGAAATGAAAAATGAAACCCTTCGGGGTATGGTGGAGCGCATCGGTAGGGTGGAAGGTATGCCTGTCGTGGTTAACCCCGGCATTATGAATCCTGAGGACTTTTTAAACACCGTATTAAATGTACGAATTCCCAATCCTTACATGCCGGATACCCCTCAGAGAATTGCCACGGATACTTCTCAGAAGCTGGCAATCCGCTTCGGGGAGACCATTAAGGCTTATGAGAAAAACGGCCTTTCCATGGAGGATTTAAAACTGATTCCTGTGGTATTTGCAGGATGGTTTCGGTATTTAATGGCAATCGATGACAAGGGGAATGCCTTTGAGTTAAGCCCCGATCCGTTATACGGAGAGTTAAAGCCTTATATTGATCGTCTTTCCTTGGGAAAGCATGATAAGACCCGGGTGGAGGAAGCCGTAGGTTCCATCCTTAAAAACAAGCAGATTTTCGGTGTGGATTTATACGAGGCAGGGCTTGCGGATAAAGTCATTAGTACCCTGTGTGAATTTTTAGAAGGACCCGGTGCAGTAGAGAAGGTCCTGAAAACGAAGGTTGCGGAAGCAAAGCAGCTAGGAGGCGCAAATGGCGTTTATCAATGAGGATTTTATATTATATAACGATACCGCCCGGGAACTTTACGAAGCGGTAAAAGATCTTCCTATAGTGGATTATCACAATCACCTGGATCCCAAAGCGATTTATGAAAATTGTGGTTATAACAACATTTCAGAGGTGTGGCTTTCCGGGGATCATTATAAGTGGCGGGCTATGCGTGCCAATGGTGTTCCCGAGGAAAAAATCACCGGAAGCGCAGAGCCATACGAGAAATTTTTGGCCTGGGCGGATACAGTGCAAAACTGCATCGGAAATCCGTTGTATCACTGGACACATCTGGAATTAAAGCGGTACTTTGATATTGAGGAAACCATGAGCAAGGATACGGCGCCTGCCATTTGGGAAAAGGCAAATGCCGTCCTTTCCACGCCGGATTTCACGGTGCAGCGTCTTTTAGAGAGGCAAAACGTAAAGGTACTTTGTACCACCGATGATCCGGCAGATTCTCTGGAGTGGCATAAGAAAATAAAGGAGGCTGGAATCTCGTTTTCCGTGTATCCTTCCTTCCGCCCCGGCAATGTGCTGGATATTGAAAAGCCCGGCTTTGCAGAATATATGAAACGGCTGGGAGAGGCAGCAGATGTGGAGATTTTTGACATTGACAGTCTCATGGAGGCGCTTTTAAAGCGGCTTGATTTCTTTATGGAAATGGGCTGCCGGGTGACGGATCATAGTCTGGAAACCGGATTTTATGAGCCGGCTACAAAGGACGAGGTAAATGATATTTTAAAGCGGCGCCTGGAGGGAGCCGGTTTTTCCGAAGGAAGTCTTAAGAATGATTCGCAGCAGAAGGAGGATAGCTTGACTGCTTTAGACGGTGCCAGGTTCCGGGGATATGTTCTTCGGGAACTGGGCCGGGCATATGCAAAGCGCGGGCTTGTTATGCAGCTTCATATCGGTGCCATCCGAAATAACTCCACACGTATGTTTGAAAAACTGGGCGTGGACAGCGGCTTTGACAGCTTAAATGATTTTAATTACGCGCCTCAGCTTTCGGCGCTGCTTGATTCCATGGATCTGACAGACGAACTTCCCAAAACCATTTTATATTGTTTAAATCCCAAGGACATGCGGATGCTGGCTGCCATGGCGGGTAATTATCAGGGCAACGACCGGGGCATCCGGGGGAAAGTGCAGTTGGGAGCCGCCTGGTGGTTCTGCGATCATCTCCGTGGCATGGAAGATCAGTTGGATGCCCTGGCAGATGTGGGTCTCATTTCCACTTTTGTGGGCATGCTGACGGATTCCAGAAGCTTTCTGTCCTTCCCCAGGCATGAATATTTTCGACGGATTCTCTGCAACAAAATCGGCACTTGGGTAGAGGCAGGACAATATCCAAAGGATATGGATTATTTAGTGAAAATGGTCCGGGGAATTTGTTATAATAATGCAATGGAGTATTTCGGATTTCCGGAAGATTAAGGAATAAAAAATAGAAGGGAAAGGATAAAAACATGACTCAGGAAGAATTAGTAACGCGGCTTCACGAGGTGGGAATTATTCCCGTAATCGCCATTGACCGGGTGGAGGATGCCCTGCCTTTGGCAAAGGCTTTAAAGGAAGGCGGACTGCCTGCGGCAGAGGTTACCTTCCGTACCGATGCGGCAGCAGAATCCATTGCCAAAATCCGGGCAGAGTATCCCGATATGCTGACCATTGCAGGGACAGTCCTTACCACGGAGCAGGTGGACCGGGCCGTTTCCGCCGGAGCTCAGGCTATTGTGGCACCGGGATTTAATGAAGAAGTCGTAAAGTATTGTATTAAGAAAGAGATTCCTGTCATGCCGGGAGTGGCAACTCCTTCCGAAATGGAAAAGGCCATGAGCTACGGCATCTATGATCTTAAATTTTTCCCGGCCATTGCAGCCGGCGGACTTTCATATATTAAGGCGGTTTGCGGTCCCTATCGGAAACTTCGTTTCATGCCCACCGGCGGTATTAACCCCCAGAATGTTACGGAGTTTTTATCCTACGATAAGATTATTTGCTGCGGCGGTACCTGGATGGTAAAGGGCAGCGATATTGCGGAAGGTAATTTTGACAAAATCAAAACCCTGGCAAAAGAGGCAGCAGAAATTGTTGCAAAGGTTCGTGGGTAATCGGAAGAATATTTTTTTGAATCATTGAAACAGAGAGGAAATACAATGTTGGATTTAAAATTGCGTCCCAGAGAAGAATGTAAGTTTGATGCAGTATCTTTAGGTGAGATTATGCTGCGCCTGGATCCCGGCGAAGGCCGCATCCGTACCACCCGTCAGTTTACCGCCTGGGAAGGCGGCGGCGAGTATAACGTGGTTCGCGGACTTCATAAATGTTTTGGCTTAAATACGGCAACCATTACTGCTTTTGCAGATAATGAAGTGGCAAAACTCATTACGGACTTAATCTGCCAGGGAGGCGTGGATACTTCTTTGATTAAGTATGTTCCTACCGACGGTATTGGCCGTCCCTGCCGTAACGGTTTGAATTTTACTGAGAGAGGCTTCGGCATCCGGGGAGCCATTGGCTGCTCTGATCGTGCCAATACTGCTATTTCTCAGATGAAACCGGAGGATTTTGATTTTGATTATATTTTCGGAACCCTGGGAGTGCGTTGGCTTCATACCGGCGGCATCTATGCGGCGTTATCCGAGAATTCCTGCGAGACCGTAATCGCTGCCATTAAGGCTGCCAAGAAGTACGGCACCATTGTTTCCTATGATTTAAACTATCGTCCTTCCATGTGGTCTGCCATCGGCGGTCTTAAGAAGGCACAAGAGGTGAATAAAGAAGTAGCAAAATACGTGGACGTTATGATCGGAAACGAAGAAGATTTTACCGCTTGCCTTGGTTTTTCCATTGAAGGAAACGATGAGAACTTAAAAGAATTAAACATCGACGGCTATAAGAAAATGATCAACCAGGCAGCAGAGACTTATCCCAACTTCAAGGTGGTTGCCACCACCCTTCGTACGGTACGCACCGCTACGGTGAATGATTGGAAGGCTCTGTGCTGGGCAGACGGAGAGATTCATCTTTCAAACGCTTATGACGGTTTGGAAATTATGGACCGTGTAGGCGGCGGTGATTCCTTTGCATCCGGACTGATCTTCGGCCTTATGGAGACCGGAGATCCTGAGACAGCGGTAAATTACGGAGCAGCGCACGGAGCATTGGCTATGACCACTCCCGGCGATACCTCCATGGCAAGCCGCAGCGAGGTAGAGGCTGTAATGAGCGGAGCCGGCGCCCGGGTGAAGCGGTAGAGGAGAATTTTTTATATAAATACAAGGCCGGTGACGGCTTTATGAATAGTTTGTTCGAGGAGATTGTTTTCTTACATTAGAAAACAACGACGCAAGAACTGTTATTCATAAAGCCGTCACCGGCTTGTTTTATACAAGGTGTTTGGAAAGATATTTTTAAGAAGAGTAGTCGCATCAATATTGCAATCTTTGGAAAGGGGAGTGGATTTTCTTATGCAAAGAAGTTAAGAGGCGATACAGGGTACCTCAAGAAG
>Ga0181612_135961_pt1 | contig 24540 bp, 4 predicted proteins | sample HoacroProtozoa21_FD_119630 | JGI IMG/M metagenome (GOLD analysis project Ga0181612, IMG submission 119630) | Hoatzin crop microbial communities from Cojedes, Venezuel. Combined Assembly of Gp0051906, Gp0051904, Gp0051908
ACACAAAATGGCTTGACATAGTCTAGTGTTCTATCACCACTGAAAGAGTTAGTTGTACTCTTCTGCTTCCCCCTGTGCAGGGAGTATAAATGCCAAGCTGGGGCAGGAGGGATCTTCCCAGGTTTCCCCAGCCCCCTGACCCAGCTGAATTGTTGGCTGTGGTGGAATTCCTTGATGTTGTTCTGGTGCTTACAGACGTGGAACCGAGCTATCTCAGCACACTGACCCACTAGAATTTGATCGCTACTTTGTGGAGTGGTTTTCTTCCCAAATTGAACACCAGCATCAAGAGCGTGGAGAAAGCGGGGTTGTGACAGCCCACAGTTTGGTTTGGATGGCTAGCTTTAACCAAACTCAGTTCCTTCGTCTGGGCTGCCTTTGCATGAGTGTTTGCTAGAGGAAGGAAAATGTTTGTGTGGGAATAAATAGGCAGATGCCAAAGGAGGACAAGAGAGCTTTAGAAGTAGTGCTGGCTTAATATGCACAGGGAATTGGAGTATCAGTAAGGCTGCTGATCATGTGCAGGCAGTGGTCAAAGTAGCAAAGGATGCTATTTGAAATAACAGTGCAGTAAAGATATTGCTGGGATGTTTTTTGCAGTAGATGCTAAAAAATTGTAGCAGGTGCTTGTTGTATTAATAAGTAATTACCAGTTTGATAGATAAGGCTTTTTAGCTGTTGGCTTTTCTTTTAAAATTATAATGGAAGCTTAAATTACTTGGAACTTGCTAAGGGAAGAAGGTTCTGCTCATAACTGGTATGTGGGCAAGCGATTGGTGTGGGTTTTTTTCCTCCAACCATTCTTAAAAAGAAAACAGCTAGCACCTCTGTTAGAAACATGGCAGTGGTGATATGAGCTTATTCTTTCTTCCCATACAAAAGACCCCAAAACCTTAACTGTGTAGTGTAAAACTCTCATGTCTATCGCTTGATAATTGTTACTTTAAACACATAGGAGTTGCTAATTTGTGTACCTTGCCTGTTCCTCTGATATGCTGCACACAGTTCTATGTATGGTGCATCACGTAGAGAGCATTTACTTAACTGAATGTAGAGCAATGGGAAGGGAATGGTGTGCATTGGTCGAGTGAATTATGGTTGCCTTGGAACTATTATTTTGAATTTTGTGGCTATAGGCAGTTAAATTTGTGAAGAACACCTGATATTTTCTTAGTATTCCTTGTAACCAATGAAAAAAGACTGGATACTTACACTAGTTATGTATTCAGGATTTGATAAGGTGTAAGGTTGGGGTATTCTCCTTGCTATAGTTTGTCATCGGTATTGTATTTGATAAATCTAGAACCACGATCTTCTGGGAAGCATGCAGACAAACTGCCTCCATATCTTGTCTTCTGAAGAGAATGGAAATTGGAATGGAAATTATTTTGTCTGTGTTCAACGTGCATATTTTGTTACTGTGTTAAAATTATTTGCTTTCACTCTGCTGTTACATATGCAAACATGGTGAGTTTGCAGTCTTAGATGATTAATTTTTCCACTTACCTTTGTTAATTATAGCTTTGTAATGGATTAATCTTTTTTTCGGTTTCATGACGTATTTTTTGAGGCAATCTCTAGCTTGATAAGCTTAAACAAGACTCTCTTGAAAAAATGCAGTGCTGAGTGATTTTGTAATTCTTCGCTTTATGACAATACAATCCTTTCAATTGTAGAGACAAAACATAGAGTGTAAGAGACAGTAAGAAAATGGGGAATGCATAAAATGAATGCCACTACCCATTATTGAAATGGTAGCAAAATTGGAGGATGACAATTGGGGGAATTGTAGTACAGTAAGATTGCCTACGTGTAGTTGTGGTCTTTCATTTGATAATATGGCAGCATTATGGGATGAATCTTGGGTATACATATGCCTCTAAGAAGGCTCTTCTAATAAATGAGAGAAAACATGTCCAGTGTTTCTGAAGAACTGCATTTCCTATCTTTTTGTGCCATTGATCTCTGTGAATTTCAGTTGCCTGTATTATCTGATGTGTGCCTGTATGTACTTGGCAAAAAGGGATGGGAGAACACGGCAAACAAGGAGGTGAACTAGCATGTTCTTTATTTTGTTTTGGTTATAAAATGACCCAATAAAATTATTTGTTTCTCTAAGATTTTTTTTTTTCCTTTGAAATCAACTTATGCAAACAAGTGACCTTCACTTGCTTAACTGTAGCTTGTTTCTGCCTTGCATAGGTAGGTGTTCTAGGTCACTTGCACTAGAAAGCAGTCAGGAACCTCTGGGAACTATGAGCCTTGTGTTTTTATGTAGTGCATTCAGTCTTTTCTTGAAATAAGTTTCTTCTGTTTGCTGGGTTAATGTCTGGAACATTAAATGAAGAGTGGGGTTTTTCTGCTTGCAGAGAGTATTTCTGGCGCCAGTGCTGCGAACTGTCCGCAGCAGAGGGATCAATAAGGCTGTAGTCAATTTAGCACCTACAATGATAGTAACAAAGGTTGTCACTTCTGTTTCCTGTGAAGAAAAAAATTAACAATTGTATATGAGCTATGGATTCTCCCAGGAGAGAAGCAGAAAACGGCAGTGAGGGTGGCCACTTGTGAACTTTTACCATTGCTACTGGAATGACTGGAAAAAATAAGAGCTCATTCTCTTGGAATGGGAAGGTGAGTTTTGGTGTTATGTCATCAAAAAGACATAGGATGAATAAAAAGCTTTGACAAGTTGGTTGCCCTGGATTCTTTACAAAAATTCTTAATGATGTTGTCATGAGTTGTTACGTTTGCAATGCAGGTGCTATACAATTTTGCACAAACTCATCCCATAGTCACTTTTAAGTTATATTGCTGCTGCTCTTGGTTTTGATAGACTGCGCAGTTTGACACAGCTGTTTGGGTGCATGTGCTGAGCTGAATTCTGGGGGAACTTGCTGAGATGCTGAGCCACCCTCTGATTCAGCTGTGTACAGCTCATTATGGGTATCTAGTTCTTTAACACAGTGTAGCGATCAACTAGGGCAGCTGAGTCACAGCAGATAACCTGCAAAAGGCTACAGGTCAGCTTCAGTGTCCTGTCATATATAACAACACTGTTAATCTCAAATCCCCCGAATTATAAATTGACAGTTGGCAAAAGCTTTTGTGTATTCAAAGTTGTCTTAGATATAGTAAAGAGAGAAGCTGTGAGTGAGGTGATCTTGCAACATTAAAAAAAAGAAACCAGCTTTTTCCATGGAGAAACACAATTAAGGCTTTGCATATAATTGTTTCTTCTCTTATTAATTCTGAGAATGAGATGAACCTTCTGGATCCATTTCAACTCGGACAGTGTATTGGTGACTTGTCCAGGTGGTGGTAGAGCATGTTTGCCATAGTAGTCAAAATGGGAAGGGTATCCTGTAAGGACAAGAAAAGGATGTATTGAGCAGCATGGAGGGTGCATGCAGAGAACTCTTCCTTGCAGGTGGCCTTGGTATGCTGTCTGGAATAAAGCATCTCTAGGGACAGAGTAAGATACAATAAATATCTGTGTGGCTTTCAGGATATTGAAGACAAAAGTTCTAAGAGGTAATGTGTGGTCCTGGTCACTGCAGTGCTTCTCTGACTAGTCCAGTCTGTAAGGTGTTTTGTGGGTTTTTTTTTTTGAGATATTTATCCAAAAGCTTAATTGCTGGTTTTCTTATGTACAACTAATGAAACTTACCAGTTTGTGTTTCAGAAGCTCTTCAAGCTTTTGTGTTATGATAAATGAGACTTCAGAGGTCTAAGAAGCTTGCATTTGAAGTGGCCCACATGGGTCTGGAGCAGAGATGAAGATTTCACTGAAATTCCTATTTCTCCTGTTGAATTGATCTCTTGACTCAAAATCTTAATGTTGAGTCTCATTCCAGAAAAGCCAGTCAGCTATTGCACAATCCCGGTTATTTAAATAAGTTTTCGCCAAAAGGAATACGGAGGTGCTTTATCTAAAGATTAAAGTGGGAGGGAGGGGGTAATAGTGTTTTTAGGCATCTGAACTAAGTCACTGCCTGCAGCTCAGTCCTCCTGCAAGTAAATACATTCTGTACTTGTTAAGTGTTGTCATGTTTAAGGCTGGTAGAGCTGCTGAGATCTGCAGCTAGAAGCATGTTTTCTGGTGAATCACTGTAATATAACTTTGAGCTATTTTTGCTTTTCTTTCAATGCTGCATTGGACCCAAAAATTAAGAAAGCCAACTTGGATTTCTAGGATAAGCTTAAAAAGCGATAGTGGCTATAAGAGCTTTCACTGCAGTCCAAATCTTGACAGCACTACCCTGAAAGCGTTGCAGTTTACGGTCTTAGATTTTATTTGGTTTTCATCTGTACATACTTCTGACTTTGAAAAGAATCATGTAAGACATGTAAGGAATTTTTTAAGATAAAATGCTTTTCTGTGCCGTGTTAGCATGTCTTTGGAAATGAAATACCACACTGAAATAACTGTTGCATATGTTTTTTGTTTTGGTTAGAATGAACTTTGTGTACTGTACCTTCTGACTGGTGAGCACTGCTGAAGTATACATGTAACACATCATATAATCATTGTGCTTCCTGATTTGCAAAGTCTCAATAAAATTGGTAGGTTACAGTTCTGTTGTGATGAACCTTTGCTCATAAATACTGCGCTAAAATGCAGTCTTGCTGAAATTGCTGGCAGTAAGCCTAATCTTAAAAGGTGCTTAATGTGATAGCGCCTCTTAAAAGTCTGTGGGGAACTTGCTATCGAGCCTATGATGGCAGTTTCATGTTATTTTTAAAGAGTGTTTGTATGTGATATTGCTGTGTGTTCTGAATTCTTCTGTTGCTCCACATTCAAGAGGCCTCTAGAATTTGGACAGCAAGACCTTTATTTCAAGCTACATTTATAAGACTGTGTTTCTTGGGCCTAGTGACAAGTATTATTGGCATTTTTTAAGTTGGGGGGGGTTCAGTCAAGTTAAGTTTGCTACGTATGTATGAATTTTAATTTCAGATTCTTAATGCTTTAATTTTGGCCTTCTAAACATTGCAGAAAATAATAATTTGAAGTTATTGTAGGGATTATTTCTTTTGGTCTTGCCACAAAGTTTGCATAGAACATAAGGTTAGAAGTGCTTCAATTCAATAAATGTAAAGGTCCTGGAATCTACAAACCCAAATATTGCATTGTTTAAGTAGTGAACACCTTCAGAATGTGTTTAGTGATCATAAGAACACCTGTGCAGTTTTGTGTTTCAGCTTTTGTGTTACTGTATGTTGTGAAAATGACTGAAACTGGCATGCAAATCAAGGAAAGGTTGAAGGGAAATATCCTGATTTTTGATTTCTATTTTATTTTAAGTTTGCGTGAAACTCTGCTTGAAAGTAGAATATTGTTACTAGTTACAGAAAGCAAATTGAACTGCTTTGAACTGCTGCAATGAATGTTATGTCCAGTTCTTCCCTGGAAAGTTGCTGTAAGGTGTGTGCTAAACAAGCAGTGTTTAAGACTAACCTTACCAGGATAAAGTGACCTTCAGCATTCCTTTTTAAGAGAAAAGGCGGATGTACAGATGTGTATGGAATGTCTTTCTGTGGTCGACAGCATGCATTTGTTGGTAATCAGAGCATAAATGGCTATTCTAATTATGTCTTTATTTCTGCCTCTCTTAGCCTGGACATGCCAGTCATTTGAAAAATAAACACATATTGATGTTCTTTTACTTCTGCAGAACATTGCACTGTTAGATTGGTGGGCAGTGTTCACATAATAGTAATTCCTGTACTCATCACCGCATTCTGAAACTGATTTACCACCATTGAGGATTAGACCCTTAAAGGGCACTAAGTATTTCTCAAGAAGCAGATTTATGATCAGCTTGCTGATTCTGGTTATGTATGCGTAATGTAATTCAACCATCTACAATTTGTATGACATGCTGCTTTCATCAGAAACTTAGTTGTGGCTTTTTTCCTCTTTCTCTCTAGCTTCCGTTTTGCCTGAAAGGTTGTCTGTGACTTATAGGGATTTTTGGTTGTATACTATATCAGAAGTCTTCATTAGTTTGGTTGTAAAAATTGCTTTTGTACTCAGTGCATGTACTCTAATTTCTGTGGTAGCATGCTATAATTGCTTCTATGTGAGAATTTTGATGTATGAAGAGCTACAGATCACAGGATAGCTGAGTCTTAAGCTATATTTGTAATGGAGGTTGTGGTGAAGGAAGAAGATGCGGTTATGTTGTGTACATTGTTTCTAAAGCTTTGGGTATGATCTAAACATTTTTGTGGTGAAGGCAGTGCATTTCATATCAATACGCTGGTAAAATATTTCTGTTTTGAAGAAAACAGGACATGAATTTTTGAAGACTTAAGTAAAAGGTGTTGGTTTGTTGTTTTTTTACAGCACGTCTACAAAGGACATCTGTTTGCTCCTCTCTTTTTTTAGCTCATTGTGTTTTGACTGTCCTTGTCAATATTTTGTAGTGTTACATGTCAATGATACCAGCATGGAGAGCTCAGTAACTGTTCCATGGTTGAATAATTGCGAGAGGCCTTTTTTTCCCTCCATCCCAAGAGCTGGAAGATTAGGAAGGGGAGTGGGAGCAGGTGAATTAATTGCTACCACAGTGTTCTGGATCGTACTTGGATCTCTTTTTTGTGGAAGCTTCCAGCTAGTCAAGGTCTGGTAATTTTAAACTGCTTAATCTCCAAGTATTAAGACCAAAAAAATCAGATTTTTTCAGCTCAGCAGCATTCTGGAGTTTACATATCACGACTATTGGAGAGGGCAGATGAATAGAAGCTGAAAAATTTGAAAATCATTGAAGCACCTAAATTTTGATTGCATGTGGTTGACAACATCTCATGCTTCTCAGGTAAATCATCAAAGATCCATTCTGTATTTCCCCTACTTCCTCCGCTCTTGCCTTTGTTGTAATGAATGGATTTAGGATTGAAATAAATGATGTTTTTAAACCTTTACTAGTTGAGTAATATGCTGCTTTTATGAATGTAACTTCATTATGAGATTTTGAAGTTTTTAAATCCTCAGATCTGAGCCATAGCCTGCTGACAGTCCCCTGCTCCATCTTTATTTGAAAGAGAAGTAATGGTGTTGTCACATTTTTGTCTTGACAAAGGAAATGCCAAATGTTACCCCTTTCGTATTTGCTAACTGGTGATGCTGTTTTCTTTTGTGTGTTGTCGTTGTTGTCCCCATCTCCCTCCCCTATTTGCGTTTAGAGTTCATTGTACTTGCAGTGAACAATTACGTGTTAGGTTGTCCACTGTGACTTTTCTGCCATTCATCTGACCCTAGTTTACAGCCTCATTCCCCCTGACTCAGCTTAGTAAATCCCTAGAGAGATAGTGCAACTATTGGTGTTCTCTGTTCCACCTTGCAAATTATTAGGCATATGCCTTTATTCTCTTAAAAGCTAATAATGTCTTCTCAACTTCATTGATCTTCAGAAAATACTTGCCCTTCGTGGCACCAAGGGTGTGTGGAGATTCTTCTAAGTCACTTACTGCAAGGATTTTGATTTTCTGGGCTTTTTGGGGAGTTGCAGAACTGTATCATGTGTTACATCCCCCAGGAAGAAAATAGTAATAATGAATATATGGTCATATTTCCATTTTCTCATGGTTGGTGATGTAGTAACTAGTTTCATATATGCTAGACATGTCCATATGATTTGTCTCCTGGACAGTCACCCCAGTGGTGACCTCTTAAGGGTAGGGATTTTTTGTGGTGTTTCATCGTTCTTCATACTTCTTTTTAAGGGTTTTTGCAGTTTCTGGCTCGGGAAGCTGAAAGTATTTGCCCTTGCTGGCTCTTAATAATGCTACCCTTAAGTATGTGCATCTATCGCAGCTTTAAAGAACTACAAGCTGCTGTATCTGGCAAAGACACTTGGTTTCAGTTAGCATTTGCTTAGCATGCAGCAACAGTTTTACTGACCTCAAGAGAATTCCTGCTATGTTGGGGGCTATGTTGGACTTCATGCGTTTATGAAACTTTTGATTTTGGTGTGGGGTTTTTTGCATTTCAAGATAGGTGCTCATACAAAAGCTGCTACTGATTTGATTTCTCTATTTTCTGGTGAAAGTGACATTTCAGAATTTAGTTTGAAATTAACATTTCCAGTGACTTAAGGCAGGTCTGGCCAATGTTCTTAAACCTATCAAGTTGTACTAGAGTCTTCCCATGGCTGAATGCCACCAGACCTGTACTGTGTACTGAGAAGGGGAAGGGGACTGCTAATGGGGCCACAAATTGTGATGAGTCCCTTGGTCCACTGCTTTGTTGTGATGACCTTGCTAACCTGCAGCACCATCCCAGGACATCCTGTAAAGTTGGTGTCAGTAGCCTTATTTCTGAGTAACCTGAATTTCTGAACAGTTTTCATTGCAGTACATAGCCTTGCTGATGATTATGTAACATCCTCCTGTAAGTGTTGCACTTCGAACCACTCATGCTTGCAGACTGGAAGGTTAGCTATTCTTTTCTTGGGGAAATAGGAGCGTTTCTGGAGATTTGATAAGATGCAGTTAGTTACTGCAAAATACAGGCATTGTTATAGCTTGCATTCTGATTACTTGTTTCTGCGTAATGTGAAAGATAAACTCCTTTATAAAATTACTTTTTATTAATAGCACTACAACTTGAGCTGGGTGCCTGCAAAGAGGAACCCTGAACAAAGAAATCCCTGAGCAATTATACCTTTACAATCTAAGTTCCCCACCCCTCATGCGACAGATCAGGACAATGGTAATATTAAGGTCTGGGGTCCGCTTGCTTTTTATTGGCTTGATATGGTGTTTGCTGTTTCATTACTAAGTGGTTGCTAAGTGGTCATCTTCTTATACGATATCGCATCCTCTTAGGTCAGTTTTGGCCAATTTTGTAGTTAGCTATTCAGCATGTTGTAACACAGTTGTTACAGTTCATATACCATGATCTATAGGCTTTGTCTGTCTTCCTCCTAACAGTACTCATCGTTCTCAAAGTTGTTGGTCCAAGACTTTGCTGACAAGATGCTTTACTCCCTAATTTTTTTATATGCATTTGGCTGACTGGTGTCCTGAGCTATGCTGGGACAGTCTTTTTCTAAACAAATCTTCATTATTTGAATTTCTTCTTGAGCTTTTAATTTAGTTGTATGGCCATTATTTTGTAGGCTAAAATTATCTGTTTAGTAATCTGATCTTGTGGAGTTATCTGGTCCAATAGTATGCATATCCACTTCCTTGATTTAGATTGTTGTGGGTTTTTTTCTTCAGGTTTTGAGAACACTTACTCATGCATATTTTTTGGGGGGTTGTAGACACAGCTCTTGCATTATCAAGTGACTCAAAGCATAATGGCTGAAGCGAAAGGAACTTTCAAGTCTTTTTCAATAGTTAATATAATTCTCTGTCCTATCTTGAAAATCTTGAAGCTGTTAGAATCTTAAGAGGCTGGCGTGCTTTTACTGTTGGAAATCACTTTAGTAGAGGAGCTGGAAAAATGGAAACTTGTGTTTGGTATAAAAGCATTAGGAAAAAAATGGACAGCTGAACTGTTGAGAAATCCTGGCTGGATATCTAGAAGTAAAATCTGCTGGGATGTTGAAGCTGCCTTTGACGACAGCAGCCCCTCATCCCTAGGACAGGATTTTCATTGTCGCATTTCATGTAGCTATTTCAGTCATATCCAATAAGCAATGAGGAAATCAAACAAGTGGGTTGTGTTGTGGTTCTTTTATTGCTGTTGTTGCTGACACTAGCCTGAATGTGTTAATCAAAGCCAACTGTAAAATCATGAGGTCTAATAATTGTAGAATCTTCCAATGTGATGGCTATGAGCTGTTAATCCAGTAACCATGTGTAATGTTTCTTTTCTTTTAACTTGTCAGTTTTCAGTTTCTGATTCCAGACTTGATATAATGTATTTCTTTTCCTTCTGCATTCTGACTTGCAAGTGGGTTTGTTTGAAGTCAGAATGCTGTTTAAAACCTTGACTCTGTGCGTTTTAATATAAATATCTTTTCAAATAGATACACGTATTGAATAAGTTTATTGCTTTCTAACCTAACCAAATGGTAAGAATGAATAATATAAATAACTGTATAACTACGTAAATATATGTAAATACTTTATGGTCATACTGTAAAAAGATACTAAGAATGACCTTTCTTTTAGGGAATAACACATACAAGTGCAAACCAAAAGCAAGTAACTTATAATTATTTGTCATTACTGAATCTGGTAATTTTTCCACTATGTGATTTAGATGATTCCCTCCTTTTCAAACACAGAGGCAATAAATAATTTGGATTGCAGTTGTCTGGGAGTCTGATTTCTGGATGCAAGCCCCTTGTGCTTGTCAGTATAGACCAGTATGATGGGGGGGGAGGAGGGTGTTGTCCAAAATAGTTTGAAGTTGTAAGATGTAAGACACAAGCCCGTGCAGGTTGATGACGAGACAATAAAGTGACATAGCTCAGGAGGAGAGCTAGTGGCCTTAACATATGCTGAAACAGTCTGCTTTTACTATTCCTATTTTTGTGTAATCTCGTATGCAGTTAACCAATTTGACTTGAAGACAGCAATGTGATACTGTTCCTAATATGTCCTTAGGAGTAAGCTGTTTTGTCTAGCACTAGTTACCAGGGCTGGCATCACTGCAAGCTGTACTGGCATTACTTTGGAAGAAATGCTTTCCAAAGGAGGTATTTCTGGCAGTGCCATCAGATAACTTTGTATCTTTTAAATGCCTGCCAGTAAGTGAGCTCTGTGTGTTTGACTGTAGGTCATCTGAACAAGTTCTTTCACAACTTGGGCTTCTTGAGTATCATGGCACTTTGATATGGCTTGTACTCTGGAGGCGAGGGGAATCAGGGATGGCACCCTTCACAATCAGGAAGGTCATGGACTGCTCCAGCATAGCCTTCTGAGCTCAAAGTGGAAACTAGGTATATTATAGCAGGGTTTTTTTCCCCATCCTTCTACCTCGTGGGCAAAATGCAGCTATTCTGTAGTTAGCTGCTGTGCAAAATAGATTCACAGTGACTCCAGAGAAATAAATATCACCTCAGCATTTGGTCAGTGTTTCTAGCAGCTCAGTTCCTTAATTATGAATGTCGCTTAGTACAGATAACTCAGCTCTGCTTTTCCTAGCAAGTAGGAAACTGAATTTGCAAGGATCCTGTCCTCTTGAGATTATAATCAGTACTCAAATGTGCATGCACATACCCACGCAGTGTGCTGGCCTGTCCAGTGCTGATGGGGTCAGCAAGTGGGGAAAATGCCTTACTAAGCTGATCTGTTTTCAGCCCCTGACAGTGATACAGTTTTAGTGGGAATGGTAGATGTGACTATTTCCAGCAATGTCTTTAAGATTTCTCAAGTGGGAAATGACTTTGGCTTTGAATCTCACTGTAGGTTTTTTACATATAGAAAATGATTACTCTTACTAGTCAGTTTAAAGTTCTGCTTTCTTTCAGATGGAGTGTTCTTTGTTTTGTGTTTAGAACACATTTCAAATTAATCATGAATTTGGGCATTATATTTTCTTTTGAGTATCAAGGAAAAAAATACTGAGCTGCTCTTTCCATGACCAGGACAGAAGAATCATCTGTTCATCTTGAAAGGGCAGGACTTTGGCTTGGTCTTGAGGTAGGTGGGCTGTTTGAGCTTGTGGGGTTGTTAAAGTCCATTGCTAGACAGCTGTTTGTTTTTCTGAGATTTCCAAAATGAGGATTTGGCAAGAATGAACCCCTGTTACATCTGTTATGGATAACAAGTCTCTTGAGGCAAGATAACCTGCTAATCAATGTTGACATGTATGAGAAAGTCGTCATCATCTGTTGGATTTTTAAAGATGTTTAACTCTTGCTTTATATTTCAGTAATCTTAAAAGTCTATGAACAAGGTGCCCATAGCTTGGTGGGGAAACACTACTTTTACTGTGTTGTCAGGAGTGCACTGGTAATCCACAGCAAGTCAGTGCCTTGATTTGACTTGAGTGGATGGTGTTGAAGAGGTTTGATATAAATTCTTAGTGAAGTAAATTCAGCTTAATGTGTTATGTTTTGATAATTTTTTTCATTATATCCCTCCTGTGCACGCACAGTCTGAAAAAATTTCTGCTATATTTTCTTCTTTGGTAATATTATTCATAAAGCTTTGAAAATATGTTTTTCTGGAAGCCAATAACTTCTCAAAATATTATTGCAGTACCTGCTCCGGTCATCACTGCCACAACTCCTAAAATGGAGGTGGTTTCAGCAGAAGTCAACAGCTTGCTTCCTGAGGAAATAATGGACACCGGTATAACTCTGGTGGAAGATGACAACATTGAGGCAGTTATCGTGTCGTCGCCGATGGGAGATTCTATTCCCATGGAAACAGAACTGGAAGAAATAGTGAATATAAGCTCCACCAGTGACTCCTCAGCTATGACTACAACCACAATCACTACAGAACCGGTTACTGCACCTAGCAATCACTCAGGCGATGTGCCAGTGAACACCACAACCCTAAAAACTGATGTGAATGCAGTAGTAAAGCCTACCTTTCCAAGTGGCCTCCATAAACTTGGTGCTCAGACACCTGTCACTATATCAGCCAATCAAATTATTCTGAACAAGACCACTGATATTAAAATAGGCAATCAGAGTATTAAACCAGACGGGCAAAAGCTAATTGTAACAACTTTGGGCAAGTCTGGCCAACCTATTGTTTTAGCATTACCCCACAGCCAGCTCCCGCAGGCGCAGAAGGCCACGTCCCAAGCCCAAGGTGGAGACTCCAAGGTACAAGGCCAACAGATCAAAGTTGTTATTGGAGGTCGGTCGGAAGTGAAACCTGTTGTTGGTGTCTCAGCTTTGACACAAGGAAGTCAGCTGATAAACACTGCGGCCCAGCCTTCTGTTTTGCAGACTCAGCAGTTAAAAGCAGTACAGGTAAAGTGAGTTATGCTGATGAAACATCTTAAAAACAATTTTGTTGCTGTAGCTGTTGTCCATTTCCTTCACTGACTGACACACTGTTGCTTTCAGCCTTTGCATTTATTCATTGTATTAAAAAATACAATGCTGCTCTTAGCCCATGCTTTCATCTGTGGATGCATTTAACATTTTATGCCCTTTACCTCTAGCTGCTGTCTAGCTAAACTTAAAATTTGCCTCAGGGAAAGTGAGCTATTAAAATTCAGTAAATTGAAGAGATTTTTCCTGTTATTTTCATTTTATAAAAATAAATTCTGCGTGCTTTCAAGAAGACTGAATTGAAACATCCATATGCCTGTTGGTCTTTATTCAAAGTGTATGCTTCTTTACTCCTTTATGAAAGAGTAGCTTCTGCCTATTATGTTTAGTTTGTTTAAATAAACTTTCAGCATTTTAAAAAGAATAGGAAGGTATATGTTGTCTGCCTCAGATCTAGTTAAACTTGTTAATACATACTGATGGACTAGATGCTATCATAAGCTGGACAGTTCAAGGTCTTGTTTCTGATCTCTGGCATGGATCTTGAGATATTTGAAAGACAGAATCTGCTGGGATCTGAAAATGTGTTGAAAAGACTTGGGTTATGACCCAAAGGGTCTGATTTTCATCTGTCATATGGCAGAGCTAAATGTGAGTGACTTTGTTCTAGTTGGCAGTAAGATGAAAATAAGACCTCATCAAAGTGAAGGAAAAGTAGAACTCAATGCAGATTATGAGAGAAAAATATTAAACTCTACATATGCTAATAAACTAACTTGCTGTACATGAGAAATGACAAACTGTTAGGCATGTTATTAGCTGAATGGTAAGCTGCCCCACTGGTATTTCATGACAAGCAGACGTGAGCAACTCTGAAGATGGTTTGTTCTAACGCTGCAGATGATCCCTGCATTGATTTCTGCTTTCTCCTTTTTTGTTGCTACATCATACCTGTGGAAAACACATTTATTAATGGCTGTTTGAAACATCAGTTTTCTTAAGTGACTTTTATTTTTGTACCTTGATCATTAATGATACTGTGGTTGTCATTATAGTTTTCAAAAAAGCCTCTGCCCTTGACTCAGCATGTGAACATTTAAGAGCGGATCAGTTCCTGTTACTTGGCTTCAATTACTCACTGCCAAGTGACAGATACAGGAAACTGAGGAGAATGACTTAGCTGTGATGTGCTTTTGCTTGCGTGCAACGACCTGTGCCATCAGTGACTGAAATAGTGATTTGACGATTGACCTCTGCTTTTGTCATTGGGAATTCTACAGGTTCTTTAATAGAAGCCCTTACAAATGGACTTGCATCCATTTGTAAAACTAGTTAATTGCAGTTCGAGTAAATTTGTTTTGTTGTGGTCTCTTTTTTATTAAACCTTTGCTTCCATTTGCAAAACAGATTGAATTGTTAACACCTGGCATTCCATTTTTCTTATGAGGAGAGGAAGAAGTAGAAATGAAAAGCAAGAAGGCAATGTTCAATTGATTATAAGTACCCAATACGACAGGGAAGATGATTATATTAGCACTTCCCAGACAGTGCTTTTCCCTGTAGAAAGTTACTAAAGTATCAGAGGGATATGAGGCTAGGCGAGAGATTCATGGTCTACCCTATGATGAATGACAGGGAAGGTAACCCATGCCTCAAGTCCCTGGCTTAGAAAAATGAAGTTATGCATTTACCCCATCATCCTGAACAAGCCTTTTAACCTTGCAGTGAGTGGAAAAGGAAGCTGTGAATGCCTCCCTACTTCCCAAGGGTCTTGTGTAACTTACCTGATTCACAAAGCCACAAGAGATATTTCAGGTGCAAGGCAGCACAGCAGTTCGACTTGATGCTGAAAAGTGAATTGATAAAAGATTAGATGACAAAGAGCTCTGTTAAGTTCTCCTTACATCCTCACTGTTGTAGGGGCTTTGCAGGTCATTAGAGAAACTCATTTAGACTTGCTGTAATGTAGTTGTGACATGTGAAATCTCAGCACTTTAGAAAAGGCATAATTGATAGAGTTGAGCAAAATGTTCTTTGGAATCTGGCTCCCTCTCTGATTACAATTTTAGAGGTATAAGGCTGTGAGGTGTAAAATGTGGCAGGACCTTGGGCTTCATCTATATCCAGATGTTTGGTAATGTCCCTTGTCAGCTTGTCCTGATATAGTTGAAACCACTGTCCTGGAAATGTGGACAGAACTACTAGGCAAGTGCATCTGTTTTCAGCCTTGTGGCTTCTGCCTGCGTACAGGCTTAAAAACAATGTTGTGCCTGTTGGTGTCCTACTTTAGTCCAAGTGCATTAAGCAGGAGTTCAGCCTTGCAGATGACTCTCAACCAGATGTCCAGATCCATGGCCATTGCTGTCACTAAGCTAGTCGAACTTGTCTTCATGTAGTAACTGGCTTTGTGTTTCAGCAGTTAAATCTACGTGTCCACAGCATCGTTACTACCACGGTAGGATAACTGCTAATTCATCGTTGTGGCTTCATGTCATCATGGAAAAGCGACCTCATGCACTCCCTAACCTCAGAGCAATCTCCTGTTCCTAGCTCAGTTTCTTCATCTTCTCTCATGTACACTGTTCTCCTGTTATAGAGTCCCTGATTTTTTGTATTATGCCAAATACAAATTGCACAGGGCATGGCTACATGGACAAGCTCCCATGAGGTCATCTAGGGAGTAGATTTATAGTATGTTAGCCCCTTTGTGGTAGCTGACTATGTGGGTATTCAATCCAGCAGGACATGCAAGGTATGCAAGTGCCTTTTTGTGTATGAGTAAGAACAGGGTTTGACAGCTGAGAACAAAGTCTGGCTGTAAACACTTGCTAGTTTATCCTTTTTATTGGAGAGTGCTTAGGAAGACACAAATTGACCCTTTAGTAAAGATGCTTGCAGATGAATCCCTTTACTTCTGTAGGGGGAAGAAAGTTGGTGTGTGCTTCTGAATATGATAATTTTCTTGTGGAAGAGCTTGTTGCCCCAGGAAATATTTTTGCAGTCTAATACAAAGTAACTTGCAGAGAGCGTGCTTAGCTTACATAGGCAGAGGAATAATGTTAAGTTTCTTGTGATTAGTACAGGCAATGGCAGAGGGCTCTAGAGAACTTGCTCTTTCTGAAGCAGCGAAGAGGCAGTTTGCCATCTTGATGATTTCCTCTGCCTTCTCCAGTCTCTACTGAAATGGGTAGCAAGTTTCCCACTGATGCCTAGAAGGCTATTGTAGGTGGCTGGGTTTATCAGCTCCAGGGGCAAAAACCTCAAAGGCTTGCTTGGCAGCAGGTAAGGGCAGGAGTGCACTGCCTGTACTTGGGGACCAAGGGCTGTTCCTTACCTGTACACAACCACGTTTGAGTTTTGCCATGTTTCCTAAGCCCCGAGGGGATTCACTTGTTTGTTAGACCTCCTTCATCGTAGACGAACATTTCATCCAAAAAGCAGGGGAGAATTTATCTGTGGAGGATATTGCAAGCTCAGTCTGAGGGAAGCAGGACTCCTTGTGTTGACCAGCTATCATTTTGGTTTTTTACATTTTTTCTGAAATACTTCATGTTAATGGGTAGCTAGTATTTTACACATTTCATGTAAGTCATTTAAGCACACTGACTGACTTTTACTGGGAAACGACTGCTGTTATCCAGAGCTGGCTGTTCCTGCTGGATGTTGATCGCATTCTGAGCCAGACTTTGCCCTCACTTCAGGGAGCAAAAGCAATAGCAGTTGAGTTACAATAATACGTTATGACAGGGTGAGATTAATTTCAGCTGAATGGAAATCTCAAATCAAGCAGATGACATGTGAGGAATTTATCAGAAGTTAAAATGTGTGCAAATTTACAGAAAATGCCTGCTTGTGTATCGGCTGTGTATGTGCTAAGAGATCTGAATCCTTGAAATGTTAAAATGGCTTTGAGTTAGATTTGTAGACTGGGTTATGAATGAACCTTCCTTCAAGCAACATATATTTCAATGTTTTAGTTAATATATCTCCAGAAAGAGCGAGTTTTTTTTCTTCTCAGTTTCATTTTAAGCCTTGACTATTGAATGCCACCTATAGCGCAGCTAACTCAGCCTGGGTGCAGCATATTTGGGCAAATGACCTTCACTTGCCAGTGGTCTGAGGTGGAGATTTCTTGTGAGGAACACTTGTATTGTAACTGTGAAGCAGCACATGGTTTCCTTTAAATGAGGTCTTTTTTGCTGGCACTGTCCCGTGTCAGAGCTGCTCACTGCTGGCTTCTCTTAGCTGGGCACAGCTTAGGCACACAGAGGCAGTGTTTGCTTTGCAAGCTAGGCTGGAGGGCTCCACTGCCATAGCAGGGGTGAGCTCCAGCTTCCCTGGCTGTCACAAGTACACTGCTGGGAGCTGAAAGAGCCCCACATGTGCTCTTTGCAGGGCAGATGGGGGATTCATTATGTACTACTGAATACTTCAAATGTTTTGGTATTACTCTACTGTAGAGGAGGTGTTTTCAGTCAGCAAATTCTATACATAGGGTTTTGTGTAGGAAACCATAACATCCAGCTTACTCAATCGCTTTATTTAAGCACTTGCAACTTTCTCAGGCTGTTAAAAGTAGTTGACATGTCTGTATCTTTGCATCTCTGTGAGATTTCTCCATTTAGCTACATGAGTAACAAAGATGGTTCTGTGCCTTTGAGAGGTGGCTCCCTGCCAGCGTTGTGCCTCTGATACCGCTGGAGTTGGTGGCTGGTGCCTATGAGATGTGGCTGGGCATGTGTGGTGGAGGAGAGGCAGTATGGGCCTGACCTGTGGGGTTGGGAAGTGTAAGAGTTTCAGTGATGCCTTCCAGTGTGCTCGCTTGGACTCGGAGAAGATCCTAGTGATAGTCTGCATCTGCAGGCAGCATCTGCAGTCAACAGGTTAAAATAGTCTGTGATAGAAGTCAGCCTCTTAATTGAACTATTCACCAGCTGGATGCTGGTGTATAGAAACTATTAGAAAAAAATGCATCTGGTAGTTAACTTCTGTTACTGTGGAAAAGGGGAAGTCTTATTTAAGACTTTTAAGGCTATAAAACCCTGCTTATTACGATTTCAAGTTGAGGTGATCTGTCTCATCTAATGGCGCATACGTGTTCCCGGTCCAGCTGTGTTTCAAGAGACTGGATCACAGGAGAAAAAGACGCCCTTGTACCTGGATGTAGCCAACTGATTTGTTCTTGGCTAGTGAATACCCCAAACTTTCAGAGACTGATGATCCACGTACTTTTTGCGAACTGTTGCAGAAGGCTGTTTCCCTATTTGCAGGACAAAAGTGTGCTGCTATGTCAAAATAGGTCAAGAGATGTTTCAGAGCAGTAGTTGTCATATTTAAAAGCACTTTAGGAACAAGTTGTCCTGATTGGCTGAAAAAGAAGTAACTTTTTTTAAAGCTTCAAATATTGAAAGTTATGCATTTGATTTTAACATTTTTATGTAGACCAATGGCATGTAAGAAATAATTTCACCATCTTGAAGATGGGGTATGTTTGCACAGAGAGTTCTTACAAAAAAGCTGTAAGGGATTTGGCTCTCCTGCTTTTGTGGCTGGTTTTCTCAAGTGGCATGGATGATATCCTAGTTCTCTCCATAGTGAGAAATAGAGGTGAAATGCAAGATAAGCAATTCTTCTAATTATGTGTGCAAGTATTGCCCTTTTTATTTTCTCATGTCCTTAACAATAATTTAGATCTAAAATGCTGAAGTTACTTTAGATCTTTTTTCTCCCCCCATCTTTCAGATTGCGAAGAAGACCCGAACCCCAACTTCTGGCCCAGTAATCACCAAGCTGATCTTTGCAAAACCAATCAATAGCAAAGCTGTTACAGGGCAGACCACTCAAGTGTCACCAGTAATTGCAGGTTGTATTACTTTGACTTGTCTTGCTTTACCTTCTTTTAAAGGCTGTTCAAAGAGATGGTGATCGTAGAAATTTTTCTGTCTCAATGATTTTACTGTAGTTTCTGTTGAAGTACATCAAGCAGTTAAAAAATTTAGCAGAGTTTTGTGGGTAGCAGCAGATAAATGTAGTTGTTGGTACCTTTACACTTTGCTCATTTAGAATTATCTTTGTGATTGTAGAGTTTGATAATTTTGCTTTTACTATAAGATGCTTTTACTTTCTAGATGTTGGGGAGGAGAAAAAATCACCTCACAGCCAGAGAAAAGGCTACTCGATAAACAGAAATTATTTGTAGATACATTATATAAATACACAGGTGGAAAAGGAGGCACATGCTCTTTTATTACTTTAATGTGCTTATACCTGGAGTTAAATGTAATATATGCAAATAACAGGAAAAATGTTTGAGTGAAAAAAAGTGAATAAAGCTGTGTTGTTTCTCTTAAGTTGCTCACCTACTTCAAAAATAAGCATTGTGGAAGAGTATAAGAAAGTAATTAAGGCAAATAAGAAATGGTTGGCTCTTTGGAAAACAAATTTATGTTTATGTTTTTCAAATAAAAACAAGATTAAAGTAAAAACCCACAGCGTAATCACTTGTTTATTATGGCAGTGGGACTGATGTATCCCTTGCTAAATGCATTATTGCATGTATGCAAGTAACATCTGAGACATGTAAATTATCTCAAAAGGACAAATGTAGGAAGCCAGAGTCATCTTCAGAGCTTTGAAGGATGTCTTCAACTGCTTCCAGATTGACCAATTCAAGTAGGCCTAAAATCTTTTCCACATATTTAAATGAATTTGTTAAGCCTTTACAGAACTGGGACTTGATCTGGTTTTGAAAAGAACGCAACTGTCTCCTGTATTCAGAACTTTGATAGATACAAGTCAATGGCTCGTAAGTGAAACATAATCTTTTCCTTGAGTTGTCAGGCTGCCTGGACCCTGAAGCCTGACTCATGTTTCAGGTGAAAGAGGGATTCCCCGTCCCACTCCTCAGTTTTTCCCTTTTCTTAAACAATTCCTTACCAAATGTACAGACCTGTGAATAAGAAGATTGCTTTGCTATGGTTATAAATATTTGAGTTAAGCTGCTTATGTGTTTTTAAAAAAAAAAAAACAAAAAAACAAAAAACAACCCACACAGGAAAAAAAAGGCGATCCAAAAACATAAACCCAACCAAAAAACAGTAAAACACCCAAAACAAGCTACTTGGAGCTGCATTACATTTTCATCTGGCAATACATGAAAATTGGTAAACAGTAAGGAACCACAAAAAAAATAATACTAACAAGAATATGTTTTTAAGTTTGCTACCTGCAGAATGAAAGGAAATGTCCAAATCAAAACATACCTGCATAATACTGACAAGCAGGTGTGTTACAAAATAAACAAACTTTCAGCTTTTACATCAGTATGTTGGAAAATCAAGAGTACCTGTCCCTGAGCCTGTGAGAGAAGCATCACTGGGAGGTGAAGATACTTCTGTAATTGAGAGGGAAATTTTTTTAAACATCTGCCTTTCCTCTCGCCATCCCGAACAGCCAGCACTGTTTGCCAGCTTTGAGAGGCTGTCATCGTTTTGGGGAAGCTGTAACATTTTTATGTTGTGTTTTGATTTTGTATACATGTTTTTATGAATCCCATAAATATTTTTAATTGCCTGGGAAATTCTGCAAACTGAGGTGGAAGTTACAGATTTGAAAAACTTGTCAATATAAGCAGCCAGATTCTGTTCAGGAAGCTTATGCCAAGGGGCGGAGAGGGGATGTGGTGAGAAAGGGAAAGCTGTCACCAGGAAAAAACAAACTCAAAGCATTGAATACTGTAGATGGTAAAATTCCCACAGACTGACATTTTTCAGGTTGCTTGTGGCTTTAGCAGCTGCTGCCAATTGTCTGCGCTGTTATGTAGGCTGCACAAAAGTTAAGGTTATTTTACAGCGCATAGATGTCAGAGGAAGGTAGTTTTCCACAAAGGATGATGCTTTTTCTTGTTAGTTCTTGTTGACTTAATTGTCATGCTACTAGTTGGTTTTGGATGGAAAAGTTTTGCTGGTGTTTGTTTGTTTCTTATTTTGAGTAGTGTAGTAGAAGAGAATGGGAGACAGAAGCTATGACAGGAATGAGTCTGAGCCAAAGTGCAGCAGAGGAAAGCTCAGTGGTCAAGCACTCTTTGGAAAGAAACTTCACAGTATGAAAAAAAGAAAAAAAAAAAAATGGTTTCCCCTCTGGGAGTTTTGCAGTATTGCTAAGACTGATGTCATGATTTGGAGCTACTGGTTTTGTGTTTAACCTTTTTTGCCATTGTAAAAGCAGATAGTTTGTAGAGTTACACCACCATATTTTCATGGGAGTGTCATATATTCTGTTAGGCAGTGAAAAAAAATCGCAGCCATCAACACAGAGAAGGAAGAAAAACTTGAGTGTAGACAGACCAAGCACCTTTTTCTTGGTGACTGTAATACAGCTTCTTTCTGATGGCTGAGGTTTTAAAAGGAAGTAGCTCTCCACAAATGCTCAGTTTCTCTGTACATTGGCAGCAGCTCAGGGAATTCCTAGACAACTGCCAGCTGGCTGGGTGTTTGTGCACAGCGCAGGTGTATTGGAGGGCTGCACGCCTCAGGATGCTGTCCTGGCTGTAAAGAATTTTCGGCTAAATGTCATGGGAAGCTCAATGTACATTTTGGCTTTTTTAAGCCTGAGTGAACTTGTCTTTATTTGCAATAATGCCAGTTATTTTCTTATTTGTTGCTAAATCTAACTTAAAGAATGCCGATGTCCTTACTACCAGGTAATACATTCTCAGAAGTAGGAATTAATTGCATGATATGCAGAGAAAACTTTGCTTTAGAAGTTTAAATATAAACAGGGATAACTTGAGCTGATGGTATCTTCATTGTTTATAGGTAGGGTTCTTTCACAGTCTGCTCCAGGAACACCACCAAAGACAATAACGATCTCTGAGAGCGGAGTCATTGGATCATCTTTGAGTACAACAACACAACAGACACCAAATAAAATAGCTATCTCACCACTCAAATCCCCTAATAAGGTAAGGACCCAACTCTGGCTGCAGCCTTCTATCCCTCCTGCACAGTGGTCTGAACGGAGTTTTCTGCGTCTTTGCTACAAGCTGTTTATGATCCTGCCACTCCAGAGTTTCCACTGTGCACCACAATGTTCTGCGGTAATGGCCTAAGCTACACTTTTTGCAGTTGGCTCCCTTACTGTGGTTTTAAGTAAATGTGCATTACTGCATTGGTTTCCCATTCCTGCCATTTCTTGCCATTCCCTAAGCATCCATTCCGAGAGCAGCTGTTCTGTCTTAGCCAAGTGCTCAAACAGTATTTTTTTTTTTAATGCCTTCATAAAATGTCAACAGGCTGTTTAAGAGAAGACCTCAATGATGTTAATAGGTCAGCACTTATTAACCATTGCATGCTACTGCATAGATAATTTAGTCTTCCCTAATCACGTGTGAAGTAAATGAGATTTGCAGTGGTCCTTGACAAATACAGAGCTGGAGATTGGCATGGGTGAGCAATAGATAGAAAACGCAACTCGTCCATTGTAAGCTGTGTTACAGGTGAGTGTCATGATGACGTTTGTATTTTAGTCTTGATAAAATTGTCTTGAGAAGAGGAATATTGCTGGAGAAAGGGAGAGGGGGGAGGCAAGATGCATAGTGCATGCAAACTAAGTATCATGTATAAAAATTAGTGTAAGAGTAAAGAATTCTCTTAGTTTGGCTGTGTTTTAGCTATGTAATGTTATAGAAATAGAGTGAAGGACTTGCATTTGAGAATTATTAGTGAGGAAGAAGAAAAAATATAAATCTAGAATCAAAATTAACAATGAGGGGAGGTGAAAAGACTCCTTCGGGTTGCATCTTGAATATAGTGTAGATAAGTAATCGTAAGTATGTTTTAAAAGCAAATGGTTTAAAAAATTTGGAGTTTTCTTAAAACATAACGAAGGAGGTTTAGAACAAAAAGTAGAAAACCAACCCTGGAAGGCATGTGGCTATAGAGAATAGAATATGCAAACACCACACTGCAGAAAAATGGTCAGCATATTTGATCTCTACGGGAGTCTGGAATGTAGATTTGAAAATACTGATATTCTTATACTTTGGCTGAACCAGTAGTGTAAGGTGAGAATTTTTTTTCCTTTCCACAGCTCTCCTTTAAAATTTGTATTTATGATGAAATAGTCATAGTACTGTTGATAAAGCTGTTACTCGGAAAAGCTCAGGATTCAGTGGGCTAGTTTCCTTAAAGCAAATAAAGTAAGTCAAACCAAAAAACAGAAGCAGGGCTAGCTTTCTGCAGAGGTCTTTTGGTGCTGGAAACCAGCAATGACTTGAAGTTTTTAGCATGTCTCTGTGCTATTGTTGCACAGTTGGACCCGTGTGAGTTGTGACTAAATACAGCACCCTTGTTCAGAGAAAGAACTCTTTGTACTGGTGGAGAACTGTACTTTCATGAGGAGGGGTTGTACAGGGTCTTGTATCCTGTGCAGAGATTTAAATTGCTTCTTTGTTTTGCCAAGCAGCTAACAGTGGTGTCAGTGGCCTCCCAGCCTCCCAACTCCCCCCAGAAGACGGTGGGCGTCCCACTGAATGTAGCGTTAGGACAGCAGATCCTCACAGTGCAGCAGTCGGCGCCCTCCTCTCCTGGGAAGGCTATAGTCAACCACACAACTGCCCAGGTACAGACTGTCTTTCCTTTGTCTCTGTCTCATCACTTGTAGGAAACTGGAGTGTTGAACTGCAAATTGGCAATGATCAGTCCTAAGGTGTTCTTGTAATGGTGTTAGCTTAAGAACTGGCAAGAGCTTCGCCCTGAGGAGCATGTACTTCTTCAGTCAAGGGGTGCAAACCACTGCAAGCCTGTACAAGGGCATGCTGTTAGAAAGCAGCTTTCCAACCTGGAAAGCCCCACTTGGTGCAAGTTCTCATCTCTGTATACTGAATCTCCCAAATCATCTGAAAGGCTCCCTGTGGCATGAAGAAGAGTTCTTTGAGTGGTTCTATCTCTTCTACCAGTGTTTCTATGCTACTAATGAGGACTGCTTTACAGGTGTTTCTGAGTTTTGCAACAATGCAGTTCATATTCTTGTGGTAGTGGTCTGCATAAGCAAGACACAATGGTCTGAGACCTACAGAACACAGAATTAGAAGAGATTAATTTCCTGTGTCTGATTTGTAGAAAAATATCAGGGTTTTCGATAATTACTTTATTAAATTGATTTGCATTAATGAATGACAAGACAAAACTGAACTCTTTTACAAACTACAGTTCTTACTTTTTTCCTCTTTTGTATTTGTAGGTATGTTTTTCTATCCTAATGTCTGCATTACTGTTTTGGTAAACATGAAGGGATGCGTGTGAATGTAAATAACTAGAGTGGATATACCAGGGGTAGACACAGTTGCATGTACAGCATGAGACCAGAGACTCAAACACATGTTGCCAGTCTCGTCTTACCGATACAGGTGATAATTGGAATACTGATACAGGGATGTGGACACCAGCATGGTTGTTCCACTTCCCCCCCCCTCCCCCCCAAGTATAGCTGGCAAAATTGTCTTTTTGAAACAGTTGTTAAAAGGTTAAGTCACTCTAATGCAAACACCCTAGGTGACAAAACGGAGATGGCTGTGTGGTATACACACTGAGTTCTGATCCAAAGCTATCTGAAACAACACAGA
>Ga0181612_130433_pt1 | contig 24538 bp, 24 predicted proteins | sample HoacroProtozoa21_FD_119630 | JGI IMG/M metagenome (GOLD analysis project Ga0181612, IMG submission 119630) | Hoatzin crop microbial communities from Cojedes, Venezuel. Combined Assembly of Gp0051906, Gp0051904, Gp0051908
CAAGGCCAGGTTGGATGGAGCTCGGAGCAACCGGGGCTGGTGGAAGATGTCCCTGCTGATGGCAGGGGGGTTGGAACCAGATGATCTTTAAGGTCCCTTCCAAACCTTAGCATGCTATGATTCTATGAATCTATGAATGCCAACATCTCATGGGGCCTCATGGCATGTGCTCATCCTCACAAGCAGCTACTACTCACTTTTATAAATGGTGAAACCAAGGCACAGAAAGGTTGTAGTGTGGGATTGTAGAAGGGTTAGGCTCCTTATAGAAAGAACTGATGAGCTGGAAATACAAGTATCTTTGGAGTCATAGGACCTATTGGGCAACATAGGGCAGGGTTTTCAAGCCAAGTCTCCTCTACCATAAGCCGGTGCTTGAGCATAGTCCTGAAGGCATGGATGACAAAAATGCTCGGTAGTGCAGGACAAGGGGAATAGGTGGGTATGGACACACTCTGCCAGCAGCAGAGGACACCTCGCAAAGGATGCTCAGCTCCCGGTTCTGTCCAGCTCAGCACAGCCCTGAAGTGGTGTGGGACTGGGAGTCATCCCACTAATCCAGCATCACAGAGGATGATGCAGGCAGACATCTACTCAAACCTGAAGCAAAGCCACCAAATCTGCCCCTACGGCCCCACCTTGGGCAAGGACGATGCACTTGGAAATGCAGCAGCTTCACTGCCCAGCCCAGAGCCTGTGGCTACCTGCGTGCTTTTAAGGGTCACCTAGGGCAAACTGTGATCAAGTCAAACACCACAACTCCAGACTTCCTGGGACTGTTCCTCTGTTTCTTTCTGAGGGATTTACTCCAGATCAAAGCTAGTCAAACACAGGGATTTCACAGCTTTTCTGCTGAGGAAACACATGTCATGGCCCCGGGACACTGATTTGGCCAGCCTGGCCCTTGCTTCTGCTTTCACCAAGGCGGAGGCGCCAGAAAAGACCTCAACTGTTTGAAGAGGATGGTTAATCCCCAGATGTGACAGCATTCGTGGCAATTGGGCAGGTCTTTGGAGTACACTCTGATGTGAAAGACTGAACAAATAAAGCTACATCTGCTTCAGGGTGGCAAAGGCTGGTTTTGGCTGTGGAAACTCTTTGCTTTTCATTTTAGCCACAACTTGAGGAATGGATCTGCTTGGCAGTGGGTTCACTGGGGGTGGGAGGAGGATACTGGGGTCCCCCCATTCCTACTGCCACATCACCTGTACTTTCCAGATTCCCTGTTCTCCACTGGGCTGTCGCTATGAAGCCCCAGCCAGCATCCAGTGCTTACATCTGTAACCCCAGGGTCACTGCCAAAACACACCCCCGGGGCAGAGGAGGGGCTGAGCAATCAATGTGAGACAGCCCAGGCCTGAGCAAAGGTGTTGACAAGCTCTTGAGGGCAAGGGAGGAGGAGGGGGGGTCAGTGCAGGGGTCTAATGGAGCCCCGGGTGTCCCAGCAGCTGCCTTCTCCTTTGGCTTCAGGGAGATGGCCACCACACGCTCCCGCCGGGCAGATTTTATCAGAACCCTTTAATTAGCTTATCATAGGCAATTAGCACCATGGCTCAGACTGCCACTGGCACAGTCTGCAGATCTGGATCGTTTCAAAATGAGGGCTGCAGACGTGTAGACATTGCTGGGAAACCTCAGGGCGGAGTGGCAATGCTGGCAGTGGAGAAGAGGATGCTCTGAGATGAGCTTGTGCTGCTCAAGCCAAGGGATGGGCCACTTTGGCCCTAAAACTGCCCATCCCACCACCTCGAGAGAAGGCTTCCTTCTGTCTTGGATCTGAGCCTGGTCCATGACCATCCGTGCAGTGACAGCAAGGAGGGAGTGTGACTGGGTGCTTACAAGGACTTGGGACAGCCTGGGCATGGGCAGGAATTGAGCCACGTCCCCACAAATCCTGAAGTCAGCCATGAACATACTCCCAAAATACTCTGAAGTTATACCTATAGCTTAAATCTAACCTGCCAGGGACATGTCTCAGCTCATGCCCAGACTGTCCTCCTCCTCCCTCGTGTCTATCACAAGTGGCCTGTGGGAAGTGTCTCTGGATGCATGACCCCGCATTGTGGCTGGAAACCTGGGGAAAGCTGGTCCAGGCCAGCCCCGTGCCAGGGACCACATCGTGCTGATGATGCGGCGAGCTGGGCTTAGCTCTCATGGCAAGAGGGTGGCACGGCGTGACAGTGCCACGTGATGTGGCTGCTTCTCGAGTCACACCTCAGGTGACATCTTACTGCTGCGGGATGGGGTTGGAAAAGCCGCTTGGCCTGGGCTGGAAGATTAATGATGTGGAGGGCAGGGTGACAGGCCTAATCCCTTTATCTTGGGGTTGTTTTTTTTTTTCTTCCATTTTTGAAGGGATCCCCACGTTCCTGCAGTCCCAGCTGCTGCGCTAGGCTTAGAGTGAGTCTGTCTCAGTGGGAGACCTGCTCCGGGCTTCAGCTGAAGTTCATGAATTTTGCCCAAGTGTTGCAGAGAGGAGATTGCATTTCCCTTAAGGAAGCTCCGTTTCCTCCAGTTACAGCAACCGGCTGGGAGCGAGGAGCCCTGTGTTTTAGTCTGGCCTCCGCTTTTGAGTCTTGGACGCTGCTCTGAGCCAAACCTCTGATCCTGCTGTGGTTCATTTTCAGGCGCGTGTGCCCCAGAAACTTTTTTTAAATTAATTTTTCATACAGAATTCTTTTGCTTGATGGATGCAGTGCGAAACTATTTCCCAAACAGGAAAGAGGACCTCCCTCCCCCCTCTCCTCTCTCTCGTGGATGTTTTTAATAACAACATCAATTGTCTGCAAAAGACTTATTCCTTTCTGACCTCAAAACAACTCCTGGTTAGTGCATTCCAGCATGGCCACAAAATGAGTCTGAGTGACTTCACAGGGCCTGGCAGGAGGCTTTCCATCGCAATCCACAGTTAGTGCAGGGCCTGATCCCAGCAGTTGGGAACCGCCTTGGCTTTGCTGGAGGCTGAGGATACTGAGCACCTCAGGAGTGGACCCCCAGCGCTGGGGCCATGGTGCTGCTGCGCCAGTGATTTTTCCAGTGTTTCTGAATTCAGCTGCCCCTTTTTCCTCCAAAGTCTCCACCCATGAGGACCCTGTTTGTCCTTTGTCCCGAAGGCCCTGTTTGCAGTTTGGAGTGTTTCTGGTGTGGGCAATGGGCTCCCTGTGGTCTGAGCCAGCTGTACGTGGCATGAGCAGGAGGAGAGACCTCCCAGATGTCTTGCTGATGAACCATGCAGATCGAGGAGGGTTTATGGTGGGACGACAAAGAGAAGGGGAGCCCGAAGCCCTCCAATGCCACCCCCGAGGATGGACATGTCCTCCACCATGCAGCAAGCTATGCCAGCCACAGCCCAAGGCTACACAATGACAGAGGTTTAATGCACTAGTCCAGACGCAGTCCGGCATTTAAACCCAGGTCACAGAATCACAGAATCACAGAATGTTCGGGGTTGGAAGGGACCTCTGTGGGTCATCGAGCCCAACCCCCTGCCCAAGCAGGGTCACCCAAAGCAGGCTGCACAGGACCGCGTCCAGGCTGGTCTTGAATATCTCCAGAGAAGGGGACTACCTGGGAAGCGGGCATTTTGGGGTCATTTTCCATTTCCATTCCTGACTTCAACAGAAAGCACTGTGTAATTGTGATGTGGCCATCGCAGCACCGACTGGCTGGGGATGGGTGAGATGTTGTATCTCACAGCCGCCTCCCACGGTAGCACATCTGGCCCTGCCCTTGGCTAGGTAAAAAAACTGCCAGATCCCTGCAGCAGCCGGACTTGCTCAGCCCCAGCAGCCTTGCAAGCGCTCCGGCTTAACAGGCTCCTCACCGAGCATCGTGCAGTCACAGCTCTTACAGCCCAATTTTCGAATTTGCAGTCCTGCACAGCTGGACCCCAGAGGTTGTCACAGGACCCAGACCCACTGGCCCCAACTGCAGGATCCTAACCCAACCCTGGGAGCATTTTCCAACCAAACAAATTATCGATTGATTAAAGCAGCTTGGGACCAGCTGGAGCTGCTCACAAAGTCATGGTGACTGAGCTGTAAAGAAACACTGATTTTCCTGTTAGGTCATTGGAAATACCCATCTGGGCATTTTTGAAATGCAGCATTTTGGTTTTCTGCTGCAAAAGGGCACTGCAAAGTCAAGATTACCTCTAGGCAACCAGAAGAGGGAATCAAGCCACAGACAGTCAAACCAAGGGGAGTTTTGGGGTGGGGGATCAGATAAAACATTTCTATGGCCTGAAATCCTGGAGGGAAGGGGGGGAGGGAAGTGTGCAGGACAGCAGATGCTTTGGCAAGAAATAGGAAACAAGCTTGAGCTCAAGCCCACCTCCGGACAGAAAAGCTTTTGCAGCTTGGCCCGAGCCACAGGCACTCGCCCACTCTTGGTTCCCCTCCCCAGGCGTGCAGGGCTGCACAGCTACGCCCTGGGATGGGAGATCCCTCCAGACCAGAGATGACTGCCTGAAACCCACCCTTCCCACCGCAGCCAGATGAGCCAGAGCTGCCTGAAGCAAACCCCTGCCTCTGCCTTTGCTCACCCCAAAGCAAACCTGGGGGTCTTGGGGAAACCCAGACACATATTAGCTCCAAAAAGCCTGACTGCAACAGGGGCTGATGTGCAAAATCCCTCCCACAGAAGTATTTTTGGCTGGGTTTCTGGGCCAGCTGCTATGCGGACCACCAGCCTTCTCCATTGGGAAGTCCAACCATGTCCCCAGGGGTGATGGGTGACACTGTCCCGCCTGGCCCAGGTACCATCCCACCGACCACAGCCTCAGAGCCGAGAGGGAGGACCATCCCCACCCACAGCCGGCCCTAGAGCAGCTCTGGGCACTCCTGTGCACATCAGTTCTCTTGCCTTCCTTTGGGCAAGCGGTTCCCAAGCCAAACCTCTGAAGTGTCTGTGGTTTGCCCATTGCTGAACACAAGGCTTTTAAGTACTTGTTTGCCACGGTTTGTATATCTGGCACAGAGATTGCCGCAGCCCTGGAAATAACCCTGAGCTGAAGCCTGATCCCCAAGGCAGGAAATAAACATAATTTTATAAGCGTTAACAGACAGCAGAGTACCGGCAGGAATACGCGGCATTTCCTAGGAACCCAGATGTTTGTAAACCGACGGGCTGCACCGCGCTCGCGCTGATGTCAGGGAACGCTCAGGGCCTAAAGGGATGTTCCTACATTAGGAAACAATGTCTTCAGTAACCACAAATCCAGGGATTCCAGGGTTGAGAAGAGGCAAATGAACCCATGACACCCACCAAATTACCACCTTGCCGTCAGACCCATGGAAGCAGGAGAGATCAGGAGCAAATAGCAGCCTAGCAAGGGTGGTACAGCAAGGAGAGGCTGAGATGCAAAGAGGACATGCCTCTCAGCCCTGAGTTAGTGGTTGAAGCACTTTTAAATTCTTGTGGGCTTGAATTTGGCCCTTAGAATTTTCTGGCTGCCACGAGGGCTGTTGGACTGAGGTCCTGGCGGTCTGCAGTGGGATGGCTGCTGACTCCGCTTGGAAGACAGACGTGTTTTCACCTGAAAGACCTGGGAACCTCCAATCACAAGCAGAGAAACAAACTTATCTTCACCAGGAACAACAATGCTTCTTTTAAAACCAGGCTTGGACAATCAGCCTAAAGCGCTCTCTGATGTCACTCCCAGGAGCTCAAGGCTTCTTCACCTATGGCCAAGCAAGTTCCCCCAGAAGGAGAAAACCCTTCTTCTCCCTTTGAAAGCAGCAAAGCAGATTCGTTCCAGCTGCACCATTTCGGGGAGTGCTAGTGAGAGGGATTTATTCGCTGCTTTTGTTGACAAGCTAAACTAAACTGACACTTGTAATCTGAAATGGGAGTATCTACTGCAGCCTTGTAGTGAAACATCTGTGGGTGAGAGCTGAACTGGTGCCATCAGCTGGGCTCTGGGTACATCTCAGCCTCTCCACCCCATTCAGCCCTTCCCAGGACGCTCCCCCCCTCCCTCGGGCTGGCACAGCAAGGCGAGCAGCGCTGGAGCTGGCAGCACGCGCGAGGTCCTGAGCTGTGTTTGCTGACAAGAGGGAGACATAAAAATTGAGGTTTTCAGATGATGTTTCAAATACAACTTAAGAGCCCTTCCCCAAGGATGGGATGGAGCTGTTTCTGCCCAGGGACCAGCAGTGGATGGCTGGGAGTGCCGCAGAACAGCTACTCACTGCTGGCTGTTCCTTGGGCAGGATTCCAAACTGCTGGTCTCTGGGGCACAATTTTGTCAGGATTAAAATTGATGGCAGGCAGCAGACCTCTCCGGCCACAGAGCTCATCCCAAGAGTTGCTCCTGCGGAAGGACTAAACCGCTGTGGGTGCAGTGCAGTGCTAGCACTGTAGGCAGAGGGGCTGGAATACCCTGAGTGTCCTGGGGATGGGGCACCCCCATGGCATGCCTGAGGTGGGGCAGAAGTCCTGTCCATGCCCCTGATGCCTTCCTGGGTGATGGGGAGGGGTCTTCGTCCCTTGGTGCTGGAGGCTGTCACTGGAAGGTATTTTTTCAGCAGCAGCATGGACACAGGCAGGTTCTTTTTTCTCTGTTTGGACACCTGCATGGAGAGTGTGCCAGCTGAGAAACAGGATTTCGGTTTCTATTTTGGGGGGATCATTTATCACTGGTTCCAGTCCTGGATCCATTCACTGTGTGGCAGTGGCTGGCACCGTGTGGGCAGGAGAAATGCCCCAGGGACCGCGAAACCGCAGCCTGCACAGCCCCTGCTCGGGAGGGGAGGGCGAACCTGCCTCCGGAGCGGGCAGATGGCTGCCCTCCCGCATCGCCCGCTCAACACGAGACTCGCGCAATAGGCGTTGCCCCAAACAAGCCATTTTCTTTGGGAGCATTTTGGAAGGATTGAGGACTAAGGAGCATCAGCCCCGGCAGGTGAGTGGTGTTGCTTGCCCTGCTTCCCGTCTCGTTTGCCCTTGTCAGCAGAGCTGCAAGGACTTTGCAAGTATATCGCCCTAAGGACATAGGCTGCATGATTCTAGTGAGGCTTCATCAGCAACAAACCCTCAAAAGCACCCTTTATATTGGCTGACACTCAGCTCACATTTTTAATAAACCAAAAAACTTATTCTTTCAGGCAAAACAGCCCTAAATAAACATTCTTCAAACTGACTCAGGGACTCCACCTGGTTGGAAAACCCATTGCTTTCAGAATTGCTGGAGGAGAGAAGAATGACAATGGGTCTGGGATGCTCAGCTGATCCATGAGAGAGCGAGCTCCGAGTTTCCACCCTGTGGTGGCCCTTTGGGATGCTCTTCATCAGCTTTAGCAGCACAGGGAATGGAGGAGCACCTCCTGCTCCCCCTATCACAAGGCACTTGGGGCAACTCCATCCTGCCTTGTAGGACACAAAGACACTGCAGCTGGGGACACATCAGCATCTAGAAGAGACATGGTCCCTAACACTTGGCCCTATGCCCTAATTCTCTCCAGCATTTATGCCTTCAGCCATAATAATACCCGTATCAGCAAACAGGGACGGAGCGTTATTTTCCCACAACCATACAGGTCCTTAACTCAGCCCCATCAACCTTCAACCATGTTCCTTATGCAACTCTTTTTTCCTTAAAAAATGCAAGAGATGGTTTCCTTTAGAGGGGTCTTAAGCTTGGTTTCATGCCTGCATCCCACTCAGGGTCTCGTCCCAGCAAGCTGCTCCCTGGGCTGTCTGCAGCCGACGACTTCAAACCCTTTGCTAACAAACCCGGGCAGCGCCGGCCAGCATCCCCGCGCGCCCAACACGTCCCCCTGCTCCGAGCGATTGTTCGGCCTGGATCCTGCTCGGATCGTTTTTAACCTTCTGCAACTTTGGCTCTGGCAGAACTAAGGCTGCTCGGTGGGTAGTCTATTCGAACCAGCGCTCCCTTGTGTTTGCCTCTCCAGGTGGTAACAGGCTGAAAAGGGTCTGTAATCCCTCTGAATGCACTGCACAGCACAGAAACAAAGTCGAACTCTATTGTATTATGTTCATCCCCTTTTAACACGGGCTGGTTCAGCCACCCAGGATAAAGCAGGCAAGCTCGCTGTGCTGGGACCCCAAAGGAGGAGGTAAGAAAGGTCCAGCAGACCCCCGTCAGGGCCCTGGGGGGTTTGTCTGCAAAGCTGCCAGTGCGCTTGCTGCCGTTTTTCAGCTACATCAAGAAAACAAGTCTCCAGTCCCATCCCTTCCAAGAACTGGTGCCTTTCACTGTTTTTTTTGGCAAAGTTCAATCTGATTTTTTTTCTCCTCAGTTACATGCCCCATTCAACTATAAAAGCTCCCTTTAGGACAGTGGTGCATCTCCATGGCTATAAATGGGAGACACCTTGTAGGCTTCATCTGAAATACATCGGCGCATGGCTCTGAGCTTGACCAACCTGTTGAGACAGCGTGTCTCTTTGCAATTTCAAGGTAAATGGTGAGCCCTCTGAAATAGTTCACTCGGCAGTGAGTGCAATATATTCCCTTTGCCAAGCATCACATTTATGCCTTGTTTCTTCAGTTCAGGTTTTCTATAAAGATTTTAGACAGCAAACTCTTAATAATCCTTTGCTGGTTGATCTCATTTGTGGATCTGAGGCTCCACACCCTCCCAAGACCCCTGACATGACCGAAGGCCTCTTGGCAGATGAGACCGCTGCCCCGAGGCTGAGGCTGCACTGCTCCCGACGTGGGCAGAGGGTGCAGAGACAGAACAGGCAGAGCTGAGCCCCAGCCCTGAGAGCTGCGCGCCAACTGCCTCGTAGAAAGGTGATACTGAGTATGGAGTTGGCCACCCACCCAACAAACCCAGCTCCTGCTGCATTCAGCTGCTCTGCTTGTATAGAAACTCCTCAATGGCAGCCAAAAAGGAGCTGTATGCACCTTTCTAGCGTGTCTCTGTGTTAGGGGTAATCCCTTCTTGCTGCCCACGATGCTGGGCGGTCTGGCCTGTGGCAGCAGCCCTCATGCTTGCTCACCCAACCGTGCTTACGAGGACTCACTGTGCTGAGCAGCCAAGCCAGGGATGCTCTGCCACCTCCATGTCCAGTTCCTACTCATTTCCAACACCTTCAATGGGTGAAAGCCCTGATGTAGTAAAATTGGCTCCAGAGCATCCTTTTTGTGCTGGAGCCTGAACTCGGCTCAAACTCATATCAGGACAGTGGTGGGAATGCTCCAGTTTGGCTTGTCTGAAAGGAATCCTTTGAACTACCAACCTAGGAGTGACTGGGATTGGGAGGGAGAAGACTAGGGCATCTGCTGTACTCAGCAGCACTGGCTGGGACTGCCCTGCATCAGTCCCAGCTGGACCCTGCATTGGCGGCTCAGGAGCCAGCAAGGGGCTGTGCCTCCTCACGCCAGGCAAGTTCCTGGCTCCAGCAACGTGGGCTGCTCTGTCCTGCCCTTTGCATCTCTCTCCTTGCCCAGACCTCAGCTTTTGCCTCCCTGACCCGGAGCTGCGTGGGCCAAAATGAACAAGACCTCACCGAAGAAGCCATGAGCTGTGTTCTGTGCACAGCTCTGATTAAGTGAAAACAACTGTCCTGTGCCAGTTTAAATAAAATTCCCCTTTTCTTACTTATATAACATGGTAACCTTCTTTCAACAAATTCACTCTGTTCCTGGCCCAACAAAGTGTTACAGAACCCTTATGTTTCTTGGCCACAATGGTCAAGAACCTCTGAGAAGTCAGTGCTGGGTACCTCTTGCTGGTACATGTCAAGGCTTACATGAAACACTCTGCACATGAAGGACTGGATGTTTGCTAAGGGCAGGGGAAGCTGGCAGGGTGTGAGAGCTTTCTTCTGATGGTTTTCTGCCTTGTGTCACTGTGCAGCTGGGTCCAAGCAGAGAAATGTCATCACAGCTCAGGCTGCTTGGTATCTCCTGAGCAGGGTCTGCCCTCCATCCAGAACACCTTGGGTGGCCCCAGGCATGAAATTGTCCCTGTCTGTGAACACCCCTGGTTCTTCCTTTCTCCAGCTGGACAGAGATGTTGTTTTCCAACAGGAAGGGGCACAACAAGATCTCAACTCTGGGTTCTCACAACACTTCAATTGGACCTGCATCCCAGGAGCTTTACAAGAAGTCAGGTTTGGCTTGTAAAGAAAGAAGTGGAGAAGGGTTTGGGGTAAAGGCAGACCTCCCCAGCACCAAACCCAGGCAGTGATGGGGAGAGGGAATGACGTGAGATCCAAGGAGATCCAACTCGCTTACATTTGCTGGGGATCAGTGCCTTCTAAGCCAATGGATGGCCGGTTTGTTAAGTCAGCTGTTGTTTTGGAAAGGCGTCTCGTTAGCCCGGCGTTTTCCAAGAACATCAGAGCTTTGGCAGGGGCCAAGCAGCAGTTTGAGGTTAACAAAACAACTTGGTGTAGACAGGCGCTCTGGTGCCTTGGAGAAGTCCTCAGTCAGCAGCTCGGTACGTGCCGCGGGGATCTGTGCAGATGCCAGGGATGTCCGTTCCTTGTCTTCCCAAGCCCTTCCGGAGGCCGGGAACAGCCTATGTCCACAGGAGGACAGTCCGTGAGATCCATCTGGAGAACAATGTCTCCTAGGCCTGCCGGAGAGACAGCAATTGCCTGGCTCCCGCAGGCATTTCTCCACTACAAATGAATGCTGCAGCCAAGAGCAACCTTTCTGACGTCCAACACGCTGTCTCCTTCGGCCTGCAATAGCAGCAGGCGTCTCGGGGGACAAGCCCGGCTGCAAATGTCATTAGCATGTGTCACCTCTGCCTGCTTGGAAGGATTAATCAGAACGAGGAGCTCACTTTTTAATGAGCCTTTTCATGGTGCATTACAGGGGGAGAAAAAAAAAAACAAAACCCCAAGCGAAACAGATTTTCCAATAAAATTTATAGAGCATGAAAAGGGCTTCTGGCGCAGGGGTTCAGAGGTGGCTGGCCTTGTGCGTGTGGAGGCACCACCCTCCTCCTCCTCGGAGGATGAAAACAAAACAAACAAGCAGAAAAATCCTGGGAGCAGATAAGTGAAGTCACGTCCTTCACTGGAACGAGTGAGTTGCCGTTGCTGGAAAGTGACCCTTGGATGAATAAACAGAGCCCTCTGAGGCTTCTCTGCTCTGTGGGTGGGCACGGGTCCACCACCATGGCCACAGGGGCTCAGCTCCTCCAGGAGCCCCCGGAACATCCCCGTACACCAGGAGCAGACACACAGGCACTGACTGAAGCAGCACTTAGAAGCCCCAGCCCAAGCTGGGACACACTGTGCTAGACACTATGTGTAACTTTAGAAGACGCTCATCATGGAGAGCGTGCACAAAGTGCACCAAGTGAAGAAGCAAACTGTGGATGCGGTGAAAGCCCACATGCCTTACAGGCTGTGTTTCGGTAGCCATGTGGCTAATGTCTGAGCTAGGCACAGCAAATTCCCTTTCAGAGTCACCAGGGAGCAGCAGCCACCTCTGAGGAGGTGCACCTCACCCTCGGGCAGGTGTCCAAGGGGGTGCAATGAGCTGCTGTCTGCAGTAGCTGTTCTGAGTTGGGATGCTTGGACTCCATATCCCTCTTTCAGCCCTGGGTAAGGGGCAGGAGTGTCCTCTGGTTATCATTCACTGGGGCTGGCAGTGTGAGGAGAAGGGGATCACCCTGTGTCACACATGTCCCGACCCCCTGGCCATCCAGGAGCGGAGCCAGACCCGGCCAGCCTCGGGGCAGAGCTGTAGTGAGCAGGACCTGGGAAGCCAGCATCCCCTTGTGGGTGAGGGACGGGGGGGCAGGGGGATGGAGACAAGAAAGGGAGAGTGGGATTTCCGTGCTCAGTCAAGAGAACAAATTACTCTTGCATAGTCCACCCTTCCCTCCAGTAGCGAGTAATCCTCGCAACCATGACAGCCACTTCTCTTTGCCCCAGAGAACTGTATAAATCAGAGCAGAACAAAAGTCCTTTGCTGGGAGCTGGGCATGTGTGCTGGGTTTCAAAGGGTAGGCACATTTCTCTATAGATCTACATTCTCCAGGGACGGCAACTCCGACAGCAGAGAGATTAAGCAAAACAACCCACTCAACCTACCCTTCTCCAAGATCTCTCCACGGGTGGAACAAACCCATCACAGTCAAACCACAGGGCAGAGCCATAATTCACACTTGTTACTTTGTTTCTTAGTTGTTTAATGGCCTATTTTTCCTACTTAATGTTTTCAAAGTTTTGAGTAATAATTACATAGAATACAGGCTCCTTTGGCATTAGAGCTGGAAAACTTAGAAATAATGAGGAAAAGCAAACCAAATGTACCAATTATTAGAGTCCTCGGGAAACCTGCAGAGCTCTAGTGAGCTGTATCCAAACCTTCAGAGAAGCCGTTCAAACTACATTCCTTGCTAGACTGGTAAACACGCACACACGAGACCTCGCCCACACACCCCGAGCAAAAAGCTTTAAATCAACCCAAAGATACCGGGCAAATTTTTTAATTTAAAGCAACCGCAGCTTCTTCTGCAATTAGTGATACTGCAGATTGCAGATCTCCTGCAGGACAGTGCTGGTGACGCTGCCCGTCACCCACAGTAGCAAGAGCCAGGCAACAGGAGAGAGCGAGCACTGATTTCCTCCCATGCTGTTACAGATTGGGACATGTTTTTTTTGCAACTTTTCTAAGCAATAGGGGCAGCGAACATTTCTTTTCCAGTTGCGTTTGCACTAGTGGAGTCCTGGGCTCATGCCAGGTGAACAAGGATCTGAGAATGAGAGTCATGGGAGTCAAAGCCCTTCTGCTCCTCAGGGGTTTCTTGGTAATCGGCTATTTTTCTGTGAGATCCTGATTATACAACTATTTGCATGGACAAATTTTGGCTTCTGGGTTGTGCTTTCTGTGCCTGCTTCAAGGCTTGGATATTGGTGATGTGTGGGACCGTGACCTCTGTCAGTTGCCGTGTCTCTTCACCTGCCCCAACGCCAGAAGGAGAAGCTCTCAGTGCAGTCTGTGCCTATCACCCCATCCCTAACCTCCTCCATTCTTCCTGCAGAAGACTGTCCTTGAGCTGGGGACCAGTCCCCACCTTGCTGACGTTGCTGGAGAGGAGATCAATATCTCTTAGGTGGAAGCTCTCTGCAGAGGGAACATGGTATTTTGGGCGAGGGACCCTCAAAATGTCCCTTGAGCCACCTTAGAGGTATCCAGCACCTCCATCACTCTCCAGGCACAGCAGAACCAGGGGCAACGACAGCTCTGCAGACAGACTCTTCCTCCATCTCAGATGAACGTAACCGAAAACGTGGCCTGGAAATATCTTTGAAGGAAAAGGAAGTATGGAAGAGGAAAGAATGAACAACAACCACATGTGAACATCATTATTCCTACAAAGAAGTGCCATCCCCAAAAGCTGTGCCAAGGAACCTACTGCCATGAAGTTCCTCTGCATAGGAAATAACAAGGAATTGTGCAACTGCGGTTGTTGTCAGAGCATACGACCAGAGCTGGGAAGTTATGGCTTTTGCCAACCTGCCTGGGTGTCAAACCTAAAACTGATTACACAGTAGATGTGCTTCAGACAGAAATCACAGGGCTGACCCCTTTGCTGGAGGCTCTCAGAGGAAGCATTTTCATTTTTCCAATGAAAAACATCTAAATGTAGTAGAAACATTTCTGGGTTTGTTTCAGATTGAAATGGTTTAATTTGGGGTTTTGAAAGCCAAGCCAAGCCAAGCCAAAAGTTTGGACTTAAAACAAAAAATGGAAATATTTCTGTCCTGTTTTAAATTGCCTTCCATCAGATAATTAAAAACTTCGTGGAAGGGGAAGAGTTTCCTCCAAACATTCACATCCAATTTGAAACAGTAAATTAAAAGAAGTTGAATGTTGAAACAGCTCCCTTACTAGCAGCAGTGTAACTTCCTTCCCACCAGCATCGGGATGCAACCTCCCCTGCTTCGCCTGCCGTCATTCTACTCACGGGTGGGTTAGTTTTAGGGTACGCTGTTTGAAGCTGAACTGTTTCCAGCTGGTTTCCAGAGGGACTGAGCACCCCTTTTCCCTGCCCACCCTGCCTGTGGCCTTGACATCACTGAGTCAGGAGCACCCAAGCTGTTCTTTGCCTGGCAATGCTTTGCTTTGCTTCCCATGGCTGCATCTGATGACCGCTGCTGCAGGCACAGGAGCCTGGCTCAGGGTCTGCATCCCCCCAAAATGTGAGTACATACATACACAGAGATTAAAAGGCACCCTGTTCCATAGTGCCTCCAGCCTGCAAAATGGGGCTAAATACTATTTACACTCCGCAAGCTCTGCATGAAGAATGATAAAATGAGGCTAAATCTCTGCTTTCTCTTTTTTTCCTCTTTTTAATGTGGGGAAGGTAAAACTCCTGAGCCCTGGGGATTGCTTTTATTTTCTCTTTTATGATATTTACTAAAGACTTAAAGATGGGAAGAGGCAGAAGCCTATGGAGTATATGGGCTGAGATGAAAAGGTCCCGGATCCCCAGCGGGATAGGAAGGCTTCCAACAGGAGGCACAAGCTGCTCAGCTTTGTTTCTCAATTCAAACATGGTACCATGCACAAAAGGAGGTGAATAATATCGCTCTCCCAGGCAGCAAGCCCACGCCTCGCTGCTGGCCGTAATAATAATAATTCAAAAAAAAAAAAAAAAGGATACCAGCAAGAAAAATGATTTGGGATTAAGGGTTCCTGTGTCCCACCTGCTGGCTCAGGGTATTCTTCTGCTGAATAGACCTTCAACTCCTCCAGACCTCGGGCACCCCGGGGCAGGGTCCATCCCTTTCCGGGCCACCATTGACATGCTGTGGGATCAAAATGCCTATGGAAAGACTCCTGTGGAGCTGATCGTGTGAATAAAAGGGCAACCTGTCAATGACTCCATGCCGGCACAAACGCCAGGGTTATGGGGAAGGGATACCTCAGGTTTTCCTGCCAGGCAGAGGCTGGGCGAAAGGGCAGTACAATGCATGCTAATGCCTGAGCTGACCAGGGCTCACCTCAATGCCACCCCAGGAACTCCCTGTAATCTGCCATTATATCCCCCCTTTGACATGGCTTTCCTGTGCTTAATGGTCCTCTTTGGGTTTTGCTCCCAAGGAACAAGGCTGAGCTGGCCAGCCCCTTCCCCAACCCCAAGGTGTGTGAACAATGCTCAATTTTTCTCCTAACAGCATAAATACAATGAGAGAGTCAAGCTAGCCTTAGAGGTCAATAGAGCATCTAAACCAACCCCTTTATCCCCACAGTCTCCCCTTGAGGCCACAAACCCCTCTACCACACACTGCATCCAAGGATGAGGAGCTCCACAGCTTGCCCACAGTGCTGGAGGGACGATCTCCTTCTGTCTGACTTGGATCAAGATCCATGGGCTTCATAGGTCCTCTCCTGCAGGGTCCCGCACGTTCCCACAGAGCATTGTGCCCCACCAGCATCCATCCATCCCGGTGTCCTACTCCAGTTGGTGGTAGGAAACGTGGCTCAAAGGCTCAGAAATGAGCTCCCCAGCCACACGGACTCTCCCTGCCCCACTTGCTGCACAGGCCAGGCTGTGAAACCTTCCAACCCACAGACACATTCAAATCCTGCTACAGAGGCAGGACAAGTGGCTGCTCCTGAGACTCTGCCATAGCCATTGGATGAACATCACCACCTGTGTTGGCCAGGCTGGTAGAGCATCATCACCTGCCTTGACTGGCTGGAGGAACATCACCTGTGTTGGCTTGAGCTGGAGAAGCATCACAACCTGCCTTGGTCAGGCTGGAGCATCACCACCTGTCTTGGTCAGTCTGGAGGAGCATTGCTACTCGCCTTGGCTTGGCCGAAGGAGCATCGCTGTCCTTCCTGGCTGGGCAGGAGGAGCACCACCACCCGCCATGGCTGGGCTGACGAAGTATTGCCACCCTCCTTGGCCGGCTCCAGAGCACCTTGGCAGGCTCTGAATGAAGGTCCTTGCCGACCTCACCGAGCCAGAAGGTCAGTGGTGCTGCCAAGGCGCCACGGCAGTACGGAGAGTAAAGGCTAAAAGTGAAGCTGGAGAGAACTGAGCTCTGACTAAGGCTTCCCTGGAAAATAAAACAATGTTGTGGAGTCTCTCAGCTGTGTTGGAAACCCCCACGGGCCGCCTGGAGAGCTGTGCCCTTTGCGGTTTGTACAGCAGGCGCTGCTCAGATGCGTCTCTCTGTTTGTGTGTGGCATGGTGGGAGCAGCACAGGTAACCCAGCGCTGGCATTTTCCCTTCGGGGCTCTGCCCCTCTCCCACTGCGATCAATGGGGATGCTTCAATTAACTCCAGAGATAAGGCTGCCATCAGCTCTCCCGTCAGCATGGAACAAGCCCTTAGAAGCCCATAAATAAGTAATGGCATTTTCATACTCTTTTTCATCAAAGCTGGTAGGATTTCTAACTCATTAATAACTGATCCTTCATTTGCCCAGCTTCTTGCGTGGGTATCGAGCACTTCATGATAAACAACTAAATTGATCCTCCCACAACTTTACATGGTGAGACACCACTTTTGCACGTGGGAAGCTGTGGGTGACCCCTGCGATGAGACCACGCAGAGCGGTGACCAGCTTTGTCCTTTCAGTGATGAGCCACCGTTTGCAGGGCAGAATCAGCCCTGCTCAGGGCAGAGGGTTATGGGGTATCTGTAGAAAAATTCTCTCTGAGGCAACTTCAGCACCCAGCTTGGCCCCTGTTGCGTGCTGAGGTGTTCAGGAGACACAGCCCCAGGCAGTTCTTGGATCCAAGGCTGGCCAGGTGGAGAAGTGGTATAGGGAGGAATCGGAAAGGCCAAGATATAGGGCAAGCCTCTGTCTATAGGAATATATATCTCTATATGGGGCTGTGGGGTCCTGCTGGGTCAAGGTCACATAAAGAGATGTAGAGGAGTAAAGAGAAGGGCTGAGGAAACACCTCTGGGAACCAAAGACCCTCAAAAGGAAGGGCGGGAGGGAAGGAGCTAACAAACGAGAGTCGCTCCCGGCCTCTGCCCCGCGTCTACAGTACGGATGGAGCTGACAGAGGCTGCGCTGAGAGGTGCTTTCAGCTGGGCTGGGTTTTGCTTCCCTTGGAAGGGTGTGCCCTGTCCAGGCAGGGGCGGGAAAATTCCACAGCCAAGTCACCCTGTTACAGACCGAAACGCAATGATGCCGATGAGATTGCCTCCTCCTGCACTTGCTACCATCGCTTTCCTCTGACTCCAATAGAAACATTCATTATTTCTCACAGATTAATTGTGCCAGTAAAACCAATCTCACCAAACCCAAACCAAGAATGGATAGAGCTAGCACAGTGGAGAAACAGACACCCAAGCAGGGGCTGGAGGAAGCAAACATCCCCAAAAGTCATTGGGAGCTGTCAAACGCCAATGGCAGCTTTCTGACCACACCGTGCTGGGGTACACAAGTGTCCATGCCTTGGCTGTTGACAATTTAAGGGGTGCTTTCAGCTTTCTGCGAGAACCCCACATATCCTGTGCTTTGTACAGATATTCAAGCATGAAGAATTTTTCCCATTTTAAACATATTTATTTCTTCTGTGGCTGTTTAAGGGTGAATGCTTGAGCTGTAGCTCCGTCACTGGTCGTAGCACCAAGATACAGCTCTTCTGACAAATCTTCTGAACCTACAGAATCAGAGGATGTGCCACGCTGGCCTAACCTTGCTGAGTCTCGTCCCTTCTGTCTGTTGAGGCCTTTTGCATAGATTCACAGACTGTTAAACGCCAAAGTGAACTCTAGGAGTAAATCAAAAAGCAGAGTCCCCCCCCTACAACACCTACATCAAGTCCCCGAGGTCTAACAGAGCCACAGCAAAAGTATGAGTCAAAAAATATCACCTGCCTCAGTTTCAGGACTAAAGGATGAAGGACGATCAGCCTCAAAACTAGAGGCACTTTCTTCATATTTGCAAAGACTTTCCTGGCCGTCGCTTCATATGGGAAAGGGTGGGATTTGCCGCACTTTTTGAAAAGGTACATCAAAAGGCATTGCCAAAGAAAACCATTTGGGGATATTACAGTCACAATACACCATTGCATCATTCATCAATTGTGTGTCAAATACCAGCTGAAACACAGCTTTCAGTACGAGACTGTGACGAAGCGACAATCTCGCCCACATCTATGAAGAAGGTCTGCACCACATTTATCTCCGTGAGAACAGGGAGCTTCTGGTAATTTTCCTTAATCTTTTATATGAGGTTCTGAATTTACAAGAGATTCAGTCTGGGTATCTGGCCAGAAAGGGAAACCCTGGCATCATTTGGGTCCTTATGTTCTGCAGTGGTGTGACAATTTCCACAGCTTCTCCTTGGACTGGTAATTTCAATGCCCAACAGGGTGCTGGATTTGGAGTTGTCTCAGAGGTTTCAGTTCTCTATCTATCATTACTCCCTCCTGCAGGGCTGCGAATTGCTGTGAATTTTATTTTGTTTTGAAAGATCTCTTGACTCCTGTTTTCTTCAGCCTCCAGCTGCTTTGCTCACGTCTTACGGCACATGACTTCTATGGGCTTGTGGCACCAAACCTGGAACCTGCTGAGGCCTGGTCATGCTTGGTCATTGCAATCCCCAACCTGCCCAAATCCAGCCTTGAAAGGAGAGACTGAGACCAGAGCAGGGAGAGGGCAGGATGGCCTCTCGCAGCGCACTCCCTGTTCCTGCTCTCCTAGTGTTTCCCCTCTAAGAGGGCGCCTGCACTTGAGGTTCTGCACTTCATCTTGTTCATAAAACTGATGCTAGGCAGAATACTTGGCTCGGCTCGAGCGTGACCCACGGCTATAAATCTGCACTGCTCCCCCTACTTACACCCCCACTGAGCTGCTGTCACTGCCCATTTCGAGTTGAAAAACCAAACGTGACATTTCCCAGGTGCAGATGTGTTTGTCTCCCCTCCCTTCCAGACTTCCTTGGCTTCTCATTATTTTTGAAGAGAAAGAGGTTTAGCAGGCTCTCCTCCTGGATGGAAATGTTGAGACAATGGCCAGGCTGGGCCAGAGGGACGGCTCTGACACCCGGGGGAGACAGCTAGCTGTGGCACTCCAGCCACACCATCAGCTGTCCAGGCTGAGGAGCGGGGCTGGAGGTCTTGCCTTGCCCCAGGAGGACTCCAGAGGAAAATGAGTTTTCCCTATCCCAGCGCTGAGGCTGTGAGGAGGATGGGGAAGGTCTGCTGGTGCTCATTGACTGCACGAAGAGCTTTGCGGAGCAGAGAAACGGGTTGTGAGAGGAGGATAGCGGCGAGAAGATCAGACAAGGTGGAAAGCTGATCTTGTGGCAAACACTAAACTGACCTCCAGCACTTCAGCCCTTCCTTCATCACTTCCATACAACCACTAACCCCGTCTCTACTGCACAGCCCTATGGGTGGTCGCTCTTAAGGGAGATGACATGCTGGGGCCGTGGCAGAAGTGAAGTCTAGGGGACCTTATAGCCTTCTGATCTGTATGACAGGGTAGATAAAATGCAGCATAACTAGGGATCACGTTTTTGGACTCCAAATGGTCCCAAACACTTGTAAGCCCCTACCCAATACCAGTTAATTCATATAAAGGACTTGAAAATGTCCCAGATGTGTGATCGATATAAGCAAACGCCATTAAACTACTATTACTCCTAATATGCTACTAAAACACTATTAAAACTAATTACAAGGATACCATCTTTGATTCAGAAACCCCTAACTTACAGGGAATACACGAGCCAGCTATTGCCACAAGGTTGCCCCATACTCAAACACTACCCAGGGAGTCTGGTGCTGCTCAGGTTGGAAACTGGATCCTGCACCAACAGGTCCTTTCTTCTCATCAGTACGGCCAGTGTAAGGGCCAGTTACACAGCCTGAGGCTGGGACTCATCCCCATTTATCACTGGCATATTAACTGATGCCCATTTTACGCACCTGGCTGTTCTGGCCTTCGTTAGCAACCATGAAGGGAGGAAGGATTTCCAAGAAGGAAATTCGAAGTGCAAGGGGGTTTCCAATTTCCAACCAACACGTCCATGATTCTGCAAGCACATCATCATAAGCACATGCCAAGAATGGCAGCAGTCATTTAAGTGAGTGTTACCTGGAGATGGCAATCCCTGACAACATACCACTGTGAGCTAGAAGAGCGTAAGTTAAGAGGTCCCATCTGCAACCTGGAGATTGCAGGTTCCTGGGTGAAGCCAGCAGTAGTCAGCAGCCACACCCTGGAGCAGTGTCCACACAATGTACTCTGGCTGGCCGTATACCCCCCTGATCAACTCACTGGGACAGAATTATTCCCAAATCCTGCTCCTCTGGCAGCCCTGTGTGACTTTTAAAGCTTATTATCTGCTTGAGCGTCAGATTTTCTTCTTTCTCAGTGCTATGTGGAGGTGGGTCTTCTTTCTGCAGCTGGTGCTAGAAGACTCCTCTGCAGATTGCACAGTGATAAGAGGTGACTGGGGCTCTTTATGACATTGTTTAATGAGCTGATGACATTTTTACGAATGAAGAAAGTCCCAAGACGATTAGACTTGTTGATTCTTCAGAGACGCCAAGACTCTTCTCTGAGTAACAAACCCCGTTCGCATTCTTCTCAGTAGATGAAATCTTTGCAGTACACTTTCTCTTCCTGCCCTCCACCAAAATTGTCATCTGCTTCTGACCAGCCTGAAGTCAGATGTGGGAATAACCTTGCTTTCCTTTTGGTGAGAAACTTTGGCTTCTCTCACACAGGATGGGAGGCTCCCAAAACGGAGGTGTCCATGGCACTGCAGATTGGAGCTTCCCAGGCTGGGGTGGGAGACTGAGTCTGGCTATCGGCTGATCTTCTGTTAAGGTCAGGAGAGGGATGCGGGATGAGGTGTGCACAAAGGCACTACTGTGTATGGCTTTGCGAGAGCCAATCCTGCCTCCTTAATGGATAAGACGGCTTTGAAAGAGTGAGTTAAGTGTGCCAGGGTATATGAAGACTTTGTGAGGGGCTTTTCTAAAATCCCACACAAGAGGCTGTTAAAGGAAACCTGGTAACCAGAGGATAAGAGGCCAATTCCCATCTTAAAACCAGCCTCGGGTAGCAGAGACAAAGAGCTTGAACCCTGCAAGGCTTGGCATGCAGGGAGGTGAACAGCGCCTGGGGCGCAGTCATAATTAAAAATAATAACATTGAGCACTTTCAAAGCACTTGGTAAACATGATTAACTAATTAGTCAACTCTTTACTAATTAACCAGTCACAGGACTGGTGTTGCTCAATATGTTTAATGATCCGGAGAGCGGTTGAATAGCTGGGGGCAACGTCTGCGGAGGACGCGGTAGCTGCGTAGAGGGTTGACGGGGAGGCTGAGATGAGCTCACTGCCGGAGCTTGGACAGGACGGGATGCCTACCCTGGGCATGGGCTGGGGCTGGACCTGCTGGTCATGCCAAAGACAGACCTGTCATCTTCAGCTCTTCCCCTAGGAATCCCCTCCCCACCTCTCGCCCTCCTCGCGGGACAGGGGACTCACTGTGCAACTCCCATAGACGCCCGTGGTTAACGTTTACAGTTGTTGAGGCACAGCAAGAGGCGGGTGGAAATTTTCAGATATGCCTGAAACCAGTCCAGTCTGAGATCAGGCTGAGCTAACCGTGAACCCCACCGAAATGCCACGCACCTCAAGCTTCACGTTAATGCTCCCCAGCATAGTGAGGATGAGTCTCCTCTCTTTTCCCTTCCAGTAAACCAAGGAATCGAGAAACATCACTACATGATCAGGGAAAAGAAGACAGAAGTAGGACCAGGGAGCCTCTGTGGTTGCCGTTGCATTGCTAATGGGTCAGTTCCACGCCCTGCGCCTCAGTTTCCCCAGGGCAGGTACTGTATGTGCGGCGTGATGTCACATCAGATGTCATGCTCAGATACCCTAGCATCAGTTTGCTTTTCAGTCGTGGCTGCAGTTGGAAACTTCCCCACAAACTGAGTGAAAACCATCTGCTGAAAAGACACACGGGGCTGATTTTAACCCTACTCTCGTGACTGCCCTGCAACTTTCTTCCTCCATGTGAGCCCCTGACTTCTGCCTGCTCATGCAATCCCAGCAGGTCATCCTCAAAGATACTTCTGGTGGCACCAGGCTGTCTCTGTTGCCTGTGACAGGTATCACGCCCGAGGGAAGGCTGCTCCTGGCAGGCAGCTCCAGCAGACTCCAGAGCCCTGCAGGGCACCTTCACACCCCTGCCATGATCCTGCCATGAATGCCACCTTCTGGGGCTGAGTTTAAGTATTTCCTAGCCGTAATTTGGCCTTTTGCTGTCCAGGAGTCTCAGAATTCGAGTCGCTTTGTGATTCAATATTGCATTTCACAGCATCACAGGTGCATCTAGAACAGATCCGTATGGCTGCGTCCATAGCTATTATTAAAACATCTCACCACACAAATCCTTATTCCCCAGAACCAGGAGTTTATTCCCAGCAGGAGGGATCTACCAGGACTGAGGGAGCACCGTGCAGTCCCAGAGGGTGCTGAATGAGGCTGAGCCATCAGCCTCCCAGTGCCGTTTTTCCTGGAGAAGCTGGGAAGCGCTGAGCTTTCTGTGGGACCTGCAGACCTGCAGCACCCACGGACCTCACCCAGCGCAGATGGGGTCACAAGGCCAGACGGCATTTCAGCCACTGCTACAGCCTCTTACAGGTCACCTGCAAGAAAGACCAAGCTATGGAGAAGGTCTTACCTTGGGGCTGTTCACCTGGAACGCTGTGGGCTGGATGGGCATTTTCCATGGGACATCCTCAACGAGCTGGGGAAGGACACTCAGTGCTTTGCGGGAGGACAGAGGACTGGGGCAGGACCTGCATGATGTGATGGCACTGGGTGCTCTGCTCGTGGTGGTGGAACATCCCACCTTGCTGGAGTCATCACAGAGTGCCTGAAAATATGCATCCTCTCCATTTCTCCTAGCTTGCCCCTGGACCATGCGAATGAAGGCCCACCACTGGCCAAGCGGCTCCTGGCTGAATTACCAGCACGCCGTTGTGGTAGCGAAAGTTTCCAACTGCAGTCCCTTGATTCTGCAGTTACCAAGAGAGAAAGAAAGAAAATTCTCCCATGCAGAACAGTGTTTCGAGGTCAATAGAGAAATCCCTGTGGCCTGAATACCCGATCTGGGGAGCCTCGGGAGCCTGGCAGGGAGGCTTGGGGTCTGGGTGTCTGCGTTGTCACACTTGTAGCCAGGTTACCATGGCTCATCCGCAGTGCATCCACACCCCGGGGGGCTGCTTCTCGCCCGCATTCAACGGGCTCCCGCTCTTCCAGCATTGAGAAGGACAGATGATTTGCAGAAGAAAAGCGAGTCCTTAGTGGTCCTGTCATGTCATCTCCCCGGGGGGTCACCAGGGACTGTGGGTGCAGCCCAGAAAGGGGGCACCTGTGCAGCCCCGCAGTCCCTGGCACCGGCTGCCTGTGGGCACGGTGCCCGCTCTGCTCCCCGGGAAGGGGTGCTGCGCCGAGGGTTGGCTGGGCACCCACCTCACCCTGCTCAGCCAGGCTCCGACACAGCTCGGTCCCCTGCGTGGCCTCTCTGGGTGTCCCACAGAGGGGACCTGAAGCACAGCAGCAAGTGGTGAGGGCACAGAAATGGCCAAGTTGCCTTAAATTCATGGGTTCAGGCAGCATCACCCCGTGCACGAGAGCATATGACTGCCTGGTGTCTGGGTAAAGGGATCTTGGTGACTTCAGAGGCATGGGTCAAAAGCCACCGAAGCATCCAGGAGGGACATGGAGATGCTACTTTTGGGGGTGTTCTTCCCAAAATCTTGAGCTGCGACCCAGAGCAGGGTCGCAGGGTACCCAGTGGGGATGCTCGGGCTGTGGGTGCTGCTTGGTCTCCTCAGGACACCCCGGCTGCCCCAGCTGCCCATCCCGCGGATGGGGACCCTTGCTCAGCTCTCTTTCGGGCCTCCTCTCCACCAAGCCCTGACCAACATTTGCAGGGCTGCTGCTGGGGGAGGGGAGTTGGGTGCTTCGGCCACGTCTGCCCACCCCCCTCCCCTCCTCCCAGGCGATGAGAACAGAAATAAAAGGTCCATTTCTTTAGAAAGCCGGGCCTGACTATGGGAAGGGTCCCCGTATCCATGCAGCGCTCCCGGCCTCCCGCTCCCCTGTTTAGTAATCTCACTTCTGCGCCTGAATTCATTCAGAGGTTGTAAAGGATTAGCTGACCTTTCTTTCAGTGCTTGGTAAGCTGGGGATGTTAAAGCTTCCCAAAAATTAAACTCTCAGGAGGCTGCCTCCAAGGCTGGGAGCATGGAGAGCTGCTCAGCGGCTGCGGCTGCTTCCCCAGCATCTGCTCCGGGGCAGGGACAGGGCTGGGACTGTCCCTTCGTCCCCCAGAAGCGCTCAGATCCATGCGCAGCCTTAGCACCCAGCTGCATGGTCTTGGTGCGGGGTGAAACCAGCTGGTTTTAGCATCATAGAACCATAGATTGGTAAGGGTTGGCAGGGACCTTAAAGCTCATCTGGTTCCAACCCCCTGCCATCAGCAGGGACATCTTCCACCAGCCCAGGGTGCTCAGAGCTCCATCCAACCTGGCCTTGACCCCTGCCAGGGAGCGGGCAGCCACAGCTTCTCTGGGCAACCTGG
>Ga0181612_156923_pt1 | contig 24538 bp, 17 predicted proteins | sample HoacroProtozoa21_FD_119630 | JGI IMG/M metagenome (GOLD analysis project Ga0181612, IMG submission 119630) | Hoatzin crop microbial communities from Cojedes, Venezuel. Combined Assembly of Gp0051906, Gp0051904, Gp0051908
ACTGTTTAAAACAATGGCAACATGATTGTACTAAAGGCTAAACTCCTTGACCATTTCCACTTCCTAGCTCTTGGAATGTCTTTTGTAATATATTGAGGGTTAAAACATCACTAAGGGTAAAATATTAAGACCACTTAGCTATTGTGTCTTGCATAGTATTTTTAGAAACTGTTTGGATGATGAATGCACAATTTTGAATCACCCTACTTAAATTTAATAACACTTGCCTCAAATGGACACATTGTGTGTTCTGAATATTCAAGGAGGCACATATGTTCCTTTCCACGGAAGAAGAAGGACATAAATGGCTGAAAGGCTCTTTACAGCTATTTACATCTCTGATCAGATGGTGAGCTGTGTTATATAAGGGTAGGAGATCAGTGGTGGGTGAAGGTGAAAGCACTTTTGCAGCAAGATCAAAGATGGGAACAACTGCTTGGAGACTAGAGATAGCAGAGACAGAGGAAAAACAGAGAAGAAACTCTTCTGTCTCAAGCAGCACAAGGTCACATAGACCTATAGAAGGAGTACTGAGGGTAAAAGGTCCATAGAAGTGAGGTCTGTGACAATGCATTTATGCTTCTCAGAATTTGGGGAAGATAAAAGAAAGTACACCCCATTGCAAAGAAGAAACGATGAGGCAAGAGGAGAACACTTAAGGTTCTGACTCTGATGTGAAAAAGCACAGGCCTCATACTTCTGTGACACCAAAGCAACACGACCATTACTAGACTGAGTAGGAGCATCATTCTGTAACAGCAAGATGCTTGATTCCAAAGGCATGTAATTTGGCATCATCCCAGCAGCATTTCTTATGGCCAGGGCATGACAAAATCACACCACAGAACCTGGTGAAAGGACAACAACGTTGTCTCACATTGTCAAAGGTCACTAGGGCTGGGATTTAGAGGGCTTCAGGACTCCATAGGTTCCAAATATTTGGCAATCTAGCCAGACCAGAGCAGTTCTCCCTGCTCCTAACATACAGGTGGTATTCTCACAGACCCACTGAATGGGTGACTCCATAGATGCCCATGCCCGTCTTGGCCTTAGCCTCCAGTCAGAATGGCAGTGATGCTGGCAGAAGCTTCCTGACCTAAAGAAATGGTTCTTGTAACAGGCAGGAAGAGACAAGGGAGGGTATGGGAATGGTGCCTGGCAGGATGGGTCTACAGGACGGTAAAGGTCCATCAGGTATTTCTGTCCTTTCTGAATGGACATTTTTGGTTGGTGGCTTTCACAGGGATCCCACTTCCCACTCATTAAAAATTGTAATTATAATTCATTATTATGAAGGCAAAGAAGAAACAACCCTTATTTTTATTAATGGCTCTTTGGCTACATGTTACTGTCATAGGTGAAACTTTATTCCTTAGCTGCCTTGAAAGGACAAGCAGGATCATTGCCTCTATATATATGTCATGACTTCCTCTGAGCAGTCACCCCAGACCATAGCCTGAAGAGGGCCTCTGGGCACATAAATCTCAGTGATTTTGAGAGAGTCCAGACGGCCTCAGTAGGAAAGGGTGGCTTTTCTTGATGTGTTCTCATTGTACTTTGATGAATGTGTCCTGGCCAGTCAGAAGGCCTGGCCTAAATGTAAATATTCTCTCTGTTGTTTTCTGTTAGTTCTCCAGGAGGGTAGTCAGTCCCTGAAGTTCTGTTAAGTAAGGACTGGTTTTCAGGGCCAAGACAGTTTGTACTTGCCAAAAGAAAAATACTTTCACATTTGGAAATAAGAAAATATTTCTGCACTTTAAAACATCTTGTCCGTTCTCTCAAATTCAGAGAGCTTTTAACTCCCTACCTTCCACCTCTCCTCCTCACTTTTGGTGGAGTGCAAAAGCCACTAACCTGACCCTTGACCTGGGCAAGGAGGAGCTCTGCTTCAATTGGGGAACATTTCATATGACCCTCAAGTCGTGTACTTAGGAGGACAAGGAGAGTGCAGAGATACGGGAGTCTGGCCAGTGAGCACCAAAGGACAGAAGGCTGTCCAGCCCCCACAAGCCTTCAGTACCATGGCAACCAAATAGTAAAAAATTCCAAAGAAAGTGGGTAGGATGCTATATTTTAGTCACTTACAAACAAGAAATGTTTTCTGATAAAAGAGAACAGGGAAGACCTGCGTGGGCTGAGCAGCCTTAAAAAATTGTGATGGCATCAGAGGGAAAGCCTCCATAGGCAAATGAGGCAGAGAAAGGAAAGGAAAAACTGTGTCAGAATGAGAAAGCAGATTTGTCTGGGAGGAGTGTGCATGATGCACATGCAAGCAGGGCAGTCTGGGATGAGTGCTGGATGCTGCCATGCTCACGGGACCCCCAAGGAGACTAAGGGGTGAGCAAGGCCATAGCAGGCTGGAGGGAGCTTGCAGGTCATATGGATTGTGGGGACAGAACAGCAGCTCATGGCAGTGGTCAAACAGAGCAGCTCAGGTGTGGGCATGCTGGAGGAGGGACACATGTAATCCTGCACATTGTGTAAAATGCAAAACCTTATTTCAAATTTCTTTTTTTTTGGTATACTTTTGGTTGCTCGCCTGAGAAAGCAACTAAATTTGTCACAAGAAAGCTATGTTATTTCATGATTGCAAACCCTGTCTTATTAGCTTTGGAGGAACTTTAAGGTGAAGAAGGGTGGATATTTTCTTCAGAGCTATCTAGGATCTTTTTACATTTTCTGGGATTAATAGCAAGGATGATATAAAAATTTTATATTAAACTTTTTTAACCAGGTTATAAATTTGAAGATGTTATTTTTTGCATGTATTTATTTAAATTTATTTATTGCATTGACTCTTAAAATAAGTAGTTCATTTTTGTGACACTTGTGGCATCTGCTTTTTCAGCCACAATACTTTGTAATTCTTTTTGAAAATTTATGTTTGGGACAAACTTCTTCACATCAGGGATGGAGGTCTTTGGTGTGTGTTTATGTCATTGTTGGACAGTGTTCTGTGCCTGTATTTGCTTGTCTTTCCTGTTTGATCAAAACCAAAATTTTTTTGGTTTTAGAAAAACCCAAACACGCAGGTGTCATGTGTGTCCTATTCTTACAAGTTCTTTAAACAAATTTCTAAAGCACTGTTTTTATCTCAGTATCAAAGTACACTATGTTTGTTGGGCAGCAAGGATGATAACTAGAGTCCCTTTCATAGGACCATTGTCACTGCAGAGCATTCCCAGAGTGGTTTTGAAATGAAATATATAAATTCAGAAAGCAACTTCCCAAACTTACTATACTATCTGGACCATATATCTGCAAAATGAGAAGTCACAGAATCACAGAATGGTAGGGGTTGAAAAGGACCTCTGGACATCATCTAGTCCACCCCCCCCTGCTAAAGCAGGGTCACTTAGAGCAGGTTGCACAGGACGGCGTCCAGGTGGGCTTTGAATATCTCTGGAGAAGGAGACTCCACAACTCCTGTGAGCAGCCTGTTTCAGTGCTCTGTCACCCCCAAAGTAAAAGAAATTTTCATCATGTTCAGACGGAACTTCCTATGTTTCAGTTTGTGCCCATTGCTCCTTGTCTTGTTGCTTGGCACCACTGAAAAGAGTTTGGCCCAATCCTCTTGACACCATCAAGGTATCTATAAGATCCTCTCTCAGTCTTCTCTTCTACAGGCTCCCTCAGCCTTTCCTCATAGGAGAGATGCTCCAGTCCCCAGTCTCCAGTAATAGGTTGTGTCTGATTGTGACAGTTCCAGTAATACCAACTGGAGCTTTCTTCAGCTGTGTATAATGGAAAGAAAATGTATGGGTTTTTTTACTAATTCTATTTATAGTAATAAAAATATGAGACAGTGAAGTATGCAAGTGATAAAGGGAAATTGAAATGAAATATAATGCTAGTACCTTTGATGGCACTTTTATTATATTGCGTTGACTAATTTGCACTGATAGACTAACGCTGCACTCAATAATATTGGTGTTGATCACAATAAAGCTGAGGTGTAATTCATGAAAGAAATTATTTATTGGTGGAAATCAAAATACATTACCACCTCACCAGAAGAGGTCTTTTTTCTCAGACATCTGCATTAACATCTTTAAAATCAGCTTGTTCATCTTAAATGGAAGCATGCTCTTAGTACTCTTTGATCTTTTAATGACATGCATTGGGGAACTGAACGTTGTCAGCCTGGACCAGGACCTGCTTTTATGCGCTCCACGTCAGTAATCATGGAATGATGTGAGGTCAGGCAACGCACTTAAATCAGCTGTTATCTCAAACCAGGCTACATAAGAACAAACAAAAGAAGTATTTATTTACCAAATATAAATATATGATACTGTTTGCAAACATTCAGACATAAAAAGAAGTAACATATATCTGCCTAGCATTTCAGCTTTCAAGGTCGATTCCACCCTGCAGAGGTCAGCTAGGAAGCTGATGGATGCTTCACAGCCTTCCTGTCTGAAGCCTGTTTTGTAAGCAACTCGACTTTGTCCGACTGCATTCATGAAAGTAGGTCTTGGATTTGCTGCTCCTGCTTCACAAATATCATAATTCCCTTGCTGAGGTTTAACAGAATGAAAGTTCCCTCTGCAGGACTCAGGATTTTGGGCAAAGTTTCAACTTGCCTGCTACCAGATAAGTGTCTGCTTTATCTAACCTGGAAAAGTTAATGTCTCTTGGGTATGATCCAGGACTAACCTTATTTTTCCATGCAGCAAATGAAGGATTATTTTGAAGGTAATCTAAGCGAGTAGCCAAGTCACTCACTATAGGGCAAAAGCATTTCTTACTTCCTAAATGAATGAATAGTATCTCTTCACATTGACCCTGATATTTTCTAGAAACAAATAACTGGATAACCTCATGTTATACTGACATGTACGTTGTACTAATACTAGAGCTTTTTTCTGACTTTTGATTGAAAAGCAGTTTCAACGGACATGACATTAATGGATCACTTAGGATGGTTGTGGATTTCAGAGGTATTTCTTTGCACAATAGTGTAACATCAGAATAAACTACACACAGTGACAAGTGATGTTAATAAAGTGAGTTTCTACTAAGAAATAATTTGTGCCTCGTTCTTAATTTCTTGTTATCTTTATGGAACTTTTAAAAGTTTTAAAGCTAAACATTAGCCTAGCTTAGACTATGCCTCTGAAAACAAGGACCACAACACATGAGCAGGTAACATTGTGGTTATGGAAAAAAATGTGACATAATTTGTTTAACTGAAAAGTATCAGCTTGGGTTAGAACCTTTTCTGCCTTCACAAACAATTGATCTCCACATCCATCACAGTGTGCCTGAATACTTGGCTACAACCCTGGGCTTAGCAGCTTATGCATAAATATGTTGCATAGAAATGAGAAGTGGCAACCTGTGCAAAACTTACATCTACTTTTCCATCTGCTTTTCTTCTATTTTGTGTCTTTTTTCTTCCTCAGAAGGTCCTAGCAGATTCTGCAGAATTTCAGGCAGAAAGCAATTTGTGTATGCAAGTGCAAACAGAATGACATTGAAGAGAGCTGCAATTCAATTATTTCTCTTAGTTAAGTTCTGAGAAAACTTGTGGTCTGTGGGGATTATTCAGAATGTCTTAGGAGGCTGTAAAAAACTTACCCTGATAAAAGTCACTTTGAGTATACCATCTAACCTTCCTGTGTGAAAAGATGTTTTTCTTTCCCATCCCCCCGCTAAATTCTGGCAAGTGCTTTATATTACCTAAATCCACTAGCATTTCTGCAGCTTCAGGAGATGATCTACAGAATCCCAAGGAATCTGCATTAGCTTCTCTGGGGTTTGGCTAGGTTTTGTGTTTCTTGCAGAGTGCTCTGGGGACTGTATACACTTTGTGCCAGTGTGTTGACCAATGTTTTGTGATGCTATATAAATATTTTCTTTCTTTTTGCATTATATTAAACATTACAGTTGGAGAATAGGTATTCCATGTCTCAGCTAGGGTGATTGTGACAGACCTTATCAGAAAGACCAAGTTAAAACGACTGCTTATATTTTAAAATTCACTTCCATTTAGGATACTAAAAAAATGCTGAGAATTCCAGATCTGCTTATTCTTTGTTTATACACTTTGCGGCTGTGCCACTTTCCCTAAATATTCCATTATGAAAGCATATAGACATTTTCGGAGAAATTAGTATCACACTACAGGACACAGCTTTGTTGTAGCTCATTTGCAGTAGGGTGTCTGGTGTAATAATTTTCAAGTTAAAAAGGCACTACTTTCTATTTCTGTAAGGCCACAAGAATGGGATTTTATAGAGAGCTATTCCCAAGGGGAGGCCTGTGGGAAAAGTTGTAATAAACTGGCTCCCACCATTGTATTGTCCAGCAGACCAAAAAAAGCAAACAAACAGGTCTCTTCCTTTCTTTTTAAAGAAACAGATATCATTGTAGTTCTGTTGTTTAAACTCTATGTATTACAAGTCATGTACATGAGTTAAAAAAATCCTAATCTTTTCACAGGCGGTTGAGGCATGGCCGAAAATGAGATTGCTTTCTCCAAAGAGAAATAATACAGTGCTGTCCCAATTCATTGTGAAGAGCTCACCAACCTCGGTCCCCTTAAAAATCTTTTTGAGGTGGCCTTCTAGTATCAGCCTTCTTTAATAAAGCTGTTCTATCTCAGGATGCCAAGTTAATAACATAGTGTTCAAAGCTAATAACATTTTGTATTGCAGCAGAATTATTTACGTCAGGATTTTGAATCAGCTTACAAGTACTTGCTAAAGCAGACTGAAAGATTGTATATTAAATAGATGTGGATGGAAGCAAAAGGAATTTTGAAAGAGATCCTTCAGCTTATGTCTTTCCTTAACTTATGGTTGTGATTATTAGGGCTGGTGAGAAATTTGTTTTCTACAGGTTTTAGATTACTTCAGGATACATACACAAGGTCTTTCAAAATGCAGATTGTCTCATTTACTAAAATCTGTGCAGGAGAAGAAAGGCAAAGAAAAAATATTGCATTTTTTTCACAGATCACTTTCTTTATATCTTTTTCTTTATTCACTTATTTTAAAATCAATGCATAAAAACACCACCACCAGAGTCCACACAGCTGTGAACTGTGGACTAGAAAAGCTAGAAAGACTTCAAGCTGCTGCTTGAGAAGAATTGCTTGCAGTAGGAGAAATTCCAGCTTATTAAAAAGGCATCAAAACCGCAGTCTACGCTGGGGAAAAAAATGACAGAAAGCATGGCTCAGAAGGAAGCACAAATGCCAGTTCTTTCCTGTAGAGCAGGCACAGACCTTGGCAGAAGTGGGGCATGGGTCAGAAGGACATGATTTACTGAGCTGAGAGCTCTGGAGACTGAGCAGAAGCTGGCTTTGTGTGCCTTCTACCACTAAGGGCTCGTGCAAATAGGAAAGATTCTGTCCAGTCTCAAATGCTGACGATCTAAGAATTTACAAGAAGGACTAAGCTGAGATCAAAGGATATGTGGAGGATTTCAGGGGCCTGGGCGCAGCATCAACCCTGTTGTATGCAAGAATTGAGATAAGAAATCTAGTCTAGGAATATGATTTAGTGATCCAAGCCATAAGCAATGCCAGTGCTCTCCTGAAAGCCAGCTGACTTGAGAGCCTTTGGCTCACCCACAGAAGCCTTCTGAAGGTACTGAGCCAGGCTGTAGTATGGATGATGGTGGCTTTTTTCATCCACATTTTTGCCCAAATCCCATTGGATAGTTTTTACTCCCTTACTAGGCTGAGTTGAATAAACCCACCTTTTTCATTATCAAAGTCTACTCATTAGTTATTCATTAAAAACAGTTTTTCTATTCAAAGGGAAAACTTTTTTTCATATTCTCTTTGGGCAATCTCAGACGACTACTCTTTATGAAAAGTTCCCTCAAGGAAAGCAGAACAGTAAACAGCAGAAGCATTTCTGCGAAATTTGTTTTTTATATATAAATATAATGTTAAAAGTAGAAACATAAACAGGAATTGTGACAGATGATGCAGACTGTGTTACATAATGCCAGGTTTTGGCAAGGTGAGAGACAGGTTCACAAATGCTCTTTGGAATTTGGACATGTTACCTCCAGCTCAGAACAAGCAGACAGCCATCAGGGCAGACAAGCTGACAGTAACTTCACTCTGGTTTCTCCTCAGGTCTCACTTCTTTAGCACATAATAAATGCATTAGTTATCTCCTAAATTCTTGTTTGGAACAAGCTAGCCATTTCTCCCTCTGTGACATAGCTCAAAAAGTGCGTTGCTCCAGTAATGAATTCTCAAAGGTACTCTGGACAAGATCTGAGTCTCCCTGCTCTGAATTGCCTTTAACGCTGCCCCAGAAAGTCTGGAGTCCTCAGCTGACTCGCCTCACCTTTACTCCATACCTCCACATATGCAACGTCTACCATCAACATCCTGCCATCCTGCTGGGCTCTGCAGCATTCTCTGTGTTATCTTAAGGTACTTTTAACAGAAAAATCACAACAAAATGATACACCTTTCAAGGTTCAGACAGATACCACATGAGATTCAGAGGATATTCAAAGGAGGGCTTTGGGCCAAGTGCTATTCTGCTTGCACACAGCTTGTGTGTTTCAAAGAGCATCACCATCTGCAGTGAGAACGTGACCCACGCTGTGCAACTTGGCCTGGACTTCAGGGAATGCTCCCAGGGGACACTGGCAGTGTAGATGTATCTACAATCTAGTAGAGTAATGTGTGCTCTCAGTGCAAACTACTTTTAAAGTTGAGGGCTGTTTCATAGGCGGCTTCAGAGTTTCTGTTGATACCAGTCGAGGATACGTGCATACTATAGCACAGCTCAAAGTGTCAAAGTCACAGGTTACAGAAGCCAGTTGCTGCAATGGAGAACAACCCTTATGCCTCAAACACAAACATAGATCTTTGAAGTTAGCCTTGAATGACTAATTTTTATAACCGCCTAACCTCTAGTAAGCACAAACCCTGTACTAAGTGTGGCTGGATGAATTCAGACAAAGCAGAAAATTCTCAAAAAAAGCCCATGTTTTTCTACAAATTTTGTTAATCTCTTGCTCTCACACAAAGGACAGACAGATAGACAGACAGACAGATTGAAAGAGGAGGAAAAGTTAGTGCTGACTGAACTAAATTAAAGCAATATATAATTTTGTTCAGTGAAACACATCCCGTAGGCTAAGGTGAATAATTGCATTTAATACCCCTTACCCAGGCCTTAATGAAATGGATTTGGGCCAGCGTGTTCTCTCTCTTTTTCTCTCTCATTTTTAGTACCACTGATGTGAAATTTAATCTTTTAAAATATCTATGGATGTCTATTTCTTAGATTTAACACAATGTGTATGTGCATACCTGATGAGAGTTTGGAGTATTCCTAAGATTATGAGGGAATTATTTCCATCTGGCATCCTCAAAATAATAACCAAGATACTTTAACAGGAAGTACATTTCACATTTCAAATACAGAATTACTCATGCAATGAGTGAAACATGGCTAACTTCATAGGCTGAGTTCCTATCAAATGGTACTTCTGTATGTTTCAATGCTAAGTTTCATTTAGTGACAGCGTCATTTTTGATTAGTATGATGTGATAATCAGATAAGATCCTCTGAAAATTAAGAGCTTCAACACAACCCTTGCACTGCTTCTGATGAAAATGATCTGATCTAGCTTGTTAGCAAGTAATGCTTGAATAAAAAAAGTTACTTCTATTTGAGATCTAGTTATTTTTAGTCTGCCAGAACTCTAAGTTTCTACAGCTTCATTCACTCAAGAGAAGTTCTTAAAGGTTTTTCTGATGAGGATGGGAATGGGAGGGTGGGAACAATGTAGTAGTAATTCCTTAGTCATTTGCGGGCTTCCTTTCCGACTGAGTAAGATATTTGCACAGTCTATCTGCAGTTGTCAATTTAACATGTTATAGATTCACAGAACAATTTTGTTCATTTAAAAAGAATCTGATTATGAAAACCAGCAAAAGTCCATTTTTAGAAATAGAAATATTTTTATTGTGTTGACATACTTAATCCTTGACTTGAGCAAGGGGAAAAAAGGGTTAACAAGTTAAATATATCTGAAGTGGCTACTGTTGGCTGTTCCTCATATTTTAGAAATGTTCCATATGGAAGGAAGTAGATCTGATGATACATTTTTTCAAGAGGGAACCAAAAAATAAGAAGATGAAAATAGACGGAGAATCTTCTGTCATAATTAGAAGCATTTGGTCCCTCAGGTCTGAGAACTAAAGTTTGCCAAGAAAAAAAGAATAAATTTCCTAGGGAGGGACAGTAGGGAGGAAATAGAGATGACAGTAATACTATTAGTCTCAGATATGAGAAAAGACCATCGCTCAGAGTAACAAAAAGTGTGAAACCAGTCTTTGACACTAAGACTTTTGAAGAATAAATACCATTGTGTGGGGTTTTTTGCCTTTGTCATGTTTTTTCTTTAATTTATTTTGAAGTATTTCTCCACTGGGAGGATATAGATTTAATATTTGTATACAGATTTTATAAATAACTGAGTAATTCCATACATGAACAGTCTCCTACAAACAATTGTCATCATACAATTGCATAAACACCATATCTTCATCCAATCTAAATTCCATTGCAAAAAACTTTGGTTTGATTTTGAACAGAAGGCTATGTGTCATGATCTCAGTTAATGGACCTGGGCATTTCACTCCCATCTAGCCTATCATGGCTCTTTTTCTCTATTTTTTCTCTGCTGACCTGTTGGTGTCATACACCTCTTGCAGTCTATAGGAATTCTTGTAAATACCTACACTCAGACCCTATACCTGCATTCCCTCAGGCTGAAGCTGTATGTCTGCAAGTAGCTGAGTGAATGTAGCAGCCTGCCAGAGCAGATGGAGTTTGGCTCCTGCCTCACCCAGTCCTCCTCCTCGTTCCCAGCTCCTTGCACCCAGCCCTTCCTGGGAAGGTCCCTTGTGCTGCTGCCTCTGGGATTGACCAGCGCTCTTCCACTTACTGGCTGGGCTGCTCCTCCACTGGGGAGAGGAGAAGCTTTCTGGAAGCTAGAAAGAGTTAAGTGGAAGGATGTAATGGAGGCATTGAATGTTGAACACCTTGGTGAGGATAAGCAAAGGAGAGAAGGGCAAGGGGAGAAGTGGAGACATGCAGGACCATGCGGTTAGGGGCAGCAGGAGATAGGGGTGAGTGGTGAGGGCTGCGCACACCATCATCGAGGATGGGGCAGAGGGTGGTCACTGAAAGCCTCACAGAAACTTTCTGACACTCTTTCAGTATTGCTTATGGAGACTCCTTCAGTATTGCTTGTGGAAGGACACTCAAGTTGCATCAGGGAGGTTTTGATTGGGTATAAGGAAAGATTTCATTACTGAAAGAGTTGTGAAGCATTGGAACAGGCTGCCCAGGGAAGGGGTGGAGTCACCATCCCTGGAGGTGCTCAAAAAACGTGTAGATGTGTCACTTCAGGACATGGTTTAATAGGCATGGTGGTGATGGGTTGACGGTTGGACTTCACAGTCTATGAGGTCTTTTCCAACCTTAATGATTCTATGATTCTATAATGCTGGGATCCTGGGGCACACCATGACACTCCCTGGTGTCCCCACCAGCCAAGAGCTGTGCCCTCTCTCTTCTAACCACTCCTACAACCTGATTGCCATGGAAAGGTTTAATTTTCTCCCAGCTTTCACTGAGATCAATGAAAGCCTGAACATCGGCTGAATGGATATTTCTCTCTTTCTGTTTGAACTCTGCTAATGGTTAAGCTGCCCTGAAATGTACTTTTGATCCTGTAAGATTAGTGAAGGCAGGAGATAGGGCAGGATTACAGAAAGGCCTTGATTTTCTCATGACACTTGGGTGTTACCTCACTAAGTAGATTGCCAATTTGTAGATTCCCTGGTCTACAACCTATCTCACTTATAAATGTACTGCCATTTCAGAGTTTGTCCTACTTCAGTGCTTGTTGGGTCTTCCACCAATAGGTGAACTGTACATATGTTTCATTTCAATAAAAATATACTTCTTGCCTGAAAAGTTTCAGACTTCAAGTGACAGATGACTTACATGCTTACAAATAAACTGAAATGTTAATAGAAGGAGTTAAGGTGTATAGCACAAAATCTCTAACCTCTGCCTTGTGTCAGGGTCTGCTTTTCAGAAGTTCTGGAGAAGAACACTGTGTATGATCTTCAGAGGGTGCTTTTGATGCTCAGGACCTAAGTGAGGTTTTAGGTGTCTGAAGGACTGGTCCTGTGATAAAGTTTGGCAGTTAGGATGTGGCAAGTTTAATCACCTTTTAACCCAGACATTGCAATTTCCTGTGTCTGTATCTACAGATAAACTGTATCTATAAATGTGCTTCTAGGTCACTTTAGTACAAAATAAAATACATTAATTAGATATTTTGTGAAGTAGCATTGCACCTGACAATTTTGCTCAAACTTTGATACCAATAACAAGTTAATGTTTTTTAAATATGTTTACATTAATAAAGTTCAAAATAGGGCCCTGCTACTTTTTTTTCATTTAGGACAAAAATTTTACTACATGAAACAGCGATGTTTTTAGTAAAATCTTTATTCACAATACAAAGACAGTACCTTGTTTGCCTAACCAGAGAAATAAAAAACCAGCAAGCAGGTATTTTTCTTGCTCAGAAATACTCAGGTATGCTACCTGTGTAAGCTTCTTGCTGAAAAAGCTTTCACTTCTTTCCTTCTTCCTAGCGTCATGTTTTAACTTCATTTGCCACTTTGCCCTCTTACAAACCCACAGCTGGTGCTGATACCATCACCACTACATTGGCTCCTAGAATAGATTTGGAAAAACTCATGATTAGATGCTTGAACAGTAGCCCTTTTTATCTGCGCTTATTGTATTCTGGGCTTGTTGTGCAGTCATGATGGAATACAAAACTAAATGGAGTCTTATAAAAACCCTCATGTGGGTATTAGTGTCTAACATCTCAGTACTCTGGCATTTCCTTCCAAATTAGTTGTTGTTTTAACATCCAAAAGATCTTAGTTGGTCTTTTGTTGAGCCTGATGTTGTGTAGCTGGGCAACTCACTGGCTGTATGAGTTGTTCCATTTGGTTCAAGACTTGTGTCATGTTGCAGCCGTTTGCTCCCTTCTGCAAAACAAGATGTTGTAAATAAACATAGACTTAGAAATACTGCTCTGAATCTCAGGTAACATAGCAGAATTGATCAGAATATAAACTTTAGTACAAGCTCTTCCATGGTGGCTGTCCTAACGTGGCTTTCTATACAGACACTCTCTTCGAATATTGGATATTCCAATAGCTTCCACTGAGGAGGCAGGACCTTCACTTTTATGTGGAACATATGGAATTTCTGGTATAGAAAAGATAATTTTCTAGTGATTATTCTAGGAAAATTCCAAGTCACATAAGCTATACATTTTCTCATTTTTTTCTTTATTAGGGATCACCCCGCTCAGGCAATTTTAGTCCTCCTTTTCCTTCCACACCACCTTTCATAGTATTTGTTTTCACTTTTCGTGTGTTTTTGTGTTTTTTTTAGCACTGCCCAGCTACTAATAAGGAATGGAAACTGAGTTCCACAGATATTGAACTTGTATACTGAAAGTATAGTATATGAGTAGTTTTGGAGTAAGGCAGAACACATATTTTTGTTGTAAGGATACAGAGTAAAACACTTCTATGCTTTCTACACTGTGATGAGTCAGAAAGTAATGTTTGCTCCTTAAGAAAATTAAGGTAATATCTGGAAGAAAATACAGGCTTACCAGGTTCAGGTTTCTGACTCATTGCATGTCCACTCCCTGGTCATACACACAGCACAACCCTTTACCACAATGCCACATTAATTCGCTCTCTTAAAATATTGAGAGCCCTTTCTTTTCTCAATCTCCCTAGTATATTACAGAAAATTATTTTATGTCTTGGTGCCTATGCAAAAGCAAAAATACAAACCCCACAGAAAACTGATTTCAGGGTAAAGCAGAATGCGCATTGGCTCTGAGCCTCCCAGGTATTCTTCTGAACAGTGAAGAAAAAGTATTTATTTAGTGCATCATATTACAACAAATTTCCTATTAAACTGAAGGAATGTAATTACTGAGTGTATTTCATTTCATTTAATGAAGGGCGCAGGGCCACACACTATGAGGCAGAGAGCAACAGGTCCTAAAGAAAAGACATAGCGTGGGTATGGTACCCTTCAGAAAGTGTGAGTACAGTTCTGTATTTTTTCCTACATCTCGTTCCATCTTGTTCCATTTTCCACTTCCTTTCTCCACTGTGTTGTTCATTTGTTCTTTGCATCATTTAGGTGTGCCTTCCCCTTGTAGCTATCCTGTCTATACAACTCAGGTGATACACTTAAAACTCCCATTTCCCACAACAAAATGTACTCTAACCTTCTCTGTAAGGTTAGAATACCTTCTATCACATTGGTGATACAGCTGCTAAATGTTGGCAAGTGTTGGACCAGGCAATCTCCAGGCATCCCTTCCGACCTACATTCTTGTCCCATGGTTTTGATTTGATACTGTTGTTAAAACATGGACAAGGGAGCATGTACCATCCAATTCTCCCACTTCGGGGACTGAACTGCACCTTTTATGGGTCTGCTACTGGCTCTGGTTTTTTTATGTGTGGTAACACATGCCTAAGAAAATAGATATTTCATTGCTTCCCAGCTAATCTTTCAGCTTTCCTAATGTGCTACAGGAAAAAAAATCAAAGCAAAATAATCCACATCTCTCCAAGCACTCTGCAGTGTCTCTTCCAACAATGGAGAGCTTGTTCTTTCATCCTCCGCTAAAATTCTTTACATGAGACACTTAGCTCTGCTTTTTTCGCCTTCAGTTGAGACCAGTCCATTTTGTCCAGCCATTGGAAGGTGGCATTTGCACAAGAATGTTTTATGGAACTGTGCACGTTCAGATGAAATATGCTCCAGTGTGCTCTGCTGGGTTTGTGTGTCTTGGTGAGTGTGTGCCGGGGCAGAAGGAGAGGAGCAGGCCACTCATTAAGGGCAAGCTGGCACTTACCTAAGCCTATCCGAATTTTGAACACTGCAGCTATGCACATGTGGCTGTGGATGTAGCTAGCTTTAAGCTTGAGTTTGACTTTGCATAGGCTGGCAACCTACAGACTATAGATACCAAACACCTCCCTCCTCCCTGTGTTGTCATTCAATCCTACACTTGCTTGCTCCTTAACTCCTCTCTGAGCTGGAGCTAATAACATCTTCCCAAATAATCTCTGCTGCAACAGGAGAAAGCCCCATGGTGTGGGGGTTTGTATTCCAGGGAAAAAAGCAAAAAATAAGCAAGGCAGGAAGGCATGTTCTGAATCAGACTACAATTCTAAGAGACAGTCTCATTAGTGGTGCTTGCTGCCAAACGCTGTTTCACTTGCCTTCAGAACTGTCTGCATTAATGACTACCTCCACTTGGAAGTTATTTACATAAAGTATTGTTCTCGTGTCACTGCTACAGATAGCAGCTCCTCACTAGGTGAGAAGAAAAAGAAACAGACAGAGCAGGCTGCAAACGAATTCAGAGAAAACTGAGTTTAATGCGGTGATCGGAAGGATGAAGTATTCCTCGCATAATGTCCCCACTATGCACAAGAACAAATACATCACCACTGGGGATGCCCTTACAAGAGGCCCTCACATGTAGGTCTCCACAGTGAAGGTGCCGACCTGTGCTAAGGTAGTCTGTGCTTCACTAGTTCCCTTCATTTGATGCATTTACTTGTTTCCCAACCATTTCTGGAAAACATGGGTGGGTCTAAGGGGAAAAAAAAGAGGACATCCAGATTCTTGAGAAGTCATAGGAAAGAGGAAATTGCAGACCTGCTCAGTGTCTGGCCCGGGCAGCACTTTTCCATAATCTCTGAGACAGTTGTTGTGTCTAACCCTTTTGACTGGCAATGAAGAACTTCATACATCTAGAGAGGTCACCAGCCTGTTTGCCAAGTCTTCTGTTGCCACACCGCTCCCATCCATGTCTTGAATCAACTTCAGGTGCTTGGTGGCAGATAAGCAAAATACAAAACGATCTGCAACATTGCATTGGACTTAAGTGGCTTCCCAGAGAAAAGGAGACCAATCAAATATGGAATGATACTTAGGTGTGATTTAAATTCTGCTCAAAAGGAGCTTCTTTTGTGCTTTTGGCCTGTGACACAGAACTGGCTAGAGAGATTTTACCTGAATAGCAATCCTGATCATATGCATGTCCATTGGTAATAAAAGCCATGTTTCTGGAGACAATTCTAATACACTTTGAATAGGCTAATGCTCCAAAGGGTGCTAGATTCTGATGCTATCATTTGATAGTGAGTGACTCTTCATCTAAGGAAGAGAGAAACTGTGTAAAGCCTACGTCTGAAAACATAGGTTTCACTGCAGCTGTCTGCTGCTGAAATGCCAGTACCTGCTCGTTTCCTTCCAATATGACTCAGAGAGCTCTTTATTGTTTTGATTTTTTTCCCAAATATATAAAACCTCATGACTTAGAATGGCTGTAATGACTGGAGTCCAAAAGTTGTAAGCATTTTCACTTAAATGAACAGATATTTAGAGACATAATTGCTATATAACTTATGTAATGTGCATTTATTGACGGTGGTTGAATAATACACACAAATATTTCGAGAAAGTCCTGTCATAAGCAAATATATTAAAAAGTTGGGTGAATAATTAGTTTCCAGATAATGTACATTTTCCAGCTTTGCGCAACCCATTTGTCTAATGGGTTTCAACACTTTTCCATTGCTGGCATGTATATTGCACCAGGAATGTGGTTGGGTTTGTGACTTGTTTATCAGTAAAATTAATTTCTATTAGAGCAATGTTTAAATTAAAGCAAAAAAGACTTTTCCTCTTTATCTCCATTATGCAGGTAATTTGTACATGGTGTTGGACATCCTGACTGGAAATGATACTGTTTGTACGAAATGACCTTAATCCCTTTTCAAAATGGGTTAACTATTTGGAAGCAGACAGTATTAGCTCAGATTTAGAAGGCCCACTCCTGTATTTAATCAGAAGTAGCTATGCTGGAACAAGTACCATGCAGGCAAACTTTTATCTTCCTTCAGAGACAGAATTGTCATTTCCTTCTTCAGGGAAATGCTATACTATCTGAAAAGTGCTTATCTTTTAAAGTCCCATACAATTACCATTTTTCAGAAAGTCTGAGGAAAACATCTTATGAATATTTCTGTTCAATATGCATGATGGGACCTTAACAGAAAACTTCAGTAGCACATCAGCTATTAAAAGTTTGAAGAAACTGCAGTATGGCTGCTGAGGCTCACAGTGACCTCCTAGCTGAAAAACAATTCTGAAATGGCTATGCCTAAGTTCATCATAACACACTCAAAAAAGAGAGCCTTTCAATATGAAACTTAATTTTGTTGATTGAAGACACTATATGGCTGAACTCACTTTTTGGTTTCGTTTCGGTATTTTCTTGTTTGCAAAGATCCCAGCTTCTTTTGTCCTGGACCACTGCTTGTTGTAAGACAAAAATGTTTCAAAATTTTGGATAACAGTACTTTAAATAATAGAAATAAACAGGAACACCTACTGCTGTGTTCTTCAAAAGGTCATAGAGTTCACAGAAAGTACTCTGACCCGTAAAATAGAAGAGCAACAGGAGCTAACTCATATCTGTGTTGTACTGGAGAAAAGTAAGATTTCTGAGAGATTCTGTTCTAGTGTTTTGGCATCTACTGATCGAGTGCAGTGAAGTAATAAATACTTCCATCCTATTGCAAATAGCAGCCACTTCAGGAATGAACTACTAATTTATAGACAACACATTTTGGATATATTTGAATAAAGATCAAGATCTGGAGAGTCCAGAGGACAGCAGTAGGTGGAGCTTGCTGGAAACATGGCCTGTGAAAAAGGACTGAAGTAAGTGGGGTTGTTTAATCTGAAAAAGGCTGAAAAGAACCAAGTTAATAGACTTCAAATGTATAGAAGGGTTCTGAAGAGAGAAAGGAAATTGTCTGTTCTCTGTTCTCTATTCTTTAGAGAAGTAAGTAACACAGTGCAGCAAGGGAGCTATAATTGAGACACTCAAGGACATTATTTTAGAGTAAAGATTGATGTTCAGTTGAATTAATAGACCCAGGGAGACCATGGGCTCTTTATTACTGGCAGGTAAAAATGACTTGCTTCAGGACTGACAAAGATATTGCTGACTCTGTACTGGATAGGAGGTTAGGCTATTCTTCTAGCTTGTTTTCCTAAAATACTAAAGGAAGAAATTGATCAATTTTAAAGCTTTACAACATAGTAGGAACTTCTGCAAGAAATGTTTCAGTTCATATTTCCAGACATATAGGAGAGGAGAACTTACAGATAGTTGTAAGTAGGTGGAAGAAAACAGGTGATCTCTCACAAGCTGAAATGCCTGTCTTTTATTACTATGAATGAGGCTTATTGATCTTTTGTATCTTTGTTATGCTACCTACTTAATATAATGAAGTTTATTTAGACCCACCCTAACATGTTAAACCTGAGTTAGATCCACATAAGACTAAATACTATTTCTTTCAAGAAATTGGTTAACAGTTTTTTTTGCTGAACACACTTTAGTATTTTTTTAAAGCTTTCATTTGACAAAATGTTCTAGTTTGTTATTCCTAGAGGTAGGCTGAAAAGGTCAAATATGAGCTGAAGAGAGGAACAACCAGAAGTGGCTTAAGCTTAAGAGAAAAAATTGCCAGATATTGTGAAGAAAAAAGAAAAAGGAAAAGTACAATAGTCCTTGGAATAAACAATGCAGCTACTATGTTTGGCTGAACTCTAAACGGAAGATTTTTCTAGACACTATTCAGTTTTGTACATAGTAAAGTAAATATTACCAATGGGTGGATAAAATGTAACAGATGTTATTTTTCTAGGGTAAAACTTGAGTCTTTATCCTCAAGATTACAGCAGGAAGTAAATTCTACACATCAGTACTTGCAGCAAAGAAACCAACTGACTCAAAAGTTTTTTTGAACCCAGAGAAATAATGTTTTAGAAAAAGTACTTTAAAACTCTTTTCCATATGTGTTTCCAGCTGCAACAGCCAGTGGATTTGGTTATTTTTGCCCCACTGGTGCTCTGAGGTCCTGGCTGTCATTGAGAAAGACTGCCTGGAATGAACAAAGTGTGCATCTTATAATTGGAAATTAGGCAAGAAGGGAGGGTTTCATTTCCCTGATTGTCGTAAATCTAGTTTCTAGGGAATAACTTCAAAACTGGAGCTTACACTTTGATGTTTGTGAAGATCATATGGTAAATCAAGTATCAGCTTTTGTGTTTCTATGCTCAGTCAACAAGCTTGTTCTCTGGATGGGTTATTTGCCAGCTCACTCTGTTGGCATGTTAGTTTATTTTTACTAGCAGACTGCAGTCAGATGACTTCCATGATGTGATTCTTCACATTTTCAGTTGTCCATTAGCAGTCCTTTGCTGGATGTTGTCTCTCCCTTCAGAGCTGGAAGAGTGATGAGAGAGGTCCTCAACCCTTGCAATGCTTTATCACCAACCTCAGTTTTATTTATTAAATAACAGTGTTTTTTAAAGTGTTTCACATTGGCCTGGTTGATTTTGTATCAAAATGGGTGAGAAATGCTTACCTGAGCTGTTCTGACAGCTTTTCTATGAAAGCAGTAACCTAAGGCAGAGGAGCTGTAATAAATGATGGGAAACTGAACACACACAAACTCTAGAGACTTCTTGCAGACAATTTTTTAGTAGAGCTGTAGCTGTGGTTGATTTCCAGAAGTGCTAAGATCCAAAACATGTGTTGATACAGAAAGAAACTTGGAAGAAGACTGGAAACAACTCATGAAGAATCAGTCACGAAGTTCAGGTCAGAAATGTATTCAGTGGCTTTGAAAGCAAGTTATGTACCTTACTGATATAGCAGAGTAAGGTCATAAAAACAGTTGTGAACAGAAGGGATATCTTACACCTTCAAAGAAGAAAACTTGTGTTTTCTTGTTTTGCTTCTTCCACCTTGTACAGATTTTTACATTTCCAAGACAAGCAACATCTTATCAATTAGATGGCATGTTCTGATATTCCAAATCCTTTATTTAATTGCCAGAATCATATGATGTCTGCCTCTGTCTCCTGTAGTTGAACTTTGTCCCTATTAGAGAAATGTTATCACTTTATAGAGCCACACAGAAAAATCTGAAGTGGAAATGAAATTAATTTTTTACATTATGACAGATAATAGTTTTCTGCATAATAAATTTGCTTTCATATCTCTTTCAGTTCAGATTAAAAGGATATGTGTGATGTTCGAAGTCCATTATAAACTGGCAGATTAAATTCAGGAATCCCTGTGTGAAATTCGATGATTTATATGCAAGAGTTTCCTATAATTAAGTGGTTAATGTGCATTAATAATTTGCTACATTATCCTCTTCTTTTATGCTTATTCTGGCCTTCCAAAGAAGTTACAGATTTCCAAGACCTGGAAATAAGTTTTTCTAAAAAAATAAATGACCTGCAAACCACGAAAACATGCTCATTTGAGTACAGAGCTGCTGTACAACATGACTTGTTTCTTCAATACTGCTCTCTTAATTTTTTGGGTTGCTTACTGTCACTATATACAGAGCTAGGCAGATTTAGTACAATTTTAAACATTACCATTTTTGTGAAAGCTATTTAACTTTTTGCTAATGTACAGTTTCTCAGAGTTATTCCATTTTTCCACTGTTAAAAATGTAGAAAAGTCAAATTTTGTATTTTATTTTTAAGACACGGTCGTATTTAGACATGATCTTTACAAGACCATTAGGAAATTTGACCACAATCTTGGGCTGCATTCAGTTATACTGACTTCCTGCATCATTGCTTATCTTAACATTTTCTTTAGAAATGTTGCGCTTTTTTCTTTTTTTTTTTTATTTAACTGCAAGAAAGGAGAATGATGGATATTCCTCCTGTTACTCAATTGCTTAATTGTTAAAGTGTTTGCCTGGGAAGGACGGACGATAAAATAAAGAGCTTCTCAACTGCCTGCTCGTCAGGCTGGGAGCAAGGCCGTGCTCCTCTGTCCCTTTGAATCTGGGCTGCTGTGCAAAACATAGTGCTGTGCTCCTGGGACCAGGGCAGAGGGAAGTTAAGACAGGCACAGCATGGCTTCCACAGCCTGTGGTGCAGTGCTGCTGGTGCAGGGTGAAGAGGCAGTGGACACTGTTTGCCCCTCAAGGCCGTATGCTTCCCTCTTGCTGTCTCACTGGTCAGAGCACGCAAATGTGGGTACTGGATGGCCCTAAAAAGGTGCAGATGGTGCTGGGCCAGGTCCGCTGCATGTCTCAGGTCAGGAAACACACACTGCTCCTCAGCCTTAGTCAACACAGCAAGGTTTGGTAACAGACTTGGAGTCAGGGGTTGGAACAGCACAGGGCTTGAGTTCACTCATGGTTGGAGAGGCGAGGGTCGCAGGAGGTAGGGATGCAGCAAGACAAAACCCAGCAAAATGAGCTCAGGCTATAATCAGTCTGAGCAAGAGCAACAAGAGGTTCACAAAAAGGAGAGGTTAGAATTCAGTCAGTCAGTTCAGGCAGCTTCATCAACAGGAACCCTATGAGAACCAATTGCACAAACAATCATCTGAGGGCAGATATTTTTAGGGGAAAACAGAGTTAACATTTTTATGTAGCACAACTTTTTTTGTTTTTTTGTCTGAGGAAAAACTCTCAGGGAGTTTCTGTGCTCGTAGCCTGCACGCATACATCTGTGCAGTACACTTTGCAGTCAGACTAGCAGTACCCCAGTTATAGCTGTACTACATCCACATCTGGTGGTCCTAGTGACCTCACCCTTAATCCAAGTTACAAATGCAGCAACTTTTGAGATCAAGCCATCTGGGACAGTTTCAGATGTCCAATCTTTTGCTAAATAATTTGAAGTATTTTCTTCCTAAATACTAACTCAAATGTTTCTCGCCTACAGAAAAACTGCTAATGGTAGGGCTGCTAAGTGCAACTGGTATACATGAGGCTTTAATTGCAGAGCATGACTCAATAGGAGAGCATGGGGAGTTGGGGTGGGGGCTGAAGGAGGGACTGGATAGCGACAGGACAGAAAGGTGTGTGTGTACAAGAGAGGAAACCTGGAGCTTTGAAGAGTTTCCAGCTATGGTCCAGGTTGAAACGCAGAAGACTTGTTTGAGTCATGAAACCGGGAGCCAGATTTTGACTCTCAGTGAAATAACCTTAGTGGCCTATGTAGAAATATAGGTGGATACATTACAGCTGGCCCCAGGGACGCGGTAGGTGCGTGTGGTTCTGGCACGTGCAGACACGGAGCAGGAGGAGTGACGGTGCTGATCTGCCGATGGCTGGGGAGCGCAGCACAGGGTGGGGCACCCAGCGAGCCTTTTGATCAGCACATGGGACTTGGCAGTCCTGACGCTTGCTCTTGCCAAGGGTTGCATTTGTGAAGAGATTCTGTAACCTGTAGCCATTCCTTCAGGGCGTATGATTGAAGTCCATGGTAGTTACCTGTAAAGTCTGCTAAATCCAAACACTGCTTCCTCCTCTACCTCCCCAGCACCCCCCATCCCACACACATGCACACACTACGCTAGAGATACATTAGTATGCCTGCTTAAAACTTTGTTGTACATCAGTGATTCCATTTGAAATTTAATCAGTGCCCAATTATAGCATGTAGGAGCATCTTTCATTTGCATAACTCTTTGTTTGATCCAAAGGTTAAAGCATTTAAAACAAAATAAAGAAAACACAGTGCTTACTGACTGAGGCAATTGGATTCCTCTGGAACTGTATGAAACGAGACTTAACAACAGACTGCTGAGCAGTACCACCATGTCGATCGGTACTTTCTTCTCAACTCCTGGCAAAGAAATAATTGCTCCAAAGAATGAGTTCAATTATTCTCGGGGATGCGATTCATAAGATTTAGATGCTATGTCTCTGCCTTCACTGATGCTACTAATTGGTTTGAGACACATCCCCATTTTATCATTTCTAAAGGTGAAGGCTGTTCCATGTTTTGTTAATGATGACAGCATTGCCAAGAAAAAGGAAGGTCTAAAATATTTAACTCTAAGTACATGACAGATTAAATAACCTGTGGGGTCCTAATAATCGTCAATCACAATGTAGGAGATGACAAGGTGAAATTTCTAAGATGACATTTTGTCACTTGGGGTAGTCACTTAAACTGACAAAAGCTATACATTCTGCTCTGCAGCTTCTTTACTCTAATTGGGCCAATTTTACTATCATGCTATTATCCTGCACAGCAGAATTGGTGACAAACAAAAAGGCTTTTGTGATCTCAGTTGAATATTTTTCCATGAGCTCAAGAAAATATCTTCTTTGCCAAAAAAAGAATTAAAATTGTTCCTGTATTTTGTGACTGGTCAGAAGCCCAAGGCTCACGTCTGTTGCTTGCTTATCGTGGGATCTTGCAGAAAAGGCCACAAGTCAGGGGAACTATAATAGCATTTGGGAATTTTGCTGTTATGTGTTGAAATAACTTTTCTCAGGATATGACAGAGGAAAAAGTGGGCTAAACTTCCATTTCCTCACTGTTCACAATTTTGGCAGTCTGCTTTAATTTAGCCTTATTTTCTACAATGCACCAGCACATAATCATTCCCTTTAAGCGCACAACAGCACAAAACTTGATTATTTTGTCACGTGCTTCAGTATAGTTCTTGAGAAATTTAATCCATTCCAGTAATGTTTGAACTTTGGAAGAAAATTTATCATCTGCGGCTACAGGATTACTACAGGAGTGGTAAGGAAGTGGTTCTAGAAGTTGTTAATGTAGTGCGAAATCCTGAAACACCCATCTCATTAAAACTAAAAACCTCTTCTGTATTGCCATTCAGAAACTTTGGGCAAAAATATGTTTAGTAACGCATATTTGTTAACATGGAATAAAATTACACTGGAGTGTAACATGGAGTATATGTGGAGTGGGCATATATCCAGCTGTTCTAAAATACTGTCATTTCACAGAAGTGTTCAGCTCCTCAAAAGTATTGCTATCAAGAAACAGTAGTTTATTATAATAAGCATTGTTTTTCTGCATGACAGAAGTAGGAAAATGCCATTATTAATGTTCTCCATGCTCTGGACAAGGATTGCCTTTGTTTTTATCCACGGAATGAGATGTTTCTATTCATTATTTTGAAGGCACCGAAATTTGAAAACTGAAGGTAAATTTTTCTCTCGATCCTTTAGCACACTTAAGTCTCCAGATTAAGTGGTGATGATGGTGGGGAGTAGTTAGTCAGCATTATATAAGGCATCAAAAATTGTAAGTCAGACTATCAAAAACATTATGGTCATGTCTCTTTGGCTGAAGAGTTACATCCATTTTCCCAGATTTTCAGTCTTACCCTTTACACTATCTGTCTATGTTACAACTCATAGAATCATAGAAGCATACAATGCTTTGGGTTGGAAGGGACCTCTAGAGGTCATCTAGTCTAACCCCCCTACAGTGAGCTGGGACATCTTCGACTAGACCAGGTTGCTCAGAGCCCTGTTGAACCTGATCTTGAATGTTTCCAGGGATGGGGCCTCCTCTCT
>Ga0181612_168023_pt1 | contig 24529 bp, 14 predicted proteins | sample HoacroProtozoa21_FD_119630 | JGI IMG/M metagenome (GOLD analysis project Ga0181612, IMG submission 119630) | Hoatzin crop microbial communities from Cojedes, Venezuel. Combined Assembly of Gp0051906, Gp0051904, Gp0051908
AAGGGCTCGGTAGAAGAGTAGGACAAACTTGTGGGGACATCTCTGTCTTCTGCTTTCGGTGGAAGCTTACTGCAGAAGTGCCAGTCTGTGTAATGGAGAAGAGAACAGAAAAACATGCACAGTACTAAAGCTCTAAGAAATACTAAATATAAATCTGTGGGAGCAATCTTCTGTAACTCTTCCGATATGCAGCCCAAAGTTTTACAGTAACTCCATCAGGTAGTTCCCTTACTGTAAGAAAACTACGAAAAAGCTTCGTGTATGGGTTTTGCAAAGATCATGGAAAGACTGAGGACAGAGAAACAACATAAATCTTGACTAATATACACAGAATTGAAGCTTTGTCCTGAAGGATCTATGTGCAATGCATGTCAAGATGTAAGAGCTCTCAGGCAGAGACAGTGTTATGCAAATGTAGCCTTCAGCCTTACTGGAAGCCTGGAAACCTTTTAGCTAGTCTCTAAAATTCCCACATAAAGAGCAACGTAGTAATTTTGTGATGTGGTTGTTTCGGCATGTAATGTAGGAAGAATCAGGCAGAATTTTGTCAACATAAACGCCTTTGCTTTTCAAAGAGCGTTTTGCTCCCTCGTCTCCCAACCTCATTGCTTGTCATTAACTAAAATATGTAGCTGAAACTGTAGCATTTAAGTGGCATTTTGCTGATAGTTCAGCCACATACATGTGGGATGGTGGTGCCACAGAGCTGACCCTAACTGTCCAGGGAGGAAAACAGAAGGGACAAACATTAGAGAAGATGTTTCTTTAAATATGTTCCTCCTTTTCTCTTCCTCCTCCCTATATTGTGCACATAATGTAGTGTGCAACATGTGGATCCCATGGAAAAAACCCTGTTTTTTATTTAAAGCTGTTACTAGAGCTGTCACTCTTGCAGTCAGTATATTGTGTTATTGCTTCTACAACACTGTTATGGATGTTGATGTTTTTGGAGATACAAATCTGTCCACTTTCCAGTATTTTTATGTTTCTTTGTCTTGTACTGTAAACTATAATTACCAGGAAAGGCCTTGATGTAGGTAAGACCGGTTCCATTTCAATGATTCCATTCTACAGGGAGAATTCACTTCTGGATTTTGTCATTGGCAGGTGCTGGACTGTTTCCCATCTGCTAAATATTTGTGTGATCAGGAGACAAGGGTTACTGGGTGCTGGGTGACTGCCCTTAGGTGTTGTGTTTCATTACCTGAACAGCAGTTACTCTAAAGGGTGTGCTTTTCACAGGCAGCATAATATTATCTATCAGGCTAAGGAGGATCCTTTTAGGTATGGAAGCCTATGTATCTGAAAGCCTACTCTTGAAGCTGGGAATAATGGTGTGATTCCTTAGGGCTGTGGGGAAGATGTTCTGCTTTAAACCTCCCCACTGCAAATTTTTTTTTCTGAATGAAGTGACAGGGCAACCTTGTGCTATAGGAGCCATAAAAGGTTGGGAAAAAAACTAAGCAGCTACAAAAGCACTTCTTGGATTACTTGCAGTACTGCTCTGTTCAACCTCTCATTTGTTATGCCTTGTAACACAGTAGTTAATGGATAGTAATAGTATAATCTGCTTTTATTTTTTAATTTGTCATGGTTAATTTTTAAACTTGTTTCCAGTAACAACGGGACATTTGTTCTAGATCAAGCTGGTGGTTTGATACTTGTTCTACAACAGCATTTGAGCTAGGTTTTCCATTATACTAACTCCCAGTAGCTCAGTGCTTGGTAACTATCAGCACTGGGAAATCAGTGGAAAACTTTCCTTATCTCAGTTAATTATTCTGTCCACAGAACAAGATCCTGAATAACTCCAGTGAAGCTGCCCAAGACAGGTTGGGAACAGGGAAACTGAGAGGTGGGAGGAAGTGGATTTGTTTTCAGTAGCAAGAGGAGATGAGTGTGGTAAGCAGGGTTGAAAGTACGTCTGTGTGTTGTTTTGTTCATTTCATGTAGTGTTTGTCTACATGGGCTTTCTGCCAGAAAACAAAAGGAACAGGAGAGATGAACCCCCATGTTTCTTGTGGTTAATGCAATGAAATGGTAACATTGGCATAAAACTGTAGAAAAAGAGTGTGAATAAGCTTTACAGACAGCAGCCATTTGGTATAATTATTAATAAAGTGGTTATTCCTCCAACCTCCATCTCTTTCTACCTCCCAAATTCATAATCTTAGAATACATCTCTCCTTTGGAAAGTGACTGTTGTTGCTGCGGTTGTTGTTTTCAAAAGCAAACAAAAAACCCGAAACAACTGAAAACTACCAAAGCTTGGTTTTAGGAGGGAATTTTGTTTGGCTAAAATACAGTCAGCTTTAAAAAAGACAAGTAATACTCGGTGCCAGTCCCACAAACTCAAGCTGAGCTCTGATAGTCAGTCTTGAGTGCTCTCTTTTCATCAAGAAGGGTAGAAGGTTTTGGTGCTGATCTCTTCGTGGGATTTATGTCATTAAGACGCTGAAAGTAGAAATTTGAAACACACTGTGGTATAGAGAGAACCAGGAACTGATGACTGAAGTAAGCAGGAAGTAAAAGCAGTCTCAGCTGCTGGCTGCAGTGAAAAAGAAGTGCTTTTGGTAAATTAAATGAGTGGGTAAGTTTCAGTGAGCTGAAAAATGCTATTCTGTCTGTTTTCAGAATAGAATTGACTTCAAGTCCCATGAACTGCATTTGGCTCTGTTATTTGAATTGTACTATGACTCCTTTTTTGGTTGGCTAGACATTGCTGGAATACTCTTGTGTACAAACTTGAGAAATAGAAGGAAGAGCTCTTCTCAGCAGCACTCTGAGTACTTGAGTCAGATTTTCACTGAGACTAATATTCACTAAGGCTGGTCTTGAAGAACACAGACAAGTGTTAGGCAGTGATACGTTCTGGAAAGTGCTCTGATATTAGTGATCATTCATCCTTAAATCGTGTTCTAGAGTTAAATGCGTGATATTCTGTTGTATCTGAGTTTTCTGTTGTATTTCTTGTTGTAAATGGGTGATCTGTTGTATTTGATGATTTTGGTTACGTGTCTGGAAAGCTAAGCCTTTTCCCAGTACCTGGATGTATCATGGAGCGGGGATGGTTGCAAACAAGGGGGAACAGACATATAAGCAGAGGATTGAAAGGAATAAGTTACTGCTATTTTCACTACAGGTTAAAAAAGCATGCCTGGGCAGGAACTGTGAGTACATGGGAAATTCATATGTGAGGTTACACCTTGGGAACTCTGTGCTGTACTCTGGCCAGTGCAGGAGTTGACCTGCATCAGATACAGAACAAAGTGAATAAACACCCATTTGTTTTGTTATGATTAGCTGTCTGTTCAGAGAATTTTCTTCTGTCGGCAGTTAGGAACATTTTTGAGGCAGAACATTATTGGGAAAGGTGTGCTTAGGCTTTTGTTTGGATTTGCAATACAGTTAACTGTTCCCTGTCATTTCCAAGAATTCTCATCTCCCTTTTCCTCTGAAGCTGTTTTTGGTGAGGTTAGTGGAAATGCTATGTGTGCATGGCTTGCAGAAATGCAATCAAATTTCTTCCATCAGGTAGGTAATCAGTGTTTATACAGATGAGCCTTGGAACAAAGTTCAAGTGGCAACAGAACGGCTATGAACGATTTCACAACTGCACATGACCAAAAAATAAAGGTCAGGATTTTGTAATAGCCCCCCCAAAATGAGCATATTTCTTAAACAGTGTCGGGTTATGCCCCTGCAGTGACCTAGATGTTTATCCTAGCATTGGCAATGTGTGAACGCTGTCTTGATTCTCTTGGTAGAAGATGAACTGCGTGGCAAGGTTATCTGGGTGACAGGAGCATCAAGTGGAATTGGAGAAGAATTGGTTTGCCAGCTGTCAAAGATAGGAGCCTTGCTTGCCATCTCAGCAAGAAGAGAGGATGAGCTGGAAAGAGTGAAAAAGAAATGCCTTGGTAAGTACCACTTATGTGAGCAGTTCCACAATTGCTCTGATGGAGTTGCCACAAAAATAGTAAGCCATATGTCACAGGAATAAACTTCATGATGAAAGTAAACTACGGGAATAAATTTCATGATGAAAGTAAACTTTATACATACCTTCACTGTATGTTTGAAGCCGGTATTTTCTTTTCGTGAATGAGAAGCCTTTGTATAGACTTGCATTATGAGTTCCTTCATAAGCCAATGTTACCTAAAAATCTCACTACCAGTTGTGAGGGTTCTTCTAAGATACTACATTAAGAAAAATAGATTAAGAATAAATACCGTGGGGAAGAGAGAAAACAATCTGAGGTGTATCACCCTGTTAAGAACCAAACCATGTAGCTGTGTGCTACTGAGAAGTCTTCTTCCTTCAGGCTTGTGCAGGTTACAGTCAGACTGACAACTGACTTTCCTCTTGGGAGAAGGAATGAATAGAAATGTTGATAAAAAGTTGTTCTGAGCAACAAGTGCAAGAAAGAGGATCTCCTGTAGATGAAGAGGAACAAACGTGAAGAGGGATGTTTAACTGTTCCAGTTATCTTTCATATGCCTGCTGGGTCAGTAGTCTGGCCTATTTTCTCCTGTTTCTCTTTTTCCCTCCTGTTTTCTGGCTTGACAGCAAGCGGGATAGGGAATTAATTCATATTGATAAATAGAAGTTTTGAACGTGATTAACATTATGTCTTTTTCAGACTATATATCCTCTGTAGCTCGGTATGCAGTGTTTTATACTGAGTGTATTATGACACTGACTGTTCATTCCTGGTAATGTTGACAGAATGTCCACAGTTTACTCGGAATGGGTGCTGGTGAATAATGAAACATTTGTCTTGGGTTAGCACCTAAACATTTGTAGAAATCTAAAAGTTTTAGCGGGCTACTATGAAAATCTATCAAGGAGCTTAAACAACAGAACGTCTTATATCTATTTTCTGATGCTTCAGAAAAACAGTTACTTAAATAGATATCTTTAAAAGGAAGCAAGGGATGTAAGATGACAGTGTGGTTAAGTGGTTATCGTGGCAAAATTCCAATGCTATATGACACAATGTTTAGCGGTCAGTAAAAGTATGCAACTATATTTGCGTCTGTGGCCGTTTGTTGTCATTGCAAAACTGATAACACTAGGTAGGATTATGGCCCCTGCCAGCCTGGATATCTGTTTTCAGGCAATACTTGTATGAGAGGGCAATGTGCTAAGGAATATTCAAAAAGATTATTTCAGTTGATATGAACCAAGAGTACAGACTTATGTAAGAAAGTTTTGCCTCTGCTAACTTGAAGTAACACCGTGAATGTCTTAGCTGTGATATATACTGGCTTTAAAGTCTTAGGTAGCCATGTGTTTTGTAAATATATGCCACTGAACTTTAATTTAACGATAGATCAGATTAGTAGGGGTACTGGAAACTCTTTAGGAATATAGTTACTCCATATTTTCCACAGCCAGCCTTTAAATAGTGGAAGAGAGCAGTTGGGCCCCCCTCCTCTCTTACCCTTCTTTTCTCAAGACTATATACACCCAGCTTTCCACCCCTTTCTTTGACTATCACGTGCGCTAGACCCCCTAACCATCTTAGTGGCCCTATGCTTCAATATCTCCACTTTATCAGTATTTGTCTTGAACTAGGGAGGTCCAAAATTGGACACAGTACTCCAGATGCAGTTTTTAAGTGCAGGCACTTAAAAGACACTTCCCTCAGTCTGCTCTTCGTAGTACAGCCCATTAGCATTCGTAATTGCCAGAGTTCATTGCTGACTACGTTCAACTTGCTGTTGTCCTTCCATCAGGACCTGAGGTCTTGTTTGGAAAGCTGATACCTAGCCATTTGAATGTTGGCTGGCAGTACTATATGACATTATTCTGTCCCAGGTGTGAAATTTTGTGTTTGACTTTGAGGCTGATGAGGTTTGTCGGACCATTCTTAGAGCTTGTTAAGGTGCCTCTGAATGGCAGTCCTACCCTCCAGCATAGAACCTGCTCCTTTGAACTTGACATTAACTGAAAACTTGCTGAAAACCTGTGTTTTGTCCCATCATCTGGGTCATTAATGAAGATATTAAAAAATACTCATCATGGAGGGATACCACTTAAACTGCACACCAGTTAGAGTTAGACTTTGGATGGTTGGTTGCTATTCTTTGGGCCCGGTGATCCAGCCCGTTTTTCACTTACATTGTAACCCACTCATCTAGACCCCTCATATTTCCCCAATATAGCTTCAAGGATGCTATGGAAGACAACATAAAAAGCTGCGTGGTCAAGGTAGACAACTCCACTGCTCTCCCCTTATCCACAGAGCTGGTCATCTCATCACAAAAAACAATTAAGTTGGTCAGGCACTGTATGTCCCTGCTAAATCTGTGCTGGCTTTTTGCGGTCACCTTCTTGTCCTTCATGCACTTGGAAATTGCTTTCAGGAGGAATTGCTACATAGTTTTCCAAAGGACTGAGGTTAGACTGTGTGACATTTGGTTTTCTCCAGTCACTAGGGAGTTACTCCACTTACAAAGTACCTTCCAAAGATGAGTGATGTTGGTCAGCTCTTGTAAATCTTAGATGTATCTGTTGTTCCGCTTATATTTGCAGTTTGTCTGTAACTTGGTCTTCCTCTGACATTGGCAGTATTTCCTTCCCCTAGAACCTAGCTTCAGGAGTGTGGGAGACCTGAGAGGAGATCTTGCCAGTGAAGACTAAGGCAAAGAAGGCAATGAGTACCTCCTGTTTTTCTGTGCTCTTCGTCACTTCATCGCCATTCCTGTTCATCAGCAGTGAGCTCACTCTGTCTTTGGTCTTCCTTTTGTTGATGCTGTACCTATGAAGACCCTGTTGGCTTTCACATTCCTCACCAGTTTCAACTCCATCTGAGCACCGATCTTCCTTCCCTGCATGCTTGGGCTTCCTCGGTGGCTTGTCCCTGCTTCCACCTGCATGTTTTCTTTTTGTGATTGAGTGCAAGAGTATTCTGTAAGATTCAAGTACCTTGGGGTGGGTTAAGATTGAGCTGCAACATGTAACGTCAACTTAAATTGGGCTGGATTATATGGCATAATTGGAACTAGTGGGCTTTAACATGCCAGCTGCAGATGCTATACACAGCGGCAACCTAACTAGATAATTTTCATGTTAATGTCAGAAGCAAGCACATCTATCTTGTTCAAAATTCAGGGACACCACCCTACACTGCATAAAAGCCGAAGGAGAGAGAAGGAAAGTGCTGTGAAAGCTATGGTAATACCTGTTGAGTCATGCATCTGCCAGCTCAACGCTTCATTGCACTTCTACAGGAGGGAGAGAAAACAACTTGTATAACTTAAATGGTTCCTGCAAGTGGCTTCTGTGTTTCCCCCAACTACTCACTGCAACATGAAGTAGATGTGTGTGTGTGTTTTCTTGGTTTGACAAAGCTCAAATATGATTTAGATATGGATATGACAGACATTCTGTAAGTTACAGAATTATACGCTAATTGAGGTTGGAATGGACCTCGGGAGGTCATGTTGTCCAGCCTCTGCTAAAAGCTCATGTTCTGTTAAAGGGTATTCTACAAGATAGAAATAAAAGACATAAGAGGAGATGCGGAAGAGCTGGAAAATAAAGGGTCTATGCTGAGTAATAGTGTTTATTGTGTTACGAGACATTGCTGTCTTGGATTAACATGTACTGAAAAGACTTCTTGATATGAAATCTCTAGGGGCTCTGAGGGGAGGGAGGTGTACATTTCATGTCCTAACAAGATACTATTCTAAGTCAGCATTACTTGTGCAGCTGTCTTTCAAAAACCAAGTTGGCTTTGAGTGATGGTAACAATGTTGTAGTTAAAAAGTAACTAGAACTTAATGAACTGTCAACAGGGGAGAGGCAGCCCATGATTGCTTGATGGGAAAGTGTCAGTCAAGACCTGTTTCTTGGTGGGTGGGCCTTTTGATCCCAACCAGAAGCCATTTTGTGTAAAGCTGTTATGTAAGGTGACTTTAAAGGACCTCCAGAAATTACGCATAGCTGTGTGAAAGTGGCCTTTCTTCTGGGTAGGCTGAGCTTTGAGCACTCCGTTGCAGATACCTTGCTTCCAAAAGCTGGTGGTCACGTGCAATTCATGTTGCAGCTGGGGATACTTCACTAAAGGATGTAACTAATTTGTATTACCATTTGTGTAAAAAGATGAACTCTTAAACTAAGGTCTCCCACTTGGGAGCAAGTGTTTTTCTGGGTTATCATAATTTTTCCCTTAAAAACATCAGTTTGGTAGTGGCCAAAAAGGGAAGTGAAACATTAGGGGGGAATGGAGAACATAATTCTGACAATGTATAAATTGGGACATGTACACAGTGCTGAAGGCATGTGAGTTCTGGTCACCTGCCAGAAAGACAAGGGATGGGTGGACGGTAGAAGTAGTATAGAGAAAGTGTAACAAGAATGTTTGAAGTTTTGTAAAAGCTGTCTGAGGATTGACTAGAGCAATGATTCCTCACCCTAGGGAAGAAGTAAGGAAGCAGACAGAGATGTATGGTCTGAGTGCTTTGGAGGCTGGAAATCAGACTGCACTACTGATTGCTCCAAAACAAGAACAAGGCCTCTGGTTTGATATTTCCTGAAATCAGAAGTTTCTTACATTGTATAAAAGAGCACTTCCTTCTTTATCAGCAGTCACTGTCTCTTCCTCTGCTTTTTTTTCTTCCCCTCCCTGTGTAGCTTTCTTGGCTGAGTTGACCATGTGGTCTTGTTAATCCACGGCAGAAACACTCTGCATCCCAGTAGGCTTCAACTGTGCAGATCTGCTTGAAGGGAGCATGAGGTAGGGGTGTGTCTCTGAGAGGGCAGTTTAAACTACATGGATTTTACTGCTGTCTTTCTGGAAGAAATGGAGGGGAAAATGCACATAAAGAGGTTGGAGGGAGCAATAAATGGAAATACTGATAGCCTTAAACCATACAGATGGGTTTATTATAACCGGTAGCTTAAATACTAGTGACCTTTGAACAGAGGCAACTAGGGATTTAAGTAACCTCCCTACTTTTACATCACTGTAAAGACAAAGTTCAACCTTGCCTGTATATGCAAGAAGTAGTAATTAAAAAAAAAAACAACAAAGCCTTAGGCTCTCTGAAGAAGGTAGCTGGGTAAAGGGGAGCTGTTACACTTGGTTGTGGCTAGGAATCAATTTAGAAACAAAAATAACATATCAAACTAATATAAATAAAGTTAAAAAATCATGTTATATGTAGATAAAAACCCTGAAAGTATTAACATTGAAGATTTTATTTTTGTGAGTCATCTGCTCCAAAATCCCAGGGTTAGAAATTGCTGCTCAAGACATACTTTCTGTGGAAAAGGTCAGTTGTTCTGAAGAGACGGGGTAGAGACGCTCAAGATGAAGGTAGAACTTGGTGACAGCTGACTTTTATTTCAGCAGATGGATATATTAAAAACTGTCAGTTAGACAATAACCTTCTCCTTCTACCTTCTCCAATAACCTAGCTTCTCTAGACTTTGCCTCAGAGCTGCTTGTGTACATGTGTTGTGGTTTGGGTCTAAATCGTACTAGTCCTATCGTGAGGAAGAAACGTGCTTGACCGGTTAACATACAAGCAAAGTGTCAAGGCTGCCAATACACTGTGCTTCTGAATGGCTCAGTGGAAAATTTCAGGATCAAATAATCCTGGTGCATGGTACTCCCAACTGTTGCAATTTATTTGGAGAACTGCATTGTCTGTATTGACTGAACACGCTTATGTAGCACAAGTCAAGCTTTTCACAAGATGAGAAAAGAAAGGCTTCGTAGGAACAGATTAAAAATGGAGATCAAAATGAAAACAAAGCAAGCATTTTATTTCCAGCTCAATGTTATGGCTTCTTCATGTGTTTTTGGTGAAAATGTGGTGTTTAAAAGCACATTACATTTTCCACAGTGGTTATATTAACCATCTTATTAGTTTCCATTCACTTTATGGTTGTTTTTAGAGATCAGCAACTTGAGTGAAAAAGATATCCTTGTTCTGCGTCTTGACTTGACTGATAGAAGCTCTCATGAAGCTGCAACCAACAGCGTTCTCAAGCATTTTGGCAAGGTAAGACGTACTTCAGGGCTTAAACTTTTTTTTTCTTCTCTATCTCCTATGCCTGCATTTGTGTTCCTATTTAATTTCTGTTCTATTCTATGGTAAATTCACCAGTGTCTACATCTTACTCAGTATTAAACATACTAAAAAGTACCTAAATTCTCATCCCTTCTGTTGCTTGCTTCTGGGTTTCAGCAGGCTTTGCAGAGATGCAGCAATGAACAAATAATCACCGGTCATCAGCAAGAGCTAAAAATTCACTTGCTTGATGTTGCTGAATTTCTGGATCAGCTGGAGGAATCCTCAGCTGTATATTTAGGGGTTGAAGCTGTGTGTGAAAGTCAGAACCTTTATTTTGTAGTTCCCATAATGCATGTAATTTGTGTTCAGAGCCAGATGGGACAGAAGTGGACACCAGGCACAATTATTTTTCTTGCTTTGTGCACAGTTTTCTAGATTGCTCATCCAGAGCATGGAGCTAAAACAAGAACATTCAGATCTAACTAACATTCAGTGCAATGTGCAAAGCTTCAAGCTAGACCTTTAGTCTGCATTTGATATTTTGGTTTCAGAGTGAAGTTACTGGTTCTAATTTGCTGCTTCTGTTCTTTGCTCTGGTCGATTTCTGTTCTGGCATAAAAGGTATTTTCAGAGGTCACCTTGCAGGACTTGAGCTTGAAGTGTTATTTGCTACAGTGCAGTAGGGTTAAACGTTGTGTGGAAAACAACTTTCCAGCTACCAGTGTTCCTGGAGTCAGAGTTAACCTTGTTTGGCATCAAACACTGTATTCCTGTTTTGTTGACTCAGCTCAGAATTAGCCAGCCTTCAATTAGAAAGGGAAGTGGTGGAGAGCAACTGCTGAAACTCCTTCAGCAGCTGATACGCCGTACTTGTGTACGGCAGAGACAGCACCAGAGGGAAGAGAATAGTCGCTTAATTGCCTGAGGAAGTACAAATATGAAAGGAAATGTGTTTCATTAATTTATCGTTGTGTCTTTCCTGAGATTGATGTTTTGGTCAACAACGGTGGACGTTCCCAACGCTCTCTGTTTGTGGATACAAACCTGGATGTCTACAGTGCCATAATGGAGCTCAACTACCTGGGTACAATCTCTTTAACAAAATATGTCCTGAATCACATGATTGAAAGGAAGAGGGGAAAGATCATTACTGTGAGCAGTGTGATGGGTCTCATGGGAGCTCCTCTTGCCTCCGGGTACTGTGCCAGCAAGCATGCTCTGCAGGTAAGTTACATTTCTGGGATGAAGTCCTGTTGTGTAACAGGCCAGCATTGGTTAGCGCTGTAGCGGAGGACTTCGTTCCGTGCAGAAAACACAAGTCTCCCCTGAAGCTGCACACAGCATGTCTAACTTTCTCAGGTTTTGAAAGTCCTTTAAAATTACTTTGCTCTGAAATGCGAAATATGTGAGCTCCCAGTGTAGATTTATTGTCCTGACTAAAATGCAAATGCCATCTTACTACCACTACGTAGTGAAGTTCCAGTGTGAAACACAAGACCTTAGCCTCTGGCTTTCAGATGAAGGAGTACCTAAATCAGAGCATTATTCTGTTGTGTATGGAAGCCTTAACGTTCTCATCTTAATTCAGTTAGGGAGGAAAACTCACTGGTGAGTGTTTTAAGACTACAGGAAATATTTAGGACAATAAAGTGAGAACTGAGTGGTGAAGCAGACTCCTCACAGGCAGAGTTCCTGGTCTAGCTGGGAACATCAGAATGAATCTTCCCAGCAGTTCTGAATCTTGCTGTGCGGTGAAGAACTGGCAGCTTGTAGTGTCTTAGGAAGTTACCTTCTGCCGAACACTGAACTTTCAGTATTGCTTGGAAAGAGTTTTTGAAAGTAGTCTCACTTGAGAAAAACGTGGAAGAAGCGCTCAGAAAAGTATCTGGGGAAGCCTGTATCACTGAGGAATCATTTGTTTAACTAGTAAATTTATTTAGACATATTTGTCTTTCACCACTCTTGGACTTGCTGCTAATGTACACTTTGATCTCAGTGAAATAAACTTTAGCTGTGCTCAGTGATGCTTTAAAAAACTGGCAGCTTCTTACTCCCTGCAGGATTTAGGCACATAAACAGAGTAAATAACGTTGCTGAAGCTATGGGATCAGTATCTTTTTGACGATTTGACTAACAACAACAGAAATGTGGTGAGTGGCTGCCACTGCAAAGCCACTAGACACTTCAAAGAACGAAGATGTAGAAGGCAGTGACAGGCCTCTGCTAATAAAAAGTTCTCCGTTAGTGAAAAGGAAAGGTCTGCTGCTCTTCACTGGGGTGGCAGTGATGAAATTCGCCATTAGAGGCCAGCTTTTGGTTTACGTCTAGCAGATTGAAATTAGAAGAATGCAATGAGCAGAAGCATGAATTCCCTTTATGCTCCTTTATTTAGTAAGTGTTCTTTCAGTTGGATTGTCTTTTGGGTGTGGTGTAGTTGGTCTAAGCGTGGCTAATTAGTTGCAGAGCACAAGGAATTCACATGTTGCTTTGAAAATTCTCAGAACTCTGACCTTCATGTTAAGACCAAGAATGAGGAAGAAACTTTAAAGAGATAGTTTACTAAAATTTTTGGATTAATTAAAAATAAGTGAACTGAACTGTTTATATCTTTGTTAGCTTCTACCTCCACTCAATAACCAGGCCAGACTCCAAACCTTTCTTGTTTCTTTCACAGTAATTCTGCAAATACTAATTGCAGGTGTTAAAACATGTGATTAGCAATATAGATTGTGAAAAGACTCCATCTGAGAGTCTCTGGTCAGTCTGGAGTTAGGGCTAGATGTGGGCATGAAACCCCAAAAAACTAGAAAAGCTTTTTTTTAAATGTCAGACTTCACCAGCACAGTTCAGGTGCAGGCAGTCTATAGGAATGGCAGTGCTCTGCGGGTAGCCCAGCAGCCCGTCTCTGATGGCGACCGAGAAGAAATGGCTAGAGAGAGGGTAGGGGGAAAATAAGGTAAACCAGAAAGTGATGCTCCTCCTGTTGTGTTGTCCCAGCACGTATCAACATTTATTCTAAGGTCTTGAAAGGAAGATCGCAATTTGGCCACCCGTTACTAAATGTGTGCTAATCTGACGTGAATTCAGGTGTTATGGTTTTTCAGGGTTTTTTTAAGAGTCTACCACAGCTGACACAGTTAACGCTGCAATCTTCATTATGCCTTTTACAAAAAAGTCCCTCCTTTTGTTCTGTTGGTTTGATTTTTGTTGCTTTCTGTTTTTAATTTGTTTTAAATGGCAGTTGAAGGAGGAAGGAGGGAATTCTTGAAACAATCATGCTTTGATTCATGCCCATTGGAATTCTTCATAACAACATTCTACTGATGAAATTACCCTTTATTTCAGTGCTGGGAGTGCTGTAAGGGTGCAAGTCAAGTCCACGGGAGTCTGTGTCTGACTGATGCAGTATCTCTCCTAGTGTGGCAATGCTCATGGAGATCATCTACCCTTCATCTCACTGTAATTCATATAATTGGTGGCATGTGATTTGGAAATGGTGGCCTTCAGAATGTTGCTTAATCAGGAACTTGTCTAATAAGCACATGGACTGCACTGAGAAGCAACGGCTCTCTCTTTGTTCAGTCTCTGGTCACTGGGGGAATTTTAAATGTTTCTGTCACAGGAGAGGTCAGTTCAGCCTTGCCTTCTGCAGCATCTTCTAGGATTTGGTCACTAAGCTGGAAAGGCCCAGAGATGGCTTCAAGCAGTTCCTGTTCCACAGACCTCGGTGTCTGCCTGTCAGAGCTGGCTTCAGGCTGGGCTTGGTGGAAACGCTCAGATTCTTCCCCTGGCACTTGAGCTCCTTTACTGCTCCAAAATCTGGATCTGCCCTGCCTCAATTTAAAGAACAGAGCACTTTTTCTAACTTAGGACTTTTAAGCTTCTCTTCTGGGAGGAAGAGGAGAAATTTCATACCACTAACCTTTGGATATTTAAGATAAGTGCTGGAATTAGAGAACTTGTATGTACTGTAGATGGTACCTCCAGAGGGGACTGAGAGTATGTGAGATTTTGGTCCTCAGGAGGCTCTTAGTGTGTATCGGCCAGGCTTTCAGCTGAGCAAGTGTCCTGGCCATCCTGTGTTCCCAGTGAAGACTGCACCTCTTCCATGGTGCAGAAACTTGGAACTGCCTTGAAACTTGGAAGGAGGGGTCACACAAACCGCTTGAAATGGAGGGGGATAGTAGAATGTCCACAGAGCAGAAACAGGAGCTGGCTGTGGTCTCTGGCTGCGTGCATTTCATGGTTACAGCCTGTGCAACCCCTTAATGAAGCAGCACTGACTGACAGTGCTACTCAAACAGCACTCTGGAAAAAAAGCCTCAGCAGCCCTGTGCTGGGCTACTGTGTAGGCAGGATCTCCGAAGAGAACATGAACTCGCTGGACCAATGCTCACCTTTTGGGCATCTTCCAACTTGCTCAGGTCAGCAAGGCTCCCTTTGTGATACTTGAAGAGAAGCCGCAGTCCGAGAGGAGTGTGCTGGAGCCAGTGCCCTCTGCGGGGAGGTGTCTGAGGTTGCCGACGGAGCTGGCTGCTGCCACGTGCCTTGCTGTGGCCACTCAGGGCTGCGGGCAGGTGCCCATTGCAGGTAGAACTTGGATCCCAGAAGCCTCCCAGCGTGTGAGCAGTTGTAGGCGCTTTGTCACGAGTGACCGAACGATGTCTCTGGCTTCCTTTCTGTGGCAGCATTCCCAGACACACACCCTGCCACCTCCTCGACTCCTGGAAGTACATCCTGAGATTGTCTCCTTCAGGCAAAATGGGAGTCAGTTCAGTTGCTCACCGGGGAGCGATGAGGGAGTGTGGGCTGGGAGAGCTCTCGTCCAGTCCTGCTCATGCAGCTCAGTGGTGAGGGAGTAACTCCCGACTGCCCACGGGAGGGGAGATAGCTGCCGCTGGGGCTGCGTTCCTGGGAGAGCCTGGCTGCGGTGAACAGGGTGCAAAGCACTCATGAGCAGAGAGTGGGACACATCTTACCCTCACCTGAGTGGCCACGCTGGTGATGCACACTGCCACCTTCTCCTGTTTGGGGTCTGGTCTCTTTTCACTTGTTACTTCTTCCTCAGCTGGACCGACGGCAAAACTTTTGTGACAGGACTGTGCAAATCGGGGGTTAAGGGGCATTTCTGAGATAAGCGGGCCCCTGGGGGGGGGGGGAGGGGGAGGTGTGGGAAGTGCAGGCTGGGGCTGTAGCATTAGCCCAGCATGGTGAATAAAGCCTGCCCATGCTGGTACCATGTCTGAAGGCGTGCACCAAGGGCAGAGGAGGCAGCTCTTAGGGCAGGAGGTGAACTAGAGGAGCGCCCGGGTTTTTAACCCAAAACAACTGGGTGGTTGGCAGATCCGAGATGCTTCCTGATGTGTCCAGAAGCAGACTTCTGGGCATATGAGTGTCTTCATGTTAGAACGTACACCTCTAGATGTTCCATGTCTCCAGGCTTTGATAACATGCCGTGAAGATCTGATACTGGTTGTGGGGCCTGCAGGTACTTCCAACTTGAAGTAAATGGTCAGCATTCTTACAGAATGGAACTGCAGAGCCTGTAAGCAATCTGTAAGCTGGAATTAGTGACCAGCAATGGGGAAATTTGAGCCCATGTTCTTGGTCATATGAGTGCAGCAGTGTGCAGCTCATTGCCTAGCGTTAGTGGGCTGCCCCACTTGACTGCTTCTGTGTCACTGCAGGAGCGTCTGACTGATTTTAGCCCTGGGTTGCAATTTAGTTCAGAGCTCTCTGTTGGGCAGCCCTCTTCCCAAGCTGGATGGGAGTAGAAATTACAAATTTTTACTACAGTGGGAGAAGTTTATCAGCCTGTGCTAGCTCTCCGTCTCTGTTGTGACACAAAACTATGTGTTTGAATAAATAACTGTTGTTAACCAGGTCAAAGGTAAGATGCAAGGTGGTGTTTGCTAAATCATAGCTCTGCAGTGCTTAACCAGCAGCTTTGGTAGGAAGCACCTTCCCGAATCAGTCACGTTCCCCAGAATAGTTGCTGTCTAAATGTGAGTTGCTACAGAGATTAAAAAAAAAAAAAAAAAAATTGTATCCTGTTAGCTTAAAGAAAAGAAATACTTATAGCTTTTGTAATTATATTAAATTAGCCATTGAACACAAAAAGTCAAAACAGTAGGAATTGGTTTTGGTGGAATGCTGCTGTCTTTACAGTATAGGATTAGAATGAAAATATGTAGTCAGTTAAGCCTTGCTACACGCAGAAATATGGCAAGGGGAGATTACATTGTATCATCTTTTCTTCTAGGGTTTCTTTAATTCTCTTCGGACTGAGCTGACTGACTACCCTGAGATAAATATTACTGTCATATGCCCGGGACCTGTACAGTCTCAGATCATACAAAATGTCTTTACAGAGAATCTTGCAAAGGTAAGGACTCAGCTCTGTTGTGAGAAATTCAACTTTTGCTGCAGGCTCAGTGATCCTTTTGTGGTTTTCTTTTCTTCTTCTCCTCATAGCAAAAGCCAGCCTGATGTTCTTACCAAGAAATGCTTTGATGGATGCAGAACCATGCTTAGTCTTGTAGTTCTTTGTGGCATCGAGTCCATATCAAATGACAACAGAGTTTGAGAATTGTTAGGCCTTCTTTCTTCCAACACGTACAACCCAAATGTAGTGAAATCCACTGTACAGCCACCCTGCTGCACTTTTGGGGCAAAGGCCAGCATTTTCTGGACACAGTTCTGCATGCAGAATGCTGTCCTTTCAGCACAGGTAGCTTTTTGTTTGTCCTAGTCACGATGTCCCCTTTGTAGTTGACACTGCTGTTGGCAAAGCCCCTGGAGTCAGCTGCTGCCAGGCCTGCATTCTTTTCCTGTTAGTGATTGTTGAAGGAGAAAAAGCAAAACCTTCCAGCTGCACAATTGCTTTTAATAAAGGCTGTCTAACAAAGTAGCTGGCAAAAATTGTTGCTGTGATCCATTTTGGTAATCTGTCCTAAATTCAATCGATTTAAAGCTCAGGATAACCCACCAGTGTGTGTGTGTGGGAAGACTTGTTGTTGAATCGAGTTCTGAAAAGGTTTTTGGCTTGCAGAAGTTCATACTTCCATGAAAGGAAAGATATGCTCTTTGAGTAATCTGTAAAGCTTGCAAGACAAATTCCTCAGATTTCAGTATGGCCAAAGACCTAGGAGGAGGACTGAATCTAGACCAGAACTGCTTTAGTGCTGGGAAATGGAAGAACAGATTGATAGAGCAGTCTGTTACTGCTAGAGTGAAAGACATACAAATTCACAGGGCTGGGGCTTCCGTTCACCGAGCGATGCAGGTGGGAGATTGGGAGTAAGACATCCCTGCGACTGCAGAAGCCTGTTGCTTTTCTCTTGCTTAGAGACGGCTGCCTCCAGAGCGGTGCTGGCAGGAATGTTTAGTCAATGGGAAATGCGGCCGATCTACTCACTTGGTTACTGAGTAACTTGTAGCATGTAATGGGGTGGGCAGCTGGGAACAGGAAAGCTCCCATTTCTTGGAGCCCTCCTCTGCAGAGTGCATAACTTCTGGTAGATCTATTTCATAGTAAAGTAGAAGCCTTGCTGAGGCAGGACACAGTTTGGAGATCCATTTCTCTTTTTTTTTTTTTTTTTTAAACCTTCTTTGATCCATCCATTGGGGCCTTAATTAAAAGGGTGCTTTGTTTAAGCATGTGTGCTAAAGGAAGGTGGTCAGTGTTCCCACACCGGTAACGGGAGGATTAGTGCAACGAGGGCCGGGTTCCCCAGCCCCAGGCTGGATTGTTCCACCTGTGAGCAACTGGGAGGAGTATGTCCGCTGCGCAGAGCCCGGCCCTTTCTCTCCCACAAACCCAGGACCAGTTCTAATCCCTCTGCGCCCTCTCTCCCCTCCAGCCCCTGGAGAAGAGCGGGGATCAGTCCCACAAGATGCCAACGGACCGCTGTGTGCGGCTCACCCTGGTGAGCATGGCCAACGACCTGAAGGAGGCTTGGGTCAGCGACCAGCCCTACCTGGCCATCTGCTACCTCTGGCAGTACGCGCCCACCTGGGCCTGGTGGCTGATGAACAAGTTGGCCAAGAAGAGGATACAGAACTTCAAGAGTGGAGTGGTGAGTTTATCCCTCTCCCCTCTACTTGCTTGCTTTTGTCACTCTGCTGACAGACTCTGGAACCACAGGAATGTAGGGATGGCACTCTGGCTCCATTTCCTTTCCCCCCTCACTTTCCTGGCAGCTGGAGCCAGGCCAGTGGCCGTCACTGCACACCTGGCAACCTAGGACTGCTGCAGTGCCGTTGCAGCGCAGGGAAGTCAGTTCTGTCTTCTAGCGCCAAGGGTCTTGCTCTGCTCTTGTTGCATGGGCTGCCAGTTCCAAACTGGGCCCTAATGCAGAGCTGAGCCACGAGTTGCTGGTGTAAATTGACTGCAGTTTGGGATTAAGACTGCTGAAGACCTCTCCCTTGGTTGTGTCTGGTTTTTGTGTCCGGCGTGTGATCCGAGCACCTCCCAGCAGTACGCTGAGCCGTGCCGCTGGCTGTCAGGGCTCTTCACTTGCATCCCCTCCCCTGAAGGCTGAGGGGCCCTGCACTGTGCTGTCCTTGTGAGCCTGCTTGGTAGATGGGATTTTTACTGCTGTGTTTTTGTTGAGCTTGGTACAAACAAACCATGGCAAAGTACTCCAAAAGCAGGAAATGCAAAAATAAAGGTGGCACATGCAGTTTAGAACTCCCTACTTCCACACTGTCACAAGCTCTTTCCAGCGAAATAACACTGTAGGTGAAGGACTTAAATCGGAGGGGGAAATACTGATTTAATGTACTCTCACTCCAGGACGCTGATGTCTCTTACTCAAGAAAGAAGAAATAAGGACAAAAGTGTACAAACCCCTGCTTCTGCTAAGGCTGAGAAACTTTTTTCATACTGCGTGACTGCAAACAAAAGCTTTTTTATCTTTTACCTTTGTCATCATGTAACTTGACAAATCTATCAAGCTGTGTACACGCTTGACTAAATAAAAATCTCTTTCTAAACATACCCGTTTCGGGTCAGACTCCCATAGGCTGAACTCTTATGCTTAGACAAATTGTGACAGAAGAGGCCAGGCACCATTTATTTTGCTTTTCTGCTGCTATGACATTGGCAAATGGTTGGTAAGCAGGCTAAAAATTATATGCCTGCAGGATCCTGTTTCCCTCACTTTTGTTCCTACAGGAAGCCCAGCAAAACCCCCCACCCCCTGAAGCAGAAGCCCATGATCCAAAGGGTAGGGAAGCGCAGTCTGTGGTTGTGTAGTGTTCTTTGGGAAAAGGAGGTTAAATTTCATCTCTGCTGTACAGGTGGTCTGAGAGCAAAACTGAGGGCTGAATCCCTGACCTTCTTTTGGTTGTAAAGGCTGAGGATTGGGCTGTGTGTAGAGAAGCAATGGGGAAGGGAGAGAGGGATGGTGATTGTAACCCGTGGCATAGGCAGCGCTCAGCTTTGCTCCAGACCTGGCACAAGTTAAAGCTGTAGAGCATTGTGGAGAGGGCAGCAGGGGAATGTGCCGGTAACGACAAGAGGGTGCAAAGAGGAATTCGTTCTGTGTCAGACTGTGTACAGCCAGGACAGCAGTGCTCGTGTCAGGGCTGCACTGGAGCAGCCAGTGCAGTGTAGGCAATAAAAGCATGAAACAGAAGCTGAGTTCCCAGCTCAGCCAGAAATGGGCACGTCCAGAATAGAAGCAGTCTCAACAGCCCCAAGAGGCCAAGGATTTGATCTTACAGAACACTTACCATCCCCTTGACCCCCAGTTCAGCTGTTAGGGGAAAGTACCTCTGTACAAGTGGTAACTGCGCTGTGCTTGCAGGCTTGGTGACCTTCTTGCTGTTGACAAAGTCCTCAGTGCTGTTTGGCTATGCCTCAGGCCGCACACTAGCCAGGTTACGAAAAATGCTTGCTGATAACATCGAGTGACAATGAAAGAACCACCACCCATTTAGCAATTATTGACACTTTCCAACCAGAGCAAAGAATAACCCCGGGAGTGACATTTTTAACACGACACTGAACAAAGATGGGAACTACTGTCTAGGGAAAAAAAAAAAAGACTGAACAAGTGTCGACAAGCATCTTGTCCCATGCTGTTCTGGAGGAGCGGGAGGTTTACTTCACTCCCTAATGCACCAGTTCCCACACTGGGGTTTGTGAAACGTGCGGGAGAGGCAGCAGTAAGGCTGCGTGACAAAACACAGAAGTCCTTAACGCTTCGTTCCATTAAACTGACTGCTGTTGCTTTACAGTACATGAACTGGATGGTCTCCAGGACTTGATGTTGGGGTTTTTTTTGTCAAGACTCAAGCAAAGGGGGTGAAAATCATCTGGTAAGGATTTAAAACTGACCTCGTTCAGTAAGGGCTCTCCAAAGCCACGATGAAGGTGTCTTACGCTTACCTTGGAGTGAGGAACATCCCACTGTGCAGCGGGTGGGTGCGGGTGAGCATTCCAGTAAAGGTGACGCACACAGCCGGTTAGAAAACACAGAGCAGGTCTCGGTGGTCGCACATGGAAATGGTGGGGCCCCATCGTAAGCTGCGGCCCAGACACTCAGTCCAGTGCCAGCATTTCATCGGCAGGCCGAACAGCCACATGCATTACACACTTACGAGCGCTGCAGACAAGAGCGGGCTTGAAGGTGCTCTGGATTCCTGATAAATCAAAGAAATGCTCCAAACCAGGCTCAAGAGCACACAAGCAAAGTAACGCCTGTCACAGGTGCGCTCTGCTGCGTGGATTTGTGACACAGAACACGAGGCTGCAACTCGGGGCCTGCCAAAAAAGCTGAAGAGGGTGACAGAAAAACACAATGTGAATCTGGGTCGTACTGTTGCAGAACATACCGGAATGTGTGAGCTGGCTCCGTGCAGTAACGAGCGAGGGGCTGCTGGGCCTGGCGCCTGCGACAGCGGGGATGGCCTGCTACAGGGCGCCAGAACCCAGCACCAGTCCTGTGCACAGACAGGGGTTCTGCACGCCACTACTGCTCCTCCGCCTGGTGCCAGTCACCGCGGCCAGTCACCAGCAACGCCGCTCAAGCAGGCTGGGTACCAGATGGACAGAGCCAGCAGAAAGCGAGAGAGAAGGATCACGGTGCTCTCCAGTTTTGTTCTCAGCTAGTTTATTCAGTTAACAGAAGACAAAGAATGAGGGCAGAAATGATGGCCATCTTCAAACAACAGACTGCTGCGGCTGCTGCAAAAAGAAGGTAATTAAATTTTCCATGACCATACAGGAGACGAGTAGTAAGAGGCTTCCAATGAGGCAGGGAGGTTTAACTGGATATAGGGAAAAAAACCTCCAACTTTCCAACTGCTGCAAGAACAGCAAAGAAACTGAACTACTTAACGAGTTCATGATACTCCTGGTATTGAAAGTTTTAAATCAGATTAAACATTTGCCAGGAGTAGTTCTTCTTGAGAGGGAGCTGAAATAGGTGCTCTGCTCTCCAGAAGCCCTTCCAGACCTGTGTCCGCGATTCCCTACTTCCAGATCCAGTTCACGGCCAAGCAAGGGGGTTTCAGGTTATCAGCCCTTGGTTAGTTAATGCTGCCCCGCACCAACCCAACACCTGCTAAAAGCTGCTTCCATCCACATTCGGTGTGAACGCCCTCCTGTACCTCAGAGCGTTACACCACAGAGCGTGGCAGGTCTTTCCTTACCACTTCCAAATTCCACGACAATGTTTGCTTATTTCTTTAAAATCATTTATGGTCACTGCTCGAAAGTAACAGCTCACAGCCAAGTACACAGTAAACAGTCCCGAGACAAATTTTATCTGATGCAAAAAGATCTCAAAGGCGAGCAGTAAAAGTAATAAACATGCTCCAAATTATACAACTCTGGGTGTTCTAAACCAGTACAAATTCAGTTGTGGAGCAGATGTGATTTAAATTGATTCTGTGGCTTACGGAAAGCCCGTTCCCCACACCCTGTTCGGCGTACGCCAGCAGGAACCACACGGTAGGGATCTGCAGAGAACACACATTCATGTGCTAACGACTGGGGGCAACGAACAGGATCCACAAGCCACCGCAGAGATGACCCAGACCTGTTCTCAACGCAACCTGGGATGTTGCAAACCGACTGCCAAATTCTGTTCCCACTTCTGGTAAGGTTAAAAAAAAATAAATTAATTGTGGCAAAGACAGCTGGATTTCCCCCTTAACGCCCCACTATCAAGCTCTCGTATGGAAGACTGGTTAGTAATGTGGACGTAGGTTGCAAAACCCAACATATACACACACACACATATAAAAACCACATAGATATTGGAGGAAGGAAATAAAATCAATCCATTCAAAATTAAATTCTTTCTGTCCCCCAATTAAATACTTACTTCTTTCATCAGTAGGTCACACAGGTTATTAACGTGTCAGTGTGCACACCGTTTTATAGAAATTCTCTCTGCCCCCAAAACAAGTACTTTGGCAGAAATCGTCCCTTACAACTTGCAACGACGGAAGATCAGCTAAAGTCATATATACTATAACAAATGCTAAAACGGAACTCAGTCCAATATAAAATGGCCAGAATAAAAAAAAAATGCATATAAATAGTCATAGGTACACTTTGGTTACCAACTCTGCGGCTGACGGTACTACAGTGAGCTGTAACCTGACTGTCAGTGCAAGTCACCTGTCCAAGGGAAAAAAGAATTAAAATCAGAACGCACCAAGAATAGTTAATGATCAGAATTCCACTGCTCTTCTCTAAACTGGAGAAGAGAATTTCAGCATCTCCTGGCTCGTCAGCCACACAGGCAATGGTGTCTCACATGTTCCAGCAGCAAGAAAGCAGTTCAAGACTTCCTGCCCGCTGAAGGTTCTGGCTAGCACCATTTCTGTGCAAATGAGGTATGCTGGCTTGGCACTGCCACCCAGCGCCATTTTGAGAGTAAAATCTTATTTGCAGCGTATAAATGTAGTATGAGCATTTGATTCCCCACGTGCAGATGGAAAATACAAAATCAAATAATAACAATAAAAAAAAAAAGTGCTCCAGGCATTCTAGAACAAAGGCAGATGCAGAAGTTCGGATGAATAAACAGGGTAGCCAAGAGGCGGGTCCGCAGCTTGCACAGTCAGGTTTCGCAGAAGAACGGGGTGTGCCTGGATGCTGTAGCGCTCCTCATCATCGTTTGTAGCGTACAGCAGCTCCCAGGACAGGTTTGCCCACTGACCGCGGACAGCTTCGTCATTGAGTTTTCCAACTTGTATTAGCAATTCCTGAAGAGTGAGGACTCGCCCAGTGTAAATTCCCTAGAAGAACAAACAGATCAAAATGTGCGTTCTCTGAGAAGATACACGAGCATTTTGGTTACAAAGCACTAAATGCAGCTTTGGGGCTACTATGAATACTGTCCCTTTAAAAATGGCAAAGTTCACGTTCTCCTCGGTTCAGTTTTTCCATCGAGGAAGACAGGCAGGCAGTACTGCTGCATCTGAAGAACAGTGCAGCGTGACCCACCCACAGCGATGTCAGCTCCTGCCTAGTACAGGCAAATGTTGGTTGCACAGCCTTCCCGTTGGGCAACACAATTCAAAATAAAAAAAAAAAAAAGCTGTGGAAAAGAAAACCAAACTCTGACCTTGCTTACTAGTAATTTTTCTACTTACCAGGTTTGGGTCATGCCCCAGTGAAAAAAGGTACGGCTTCTCCTGCAGCACGGCTTGCTGCCACTCGAGATCGGACACCAGCCCAATGTACCAGTCGTTTTCGTATTCTTCCAGATAGCTAACCAGCTCTTTGAAGTTCTCAGCTGGACCCAGGCTCGCTTTGTCAACCATAAGTTTAAAAGTGTATCTGAAAGGTACAGAAAGCCACACACTAAGTGGTGCAGCAAAGGGCAGGAGGAAGAAAGCCTCTTCAGGCGGGAGAAGGCAGAGAGGCACCATCAGCTGTTGTCGAGCACTGGCAACTCCGCAGGTTACTGCTTGTCCGCTGAGTCGCCACACGTTGGTACAGGTATGCTTTCAGCTCACCCAGGTGTAAAACACATTGGCTTCAACATCCTTCATTCACCTCAGACACTGTTCCCGCTGCCTGATCATGGAAAGTGCCCAACATCTAACTCCATCACACTTCTCTCAGATTATGGGGACAATGAAAATGGGTTGTTTTTCCCCACTTAACACTGCGGATTTGCAGTGCTGGAGGCAGCTGCTGTGGTGAAGGGAAGGAAGGGATCTCCGTATCACACCCTCCACTGCCTGGGGTTACAGGCAATGTTTATGTAGGGAGAAGCTACAAATAGATTTAAATGACATGGTTTTAACAGGAGGGCCACAAAGATGATCCGAGGGCTGGAGGACCTCTCCTATCAGGACAGGCTGAGGGATTTGGGGCTGTTCAGCCTGGAGAAGGGAAGGCTCCAGGGAGACCTTAGAGCAGCCTCCCAGTACCTGAAGGGGCCTGCAGGAAGGATGGAGAGGGACTTTTCACAAGGGTGTGCAGTGATAGGACAAGGGGGAATGGCTGTAAACTAAAAGAGGGCAG
>Ga0181612_148626_pt1 | contig 24526 bp, 13 predicted proteins | sample HoacroProtozoa21_FD_119630 | JGI IMG/M metagenome (GOLD analysis project Ga0181612, IMG submission 119630) | Hoatzin crop microbial communities from Cojedes, Venezuel. Combined Assembly of Gp0051906, Gp0051904, Gp0051908
CATGCTCCTCAGTGCCCTCTTATTTTTCTTAAAGAAGAGTAAGAACATATTACCTCAGTCCTTCGCTGAAGTACAAACATCCAGATCAGTGGTTCTTATATATATCTTGCTCACTATGACTGTAGCCACAGTTGGTAGAGGTAGCAGAAGTTGCAGTAGCAACAGCTTTCAGTATGGGCCAGGACAATGTGTTTGACTACTCATGAATTACTTAGGCAGCACTTTGCTATGGCACATGTATACTAGAATTTGGGAATCTCAGTCTAGGTCACCTTCGGTCCAGCATGGCTTCCAAAAGCATCTCTCCTTTTCTGAGCACCTCAGAAAGCTGAAACCTGACCACAGCACTTCTTTCTTCGATTTAGGATTCCTAGCTGTCACCTGTGAAGAAGGAAAATGATCTTTTGAATGACTTTGAATATATGTGTTTTAATACTTGATTAATTTTAATGTTCTAGAAGAAAATTTTTCATCTACATGATGTGTTAAAAGTAACTTAGTTCGATATATGTATACCTGTGGGGTTTTTTAACCTAAAGAATACAGAAGTAGTCCTCATTCTTTTATACATTTCTTTTTGAAATCTACAGTGCATTTAACTTGTAGTAAAGTGTTCTTCATCAATGCAGTTCTTTTAGAACATGCCTGCATTTCTTGCAAAGTATGAAGCAAAGAACCTTAAAAAAAGTACTGTTTGTTTTACCTTACTGACAGACCTAAGTGTGAAAAAAGCCAGCACATCTATTTTTTCAACAAATCAATTAACTCTTATACAAATCATACCCCACATTCTTTGAAAACTAATTTTGCAAGTAACAACTTAGTGGTGGACCAGGTTCTTATGGAACAGCTAAAACGAATACATTTTCTTGCACTGTGTCTCACACTAAGCTCACGCCAAAGTTGTTACCATTCTGCCATAGAATTATTGTAATAACGACTCACCTTCTTTTTTATTTATTTGTTTTTTACTGAGCTTTGTTATTCCACATATGCTTTTCAGCTGGAAGCTTTTATACCAGAAATCCTTTGAAGAGTGGGAGTAGCTCTATAAATTTATCTGGAAATAGAGTGGTTTCTTTTACCTTGGCTGCTCACATTCTTTTATTTCCAAGTAGTTAAGTGCAATGAATTTGTCAGATTTTCATGAAAGCCAATACACGTTATCCAGAAACGTGCAACACAGTATCAGTTTCCGTACCAGTCCACATTTTCCTTCCTCTTATGTCTCTTCAAAAGTTAGAAAATGCAATTTATGTATCAATGTCTTTTCTAGCATTTTTTGAAACTTTATTTGACACTAAGTATCAGAAATGCTATTTACCTTGTAACGAGTTCTAAAGTTAGCTCTTTACCGAAAGACACAGATACTCTTACAGGTTCTTCTATGTTCCCGTACCTATTGAGACACATCGGACACTCTACTGAAACATGGCATTTTTCTGCTGACTTCCGTTTCTCTCTTGTGACTCGTGATAGGGAAGCACAGCTCCTTTTTTACTTTACATCTTACCCTTTGTATATTGAAAAGGCATCTTTTTAGTTCCAAAGGCATGCATGTGAATTCTGCGGGTTTAGTAACCTGTTTTTTTTTTTTCAGTTGCTCATTATTTTCTATCATTTCTCTCAAAATATTCTGAACTCAGTTCTCTGGGACAGGAGCAATCATAATGAAAGAGCACACTGCATAAATACTGAAAACACAATGAAATTACCTGAAGTCACGGAATAGGTAAATTTTAAGAGATTACATACGTATTGTTCGCTGTGACATTCTCAGAATCAAACAAAGTTTTCTTCACCTTGCTAATTAGAACATCCATTCTCCGAAATAATGAAAGCTACTAATTTTGAGTTGCTTGCAGAGTTGAACTCAAAGCAAACAACAGTCCTCTCTTTTCTGATAGTTGTTGCTAAAGCACCGCAAAGCAGGAGCCATGCCAACTCTCTGACTGCCATGAAGACAGAGCACAACTACCGGCCATGCAGGCAGGCGTATTAACCAGCCCTTGGGAACGCAGCACCAGCTACAGCAACCCAACACAGCCCAAGCCACGCGCTCCAGCTCCAGGTTGCCTCACCAAACCAGCACAGCTGCTTTCAGCCACAAAGCCCAACACGTGGCACAGCACAGGGCGCTCCTGAGCCGCCCCGGACAGCAGACATGCTCCCACGGAACACACACGCAGAACGCAGCACTCCTGCGCCTCCCTGTTGAAATCCCACGCCTTAATGTTTAAATCTTCCCTGCTAGTTTACGATCGGTTATCAAATGCTGCATTTCACGAGCAGAACGAGGAGTGCAGCACCTGCCATCGCGCTCTCGGTCTATGCCACTCCCGCCCTGTTCGTGATGGGATATCCCACGATCCATAAGGTTGGTGTTCCTTGCAGGGCTGTTAACTATGCCAGGGACACGGCTTGCTTAACAGGTTCTGTAACAGAGTAGCACGAAGATGCAAATACTGTAATAGGTGAAACTACTTTTAAAATTTCCTTTAAACGAATTAGCATGTTAATGGGTTGGATGCTGTGCTTTGCATTTTCACTCCTGCAGGTCTTCGCAGATTATAAAAAGCAAAAAGACATGAAATAAAAATATTATTCTCAATTCAGTATTTGTTTAGGTCATCCTCTGCATTTAAATTCAAAGATTAACAGCATTCATATCCTTACAAGAGATACCTGTAGCATAGCATGCAAACTTTATGTATAATCCTTCATTCAGTTCTTTGAGTTTCCAGTGCAATTTCTTCAGTTGTTCCTCTGTAACATTTCTAGGAGGTGTGAGGAACAGTTTTCCCAAGAAGTAAACCCTGCTGATTTAATCTAGTCAGGTGCCTCATTTCCCTTCTGACCTATATGCAAAAACATAGAAAAACATTAGGTTCTAATGTTGGTCCTAATGTCCTTCCCTTAGAACGACTGCTGCTTCACTTCCCCCCCTGCTTTGTGGGCCCCTTACACCATTTCCCTCACCTCTCAGGCTCCTGGACGACCATGAGTCTCAAAGACGTGAGGAAAGTGCACATTACCAGGCCTGCAGCAGGCTGCTGTTGATGGCCAGTAGACCTGCTGGGATCAGGAACGATGCTGGGAACACAGGAGGATACATGTGAGGGATGGTTACTGAGTGACCCCACACTGGAGTGATACTGGATGAGGATTCAGTTGTGCTGTGAATATACCACGGGTGTGAAGGTGGGGGGACAAAGAGCAGGTATTCACATTCAAGGAACTCGCTTAGCAGACCATGCTACTGCCATCCTCATGGCCTGCTTTCTCCCACTGCCCACCACAGAAGGAACAGCGGCCGTCATGAGTTGGGGAACACGTGGAGCCTGTATGGGGCTGGGGTATCAGCCTGCAACACACAGGGGAAGCAAGAAAAGGCAGCATCCAGGGATGGTGTGGAAGCCTCCAGCTCTTACCTGTGACTCAGCTGAAACTTGCTGTGATCTCCACTGCAGAGACTGCTCCAAAGGATGAAACCCACTAGTTTAGAAGAAGGGAAATCTGGAAGGGCTTTCAACAGTGAAGACAACAGGGAGGGTTACCCCAGGAGGTAACTGATATCACATGTTAATCAAGGGCATCTTCCAAAATACAGTCAAAGCATCTGATTATGCTGCACTGGAGAATACGTCCACCTTATTACTAATATAACTAATCCTACATTACATTCCTGGTTTTCTTCTTTTTATATGTATTAAACGCAAAATCCACTGATCAGTACTGCTAGTGGTGACTCCCACTTGACTCACAAGTAAAACTGCATGACTGGAGTGCCTCTTCCACACATCCACACAACATTGTCAGTAAAATATTTCCCAGTTATGGATTTAATGTTCAGTTCTTGGAGTATAATAGGTTGTAGCTGATTTCCACTGAATTTGTTATCACATGCAGCAAATCTCCTGTTCCTTAAAAATCAGTTGTATTATTTCCTTTTATCTTTTTCCACATAACCAATCTTTTAGCCACTCTTTCACTACCATACATGTTGCCTCCATGCTTTGTTCACAGATGGACTTTGTATTTTTCACTGAATATTTGCAAAGGGCTGAATTTCTTCACATGACCAGTAATCAGTCCTGTATGTGAAATAAATGCAATAAAAAGTTTAAAAATAAGTAAACGTACTCTGGCAAGTGCTTGTTTCCCTTTAATGTCTGTTTCCTGTCATGGATTTTGTTTCTGTGGGCCAGAATTGCATGTAAATCTTCCTGCGTCTTCAGAAGGTTATTTATATATTGGGACTGGATGAACGCCCATTTCTTCATATCTTTCTGTCATTCATTAATTCTTTTTCAGCAATAAACTAGTGTACAAATATGAATTACTGGCAAGCCTTAAAAAACTGAAAAAAACCTATAAAGTTGCAGAATGTAACTAGTCACAGTGCATAGTCGAGAAAGATGGCAATGTCTGTTGCACTGAATGTGAACCCTGGGTTTTCACTCTCGTTAAAGAAAAGATCAAATGGATTTATATTAAAAAAAAATCATTATCAAAGACTGACTTTGAAGTATAGAAAAAACTGATACCACTAACAATATTGTCAGGCACTGAGACAACTTCTTATAAAGGTAGTTCATACACAGTTCTGGCACTTGAGCAGCAACTTGCTTAGGGCACCATTTGCCTTTGTAAAGCTCCATGATAGTAATACTTCCCTTCAAAAAACAGTTGATTCATAAAAAATGGAAACAATTAGCTTAGTTTGCTAAACCCCCAAATGATGCAAATTTGACATTCATTTATCAGCATAAACTGGACCTTACTTTTTTCTGTCCTCCAGTGTTCAAATTAAACCGCAGCCTCTAACACTTCCTGTTTGCACCGCTACCGCCATTGTGGATGTTTTTTCTTTAATTACAACCTGTTATTTTAATTTTTTGGGGGCCTATTTTGTTTGAAACCATCATTGCTAACATCATGGAAATCAGTAAGGCAGAAACTCCTACCCAAACAACCAAACAAAAGAAAACACCCAAATCAAAACCAGTTTGGGGCGCGCCTCTTACTAAATCAAACCAGAACAACTCCAGAATTCTTAATGCAGCCCACAAACAGGCATTTCCCTTTTGGCCAATAAAGTTTTATGTCTTTTTGCCAGTGGTGAACTTTGTTTTTAATATACCACATATTTTCCTGACGCTTTGGCTAAAAGAAAAACCTGCTGCAGTTTAACTACGTTATTTTGACTTTCAATATAACGCAAGCACGGACACACGTATATTACATTACCTTCTATCCTTCTCATCACTCCAGAAGTCTCTCTCTCTCTCACTCCATTCTGTACTTTGCTGCTGTTTCCATCTGTTATAAGAGGCTGTGATCAACTGCTCCATCTACTTTACTAAGAGTTTACTTAAACATTGCTCTTGGATGTCTTCATTTTCTTATGTCAGCTGGTTTCCTTATGACCGTTTCACAAGGGAGTCTGTATATTGTTATTGGCAGTACTTAGCATTTCCTCCTGATTGTGACAAAGGTAAGCTGCTTAGTTGATGATTTTCTGGGGGGGCAAAGAGGTTCCCCTGGGACTTCAAGGATATGGGACACATATATTACTGAAGTTCCGAGGATATGAAATATCACATAGTATTACATAATAAAAAGATCAAATTAACAGAACATAAACTGAAATACTACAATCAAAATCCATAGTAAAATCATCTTTTCCCCCCGTTTATAAGATCTCTAACAGAAGGTCACAGCTAACCAGTACTTAAGATTCAGTCCTTCAAGTCTCTGTAGGTGCCCAATACCACACAGAAATCTCATACTCATTACAGACAGTGTGCTCTTAAAACTCTTGGGTTACAATATGTCACTAAACACACTGTTTCCAAAATCATAGACCCAGACTATTCACTGGAACAGAGAAAGGAATGAATCTGTACCACGCAGTAGGAGCCTGTTCCTAATTTTAAAATTATTTCTATAGCTTAGACTAGTAAAAATAAAAGATGTTTAAAAATGAGTGTTCCTTAAATCTAGGCTGCTTTTCAAAGAAGCTGTTCACTATTCTGAGCATTTTTCTTCTACTGAAAATTTTCAGTGACCTAAATATAAATGCGCACATAGAAAAATGTCTCAAACCCAGGGTCAATCATAGAAGTTACTTTTGCCAGCACTAGCCTATGTAGTCCATTACATTTTCTTTCCCAATTAAATTTTATTAAGTTCTGGTATTTCTGTTGGTTTCTGGGTGTCATCAGTTTTAATTACTATTGCGCTTTTTTTTTCTGAGTTTGAATATTTTTCATCTACCTCTTGTCTGCCCTTACGAAATAAAAGACACTAACATTTTTGTCATAGTATCTTTACCACATGATTGCAATCCTCTATATAAAATCAAATCAAAATGTATTTTGAATTAGATGGAAATATATAGAAAAAGATAAAGCTGCAGAAACAGAAGCAGGCTAATCATAAACGCAGCTAACAGCCTAATTACAAAGCTTACCATAAAAAACCAAAGCCCAAGAATAAACATAAAAATCTAAACAAAGGAAAAAAAGGCGTTCTCTTCTTCAGAGAGGCAGTCACATTTAGGCCGTTACACATTTCACAGCATCTATACACCTAAAATAGAGAGGCTATTTGACTTTGACTGGTTATTTGGCCATTCCCAAGTGTCATACCATAGGATGGGAGGTGTCAAAATTACGCTCCTGAAATTACAGTTTCTTCTTCCCTGAAGTTAGTATCAACCTACGAAAGATGGTTTTTTTTTTCTTTTTTCTTTTTTTACTCTTTACTGTCCTAGTAGGGTTAAATATTGCCCCTACTGTGTTAAATATTCAAGATGAGCACAAAGCACACAATCTTATCCCAGATACTAGTGCTATTACTCTTTCATTCTACCCACATTGACAACACTATGTGACCAATGATCAACAAACCTAGTATCACTGATTAGTGTTTACAGAGGCCATAAGCTGCAAGACATAAAGCATTGCTGGCAACAATAATACCCCACAGAAGGACCTTAAGAGCTGGCACATAGTAAGCTGAACTAATGCCAATAATGTTGAATAACTTTTAAAAAATATTCAAAGTATAGATAGGACCTTGGTCTATCCCACTAACTGTGTTTCAGGAATTCACCTGTCTGTAATTTGCTTCTCCATATGATACGAAGCAACAACACAGAAGAGTTCTTTCAACACTGACACATTTTTAAGTTGTTGAATTGCTTGCAGAGCACTGGCAAAATCTTAAATTTTGTCCAAAACCAGAGGTTTGAACCTATGGTGGAAATCAAGAGATTTATTTTAAATAATGTCTGTACTTAACAAATGCTAAGTTTTGGCAAATACTAAGAAGGTACATCAAATTCTTAACCAGTAGTACACTTCCATTTCTAGCTTAAGCAACCGAAGGTAAACAGATGGGGAGTGTGGGTGTGGAGAAGAGGACAGATCTCCTGGTATCTGCCTGGAACAATCTCTGCCCCCCTTGGAGTTCCTTTGTTTTCGCTTGTTTCGTTTCGAGCTGCAAGAACTCTGCAAATGGGTGTTCCCAGCCTCTGGCAGCCATATGTGCTGCCTACTATCTGTTTTCATTCCACTGTGCTATGGAGACAAACACACTCTATTTTCAGTGTTCTACATTTCCTGATGTTGCACATATTATGGGTTGTATCTCACATCTAAAGCACTGTATGCGAAAAATCTTCCCTGGACTGATGAGTAAAGGCAACAGATTATCACACAGGATCAGATGAGATAATTTTCATTACTTCTCAGTGCAAGTATATAATTTATACTGAAGTTTGCTTGATCTTGCATACCTGCACTTTCTCTCTACGCTGCCTGCAAGGGGCTTGCTTTGTATGTTCTAAAGATTTTCCCAGCCACTTCCTGGGGTGTAGGAAATTACTACTACCATTTTGTGCGTTGCCACTAGTGGCTGCTACTCTGCACGCAGCATTCAGAGTCAAAACAGGATATGAAGAAATGAACAGCTGTAGGATCAACTGGAGAGAGGCAACAGTGCAGTACAACAAATATTTGCTTGAAAGGAGGAATTCTGTGCACAGGCTCCCACACAGTTCTGTCAGAAAGCACAAACTCCCAAACTAGTTTCCAACCGTTATTTGGATAGTATACTATTTATACAAAATTTGACTGAAAAGATTTCACCATTGCACCTCAGTGCAGCTTTGGAAGGCACCCATGGCATACTGGACAGCCAGTACTTCTTTAAAATGCACCAGACTAAACTGAATTCTAGAAAACACTGCTGGATTTTCCTATATCAGCATTAAGCCATACGTTTCTAGGCAATAGTATTTTGTCCTTCCCCATTTAACCTCCACCTCCTCAAACTTTTAAGCAGCTGAGTAAGCACCGACTTTTAGCTACATATGCCCTGATCCAACAACTCTTATAACTCAATCAATACCATATCATTGCCAGCATAACTTAATACCCATACTTCTAGAGCACACTGCAACACAGATCTTTCCAATGTGTAATACTGCAAATTAAGGGTACTCTAAGTTATTATTAAGCAACTATTGATGATGAATTACCTCTGGCTTAAAAAAATATTATTAGAAGTTGCACTGCAATAGAGATCCATAGAGAAAACTAGTGCCTTTAAAACAGCTTATGAATGAAGAGATTCAAAGTGTTCACTGTTTACAGGGTACTCCAGAAGACACCTGAAGGAGTTCCATTTAACTTTTCAGATTAGGTCTATTCAGTCTGAGGTTTTTACTCATTAATTCATTCCTAAAATAAACACTTTTATTGATTCCATGTGATCTTACAATACAGAAGTACTTCCTAATTAATTAGATCGGCAAGGCATTTTTCAATCTTTGCAATTTATTCAAGTACTTTAATAATGGACTTCAACTAGTCTACTGTTTGAGTGGATGATTTTATTATGTTATCTGCAGCTATTACTCTTCCCCCAGAGATTCTGAGCAAAATAGCAAGAAAATTACTTTTATCTTACTACTTTTAGATTTGTTCTGCCTTCTGCTTTCAAATTGTCAAATGCAGTTAAAATGCTCTGCAATTCCTCGTAGTCCTCTTAAGTCATACAATGCAAGAAATGATTTCTTTCTTAAAGCAGTATCTTTTTCAGCTATCAAAATCATGAAGCAGAAGCATTTTTGTTGATTGGTGTCACTAAGTCTTCTTTTTCTACCTATTTTCTTCCAACATAGCACACAGATTAGTCTAACACACTTTTCTGTTGGGTTCCAACTCAAAGCTTCAGAACTAGCATTTAGCTGAAACTAAATACAGGAGTTTTGAATGGAGACTGGCAAATTCACTTTGCATTAGTCAAGTACCGATGAACGCCCTTCCATACAGTTCCCTGTCACTGTGTTTGTCCGTATTAAGGGAGTGAGACTGTTTCTTTCTAATCCTCCTCATAAAGTGTCAATTTACATTCTGAAGCAAAGTATGTAATCCATCATACATCATTCTGTCGCTCCCAAACTGCCACAATATACCACTTTTTAAGATGCCTGTGGCATAATTTTGATGCCTACGCTCACTGTGTATATGCAGTTTCCTAATAAAGTCTGAATAGTCTTATATTTGCTTACATTTGTTGAAAGGTCAACAAACATTCATTTCAACATAAATTATTTTTGACAATCATTTCAAATTAACACATTGGTGGGAAGGGTCAGAAAGAGGAACAAAAAGTTTTTAAAACTCTGATCTTGAGAGCACCATCCCTAATTTTCACTTATTTTAAAATAAAACTACAGTTTGAACTTCGTATTATAGTCCTATAATAGAAAATTTTTTGTACAATCCAGCCATAGCCTTCCTCAAATTCTCTGATAAAAACTGTCCAATCTGAACATTCACTCCACACTTTATTCACAGCACTGCTACATCTGACGTCTCCTGGGTGGCAGTTTTTATTATATTCAATGAAAAGAAATTTAAACACTGCATTAATGAACAGAAAAATTGTATATACTTTTACATAGTTTGGGAATAGTATTCAAAGCAACTTAAGACAATAGCTTAGAAAGTTATTTCAACCTACAGACTTAATAAATCTTAAAAAGTGGGCAAATCCGGATTTATATCATTAAAAAGTATTTATAATGAATAATCTATTTTTTCATAGAAAAAAATTCTGATCTTTTTACTCAGTTTTAAGTCTCAATTTCATGACAATTTTAGGTATATAATGAACACTTCTTTCAAAATTAGTTTATTGTCCTAGCACACCATCATACTTCCAAACATTTCTAGGTATTAAATGCAAGTTTAATACTTAGGAATATAACAAGATCATCTCAAGATTGTTTCAAAATTTATCTTAATTTCTGCTCTTCTGGTTATTGCACAAAATCGTAATTTTCTTTTAAAATATCTAACTCTTCTATCATTCTTTAAAATATTTTAAAATCATCACAGGCATCTGTTGTAATCGGAAAATGGGATTCAAACTGTTTTTCCAAGGAGTAGATTACAAAAAAACCCCAGTAAGCCAACCTCCAGACTCCAAATGAAAATCAGTTACAATTGCTCTGTGCTCTTATGATCACTTTTCACTTCCTAAAAACTGTTTCCTTTTCATCATAAAGGTTAAGAAAAGGGTATTTAATGGTTCAATCCCGTAATTTTAGCGTTTGTTTTTAGAGCGAAGAGGTTTTCATTGTGATGTTTACCTATTCAATACACGGGCAGTTTCAAGTTGGTTAAATAGAAGCAGTGAAACAGGAAATAAGCTGCCAGCAGGAAGAACAGGAACTGCCAACCAAATCCTCATGTTGTATCCATGGTACAAGGTCTTCAAGGAATTTGAAGAATATCTCTTCTGTCCAGGCTCTCAGAGGTCACTGAGTTTTATAATTATCTCCAGGCAATTTTCCCCACATCTTGTTAAGCTGTCTCTGAACAGCTGTGTGTGTTGCCATGCAACTTCACCATCCCCTCCATCTAGAATTGCTTCTAAAGTAACTTCCGTTGCACCAGAAAAATCTGAATAGGAGCGAAGATTTTTATCTGTTGGAGGAAAAGACAAACAATTAGGTTATCCACTGCTCCAGACAGCATATAATGCTAGCATGCATGTTAAAAAGGGTAAGTTGTAATGGATGTTTAAGAATCTCAATTGCAACTACTCAAACTCATCTGCCAATCAGTGGCAGAAAAAAAAAAAAACAGCTCCAAATTTTTAGTTATTATTTGTTTAGTGCTTGTGCTCAGAGGACCTAGTCAAGACTGAAGCTACCGCACATAGGAGCATCTATCCTTCCCAGTAAAACACACAAGTATCTTGTATCCACTATGTGCTAATCCTGCTCTGTTGCAGGTAGGGCTGTGTATATTAATAAAACTCGGGTTTTGTACCACATTTTTGTACAAATTTTGATTAAACGCACAGTATTTTCTTGACCTTGCTAAGAAAGAACGAGTTGGAAAAGTCAAACTGTATTTGCATTTTATATTTAATATTTGCACAGTATTTGCTCTCTCCATATAAACTACTTATTTCCAGCTACACCTTTGCTGCATCATATAATTCATTATTTAAATTTCACACTTACCTCCTATCACAGCAACTTCTGCTGTTGGAGACCAAAGTCTCCACTCTGTTCTTCCACTCTGAAATGTCTGACTGCTTGTCCTAACTGAAATGTTATCTATTTTCAGAGCAACTGACTTGCACTCAAACTTCCAGCTGATGGAAGCAGAGGGTGACCCTTCTTTTCGGGCTAAATAAACCTAAATGAAAAGAAGACATCATCAGCATGTCAAAAACTGAGATGACCAAGACATGTCTAATTAATCATTGTAACAAGGACATAAAATCTTAAGATAACACACCTTCATTCTTTATCAAGCCTCTGAACCTTTAAAACTGTACACAGTACAATTTTGTATATAATGTCATTCTGAATCCTTAAGTCTAGTCCACAGTTAGGCAATTGTAGACGTTCATAGTCCTTCACTAGGGAACACTAATCTATTTCAACATGCTTGTTTAAAAGTTTAAGCCACAAAAGTATCTAAGTTTATTTAAAAAAAAAAAAAAAAAAAAAGCAGACTTTTCCGTTTTACACAAATGCACAGGCCCACACACTTTGGTTGTTCAGTATTCCTGATGAAGAAAACTGTGTAATCAGTATTTTAGATTCTTCAGATGTGGCTGCTGGCAGCTCATCACTTTGCCTAGGACTTCATATGTCTTTGTGAAAGCAAATCACACATGCTAGCCATATATAAATCCTGTATCAACATTATTAGAACTGTTACAGATTTGCATCATTTAGTGTAGTCCCAATGCTGTTCTAAACTTCACCTGGCTCAAGTCAAGCGTGTATGTCAACATTCACTAAAGTTATTATGAACCCTCATAAGAGTTATGAGCCCTCATAAGAGTTTTGTAATAAGCATCTGATGATCTTTTCAAGTCTAGTATCTATTATCAGCAAATCAGGATAACAGACATTACAGATTAAACTACCATGATCCTTTCAGAATCCTTAGGTAAGAAAATTTATAAAAATTCTGTCATGCCCAGGCTTCTGATTAATGTCATAGTGAATGGACTTACACAGCTCTTTAGTTTCTAGTCTGGAAAGAACAACCCTGAATAAAATGATGACAGTAAAACACAGTATTACGTTTTACTGAAGATCCCACCCTAATATAGAAATGTCATTGACAGACTATAAACCAGAATTTCAATGTTACTATGCACCAGGCATAAAAATGTTAATTCTCATGTTCAAGAAAGCTGAAAACCCCCAAAGACGTGAGGTGTTAAACTGAGGATCACCTATGAAAATGTAACTATTTAACCTGCTTTCACATGAATATAATCTTAATGTTCATGATAGTGCTGATCTCCACACATTTTTTTTTTATGTACCTCAGCTAGTGCCAGCAAGAGATTTCTCTTGATCAGATCCTACTGAATTGCCATATTTGAGTAAGGAAGCCAAAACACTCCACTAATGACTACTTGGTTGAGGTGCACTAAACATGGGTTTTTAGGGATAAAAACTAAAACATTAACCTGTTATCTTCCATTATAATATTCAAGCATTTAATCAGAAGAGCAGAAGTTAAAGTTTCCTTTTGTGTGGTTTTGACTGTCCTCTAACTTTCACACCTGGCTACTCTTTTTCCAGTATTTGAAAAAAGCCTGAATTCAGGAAAAAAAAAAAAAAAAAAAAAAGACTCATTCAAATTCTCTTCCACTGAAGTAATTCTACTGGAAAATAAGCTTTTAGAAACCCACGGATTTCAGATCTACAAGTTCTTACATTCTTATTATCACCTACTCTTTGTGTACCATAAAGTTAAGTGATATTGAATAGCAAGAAAATATACAAATACAATGGAGATGACTACTATCAGATTGGCCCAGATGATCATCAATCTGAATCCTTTTGATCAACAACATTGCAAAGACAGAATACATAACTGATGGTTCTTCCCTGTTACTCCTGGGCTAACACCTATAGTTCCCTTCACTGTGGCTTTTATATTTAAATTGCTTTCCATTCAGCACATACTACATGATAAACAAAATATTTCTGTGAAGGCTCCTTTGGCTGGTAAGTTTCTTGAACAGCTGCTGAATCAAACTCCAAATCCATACCTTGCAGATCTACTGGAGGCATTACAAAAAGAACACGCAAAAAACCCCAAACAACCTCTCCTCTGCTGTATCCCATAATACAAACAACCTTCAGCAAAAAGTCATTTTAGATTCATACACAGACTTTCTGCAAAATGCTGTTCCTGTAGAACTAACATGCCTTACCCACAAGCCTGAGATATACCTGGAGCTGTAGCTCCTAATTTCTCAAGGCCATCCTCTCATCCTTTATCTAGAAAAACTGAGCTGCTGTTGAATGCAAGGGTAAAGTCTTTTTGCCTGGTCTTACAGATCTGTCTCTCCCTGTTTTATCCAATTAGAAGAGCTGAGCAGAACAGCAGACTCCTAATCGGTTTCAGTGCAAAGACATTATGTTTCTTGCAAAAGTGGGGATAACTGATCATTGGAGACTTGAAGATACAATGTGCTATCAGATTTTTAGCAGGTCCTAGAGAAGCAGAGGACAGTTGTCCCTCATTCTGAGTTTTTGTTACTTTTCCTATTAAGACTACCCTGTTGTAACATTTTGTATATTATTCTCCACTTGCTTCCCTTATTCCTTCTCTTTTACGTAGAATAACCTCTCCAAGCCATTCCCCAATGCATTTGGCAAGTCAGTTATGTATGGACCTAGCACAGAAAACCTCAGAAGACAGCTACCCACTTCGCTCCATTTTTCATCAATGGGAAGAAAACCATTGTCTAAGCTAGAAGAATGTTTGGCCAGAGACCTTTCAGAGTAGTCTAGTAAAGTGACAGGGGAACAACGCAATGACGTGCTATAGTCCCTGACAGGAATGCTCAGTTCCACGCTTGGTAGCTGTTGTGGGAAAAGCTGTTTGCTAGTAAACAACCCCTTCCCATCCCACAGGCATCCGTCCTCTTCTTGGATTTAGAGCATACGACTCTTCTGCTGCTCCATGTCCTGACAGATGGGAAGGAGTCTGGGCAGGGTATACAATAATCCGCATAACTGACAGGTTTTTGCCTTCTTGCAGATGGAACCATAATATTTAGGATGATAATTTCTTCCTTTGGCTGTGTATCAAAGAGGTGATACACTATAAAACTGTTCTCCAAAACAAACAAAATATTTTTTTGGAGAGAAGTACTGCTTTTCAATAACACAATATTGTGTGTTTGCCCAAAAGCATAAGCAGTAAAACATTTTTTTTTAAATTTGGTACTTTTGCAAGGATTTTACCTATCTGCACAGAATTTGGTCATCCTTTCCGAAAGACAAGCTAAATTTATTTCCAGTTTCTTAAGTCTACTGGCAATCTCACCTGAAGCTTAACAGCAACATTTACTAACATCAGCTAAATTTTACGGGCACCAAGAGATGTTTTAATGTCAAATACTGGCAAAAGCTTTCTATTTCATGGAGTTACCATACTTTTACAGTAGATTTTACATTTTGAATAATTGTTATCCTTACCATTTTCCAATCTGTTTCAACCTTTCTCCAAATAGACTCTGCTCTCCAAACACCTGTTTCCCAGCCAGTTATTTTTTCATTATTATTGGAAATCCGCGTATAACTATCTTCTACTATATTGTAGATGAGGTGGAAGAGTTTAGATGTCTTCTCTTTTTCAGAGGGAATAAAAATTACTTCTTTTCTTTTCTGAAAAAGACAAAAAATACAAGCACTTTCATTCCCCAGTACGTTTCAGTAAGACTGTTACTTTTAAACAGCATGCCATGGCTTCCCAATTCAGTTTTGCTTCCAATTGAAAAAAATGTCATTTTTAAGAGAGGTCACGGACAAAAGCATTTCTGCAAAACAAAAGTTCTAAATCAGTTTCCTACAATAGACTTGCACCTTCTCCAGAGTGAGTAGTAATTTTCTTTTTAGAATTTTCATACAACTCCTTTTAGAAGTAAATTACTAATAAATTAAAAATAGAAAATCTAATTCACAGATTAACATGTTAGGAATAGAAATTTTATGTTGAGTATATTTCTTGTACAATAAGTAAACGGTTAGTTTGAATAGCAAATGTAATTCTGTGACTATCATATAAGTGCTTGTATACTACATTTTACAGGTCAACTTCAAAAAACATGACGTACCAACGTCATAACTTGTCAGTATTGCTTTTTTTTTTTTTAAGATTTGTCATTGTTGTTCTGAGTTTCAGCAAAGCAGAAATTAAATCTTCTAAACTACGAAGAACTGAAATAAACTCTTAATTTCTCAAACTTTAACAATCCTAAGAAACTCCTTAATTTAACCTAACTGGTTCTATTTAGGATCATCAGTCATTTCACATGACAGGATCACTACAAAACTGTATTTAACGAGTGATGGGTAAGTCACACCTTTGCATGCTGCCTCAAGCTAAACATGGCTATGTTTCTGGGAAACAGTATCTTAGCATAAAATAATTAAAATCTTGCTTTCAGAAACAGTCAAAAATATTGACAGGAAAATCAGTTTAGCTTATTATTTAAGATATTGTTCCACTTACACATTCCTAATCGCTCCCATATTCTTGTATTAACAAAAGTAGTTGGTCAAAACCTACTTCCAGGCTTTAAACAATAGTAACTGATAATACAAATAAACATTTTAAGTTTTCCCAACTGCTTTCAACTGCCTTAAGTGTTCTAGTTCTGTCACGCTAACTAATTAAAAGGAAAAAAGGTATTTTTATTAACTTAAAAGAGCAAAACACACTTTAGATCAAGGATTCCCAAACATTTTTATAATCAACAGACCATCATCAATCCTCACAAATTACCTGTGGACCTGCACTGAATTCACATCAAACTTGTACCTAATGTTTTCACAAGTTTCACTGTTTGAACTAAACCTGTGGGTTACCTACCATGAAGCGCTATTCCTCTGCAGACCACAATCACAGAACCTCTAGTTAGCTACCTCTAAGAGAGTCACCAGTGCAAGTTAAATACCTCTGGACCAATTTCACCTCTCGCTACTCGCCAAGCCATTGAACCTGATGTTCTTCCACCATATTCTCCAGGTTTAGGTGTTTTAGGAGAAATAAATTCTACAAGCTCCACAATTGTTCTTTCCAAGAGCTCTCTTCTTCTATTTTCTGACAAAGATTGTTGTCTCTGAAAATACATTTAAGAAACAAAGTAAAAAATTCAGAAAAATGGTATTTGTAATTCTGTCCTAGAGTGACACCAACGGTGAAACAAATAATTGAAAAAAAACCCCAGATACATAACATTTAAAGTCTAGACTGACTGTTAGAAACATTAATCTTGCACCACATGTGTAAATATAAATCAGTCATAACTGCAAGGTTATTCAACAGCAGTGCTTTTTCTGTGAAATTTCATGCACTAACTATGTGGAATAAGGTTTGTGCTACATGTATAAGACAGGTATAAGACATTTGCTTCGATGGTGAAACACTTCCATAACATATTTTATAGCTATTCACATATATTCTGTACCATAGCTGTTCCTGATAGTATTTTGGGGAAAGAGAAAGCAAGTGCAATTTTTGGGTCAAACTTTTCTTCTCTAAGGTGAAGTGATTTGGTTGGCAACAGTCTTGGTTTTGTGATTAAGTCCAAACAATCAGCTGGTCTCTAAAAGAGTTATTTCACAGTGACTGAGTCTACCATAAACAAACTATGATATTCATATTTTTGCAGATATCAGAAAACTGAGAAAAATGTATCACCTACACCCCCAGCTAAACCAGTGGAAAAGAAAAAGAATTACATAACATGATTTCTTTGCTCACATGAATAAAACTATGGGCCTTTTTTTGATACACAACTTTAAAACTCATTGAGAGGCTGAGGTTTTGTCTCCATGATTTTCATGCCAAATACACAGAGCTGATATGTGAAGCCTTTTTCCTTAACTGTGGATACACCCACACAGGATTGGAAAATGAAGTTCAACACTGAGTATGCAAATGATTACACATCATCTTTTTTTTTTCTGCTTTGGTGATCACCCAAGGCATGCACACTCAGTCCACCAGGACCTGAAATTTTAGTCCAGTAAGTATTCGAATTATCTCAAAAGCAGTCCTGACCCCAGAAAGTTTTACTATTAGGGATCAGAAAAGAGGTATTTGAATGTTTTTTATTCCAGACAACATTGTAGACCTGGATAAAGAAAAGTAGACACAGAGAAATGATGAGAAACAGCTCCAGCTGAACAAATTCCAGCTGCCAAATACCAGTTCTAGCACAGCAGGGGGGCAATGCACCGCTGCTTGTGTTGATGGATGACACACAGCAACTCCAGCAGTTCCTCATGAAACACCAGGCCTTCCTGAATTTAGTATCTGCCCTGGCACTTTGGGTATCCACAGGAGTACTACAGATCTCACTCCAGCTCAGAGGAAGTTTGATATAGCTTACCCTAAGTTAACAACACCAATCTACAATTTTCTTCAAGCCACTCTGATGTAGGGAAACCCAGTGTCAGGGGTCACCACCACTGAAATTCATAATGCCACACTAAGAATTTATTGCCCTTGCTCTGCAGCTGTTGTAAGAGTGTCTGGAAAAAAAACCTGTTAAAGAACAGTGCTTCAACACAAAAAAGGCACTTCAGAAGACAGGCCTCTTCTGTATGACACAAGAAATTAGTAAGTTCCCCCACTGTAAAGAGTACAAGTATGCTAATTCTTGTTATCTCCCCCCACCCGGCAGACTCCTGCAGATAAACGTGAGCCTAAGACATGCATAGAGCTCAGACTCTGCAGAGATCAGCACCGCCTGTGCTGGGAAAACCTGCAACTGCATTTCCTACAAACGACACTGTCATCAATAGCATTCATGTACTGAAACAGATTTCAAGAAATCCATTATCAACTGTCATGGCTCAAACTTCCTGCTTTTGTTTTTCCTTCAGGCACTACCCTCTACGTACATGCTCAGGCCCCACATCTCTTTGGCAGACAAAGGGAATAGGAAGGAAGATGGATTGTAAAGTGCAGCTTTAAAACCAGTCCTGCATCACGTGCAAATTATGCTGTTGATGCTTCCTGAAGGACTCTGCTTTCAGATCGATAACCTGTGATTTAAGCAGACCCACTGCTGGGTAAACAACAGATAATTTAAGAGTAGAAATTGAATTTTAAACCTTTACACAAGGAATACTGGCTCATCTCACATCAATCACCACAAAATGGTTGCAATTGAATCTAAATTACTAGTTTTCCTTTTAAGAGCTGACCTCATTGTAGCTACAACCATTTACAATCACTACCAAAAATGCAGCCTGGAGCAAATTAAAAATTTGTTTCCCTGCCTCACCATTCAACTTCCAATGAAAGCAGTGGAAAGTTCAGGGTCCTCTCCCCCGTCTACGGGGTAACATACAATGGACTGGAATAGGGTAGTGTCCATACAAAGTAGGTGAAGAAAAATTCGTAGACAGGGTGTGATATGGTACTATAGAATAACATCAGATAGTTGGTAATCCAGAGACTAAGCACTCGTTTAGGAATGCTTGACCCAAATAAAACACACACCATATTTCTGAAAAGCAAAATAGTATACCAAGTGGATTAAATTATCCTTGCCTCTTTTCCATTTAACAGCCAGTCATAGAATCATAGAATGGTTTGGGTTGGAAAGGACCTTAAAGACCATCTCGTTCCAAGCCCCATCCAAGCCGGCCTTGAACACTTCCAGGGAGGGGGCACTTCTGGCCACATTTAAAGCACCAGCTGCTGGAAGAGCATCCCCAGATGTGCGTTTGTAATTGGAAAGACGGAGTTGACAACCCTTTATGATTATTTTTTTTATTGCAACTCTCCTGGATTAGTCTATTTTCAAATATTGAAAGGAAATGGGGAAGGGAGAAGAGGAGAAAGATGGAATAGTTGATGCTTTGGGTGTTCTATGTCATTTGTGTGTCCTTCAAGCTGCCTCTCTGCAACGTTTACAAGCATATTTCTGTGGAGAGCTGGGCAGGACACAATCTGTGCAATTCACTCTGCAGCGTCGTGGCTTAGTTGGGAGCCTTGAGAAGGGAACCTCATCAGCCCACTGCTGGCTAGATCAGAGGTGCTTGTGTTTGATATTTGACTTTCAGCTCCAGCATTTTTTAACTGTTTGTTTTAAATTAAAACCAAATTTGTAGTGCATAAAATTCAAATCTGGAATAAAAGTCATCAAAGTCGAAGTTAAAAATCTCAGTACCTGGAAGGAACCAAAAGAAAAAGAGCATTCAAACCAAACAAAATGTTTTGCTTTAATAAAATAAAATGTAAAAATCATGATTTTGAGGATCATTATTTCTGTACATCTATGCGAGGTGTTGAAACACCTCAGCAGCCTGAAGTCATAAATGCAGCCGTTCTGCAGGGGAAGTTAAACAGCCACAAACCTTCCCACCAGCGAGGCACTGGCCCGGAGGAGACTGCAAGGGACTCAGGGGGAGGGAGAGGCATAGGCGGATGGGTACAACGTTCCTGGAAAAGCTGTGGCTGCAGCCTGGCCTTTAGTGTGGCAGAATGACTCTGCTGGTTTCAAGGGGGGGCTGTGCATGTGCTTTGTTTATTTTACCTGAAAGGTTATTTCAAATTAATCCATCTGTTAGTTAAAGGAGATTGTTACAGTTGAGAAACCAGAACAGTTTTGGCGCTGACCTGCATTATCACAGATGATTAAAAACTAAAATGGATAAAAAATAAAATCAATTTTCCATTTCCCATTCGAGTCTTGAACTTGCAGCTATGTGCCCGCCCTGGTACCTGCCGTTGCCTGCATGAGCCCCTTCTCTGGAAGGTTTCCTTCATTACTGATTGCAATTTTCTTCCCCGGTACATGGGCTTTTCTTGGAAACTGCCGTCTTGTAGATTGCCACTTTCTGGAGCGTCAGGCTGTTCGAAGGCAATTACAATACAGACCACTCCTTCCTTCCCCAACAGTCCCCCTCCCTGCTTGAGAACTGGCTGTGCCACGGGTCTCACATTAAAATCATAGGACTTGACGACTCTGTTTCCATTTTAAAAGCTCACATCCCACTATTACATGGTCTTGAGCTTAAAAATGTTGCTTCCCTGTAGAGTTCCACTGTTCAATCACTCATTATAAACTGGTCATTAGCACTACTTTCCCCCCCCCCGCCTCACAGGAATGCAGCTGGCGTGTACAGTAAAGCCAAATCCTGCTGCGTGAAGTTCGGGGGTTAGGCCCTTCCCAAGCAAGTGCTGACTTTAAAAAAAAGAGGGGAGGAGATATTTAAAAATAATACATTTTCTGAGAGAAAGAAGGCTTTTTTGTGAGCCCTTAGGCTGAAATAACAGCAAAACTTGGAAGTTTGCTAAATAAGTCAGCTCGAAACTCCCCGTCCCTGTTGACACAAAGGCAGGTAGACGAGATAGCTGGGATATGCAAAAATGCAATTGCCTTGCTCCTACGAAGCTTGGGAGCCACAATAAAGGTTCTTGATCTCTGTCCAGGGACACCTTAGCTATGAGCCCAGCTCCCGTAAATTGAGCTACTGTAGCACTTCACACCTGATTCACATCGGAGGGGCTGGGGATTTAAGCACAGTCATAGAGCTGCTGAAAAACCTGTATGAAAAGATCGCTGTCTCAGTCGCTCACCTTTTGTTATCACCCTTTGGAACATGAGTTTAACCTGGAGGGGAGATTTTGAAGAAAACAGCTAAAAATTCCCTTTCAAAATGGAGTTTGCAAAGACAGATACAAGCCCCAGTATCCATCACAGTTCCTAAATTTCACAGCTTCTGTCTGCTGAATTTGATCTCTCTTGGCAACCCAGGAGAAACCCACCTTGGTTTTGATGGGTTTGTCTGTGTGCAGTACAAGCGAAGCCTGTGTTTTGTTTTACACATAGCCAGAACAAGATGGGAAGTTAAAAACTTTGGGCAAAATGGCAAACAGATTTTTGTAAGCTATCAAAGAAAGATGAAGGAAAATTGAATGGAAAAAAACCCCTCAACCCTGCATCTGAAAGCCCCAAACACAGTTCTTAAAAGCTTTTCCAGTACTCAGACCCCCCAAGAGATCACTCAGAGAGGATGAAACTTTATGGGATGAAATGAGAGTTGCAGTCGAATGCGATAAGGAGCGTTAAATGCCTGCTTCGTATCAAGCATTTGCTGAAATGTCTCCTAATGCACTTACAAAGGAGACGCTAGCTTTATACATTATAGCTGTTCAATACAAAACTGTATGCACTATCTATCTCAGATGAATTCAGAGCTGTTGAGACAGAGCTATTAATTAAACTGGGGCGATACACAACTTGAGGATCTCCAGAGATCAGACAGAATTCCTTTTAACATAATATCAAATACAGCTCCTCCCCACACACACTCTAATGACTGTTCTGCATGCCACCTTCCAACTGCCAAGATCCTGGACACCCGAGAAGTATTTATATCATAGAGCACTGTACAAATTAAAACAAAACAAAAAAAACCCTCATAAAATCCCCACAACCACACACAGAAAGAAAAGAAAGAAGAATTTTGGACTCCAGCTATGAGCTCACACCTACAGGATCCTAAATTTGGGTGTCCAACAGGAACAGAGGCAGACTGGGTGGGCATTTATCTGGGTTCAGCTGAAGCACATTCCCCTGCTAATATGCAGTAATGGCATTCAGCACCAGAGTTATCAGGGATAATTTAGTAACTTAAAAACTGAAGCTTATCATTCTCATCCTGCTCCCTGTTAAGCTGTCGGAAGCACCATCAGGAGTTTCTTGACGACCTAAAGTGTTTGTACTCTGTTGTGGCTGGGTGCTTTTTATTAAAGTTTATGATTCTGTATGCACAAGTGTATTATTCTCTGATGTCATCTTTAGTGCATAATGGTGTTTTAAGATGTGTTTATGGATTAAGACTGCCCATACACCCATTAAAATTATTTCTTGACCGAAGGGCTGTAGTTTTTTTATTTCTGAAGTGACTCACGGGGTCATGGAAGAAATGCTCCTACAGTTGGATTGCTTCATCACCGATCCTAAGAAAGCCTCTCCCTTTGAAAGAGCTGGTGCTAGTCACTGTCAGAATAACACACTAAATTAGAACAGATTTTAATACTGTGAATATTCGGTGGAAATTCGTATCTTCACATCAAACATAGCAGCATGATCCATAAATGTAGAGACTTCCATAAGCGACTCTTTATCTAAAGGTCCCATCTGCCATTCTGCAATGCTGGGGTACCTCCAGAGTTCTGATAGAACCGTAATGATATGCTAGAGTAACATCAGTTCTATGGGATGTTAGATATTCAGTAGCGCCTCTTACATGGGAGAGGATTCAGGCCTTAGTCTTGTATAAAAATATGCTGTCAAAAAGCTAGAAAAAACACACAAATCATCCAGTCCTACACAGTAAAACCAGCTGCCGGGGTTACTTGTGCCCCAGGGCAGCTTTAATTTGGGTATGCAATATATCACCATAGGGCTACTTGATCAGAGTTGCAGTCTCAGGAAATATTTTCAGGACTATTCAATTTCCATTAGCAGTTTCTCCAGGATATATTAGGCACAAACTGGGTTTCCTTCAATATCAATCATTCATGTTTTCTCTTTCATCCTGTCTTTGCTAAAATGGGATTTTCAGGGAGGCCATGAAATTGCAAAATTTAGTCTGTTCTTGTGGCTGGTTCTGTCATTTAGGCTCCTTTGATGGCGTTTCGCAGCAAAGGCTGGGTTGAGGAACCTGTCTCCACCCTAGTGTTAGAGAACACCTGGTAACGCTCAGTATCTTGCCTTTCCATTCAGAACTTTCCTTCCCCTCTACCCCCATCTCTTTCTGCACACTTCAAGACTGATTCTCCTTGGCAGCTCCCTGGTGATGGGCACTTCTCCTCTCTTCCGCACAGACGCCAGTTGGTTACGCTTAGTGCGCGAGAGTAGTACCTTCGCCAGGACTACGGTTAAAAGTCAGTTGCTTATGACTTTCACAGAGCCTAAATGTGATGCTGTAAGCATACAAACGCTAGCTCTGCCTCCCAAGGTCCCTTCCAAATTGAATTATCCTACAACATTATTACATTCATACCTACGACGCAGAAACGACAAGACCCGAGGACACCTTCTTACTGAAAAGACTACAGAGCTGCAAATAGTGCTTCTTGTTGTGAAAAGGGAGAAAGAAGCAGCTTTGAGAACTGAAATGTGCTCATGAGGGGCAGCTGGTGAGACCAGCTGGTGACTCACATGATGTGGAAGCTCCCTGAGAAGTGGACTTTGCTGACCCAAGACCAAAAAAAAAAAATAAATCCCCAAAGCAATTCAGAGAATAACCAAAACCCACCAGTGCTCATGATTCTTGCATGTTCCAAGTCCTTTGTAACAGCAACCAGCTCAATTATCAGTGTTCTTAGTCACTTTACTAATTATATGATTCTGATTTTCTAAGTTAACTCCTGGAATTTCCTCCCTCTGATTTGCGAGGGCACTTCTCAGGGCCAGCATTTCCCTCCATTTAGCTAAAACAAACAAGAGCTTTCTCTTTGAAAGTATTTTAGCATCATGAGATAAGTTTCCTTCCTCCTTTTAATAATTGCAGGGCTCTCCAGAGGAAAGTGTCAACAACATTATTTCCTTCCCAATTCTGAGAGATGCAATGTTCTTGTAGGTGGTGAGATTAGATTACAGTAAAATTAATTGTTGGTTTCAAGCTTTCATTCTTTGGGCAGCAACCTCAGCTCTCATGAACGTGTTACATCAACACACAGAATCATAGAATGCTTTGGGTTGGAAGGGACCTTTAGAGGTCATCTAGCCCAACCCTCCCTGCAGTGAGCAGGGACATCTTCAACCAGACCAGGTTGCTCAGAGCCCCGTCCAACCTGACCTTGAATGTTTCCAGGGACGGGGCCTCCACTACCTCTCTGGGCAACCTGTGCCAGTGTTTCACCGCCCTCATTTCTTCCTTCTATCCAGTCTAAATCTACCCTCCTTTAGTTTAAAG
>Ga0181612_150869_pt1 | contig 24526 bp, 12 predicted proteins | sample HoacroProtozoa21_FD_119630 | JGI IMG/M metagenome (GOLD analysis project Ga0181612, IMG submission 119630) | Hoatzin crop microbial communities from Cojedes, Venezuel. Combined Assembly of Gp0051906, Gp0051904, Gp0051908
GCTGCCTCCTTCTCCTCTTCGGGCACTCTGTGCACGCACCCGAGCACTCTTGCTCTCCTTCTCCTTCACACCATGTATTATGGCAATCCCTTCTTATCAAAACTCCTGTATTCTGCACTACTTTACTACATCTACTGGCTTTATATCTTCACCTCTGTTGTCTTTTCTTCACTGTAAATTCTCTAGAGCAGGGAACTTGTTTTCTCCAAGTTTGTACTAAAGCCTGTAAATTTACAGCACTCTAGGAATGTTTGATAACAGCACATAAATAATTAATAAAAGCTGCAGCAGCCCTTTCTTTTTCCCTATTTGGAGGCTGCAAGGCAGCAAGACAAGTGGGAGGCAGAAAATATTTCATGGGCTAAGATAAGACGTGATTCTCACCCCTATGGGGGGTAGCTGGCTGACAAATACTCGCACTTAGGAAAGATCAGGACTAAGTTGAGCAGGAATTAAAGACAAGAAGCATTGCTTCAGCTACATGAACCATAAAAGTAGCCCAGAAGCATCATAAACAGCCTGGCCTAAAAAAATAAACATGCGATAAAAAGAACGGGATGTTTTAATTTCAGCTCTGCAATGACACACAGTCTCTTTCCCTCTCTGTGTGTGACTTTGCAAAAGTCCACTCCTGTGTCCTCGTTTCTCCATCTTCAGTATAAAGGAAAAAAATAAAGGATATTGTGACAAATAAATAGCTCATGATTTTGTAGCCCTAAAGAGGTAGTAAATGTTTCTAAAATGAAAGAAATGGAGGTGGAAACATGAAATAAAGACAAATCAGACAGAATAAGGAGATCAGAAAACACAGAAGAAGTGCAGAATAACATAAAAGAGATGTGTTATTGTAGGAGAGGCTGTGATACAAGATAGGTATGAAATTATTTTGAGAAAAAAAGGACAAGGAAACAGTAAATGTGTGTCTCGGGCACAATTTTCAAAATCTACAAAACATTCAAATCCCCTGTATCTACCTCTAAGTTTGTGTTTGTTCATCTTTTAGGTATGGAAATTTGGGCCTGGTCTTCTACAATTTGATTTGAATTTCATGATTAACTTCTATATGGCCAAGAATTTACCCACTGGGTACAAACAGTTACAGGTGCTTTCTACTGGAGCACTAAGGAAAGGACTTTATGGATTTTTGTGCCTTCAAAATAATCAATAATGCAATCCTGACACTTATGTCAGTTTTGCCGCTAAATATCCTAGTTTCTGAAGGCAATCAAGTACTTTGGCACCAAAGAATATTAACTGCACTGAAAGAAATTTGAACCTTCAAAGTGCAGGGACAAAACCAGAAGCCACTATGTCTAGCACTGAATGTTTAATCAGGCAAAACATCATAAAAACACAGCAAAAAAGGGCAGTAAATTACTTGATTTCAGTGCAGTGAAGTCTTCAAAATTAGTTCTTTTTTAGAACAGAGATATAATGACTAGCTTCTGAATAGATATTGGCACAGCAGGGCACACAAAAGCCCTGATTAGCTGCTGTATATTGGAATCTTTAGTTAATATTTGTTCTATTTTGGTGTTGATTTCTGACCTTTCCACTTTGACTTTAATTGGTCAAAATCCAAACCTTTTTGAATTTATTTAATACCAGATAACTGTTTCTAAATTGCCAGCATGTCAGGTCACATCCTCCCAATAAGGATGGGGAAAAAAGGCACTTTGCAGTTTTTTTCTGTCACTTTTTCAGTTTCAGCTAATTCTGAAGTAGCAAGCAACATGCATAACAGTTGCAACATCACTTGCGATGCAACAGTTCTTGAATTAGTTCTGGGGAAAGGAAAAAATCCCCAGCACATGAACTATGTTATGTCAAGCCTGATTCGGATGTCCTTCACCTTCATTTAAAAAAGTGCAGGTGTACTGCAACTGCAAACCTGTATTTCTATGTCAGTGGTCAAGTAAGAAAAGAATACAATACAATCTTGCTCCAGATTTTAATATTAGACAAAGCCATCAGACATTTCTTTGTTAACTCCTAAACCAGTGATAATCATGCAGTTTTTTCACCTCTTTGCACTTACAGTTAATAATACCAGAAAATATTTAGTGATATTTCAGAGCTCTAGCTGCTGTTGTAATACTGTATAAGAGCCTCCTCACTGATTGATTTACATCCACAACTCCTCTTCCAAGAGCTTCCTTCCCAAATTAAACATGCTAATGATTTTCTATGCAAAATTTAACAACCTAATAGGCTGAACAAGTCAAATGAAAATACACTAATTATTGCCTTTGATGTATACTATTCTGCCAATTCTCTCATGAAAACAGTGTATTAGCACTAGCTGGAATACTTATTAAAACATATATTAATAAAGAAAAGCTCATATACATATATATGTTAAGAAAATGACATTGCAAGATGCAGAAAACAGAACTTCCAGGCTTAGAACTGACACAAATGGCTATTATATACTGGAAAACCATTTTCACAGGAGCCCTGAAAATAAACTGCTAAAGAATGAATCACAAACCTTTATCTGAATTAGCTAGTGTTGGTTCATAACTCTGGGTTGATGTAATAAAGGTAGTCAAAATAAGATTACACAGTCAAAATAATAAATACAGAATGAGATAAGAGAGATAATAAAAGGCTGGCGAGAGGCAGAAGGCTTCCTGCCTAACCCCAGAGGTCGGAAATGAGCTCCCCCAAGAAAATGCCCAATTGCTTTATAAAGTAAGATTTCCACATGCATGTTTTTTTTTTCACCTAGGGTACAAGCAATAATGTGTTTTAGCCTATGACCAGCACCACAGAGAGATTTTTACTGTAGAAATTGATTTTTCCCATCCTCCAACCCGGTTCTGAGCATGAGGCGCAGTGCCACTGCAGTCTCACCACATGTAAATAGAGGCAAACAGACAATAAGAGAACATAAATGTTCTTTAAAGAAATACAGTGACACAAGATTACTTTCTATTGCTTTGTCTTTAAGAGTTTGCTTATAATGATTTGATAATCTAATCTAATTGATCTCTCCAAGTACTTCTATGGCTCTAATCACTGTAGTATCTGATTAGTGGAACAGATCCATACTTTATCTCCACATTTAATAACTAAATCTATGCTTGAAATAGAGTCACATGAGTTCACCAGAGGGAGAGGGCCAGATGCTGCTCAGCCAGGAGAGGAGGGAGGGAACAGCAAAAGGCTAGTGAGGTCCAGAATGACTGGAAAGTGACGTTTGGCTTTGTGTCAAATCATCCCTCTGCAACCAAGCTCTGTTTAAACAGCACATTTCTGGGGTTACAGAAGTAAAGTGGGACTGTGACATAACTAATGGGGGCAGAACCAAAAATGAGCTACTGTCTGTGGCCCGCTCTCCTTCAAACTGTCTTCTTTGCAAGCATAAAGTAAATGTAATTATTATTATCATTTCTTTGTTCTCTTCCAGACTAGCACTTCATCAGCCTGAAAATTATGACATTTCCTGAATGTGTTTCAATGGCTTCTTAACCTTTCTAGTTCCTGAGTGCTGGTGCAATGGCATGCCGCACTTAGAGATTTCAGCAGTAAAGAGGTTAACACCCAAAATTGCTAATAATAACAATGGTATTCACTGAGCCAGATAATCACTCACACAGAATTTCAATCCAAAGTCACTTAAAATTCAAAAGAAACCACTGTATTTCTCTAAGGAAGCGACGGCATTTAGAAGAATATTCATAATTCAAACAACAGGCCAAAATCCAACTTACTGCTGAGTTTATCTATTTTTAATCGAGCAATATTATGGGCTAGCTTTTGCTCTACTTCAGGTCAAACCTATTTAGTGACACATCCTCTGACACATGCCTAAGTACTGGACAAGGGCTGACAGTCAGACCACGTGCACAGCGCAAATATCAAGTGTGGAAGGCGATGTGGAGCATTTCTGGAAAATCAGTTGTTTATTCCTCTCTCATATGACTGCTGCTTTTTTGTTGTGCTGATATTCAGCCAAACTAGCTTGTAGTTGAGTATGTCAAAGCTCTGGGCAGAAAAACAGCAACTCATATACGTTAGCAAACTTTGGAGAGAAAAATAGTTTCTGCCACTTAAAACTCCGGGGTGGAATTGCGTGCTGCCTTCTTGGTGTTATTTTGCCTAAAGGGAAAGAGCCTTTTAATTCTATTTCTATGCTTGGTTTGCACGCTGCCTGGCAGTGTACACCTGTGTCAATGTGTGTGTCAGGAGCCGCCTTTGCTGTCAGATCCCCCGTCCTGCTTCTTTCAGCTCATCTTCTGTCTCCCAGCTCACCTCTGCAGGCGAATGTCCCTCTCACGCCTACCCACATTCCGGCAGCCATCTTTCAAAGATGTCAGGAACAGAAACAATATCAGCCTGTCAAAAACACATGACTGCTTCACAGTTCAAGGGGCAATGTTCTCTTTTGCATCTGAACGACACAGAATGTAATGCACGCAGAAGGGGATGCAAGGGATTTCTGCTAACAGGCCCGGATTCAGGATCGGGGGGACTTCTACTGTGACCTCTTCAGCAACCATCCGTGTCTCTATAACACTCAAGCACGCATTCCCCATGATCTGCTATCAAAATGTGCTTTGAGGCAGGTAATACCTTCAATACCTAAAGAATTGCAACTGCAGCACTGCAAGAATTGCCGGTTAATCAGGGGTTTCATGGCACTTTAAAGAAAAGACAATCGATGCACCCTTTGTTTCTTCCTTTACGCGAGACTTCAGCGATGGAGACTTCATATAAAAGAGACTGCAGGTGCTTCAGCACTTCAGTATAGCAATTATTTTTGGTTTTAAAAGTTATTGTTTGTAGCAAAAGTAATCCATTTGTCACTAACGAAAGGCTCAGTTAATGACTGAAAAGTGCAGAAAACATACTTCATTCTCTTTCCTGTTCCATACAGCGCAGCAGTTAATGGATTCAGAAGGGTGCTCTGGCTGAGTTTAGCATCATAGAGAAACAGGGAAAGGACTACGATTTAAAAACTAGGTCTACAGCCTGATGATTTCTTGTGAAATTCCCTGAAGTGAACCTGCCTTTACCACAGCAATATACAGTAATATTTCATGGATCCAAAGTGCTGTATAGATCATGGGGCACGATCATTAACGAAAGAGGTCTTGGAGTAGGTAAATGTGCAAATTCTTCCGTAACATCCATTTGACTCTCATAAGTATCTTAGATCTGGCCTTCAGCAGCTAAGTTCAGATTTAAAAAAAAATATCCAAATGCTTTTTGGCACTTTAAAATGAGTATGAAAACATAAGAATCAATAGCAATTTTGCAATCAAGTAAGATAAATTGTACTAGCTTTCCTTTGAGCTTTCAAATTTGTTTATGACTGTGTATGTATATACATATACACAGATAAATGTATGTTTCATATTCCCTTACCACTGGGTCTATCTCATTAAAACTATTGCTTTGGGAATGAGGATTCTCAGAGTCTAAATTCTTATTGGTTCAGCTAGATCCAGCTGGTGAATGATACTTTCTGTTTGCCTGTTCACTACGCTAAGACGATATAAAGACCAAGCTTGACAACAACAGTGGTGGCTCAGCTTCCTGGTCAAAGGGCAGCAAGTCCTTGGAAAACCACCACAACCGTATAAGCAAATCAGTTCTTGTGTTGGCTGCCTCGCCAAGGAACCTTGACACAAGATGCTACAACCAAGGAGCTCTTCTCCAGGCCAGGGACGGACGGTCCTTCTGCAGCTCAGGGTACAGCGAGACATTACTGCTACCTCCGGGATCTCCTGCCTCATAGAGCTTTGTCTCCATCCTTTTGTGGGATATTAAAATTCTGCATTAGAGTACATCCTGCAAACCCTCTTTAATCAGGCTTGAGCAAAAATGAGCTGATGTGAATTAAGTGAATTAAACAGAAGGTTTGTCTAACCTGCCTGAATGCATCTGAAGTAACTGGGAAGAATGTGCATGAGTCATTCCCCTAACGAAACTGGGAGCAAAGACTGGAGGAGGAGCCCCAGTTGGTAGGGGGGAGGTAAGTAAGAGCGATGGGAGGCCCCTCCAGCTGGTTTGTACATCGCTCCAGTCTGCCCTGAGCCTCAGCCCGACAGCGGGGTGCTGTCTTTAGAACCAAAACCAAGGTGGATGTCATGGTAAGGGTGGCTGCATGGTTACCAGTCATGCCATAGGTACGCTGTTATACACCCATCACTTAAGAACACACTATATTAGATTAAAAAAAAAAAAAAGAAAGATACAATAAGCCTAAAAATTATATACACCTTACTGCCATTTTCAATGACTTTGAAAATTAACTGGAGAGAAGAGAGATCATCTGTACACTACAGAAAGCTGACATGAAAGAGGACGAGAAATCTGTGATCCTGAGGTTTTGGTAGATACTGGCATATGTTATCCTTGCCTGATATTTCCCGCCCACTCTGGAGGAGAGAAAAGGAGATGCTCTATACGGTTCCTGTGTATTGACACTGCTTTGTCCACCTCCTGTGCTTGGAGCATCACGTGGACTGGTGCTACAAAAGGAATGTTGTCTCTCTTTCCCCAACACCTGTTTGGACATTGCAATAGATAAGCAGATCACCAAAACCCAGAACGTAATTAAAACGTCCTTATATTTAGAGGAGCTTTTTCATCATCTTGAACCAACTGCTGGGTAGGTTTTCTCCCCCCCCATAGAAGAAGGATGTCTAAGTACAGACTGTGCTTGTACATAGATCCTATTTGCTCTGGGCTGAGCCTTCTAGAAAAATTCAGCAAGCTGTGCAATCTTCTTATGCAATGCACCCTTCCATTAAAAATCTGCAGACAGTTTTTAGGTGTGAGAATACAGAGAACAGAAAGTAAAGACAGAAAAGCAATAGAGACAAATCCTTTTCCACGAGCTCTGTGAAATCTTTTCTCAAAATAACTTTGGAGGGGTTTCACTGCCAGTTCATAGTGTGGATGAATCACTTCTGATATTTCTGATAAAACAATATTCAAAACTTCAAAATCACTTCCAATTCATTTATGCCACTATTTAATTAGGGCTTCTGCAACATGTTACAAGGACGTCATTATCCCCTATAATTGTATAATAACTACAATTTTTAATGAAATAATTGCAAGCACACTAGATATGTGGATATAATTATGGTAATTACATAAATACCTGATTTTCAGCTAATAATTAAAGAAGGCCTTTACCAAAAGGGTGAGATTTAACAAATGGAAGCTTTCCAGAAAACAAACACAAATAATAAACGTCTGTCTCCCTCTGATAGATTTTGCCTTACTAGATTATCTCTATACTACGTATATGATTTTCCACACACTACAAAATAAGAATAAAAAATATTTAAACAAATATTAAATCATATTGCGAGACCTCAGTAGGGCCTGCAGGGCCTGATCCAAAACCACTGACACTGATGTAGCTCAAACCCAACAACCCTACGATAGCTCAGTATTTCTCAAGACACTGAATTGCAGATTACCACTGAGAGAAGGAAGATCTAAGTAGTGCCCACAACAGCATACAAACCATACTCTGATTCCGCTGCAACATAAAGGGATAGATCTTGGACCACCACAAAATGCTCGAGCAAAGGCCCACGTGCAGCGGAGTCCCTGACAGCTGTTGCAGGACAGCCAAGCCTGCCTTCAGGGCTCAGCACTCCAACACAGCTGCTGCTAAACCCTTCTAGTCACACCGGCTATGATCTGCTCCCAAAACGTGTCTTTTTGGTCGAATCTGCTGGCTATACGCCTGCTAATACAGAAACCCTGCAGAAGATTTATTCTCCCTCCACCGCCCTTGGTGGATAGACCTTTGCAAAGGAACTTCTTCCTGTGCTCTATCAGCTGAAAAACAAGAAACTCTTCAGCCAGGTAATTTTCCTTCCTTTCAAACATATTCCTAAGACTAAACTTACTATGCATTTACCATACTATTAGTAAGAACAGAAAAGGCAAAAGCCACCCTCAACAAAAAGCATATAGAAGACTGTAAGAGGGCAGGTTCTGATTACTGCTCTGATAGCGTTAAAGGGATATTAAAGGAATTCCCAGAGCAGAGGAATTAGCAACATGATTTACTGTTACTGCTGAAATGTCTCAAAACACTTTGGCAAAACTCTAAAAGGGAAAATTAGCTGCAGCACCCCGCACTATACCATTTCCATGCGTCTTGCAATTTCTGCATTCATCTAGAGCAGCCCTGAGGTGGCTCCGATTTTGGCCAGAGACCACTCTGGTCCCAGCAATGTGTTAGAATATAGGTGCAAACATGTCTTAAAGTCAGCTGCGTCCCACTTCCCTTAGCCTTGTATTGTTCAGTGCTGCTGCTTCTTTTTAGGATAAATCTTCATTATTACAAGCATGAGAAAGTAAAATAAGAGATACTAATATTAAAACAGAAAGAAATGGTTTGATATCCCAAAAACAAATCTTATTTACGTTAAGCTCATTAAAGCAGTTGGGTTCTGAATGCAGAGTATAATTAATAGTACTATACATATCAAAGTAGAGAAGACATGTAAATTTGACAACATAAAGTGAGTGAAGAGGGCTAAAGAATTATAAGTGAAAAGAATCTGAAAAAAATTGCAATTATACTGGAGCAATATTAACGTTATAAGCAGATTATTAATACTATAATTTAGATGATCCTTAAAAATGGTTTGACACATGTAAGCATCATCTTTCAAGCTTCAAAAAATATGCAAAGAATACTAAAATTATTTGTATCCATGTGTATTATAAGGAAACAAAGAAATGAAGAGCATGAACACAGAGAAGAGCAAAGGAATAATAATACAATACTGGGGAAAAAATTACCAAAAAAGCAAGGAGAAAATAATAGTTATCCAAAAGTCATATTGGTTACTCATATGTTCCTCCTGAAAATGTACAAAGACACTTCTGTAGTTATTTTTTATAATATTTGTCCATTCTGGCTTTAAATGATAAACTAGAAACTAGCAGATTGAAAGGAAAACCGTCTCAGTTGTTTACTGAGTGCAACTGGTCCAACCCGAGAAAGGCCAGGGGAAGAAGCACAAACCAGTTTTATCCGACTTAATATTAGCAGGGTAACAGTACTATTTTAGAGCCTGTGTGTGGGAGGATGTAGAAAATGAAAAGCAAGCGGTAAAATAATGGACAAGGAATGGAATTAGATCAGAATTTAAGACCTGCTAGAACTATAAGCACTGTCAAGGTGTATGAACAAAGCAATGACAGCACGACGACTGTGCGGTCAGCAAGAGCTCAGAGCCTGAACAACCAGACATTTACAGAGGACTCTGACCAATGCTGACGGCATTTAAGATCACTGGAGTCTTAAAATGCAGTCTGCAAAGTCTTCTGTTGTCAAGAATTGGCTCACCCAGAAAGAGGACTGTGGAAAGTACATCAGAGTTTAAGCATTTTATTTTATTTCAAATATGACATAAATCTACTGCACATCTTTGAAAAATGCTGCTAACTGACACTAACAGCTTTAGGTTGTGAAAGGATGAAAAGGTCTGTACAAGACAATGTTTGCTTCATTATCTTCTTCCATGTATTACTAGTATAATAGGAAATGCTGCAGTGGTATCTGAGGAATGAAAAACAGGAATACAGTGCTTCAAAGAGGAACAGGAAAACAGAACAATCTCGCACCTTAGTGCATAGCTCTGGAGTTCAGGATCATGGACTGCATTTGTGCCTGCTGATACCGCAGGGATGAGTCCTGGCCTCATGAGGCCAGAATGAGGATGAGGGCTCCCCAGCCAGGAGCCAGCAAGGGTGAATAGGGCCAAGACTTCAAATGTGGCTGGCAACTACTGACACAAACACACTGCAGGCAAATAACGCATTATGAATTTTCAAAGTGGCCTAATGAAGATATACACCCTTTGTAACAGTTAATATACACTAAAATATGCACTAAGGTAGCTCTGTGGGCTTTCACACTCACTCTCAAGTCACCATGAGCCCTGGTAACGGTCTACAAATGCACGTTCTCAGCCTGCTGGCACGGCAACGTGTTTTGACATAGCTCAGTCTACAGTGATGGAGGCTCACACCTTAGATTTCACACTTTTCATTTATATGGCCGTGGAGAAAGAATATTTCAATAATTTTTGACAACATACCATCTACAAGTCCATTACTTTGATATCATTTTCTACATCACATATTTAGAAAAAAAGAATCTGATAGTCAATTGACAAATTTTGCCAGTGGAAATAAACATTTTAAAAGGTCTCAGCTTGTCCTTCTCTGATTGATTTCAGAGCTGGAGCAGGTATGCAAAAAGAAGTGAATTTAATGAAGTCCACAGGAACTGCACATTGCATTAATTCCTTTTTTCAAAAATGTGATGATAAGTAAACAGTTCTAGGATAGTTAAATGGAGTATTGGATCAAACACCAAACAGAAACACAGGGCAACAGGCTGAATTGGTCTCTTGATTTCTGCTTAGATTTGTAAAATATTATTGCTAAGCTTAAGAGCCTTAAAGTTATCAGTGCCATTTATGACTCACCACTGATGCAACATATTCTCTGTTGGAAACAATGGATGATCAAAGCAGGATGAGATTAGAGCACTGTGATTTGTGTTTCATTTCCAAGAATGTAGGTATGTGTATATGGTCCTATGTGTCCATAGTAAGCACAGCCATCACACAGAAAGTATAATGTTGGGAGTTTTGCTCTGAAAATCAAGTAGCCCATTAGGAGGCATAAATATTAATAGAGCTGTCTAATCCTACACTCTCAGATGAGGTGGTTCAGATCATAATTCTTTGCATTTAAAATTTATTCACTGCACCGGCTAGAATAAGAAACAGAATCCACATGTGAAGAAGTCACTGATGCTGGGCGGTCTCTTAGCCACTGATAATTCCTAAACACAAAAGTAAGGATCAAGTGATTTCTTTCCTTATTCTACTTCCAATTCTCCCACAAATACTAATTTATCCAAAACTGCATGTACATGGCAATCAGAATATATCATATTCTCTATAAAAACTACACCACCACATTTTCACATTCGGGTATCTTCAGGCAAGAACACACAATACCTGGTGTTTCATTTAGTGGTCATATTAGTGATCATTTGCAAATTTTCTTTGGTTGTCAGTGAAGCAGGAAATTCATGGTGCAAACTGTTGCAATGCAAAGAAATTTGTATAGAGTATTAAAAAACCCAGGCATGCAGCTAAAGCAGGATGTAGAGTCCTTCTAAGAGACAGTAAGTTATCCTGTCATTCTGAGCCATGAGTAAAACATTTGTGCTTCAACTATAAAGTAAAATAGAGATCTGAAATAGCAAACAGAGTGCAAAATTACTCCGGTATTCCCTAGAAATTATGCAAAAGTTTGTCAGGAAATTCAGGAAGCACCACATAACCAACAATATCATTAATATCGGTCAGTAAAATGGTGTACCTACAAAATTACCTAATTTCTATTAAAATTTACAATTATGGAGTCTAGCCTCTAAAAAAACAACACAACATTTATTAGATGCCTTTGTACAGATTTTCCAAAACCAGCCCTAGCAAACAGAGGTTTCTGCTGGTGTGCATATCCACAACAGAATTAGTAACCTCTGACCATGTACCTGAAGACAAGACACAAAACCAGATGTTCTTCCTTTATCTACTGAATCAGTAAATTGAAGATTAAGTATACTGAAATACAGGCATCAATATTTAGCAAAAAGCATGCTATATTGCCTCGTTTCTTTCCACCCAGCTCCACCCTGTCCTTTTGTAGCCTCTGCAGTGTGCATATCCAAATCCCACCAAGAGGTGGTAATGGTTATGATGCTCATTACAATCTCTAGCATGACTCATGGATAGAATTCCTTTCATTTCTGCATCTATCTTCATCAGATTACCCCTTCTTCTTCAAAATTTTGAATTTTCTCGTGTCCCTCAGCTGACAATAAAATATAGATGCCAATTTATTTATCTAATTCAATCTATTGCATATAATAAGAAAGAATCAAACAATATATATGATAGCATACGGTTGTTGGTTCGGTCACTTCGAATTTATATATCCTTTTTTAATTAAAAATATGGTGTAAAAGTCTGCCTCTTATTTTCGTATTTTCTCTTTCCAGTAATTTTCATCACTAAAGGCAATGAAATGACTGCAACCTAAAAATCCAGCAAAAAAGTGAATATTGGGCCTTTGTTCTTTCTCATAAAAAACCAATACTATTTCCAAGCTGCTGTTGCTGCCAAGCTGCTGTGACTCTGTTGCAACTTTGTTCTACAGCATGATTTCTTTTACTACTAGGTATGGGGGCAATCCGAGCCAAGGATCATCTTAGGTTATACACGGGTGAGTAGAGCATGAGTTACTCAGAGAACAGAGATTACTACAGCTATGCCAACTGCCCAGGCTGCAGGTATTCAGGAGCTCTCTGCACTTGTCAATGGGAAAAGATAGGCTTCTGCTGCTTTTACTGTGCTGCGTGTGCAATGAATTTGACTGGAAAGGTACCTATTGAATTTCAAATAACTCTCTCTTTATTCTCCTTCAGGCTCACAGGACAATAAACGTGACTTTCTCATCTACCGGGCTCTCCCTCCCTTTATTTTTGCTATTTTTCTGACTTTTTTTTTTTTTAATATTCTCTCAGAGGAAAAGATGCCTTCTGAGAACAATGATGGAGATCTGCATCTTTATTTATGACTTTGTGAATCAGCGTCTGGGTGATAGGAAGTGAAAGTTGCTCAGCTAATTACACATGCTTGATGAACTGCGTAATAACTGCTGCAGCTCTACACATTAATTGAATGCATATAAATGACAGCAGTTATTCTAACTTGAATGATGTGTGAAGAAGTGACGTTGCTCACAGTACCCTGTTTATCTTTGTTTTCAACTTTGGGAATTCAGCTTGAACAACTGTATTTTTACACCACTGAGCAAAGATTCCCTAATACAAAACATTAGAAGTTGCCTCAAAGCCCAACACTTTAAAAACAAATTGCCTTAAGTCACTGAAAATGGATTTAGACATCTAAAAAAGCATACACCAAACAACTACAATTACAATTAAAAATTAACACCTAGCCACAACCAACAGTCAGTAGGAGCTGTAAGAGCAAAAACCTTGAAAAAGAAGGCTACCTCCATTTAGATGACTAGGTATCACCTTAAAAACCTGATACAGAGTTTATAGAGTTGAACTTTCCCCAACTCTAAACAATTTCATGCTATGATACTTCCCTAAGATGTATTAGTTCTGGAATAGCAGGGACGTGTAGGAACTGCTATAAAAAATATAGATTACAGCTAATAGGCAACCATGTACGTCCACACTGCTCTTTCTTTACCCTAAAAAAGCATTCTAGCTTCAAAAGTAGTCCAGCTATTAAAGACGACATTATTTTAAAGAAAACAATACAGAAAAATAATTTGTTGCAAAACAAATGTGTAAAGTAGTACAAAATTTGTGCTTTAAACTGGTGCCAAACACCTGCTTTAAATCACCTGCTTTAAAATATACCTTCTATATTGCGTATCAATCGCTTCGTGAGTTCGCAAATGTTCCCAAAGAAATCTGCAAATTCTCCCACACTACCTAACACAAAAAGGGCAGAGGCCAAGTTTCCAAAGCTTCCAAACACAGGTTGCTTTCCCAAGTACCACATCACAATATTTTAACATTTCCCTACACTCCTGTTAAGAGATTTTCAGCTTTACAAAGAGAGTCGCAATCACCTAATGAAGGAAAGCAGCGCTCACTTTCCTACGCGTGCAAAGGAAGAAAAGCGTTTCACATCTACATTTCAGGAAAGTGAACGCTGTTCCAAGCAAATAAGGGTGTTACCACGTAGAAAGTTGATGCGGGCTTTCAGCTCTGCTTAGCTACAAAACATAGTAGCCGTTGTGCTACACCACTGGAATACAGAGCTGTGGAGCTGGGCCAGCAGCTTCAGTGGCAAGAGTAGCAGGCCCCAGAAATATGAGCTACCTCCTATGCATGGATATACAGCGTACGGTGTCTACGTACGAGTGACAGACACTCCTCTAAACCACGAGGCCAAGACAGAGCAGCTGCCGGTCAGGTCAGCATGAGATACTGCAAGAGAGATGATCAGGTGCAACCGAGTTCAGGCTTTACAAATGTTATCTTCTCATCTGCTTTACATGGTCCTCTCTTTAAGTACCTTTCTGGCCTTATGAGGACAAAATAGTCCCTAACAGTTCACTTCACAGCATCAGCAAATCAGACTCCTTCAGCTGTATTACTCGTTCTTCCTTTGCAAGGTTTCGATCTTTCCCCCATTTTTTTTTTTGTCCACTTTATACATACCTCCTTTTCTACAAATTTTCTTGCCGGGTTTTCTGGCACATTCCTTGGATATTCTTTTGACTGAAAAATGAATAGAAGACTAGAAAATAACATGGAGCTCCATCACAGACAGTAGGAGCATGCAACACCACTATCTAACTTAAATATGACCTGCTTTATTAGGTGCGGAAGAGTCTCAACTTGTTGTGCCTGCACATGCAATGGACAAGATGTGGATGCGTCTTCCCAGAAGTCAGTGGGTGGCAATGAGAATTAGGTACCAACTTTGACCTAAAAATACACGTGCTGTGGGAGAAAAAAATGAGCGTAGACAGAAAGAAAGCAAAACTAAACAAAAAACGAGGACAGATGCACACACAGAAGAGCAGCATGCACACATGTAATATGCTAGCATGCAAACAAAGAAAGCCATGCGTGCTACCAGTACACGTGAATTAATATTGTTAGAACGTAGAACAGGAAAATAAAAAGATCTCCCTGTTTCGCCTGCTATTAACTCACCATCCTCGGTTGGGACATAGATATTTAAATAGAGGCAGTCTTCATTCTGATCTTGTACATAGGTAGAAACTACATCCAAGTTATTAGTAAACCACACGGGAAGCATGACTTCAGGCAACCTGCCTTCTATAATGTTCTGGGGGCACACTGGAGCAAACTGAGTGGTATTTTTGATATCTGCCCAGGGAGACGGAGGTTCAGGAGGTTGAAAGCGGCGCTCCCCTGTTGGAGGGGCAGCATACGGAACCCCAAGAAACTGAATAACGGGCCCCAAAATTTCATTATTAAGTTCCTTCTTAATCCCTCTTATCTTGCCAAAGTTGGTGGTCACCACTGGGTTGGTATCATCCAATTTTTGGGAGGACACAGCTGCAGCGTGAAGCAAAAATCCAAGTATGCAAAAAGCAAAAGTGGCATTCAATCCCATGTGTAACAGGCGGACTATCATCGCTCTCCATACACAGTTCAGCCACATGGATCTTGGAAAGGCCATGGTCCCACATTAGTTGTGTAACTACAGTGAAGCAATCTGATTTGTATCCACTGGTGTAAAAACAGGGCAACCGAAGGAAACAGATCAGGTTTCCTAAATAGGTGCCTGTCAGAAAAATCTCAAAAGGCTTTTCATGCGGTAAGTATCTTCCATTGATTTTCCCACTTATTGAAGCTGCATCTTCACTCAGCACTATTTATCAGACTACATCCTATTGACAATTCTGTTTTCCATAGCAGCAATATGAAGAGAGCAGCCATTTACTGCAGAATCCCCTCTTACAAATCAAATCCAGTTAGCCGCAGGTCTATATCCTGGAGAAAATGAAAATAAATCATTAGTATGAAAGAGCTAATATGAGCAGAGTGATAACTAGATGTTTCACAAGTTATGTACATACATTAATAGTTGCTAGAGTCATGTAAGTAAAATTGCAGTAGTTTATGGGTCCATGAAATGGCGGGTGAAACACTGATTACTGGATTATCTATAATGTCACCTGTTGAATTTACAGAGGTTTTTCAGAAGAAACAGGACTCACAGAAAACACATTTTTTAAATTAACCTTTTTAAGAATAACCAATTTTCTGCCAGGCTACATTGCATAAGTGTTTATGTTAATATTTTATTTAACTAAATCAGTTCATAATCAATTTTCACCTCGTTTACACAAGTTGACTTATCAAAATGAAAGTAATTATTTCTTAAAGCAGAAGATAGTGTAATTAAGATAGGTATACATAAGACTCAAATGCATTTTATTTCATTAAAAGCAGTTTACAATACATATGAACTTTTTTTTCCATCTTCAAAAACAAGTTCTGATTAAAACATTGAGGCAACTGGAATATACTTGTAAGGATAGCATGAATTACTGCATTTATTCATGATAACCTGAATTGCCATACTTTGTACAGTTTTCTTTTTCCAGAAGCTTCTGATAGCTGATGAAAAACACCTACAGAGTGAGATGTTCACATCACTGAAGGACCAAAATCTGCTCCCACTGAAGTGAATGGCAAACTCTGAATTTGTACAGAAGTACAACAGGACCTCAGTGGGTTTTTTTAGAACGGATTTGGAAACCAATATGGTCAGACAGTTTTGGGATGGAGCTGTACATCAGAGTTTTTATTTCAGACCAATCCAAACTACTGACTTGAGTGAAAAATGAAAATGAATGCACTCAATCCCTAGCACCCTTAATTTACAACATAAACAATAAACGTTCCCATAGACAGCTTTCATATACCCACATGCTGACGGAACAGTATCCTAGAAAAATAATCAGTTAGGATCAGAGACTGCATAATCTCAAATTCCAGATTCTATTTTCAACTCCTTTAGCTCAGAGGTTGTCACACAAGGCTGTGTTCCAGCACTTCTGAAAATTGCTCAATGCATATCATTACATCTTCCATACTCATGTTAAACATATTTCCAACACGATTTACAGTATCCCATTATTTAAAATGCAGTGTTATACACAACATAGCAGCGTAATCTTACACTCCCTATTAAGCAGTGCGTAGTGCACAAGAAATGTGTTTTGCTTTGTGTAGGAAACATTTTAAACCACCTGGTTTTGAAACAGCTTTGGCAGCTTTAATGAGAATTGTTTTTTTTATCATGCCTATACACATTGTAGAGAGAATTCAAAAGAACGGCTTGTCTAATAGTCAGACTACCCTGCAGTTTGGGTTATTAAAAAGGAGATTGTAAAAGCTATATAGGACAGCAGGAGATTTGGTTCATGTCTAGTGTTCCTTTAGCTCCAAACAATCTATCTCAGGAGGCAATAAGGAGATAGATGAAGCTTTTCCACAATTTTCTCTCTCCCTTTCTTTCTCTGCTAATTCTAACACCTTCACTGTGAAACTGCATTAAGAAACAGACTTACATCCTGCATTCTCCGGCTTCACATTCTCAGCGCTTGCTGGAAACACACCAATTTAGCTGTGGAAAATAAATCCCCAAAGTTGATGTACATGTTTGCATTCAGTTTAATAAACTTACACAGAACGGCATTCCAGCAATCGCCTCTTGGAAGACTGCTGCACTGTTGCGTTTCAAATTTTGCAGATAGTAGGATATTACTTGAGAAATAGTGAAGACAGAGTGCACCGACAGGTGCCAGAGCAGAAGGCACCTAGCACAACTTTGCTCTTCCGACGTGATGGTAGGTCACGGAAAGATGGAAGCTTATTCCTCAGTGGTATTCAAACACTTCCACAAATTTAAACCTTTTCCACTAGGAATTAAAATACATGTTTTTTTTTTATTTCTATCAAGAGTAGAAAAATATACCCTCTGTTCTTTCTCAGACTTAAACTTATAAATGGCAGGAATTTAATCTCAGTAGCCCTCCTGCTAATTTACATGGTCTGGGGAAGGTCTGAGCACAAACTAAATTCAATATAGCCGTGCCAAACAATGGCATCCTTCTTCATTTCAAGCTGCTGAGTTGGTTCAATGTGGAAAATTACCAAGGCGCTACTAATAATTCATTTAGCACTTTCACTTTAGAAGTCTTAGACCTGTTTTCAGAACTAAGACAAGCTTTTCAGACAATTTTGATACCTAAAATGGTAAGTTTTTACAATGTTAGAAATTACATGAGTTAATCAGAAGAGATACATTTCGGATAGCAAGACTGGGGCTTCACTTTTTTCTTTAACTTATTCTAAACTATACTTATTACTCATGTAAATTCAAAGCAAATCCTAGAGCTGGGCTGTATTTTTAAGCTTGTCCATCAGCTGTTTTGTCATTGCAGCTGAACAGCTCTGCCGTGATTGAAAGTTCTGGTTTGCCTCCCATGCACAAATTTTTACTGTAAGGCAGAGACAGGAAGCTAAAACGGTTAAGAATATAACTCCATGATCTGTTTGGCTATTCTTAATTAATTAACTATAGGGTAGTAGCTAGCTTCAGTGAATAGATTTATAGGCTAGTAAATTGTAAAGCACTTGCAGAATTGGAATCAACAGATTTTCATTTTATTTGTAACTTGAATTCTGTATTTGCTTTTTTTCCCACAAGCCTTTCTTTTTAAATGGCTAAATAACAATTTCTTTTTGAGAGTCAGAGAGGTCAGACATTCAAGCCTGTCACTGGCTGTCCTGAAGCTATAACACCAAAAACACAAACTTACACAAATAAAGAGAATGAGACTATTCAAACCTTTTAAGACTTTTCTGCCAAAATTTTATTTCCAGCACCAATTGGAAAGGCAAGCAGGGAAGCCAGCCTGGAGCATGTCTTACTTGTTCAGAGCCAATGCCAGAAAATTTTCCTTAGTCCACCAGCTGCAGGTGATCTACCTAGGACTTTCCCTTGGTATCTGGACTTGGGTGAACAGGAATCAGTGGACAAAGAGAGAAGAAATAAACAGGTGCAGGCATGATCAGGGAGATGGGCAGGAGAATAAACTAAAGAGTAATTATGACCAATATGGGGCAAGGTATAAAGCTTCAGCATCAGAATATTGTGGATCTGAGGAGGAGGAGAAGCGTTTTCAGATTTTATTATTGTCTGGATGTGAGGATCACAATTGTTCCCTGTGGTAATGCAAATGAATTCTACTGTAAAAGGTATTTGATAAAGTCTTTCATGGTCTTTGGAGCAGTCTATGCTATATAGAGGTTTTTTCTATCATCCATTATTTTATTATCTTCCTTTCTGAATTTAAATTACTTTATAGCTCAGATTCTGAAATACGTTAGAGAGGCATTTAGTATGCCGAGGAGCGAACAGTCCAAGATAACTTCAGCGCATCTTTGCATTCCCAATGACATAGGGCATCCCACAACAGGTCATATCTGCTGCAAACTGAAGCAGCTAAACTCCTCTTTGTTACTCGTGCACAGAGCTTCAAATCTTCAGGGATGCCTTCAGCTGCACCACCTGTCAATAGCTCCAATGGATTAATAAAACCTTTGCTTCTGGCCATATGCCAGCTTCAGCGCATGTAAAGGCATTGTTATGGTATCTTTACACCACCGGCTGTTTTCTTTTTAGCTGAAGATGTACTCTGTGATTTGATATGCATGCTAAAAAATTCCTTTCTACCTCAGTTTTGCTAGCAAATCCCAATTGCACAAATATTCATAGAAAGTGATTGTAAGAGTTTTGAACACCACACAATGCTGCTTCATTTCAAAACACAAATGCAATTTTGCAGAACCAACTACATTTGCATCCATTTTTACTTACAACAGTCTCTACTTAGAGCTAGGAGCCCAGGGATGTTTCGCGTCTCTAAAAACAAATCCGTGTTCTAAAATACGCTATGATGCCAAACAGGAACATGGCCAGCGAAACAGAAGCCATTAAAGGAAAGGCTCTCACCCAGGTTGAACACCAGGTCGGTGGGACACACCAAATGTAAACATGATCAGACAAATCCTCAAGAGAGGCATCACAGAATTTCCCATCTCCTCTTTCACGTTTCAAGTTAGCAAAGGGAAGCGTTGCATCAAATACAGCATATTTCCTCTCCGTGTAGTAGTAAAGATTTTGAAACGAACCCTGCTCTTGGGTATTTCCATAAATACTTGGTGAAGGGAAGGGATTTACATGTATTTAGTTCAAGAAATGAACTATATGCATTTTTAAAAAGCAGGTGTGTGAAATGAGAGTAGAGGAGACTGCAAAGCTGAATACACACACCTGAGAAGGGTACAGCACTGGTGGGGTCTGCTCAGCTCCCACACGCCAATCCCCCTCCGCCTGAGAGCAGCTACCGGTCTGGAGGCTCCAGAAAGCAGCTACAAACCCAACCCTACTGAGATGCACAACCTTTGCTGAGATCACCAACCAAGGTACGAATAAGACATTATCCTGCTGGGGTCACAGTCCGACCTCACAATAGTATGAGATTATAAGCGTTACGCTGCACAGGTCCGCAAACAACCCAGTGGTAAGGATTTCCAGGTGCTACGCTGTGTAAATATATCGCTCCCGGATCAGAGAGACTGACTCCTCAGCGCCATTCTCACATTTACCTCTTTTAATGTTATGTTTTGTACACAAAACTTTACAACCAAATTAGTAAAAAGTATGATATTTAAATACAGTATTCAACACAGTGTAGCACAAATGAGTGAAAAGTTGAACTAAACTGAGTAGATGTTGTAAGACTCATTTAAATTGTCATGTATTTTTCAGCTTCACTATATTTTTGTTCTTCCCCATTAGTGGGAATATTCTCTAATGCTAAGTCATTATTAATTAGTATTTTCATGATCAAAAGATCCCTTTAAATAATTTCTGCAACTTAGTTTGCCAAAATAGGAAGACTTCTGATCATAATTTTCTATTAAGCTGTTTTTGAATTAGACAAATTAAACCTATGAGAAGAAGAGGGTCACATAAGTCTTATTATCTTCCATTTACTTGTATCAATAAATCATTTGCCTAAAATAGTTCTACTTCTTCACTGAACTAATTGTTTATATTACCAGAACCTGGCTACAATTTTTTAATGTGGACTACAGCTGTCTGACATTTTGCACAGTAAGTAGGTAACGAAATGGTGATTTTACCCATAACAGAAAGAATGGGTAACTCTGTCACTTATGTGTAAAGTTTTAGACAGCTAAGTAATACAGATTTAAATTAAAAATGACAGATGCACTGGTTTGGAATATAATGGGCACTGAAGTGAACCTTTATTCCTCTTAGCAGCTTATGGTTAACTCTTAAATGGACCACAAATGATAGTCGCTTTTGAGTACTGTGACTATTCAGCTAAATGATCAAAAGGCTATTCTGTTGATGGCGGTAGTGTGCTTCAGGACATGAAGATTTTTTGATCTACTGTAGAAATTCAGCTGAACTCATGTTAATCAGAGGTCACATCAGAGAAAAAAAATCCCAGAAGTTTCTTGTTTGAGATCTTCAGTACTGAAATCTGCATATTGTGTATCATAAAGTCAAGTGGCTTTAACTTGATTTGATTAACACTTCATACAACATTCACATGCTTCCCATGTGAGCACTCTAATGGAGTATACTAGATCCCACCCAGAGGCCCCTGAAACTATGCGTTCTTTTATTGTCTCTTGCAGGTGAAAAAGTAAGCTATAGAATTAGTAACAAAGTTCATTACCTGACATACATTTGTGGCTAACCCTTGGTTCCCTGGGGTTAATCACATGAGAAAAGTAAATTGGATTTTGTTGGCTACCTTTAATACTGTTATAATATCAACAAAAATACTATCTTTAATGCTAGTTCATCACCTAAGGCAAGCTTTCATATCAGGTTCATAAGATACCACTTTTTTTATTTTCCTATTTTTGAGGCATGAGGAATTTGAGACAAAAAAGCCTAAAATGCAGTTATTACCATTTCTTGAGAGAGAACTCTGAAAATAAAGATGCTTGAATGAACTCAGAAAAACAAACAAAACCAAAACCCAACAAACTTCCTTGTGACACAACAAAGAGCAAACGCTTTTCTTACTTGATCAGATTCTAGTCTCAATTCCATCAGGGTAATTGAGATCAAATTCCACTCATCATAAAATCCACAGAGGTACAAATATAATTTGTTAATCACAAACCTGACATCTCTAACTCAACTTCGAAAGTGCTCTTGAACGGCGTTACCATGCTTTCCAGCACTGCAGAGTGCACACTACATTTCGAGTGCAACCTTGGCTTTATGGGGATCTATCAACTTGCAAGTCCATTTACTGTGATGTAGCACTCTGTACATTCGCAACTTTGCTTGTATTTGTTCCAAAATGAATTTCATGCTTAACTTGTTTTTCTTAATTAAACTTCCTTTAGCAGTCTCTAATATGTGCATTATTAAAACTCATTAGTCCCATTCATGCCTGCCTGTCATTTTTGGCTTCACATTCATGTATCGAAGAGCTCAGTTGCTTTATATAGGAAGCAAATTAAATAATAAATATGAGAACTTGAACGTTTTATGAGTGTCAGTATGAGAAAGTGGCTGCAAGGCCCATAAGGTTTCACACAAAAAAAGCATTACAACTAAAGCTAACATGCTGACACATCTCTGATCTATAAAGTCTGCAGTAATGGTAGCAGTAAAGTGTTGTGCCATAGACGGGGAATTTTTCTCTCGCATGAAATAGAAATAGGATATAGCACAGACTATATTTACTGTTGTAAAAAAATTTCAAATAAAATTTCCCAAAAGCTTAGAATATAACACCATTAAACGTCTACAAAGATTTACTCTTTCCATCTGACTCCATGTGTAGCTCCTATTATTCAGGTCCTTGTCCTGCTTTCATTGTCTGCCACTATCTGTGAGAAAGATACTTGTTGAAGTTATAGCAGGTAGTCTCAGGTCTCCCTGCAGTCATGTCCCAGCCACGGTGGCCACAACCCCAGCGACAGAAGTGTTTCCTAACCCAGCAGCGAGTGCTCGTGGCAACTATTTCAGAGCCTGAGTCTCCACAGAAATAACCCATCTTTGTGAACCCAGTCTGAAGAAACAAAAGCTCCAGCCCACAATGCCTATTTCACACAGGTTTGAGGATGTCAACTTAGCCAGTATATCTATATAGTGAGGGTTCTCCTAAATAAGTTGTCCTTTTCTCCTCATGAATATGTCTGATGCTGTGTGCCTACATAACACTTTACTGCTTTCAAGTACTTTTTTGGAAACTGGGGGACAGAGTTGCGAAAGCAGAAGGTAAAGGATGATTTTAAGTTCAGATGCTGAAGTTAAAAGCTTCAGATAAGATGGGATTAAATAAAAGTATAAAATACAACGTCAATGTACTCCAGTCATTAAATTCCCAGAACCAGTTCAACATGTGGCCTAATGGCATCTCTAGGCAGGATGTGATTGAAGCGATTTAGAAAATATATATTTAAATTGCCAATTAAGTTATCTGCTTGGATAAAGGAATATGAGTCACTTGAAATACAACATTTGTAAAGTGTCCTTGATGACTTCTATGATTTTACAGTCATACGTTGCTAATTTCCAAGCATTACATTCTCCCTTAACATGGTGCAAAAGACCCAACCAAGCACCAATGGAAAGTAACAGACTACCCAAAGGCAGCACTAAAATTGATTACGCAGAAAATATTATGAGGACAAAACAGAAGAATTCAACAAATGGGGGGAAGGGAACTTCAATTGCCTTTCTTTTAATGGCTTCATCTTTTATTTGCCCACAGCAGTAGAAAAAAACGTTTTACACTGATGTATGCAGCCCAGGTCTTTGCATGGCTTGATTACCACAAGGATCTTTACAGTAGATGCTGTGCTCCATGGTTTCACACAGATGGTGTCCCTTTACACCCCCCTTTGTGTTTTAGTGAAAATTGGCACTGTAGAGTGGGTGTACAGAAAAACTGGCACATGGTACTAAGTAGCCAACTAGTCACTCTTCATCTCTGGATAATACGCAGCATGTCATTAACTAGCAATTAATAATTATGAAGCCAAAGTCTGCTGGAAAACATGTGGGGTCTTCAGAGGCAGGTGGAAATGTGGAGCTGAGTCACCAAGAAGTCAACAAGATTTCCCCTTGTAATTGTGATAATTTAGTAGTCATTCTGGGGAATGTAATGTCATTATTTGTTATTAAAACTACAGGATGTGCTTTCAATATGCAATACATGATGAAGTTTCCCATCGGTTTCTTTTTTTTTTTGCATCCCCTCCCTCCCATACAAACTCTTCTGCAACAACCAGTAGCAGAGCAGGCATCCCCCTCTGAATGCACACATTCCTTCATAAAGCAGAGCTCAGAAAAAAGGCTACGATCATGGAAATGTGCTTTTATAACAGCATTTATTCATCAGTCATGATCTATTTTTTTTCTCATTACCTGTTATACTTACCATGGATGGATATCTAGGACTAATCAGAAATCATGTTGTTCACTGGATCAGATTGATTACTGCCCATCCTTTATTAAAAGAAATCCACAAAGGTTTCTACTGAATCTCTGGCAAAATGTTGTCTGGTGACTATTTGCTTTCAAAGAATGTCTGTCTCTTTTTGCCCTTCTTTTTCACTATTTAATTTTTAAATAGTTTCTTTTTCATGTGATTAAAAAAACATAATAAATATGACATCAAACAAATAATTCAAAGCCAGCCAAGGATCTGTAATGCAACTCCCCATCTCCATTAGGAAGGAACGTATATTTGCTTTTAATAAAGAAAGGCAAACCAATCCATTACGAACCAAGACCATGTCTAAGCCTCCACTTTCTTCTCTTTTCCCCAGACTCCATTTGAACAATTA
>Ga0181612_166624_pt1 | contig 24524 bp, 11 predicted proteins | sample HoacroProtozoa21_FD_119630 | JGI IMG/M metagenome (GOLD analysis project Ga0181612, IMG submission 119630) | Hoatzin crop microbial communities from Cojedes, Venezuel. Combined Assembly of Gp0051906, Gp0051904, Gp0051908
AGCCAGGCTCTTCTTAGTGCTGCCCAGTGACAGGAAAAGAGGCAATGGGCACAAACTGAAAACATGGGTTTCCTCTAAACATCAGGTCACCCTTTTACTGTGAGGATGACCAAGCACTGGTGCAGGTTGCCCATTTCTAGGCAGTCTTCATCCTTGGAGATGTTCAGAAGCCATCTGGACAAAGTCCTGGGCGACTGGTACTAGGTGGCCCTGCATGAGCAGGAGGTTGGACCAGATGAGCTCCTGAGGTCTCTTCCAACCTGAACAATTTTGTGATTCTGTGAAAACTGAGGTCTTAGGACTAGATGTTCCTTAAGGATTTAAAGTCCTTTATTTCTGTTTTAGTGGTTAAATTCTCATTAAATGTGCTGGAATTTAGGAATCATGAATCTTTAGATCTGATACTAATACCTAGATTTCTTTTACAACAAGAATTTAATTCCTGCATTAACCTATCCATCTGAAAAAAATGTGTGCATGTGCTTTGCTAAATTGATGACCTGGTGTTTTATAGCTTCAAACCAATACTGCATCAAAGCAAAAATAATTTTGATGAGTACAGAACATGAACTGTTGGGTAGGAGAAGAGTATTTTTGATCCCCAACACATACAAATCATAGTACAAAGATCTACAGTATGTGTGTAGATAAATGTATATGGACATTGACTATTTTTTCCTTTTTTTTTTTTTTTTTTTTTTCTTCTCTCTGGACATCTATCCTGCCTTGTATTCTTAGCAGGCTATATTACAAGGTTTTAAAAATACTTCCCACTAAGTCTGAATTCCAGAAAAGTTACAACAAATAAAACCATTCTGTCAGTGTGATTGGAAGAAATGAAAATGTGGATTTGAAAATCCTGCACAGTCTGAGGACATTACATCCAGTATAGCCTTACTTCATTTTGCCTCTTTATGACTCTCAATTCAGTTTGCAAAATTCTGAGATGTAAAAACTTTAAAGAGTAGTAATAAAGGATGGCTGCCATGAATATGTTTGAAGATGGGGTTAAAAAGAAGTCTCAGTGGTTGGGAACAATGTCAAATTACTTTAATCTTTTTGGAGAGTTAGTAAAAAATTACTCATCTAAGCAGTAATGCCTAATGTACTAATATTGTCAGTCAGTTCAAACAGTGACAAAATAGTGTTTGTGTTTAGTACAGAGGCCTAATTTATTTTTACTTCTGTTGTCTGCAACAGCTAAATTTCTTGGAGGGAGTATACTACCACAGAAATATCCCTGGAGAACAGGGATTTTATTTCCCAGAACTGTTTCAACATAGCTTGTGATAGAAATAAGGCCTAATGTGTATCAGCTGTTCTGCAGAGTTTGCCTGGCCAGTGTTACTGGTGGCCTCTACCAGAGGAATGTCAAAGACATTTGTCAAATGAGCTAAAATTTCCAAACCATATATTGAGGATGAAATCTAAAAGTTGCAATGTTTTTGCCAAATATAATCTGTATTTTTCATATAATATTTATATGCATAGGAAATCATGATGTTATGCACCAGTATGGGTTTCTTGTTTTTCCCCTCAACAGTTGATGAAGAAACTAGTGGTTTTCATTCCAGGAGAGTAAAGCATATGCAGGCATTTCTAGCTGTAATACAAGTACATCTTTATAACAGACTCTATAATTTTCAATAACCTGTAATCTAAGCGACGTTTTCTTCCAGCCTCCAGTAACAAAAAACTTAGTGACTAATTGCAAACCTGTGACTGACAGAATTCGTAAGGCGTACAAGGACAAAAACAAATACAGGTATGTTGTTACAGTCCTGTGAAAAGCCATGCTAGGTTTTGTAAAGCAGTAAGAAGACGTATAACTGCACGCGTGACCAAAGATTGTACGTGTATGTTAACCAATCTCAGCTCAATTTATTTTAACAGTGAAACTGAAGAAACATAGGTATCTACTTAGGTAGGTTTCATTGTGCAGAATGATGTGATTGGTTTTCATAGTTTCTTGTTTAGCAGACTAAATATTTCCATGCTACCTGTGTCATCTTGGGCCAGATCCTAATTTGTGTTGTACAACAGTAAGCCAGAGTATCTTTAGATGGCTACATAAATTGACTGTATGTAGTAAGTGAAGGCAGCTAAAGTAACATAAAAAGGAGGAAAGAGCTTGTCCTGTACCTAGAAGTGGTAAATCTGCTTCATCCTTCCTTTTACTGAAGCTTAAAAAAAAAGAAAGAAACGAAAAAGCATTTTAGCCTCAACTATCTTGTAGTTTTCCTGCAAGGAGGAGTGACAGGGAGGAAGGGAGGGAGGGAGACAGACAAGAAAAGGGTTTCCATCCCTTTTTGGAAAGGGCAGGACAAACCATGATCGTGATTGTGGGTTTGTTTGAATAACTGTATTTGTGTGGGTCTGCCTGAGATCAGGTTCTCTCAGATCTTTCTTCTCTGAAACCTGCAGACCAACTGCATGCCAGTGAGGCTGTTTGCTGGCGTGGAGCTTGTAGCCTCGTCTCCTGTCCGTTGCCTCTCCAGCGGTGTTGGTCAGGGGAGAGTGGTGCGGAGTATCCAAAGCCCCAGGAGTGGCTACATAGTTAAATAAAACTGTAGAACGAAAGCAGGTTACAGATACTGTTTCAGGCAACTTTTAGACATTATTATACATTAATTCATAGTACCTCAAGTTGTGCTGTAAGCTTTATAAATAAATCTCTGTCCAGAAGAATTTATGCTAAAACTGGAAAACTAACACAACAAATGAGACTGAAAAATGTTGGGGTGGAGGCAAGGATTTGCTGTGCTTAGTGATGTAAACATATTACTGTAAGTCAGTTTAAGATATAAGCTGTGCTTTTGTTCTGTCGAACTTCAATAGTGAATACCTATTATTAATTTTGTGAGCTTAGTAAATGGAGTATGTTCTCAGGTGAGACTTAAAGGAGCACATCTTTTCTTATATCAGGATAAGAAAGGTGAGAAAGGTAAGTGTGGTGCCTCTAGTAAGACTGTTGAAAAAGCATTTGACCCTCTTTTAAACTCATTATATCCTTCAGAAATTATATACTTCTGCATTTCATATACTTGTTATGTCTGCAGATTATTAATTAGGTGGTTGAAGAACATCTTATTTGTATATAAGGCTGGAGTTTTATATACTTTTCTGTAATTTTATTTTAAGATTTTTCTGGGATTGGTGATTTGATAATAACATGTTTTCTCATGTCTGAAGTGTAATTATAAGTTACAACTGTAAGTTGTGTGTGTTTAAAAAAATAAAAGCAAGCATAGTAAGTGTTGTGTCTACTTTCAGACTAATTGTTACTCTTATGCCAAAACTTGTAGTTTACATAATTTGTATTAGAATTCAGTTCTTCGGTTTATGGCTGGCTACTATTAGCACTACAGGAAAATGGTTCTGTACAAGAACACTAACTGAAAAATGTAAGTATACTGATAGAAATCAAATTATAAATTCTAATGAAGGTTGGACAGTGATATTAGAAATTATTTTTATTAAATTATTAAATTAATATTTATTGGAATATAAAGAAAATTATTGAAATATTTAGATTCTTCTATTAATGTATATTTTTTTAACAATAAGGTTTGAAATCATGGGAGAAGAGGAAATTGCCTTCAAAATGATTCGCACAAATGTTTCTCATGTGGTTGGTCAGCTGGATGACATACGAAAAAATCCCAGGTATCCTGTTTCTTGATTTCTATGAAGTTTTGACGTGGCTTTCATTTTCTGCTTCAGCTGTTTACACTGAAGAAAACATAATTTATTGCAATGTATTTCTACACTGTGTGTTCCAGGGGAAGACCAATTTTAACGAAAAGTACTTCTAATTTTTTCTATTTAACTGAAGCTAAGTGACTACTCTTTGTTATGCTAGGGATTATCTCCTTAATTTCTTTTACATTTTTATATAGCTAAAATCTTTGAAAACATGTAAATAAACTTCAGCTATTTTTGAGTCTTTCTTTTTTGCCATTCTAGGGGCATACAGTTTGTATTGCAGGTATTTTTTTTTTTAAAGGAAGAGCATTTTGATCTGCTTTATGTAGCATTTTAAAATAAAACTTATTATGTGGATTATATTGTTACAAAATTAGTTTTGCATGCCCATTATGCTTTCATGCTCTGTTACAACATGGCAAGAGGTATTAACATTTTTTTTTTCATATTTGGTGAGAAACCATCTGAAGTCCTCTGTCTTCTCCACTCTGCGGTGGTGAAAGGTTTAGATACCCAAATCTGAGAATAGGCTCTGTATTGTTGAATTAGGCTCCTGAAATGACTGAGAGATAAATTGGGAAAATAAATGTCCTGGGATACATTTCACAGCAACCTCCTTGCAATACAACGGATGATGTATTTAAGACTGAACTCTGAATCTAGTTTGCAGAAGCTTTTAACTGTAGTCTGGAGCCCATTGCATAAGACTGGGTTTCAACAAGACATGGGTGAGATAATTTAATAGCCAGCTGTCTTAAAAGTGAGACAGTGCCTCCACCCATCTCCTTCCTTCCTCTTGGTTGCATACTCTTGTCTTGCATCTTGCTTCTGTCTTCAGAAAACTAGAGAGTTCTCTGCCAGTTTAATGAGTTTGGCCTTAAGGAGGGGTTTGACCTGTGTCAGAAGACAGAGCAAGGAGGAAAGTAGGACCAGGTACCTTGGGCCAGGGAAAGTGAAGCGTCCTCTTGCAGGTCACAGCAAGCTATTGGGTAATGTCAGCTGCCTGTAAAGCTACACCATGATTTGCATTTGTAGGTGAAGAGCAGGTTTTCACTTGCCTCTTACACTGTACTACTTGCTAGGTCATTCCTTCAGAAAGCGGAATGCTAGTCTTGAGACATTTTACCGCTTAAGGTGGTTTGTGTCTATTGCTCCTCCTTCCAAGAGTGCCTTCTGGCCACACACCACCTGCATTTCAGTTCCTACACTGACCTGGTTCAAAAGAAAAGTGGGTGGTGTCCTAACTCATCCTGCCACTTCCCCTTCGTTCTCCATTTCTTTGTATCTGCTGGCTAGAACTTTTTCTTGAAATGTAAGTGTGATTTCAAGCCTTCTGTTAGGCCCAAGGAGCGCACATAACATGAGATTCTCACCTTCAGTGTTCAAGTTCATGCTTGCAATCACTGGCTTCTTGTTTTGAAGGGTGGTTGCTGATGTCAGACTTGATCCTGACACTGTGTCGGTTGTGGTATGAGTACGCCTAATGGATTGAGGCCTTCTAGCAACTTAAAATGGAGCTGCCTGTTCTGTGGAGTGATTGCGTCCTTAGATGAGGATGTATTTGAGTAAGGGTGTCTAGTCTGTTGTCTCAGGAACCTCAACAGGCAAGATGAGGCAGGTGAGCTGATCTGTCTTGAATCTTGCCTAATTTTCATATGATGCACTGGCATGCTGTTATGGACTCAGCCTGAGACTCCGTTTATGTATACCCTTTTGTGTTTTGTTTTGTTTTCTGTGAAGGAACAGTAGTGTGTTGTAGTGTGAGATTGTTGGCTGGTTCGTGAAGTAAGGTTGAGTCAATTGTTTGGGCTGTATTCCTGCAAAGTACAGTGCAGTGGTCGTACCTTGCTAGCAAAGGAGAGCTGGCAGGGCTATGTAGGCATGCCATTTCTTTCTCTTTGCCATGCCTTCCCTGCATATAAAACAACGTAATAATTATACACAGTGTCTAAAAACAGGTATTCGGTGCCTCTTTTGGGACAAACTAAAGGTATTTTTCACTTACTGATCTGCCCGCGATGTTTGTTTTGCATCCTTAAGGAAAAGGGAGCCTTAATTGTCTAGGCATTAATTCTGGAATATCTGAAGGAATGTCAGATTTTGTTTATTTTGGACGGATTAAAACAGTCTTTCCACAGGTTAATATTCTCATTGCTGCCACTTGCTGTGCTTTGGTTTGCTCTGTGTAGCAGACTCTCGGTCTGTAAACTGCATTTCTTTCAGATGAAGCTAAATGGGGATATACACTGCAGGAGGGCAGCTACTGCATTCCCAGGGCTAATGAGCTGCCAGTCTGAGCAGCAAGGTCAGGGTAGTCCAGAGGAAGCTCACAAAATGCTTATAGTGTAGACATAGGATTGCCATAACCAGCTGCTTTGCATAGTATTACTTCATAGTGTAGGCATAGCCTGCTCATCTTCGAAGAGCAGAGGTGTATTTTGTTCTCAGATGAATGACTGCTTATCCTTTGCAGGTAATTGTCTAGAGCAAGGTTACCAATTATGCCAGGTTCACTACAGACTGATGAAAAGTGGTGATTCCCTGTGCAGGCTGATTCACATGCTCTATTATAGAGTTCTGCTGATTTCCAGCTTCATGTAGGAAGTCTGAACTTTGCTCTTTGAAAGAGCACACCATACTATAGAGAATACAGCTGACCAGAACTACTTATTCACAAAGGTTAGCAATTACAAGGCGTATGTCACCAGATATGATTTCTCCCTCTGGGGAAAATGTAAGGGTCTTTTATCTTGCAATATAAATAAAGCACATAATCTTGCCCATATGTGGGCAAGATTATTTTTGTCGTCGAGCACCAGGTCAGAGTGGCCAAGGGTACATAATGGTCTATCACACTAGCTGCTGCTTTGGTTTCAGTAATTTGTGGTAACTTAGATAGTTGTGTGTTTCTTATCCAAGAAGTAACTCTCTGCAAGAGGCATTACTGGAAGCATACTTATTTGGTCACAGTGATTTCCATATAAATTCTATCCAGGTTGTTGTTTGTGTTTTAATTGATTATACAAGTTCAGTTTTGGGTCTGTGACTCAAGTCATTTTCTACCCAGTTCATACAGTGTTCTCAGTAACTCAAATCCTCGGGACCAAGCTTTACCTTCTCTTGTACAGTCTTCTATATTTTTTTACGTTGACTTTCTCCGAAGAGTGTAGCATACACAGTAAAATATTAATAATGTAGTATGTTTACCTCCTACAGTGGAGCTTATTTTGTTATTTAAGATACCTTACTTATGATAATTTATTTCAAACTAGAAAACCCCTACCCAAATCATAATGCTGGCCTTCTAACCTGCTGTCTGTATCCAGCAGTGGGCTCTGGGGTGTTGTGTGCCCATTAGATGGCAGCATTATATAAATAGAAGAGAGAACTGTGGCTTGTCATCGGATTCCTCAGAGGACTTGACTCGCTGTCAGCATTGGTGCTCTCAAGATTAAAATCAAATTAATCTAGAATAATGCTACAGTAAGGAAACTGATTACAAGTATCAAATATATCAATTTGGTTGTAAAATGATACTGTATCAATTTTGTTTAAAGGTATTCTGTGTTCTTGGTTTGTCAATACCTTTGCCGTATTATTAAAGGAAGTATTCTGACAAAGACTTCTTATTTTCTAGAAAATTTGTTTGCCTAAATGACAATATTGATCACAATCATAAGGATGCTCAGACGGTGAAAGCTGTGCTAAGGGATTTTTATGAATCAATGTTTCCCATACCTTCCCAGTTTGAACTGCCAAGAGAATATCGGAATCGTTTCCTTCACATGCATGAACTCCAAGAATGGTATGCTGCACGGGTTCTCTTCGAGTGTAGTGTGATAGCATGTAATTATAGAACAGATTGCTACGAGTCCCTTTTTCCCTAGTATTGTCATGAAGGAGTTAACAGTGAAAATAAAATGAAAAGATTTGAAATGGACTAAAGTTTGAGACTTGCAGGTTTCCTGTTTTTCTGGTGCTCATACGGTCATTACCATTTCATTGATTGGTCCTAACCTACTTTAAAGAAAAAGTTTCAGGGTTTTTTAAATTCAGGACTTCTGGCTTTCTTTAAATGTAAAAAAAACCAAAAAACTATTGTTTGGAGTGCCTGTTGCACAGGGACAATATAAACCGGTACGTTTCTCACTAAGTGATTTTTTTGTTAATCTGTCAGACAGCAATAATCAGATGGATAATCATCTGAAAAAATACACGTCTCATTTTTGCATAACGTGTGGAAGTTTTTGTGTGTACCTCTTGCTATTTCATAAATAACTTCAGAAATTGGGGTAGTTGATTTGAGAATACAAGCAAAAGGTTGGCAAGTACAGTGATAAAAATGAGACAAGAAGACTAGGTCATTTTGTTGCTGATCAGCAAATTATGAGAAATAGCTGGTAGTAAGGAAAGAAAATGTTCGTGGAACTGTAGAATGAATCAGAAGGGTTGTAGGTGACAATAGGTGTGGATTGTAGTGCTACAAGCTCTGCTGCAGCAGTGACGGGGGGGGGGCGCAAACCCATTTCAGCAGTTAGCTGTAGAAATTTGGGCTGGAGGAGTGGACATATTGTTGTCGCCCTTTTTGACGACATCCATCAAGACTTTGTTAGCTTCAAAAGAACACTTTATTTTGACTTGTTTGTAACCAAAGCAGATTTCTACTAGGTGGGTTAAAGCATGCTGAAATGCTGGTGGAAATCGACGTTTATCAAAATGTTATCAAAATGAGTGAATCATAGGACAGCCCAGGTTGGAAGGGACCTCGAAAGATCATCTGGTCCAGCATTTCGTGTCAAAGGGAGCCTAGATGAGACGATATAGCACCCTGTCCCGTTGCGTCTGGAAAACCTCCTGTGGTGGGGACTCCACCACATCCCTGGGGAGGTTGTTCCAGTGAATGATTGTTCTCACTAGAAGAAAAAAAAAGAGAAACCTCTCCCAATCCAACTTGTACTTGTTGTACCTGTTGCCCCTTGTCCTCTCTATGTGGCTCTTTGTGAAGAGAGAGCCTCTGTCCTCTTTCTAGCCACCCTTTAAGTTAAAGTTTATATATCTGAATTTGTAATATATGAAGCTGTTTTTCTGTTTCTGTCTTTCTTTATGCAGGAGGGCATACAGAGACAAGCTCAAATTCTGGACCCACTGTGTTCTAGTAACACTTATTGTATTTACAGTCATCTCATTTTTTGCTGAACAGGTAAAATTAATATCTTCTTATCAAATTTATAACACTTAATAGATTGCTGTATCTTCAGGATGATGTAAGATAGATTTTTTTTTTTAAATAGGTTTTGAAAAGTAGCTAGGATTTGTCCTTCATAAAGGAAGTAAAGAAGTTACATGACTAATGATTGGGTTGCTTCAATTTTTAAGTCTTCATGTTGAGATTCTTTGAGAAGAGAGTCATATGGTGGGAAGGACAGTGGTATTCCCTCTTCAGGTGCCTTGTGACTGTCAGGTCCATTGTCAGTGTGCTAAACTTGGATGCTCAAAATCATAATTGTTTTCAAAATTCTTGGTCTATTAACAGACATATTGGTAAAAGTGCAAAGTAAGTTAACAGAAGAAAATGTAAGTAATAGCAATACTGTAGTCCTGAAGAGAATCTTGAGGTATTTAGAGGCCTTATCCAAATCTCATCCCTAAGTAATTGCAAAGACTCCTATTGAATTAAAAACGTTTTGAATCCAGCTGGAAGGAAAAAACCCACCACATCTGCAAGCATAAAACGGCTTTCTTGAACATGATTAATCCTGCTAAACTTAGAGGGAGTCAATGGAACAAATCATATGGGTAATTCTTTGCAGGTTGGGGCCTTAAGTAACCTTTTCCGTGGTCTGATGAAGAGGGTGTAATTCTTTAAAGGTTGGCTTTTGATTATTATTTTTTTCCCACCTGTAACTTTTGCATGAATCTTTCCCTTGATTTTCAGCCTTTTTTATAGGAAATATTAGGAAACTTGCCCTCCATTAGTAACTTGATTTGGAAGGGGGTACTCAACTCAGTAGTACAGCTAGGTATATAATTACTGTTTTAGGATGCCAGCTTTGTGTTGATCTTTTAGAAACTGAATGTAGCCTGGTGTTACATTAATTTAAATACACAAATTAACTTGAAAATAATCAGAATGTAGGCATACTGTATTTTTCACTTTCTGCTTGTATTCCGGTTATTGAGAAACCCAATGGAAATGTGCACGCCTAATGATGAATTTGAGTAAATACCTTTCTTCCTGTGCAGTGGGGGGGGGCGAAAAAGACAGTATTGACTTAATAACCATGGATAATACAGATTTTATAGTTTCTAGGATGAAAGCCTGACCATCTGTGCACCTTTAGCCCAGCAGAGAACTAAATACTGTATCTTTTTCTCTCCTCAGCTAATTGCACTTAAACGAAAGATTTTTCCAAGGCGAAGGATCCAAAAGGAAGTTGGTCATGAACGAATCAAAGTGTAGAAGAGCTTTATTTTGGAGATCAGTCTACCTCAAGATGTGATAAGCATTTAAAATCTCTCTCTCATAAGTGTCTTTTATGGTTTGACATTTAACTGCGTTGATATGAAGAAAAAAAAATCATGCATCTACAGTTAGAATCTCCACAGTACTCTTCACGATATACAAGCTGCTGGAGCTGTGACAATGCAAAACAACAACAAAATAAAGTTGCGGGAAACCTGTACATAGGCAGTTTTCAACAGATCTTACTTTACAACTGTTAGTTCATGGCCGTGTTATCCTTTTTTATAAAAAGGGTTACCTAAAGAAATATAGCTGCATTTATTGCAGTGGATGTTGCCAGCTACATAAAATGTTGGAAGGCAAAGTTGTCTGGGATCAGCTTAACAGGTCCTTGATCTTGCATTCCAAAACATTTTGCAAATTTCTGTCGTTGCTGCTTTTTTTTTTAGTCCTAGGGGAAAATTGAGAATTATGTAACTTGTCATTTAGTAGGCACTTTTTGATGTTGACATTCTTTAAAGCACAGTGACAATTAATCGCCCTATTTGTAGTATTTAATTGGGATCTGGAAGAAATGTATGCTAATAAAAAAAATACACAGTAAAAAAACAACTAATGGTTATTTGAAAGATACTGTATATCTGTTGTATTATATTCCAAAGAATACAATGGTGTTATTTCTTAACTTGATTACAAAGAGGGTTGTAATCAAATTAAAATGATTAAGGTATGGTATTTTACAAGCATTGTAAATACAAAAGCAAAAGTGCCTCTCTGTATGAATGGGTAACAAACTGTTTTGATGTAGCAATGTACGGGAGCAGTGTTTCACTTCAGAAAACAATATTTGTACTGACATGTGAAGCTTTGGTGTTTTTAAATTTGACAGGGTTTGGCCCTGTATTTTGCTGAGACATCAGAATAGTGCAGTCTTATGTGTGAAAGGATACTGAATCTTTTCAAGCAGAAATTTTTGGCAATGTATCTTCAGTTAATTGTGTTAGCAGTATTCAAAAAAGCATTAATTTTCGTAATCAAATGATGTACGAAATGTATGTGCATATGTATTGTAAGATACTTGTTTTACTTTGAAATTAACTAAAATGTGCTAAAAATTTTGTCTGTTAAGTTTGTTTTCAAGTAAACCAAAACTCACCCATTCTGAAAAATTAGCTATTAATGCATATGAATCCTTATGTTAAAGTTCTTATTTTTCCCTTAAAAAAAACTTCCAACAGTAATAATTTTAATATTAATTTGAAGCATGGATAGATTCTCAAAGTAGAATCAAACTTTTGAGTACTGTAAAAATGCAGGTGCTTCTAATTATCAAGTTTGTTTCATGCTAGCACTATATATTATGCTGAAACGTAAGTAGTTTACAGTATTTCAGACTGGCAGAAAATGAGACATTTGAAGAAATACAAGAAAGCTTTGATAGCTTCTTACACTTCAAATTATTATTAGATAGATTCAAGTTTTCCTATGATCTGTTTTTTTTCTAAACTAACTTTTGGCATTCTAATCAAAGTAGTTGGAAAAACTCAGTTGAAATTTTAAGGTGGATTTTCTGCTGAAGTTAGGCATAAATAGTTTGCAGAGGTAGCTCAGCTGTCACTGTGATTCCTTTTCTGTTTAAGCAGTTTTGAAGGTAAGTTGATGGCATTTTCTTTAACTTCAATACTAATAGCCAAAAGACAGAGCATAAAATTACTGAGAAGCATCCAGTGAAAATCACTGCTAAAAATTTGTGCACATGGTACCTGGGGGAAAAAAAAAGGCAAGTGAGGAAAGCAAGATACTACGCGAAAACGACTGTGGTGACAACGAAGCACCCAGCCACGCCCTGACTGACTCCTGCAGCAGGAGGAGGGAGGGAAGGGGAGAAGCAGCAGCACAGAGCTATGTGTTTTGGTTTTTTTAATTTAGATTTTGTATTTGGTCTTTGTAAGTAAAGAGCAAAATACCTTTTCTGGATGAGGACAGAAAATCCTGTGAGAACAGTAAAAAAATCTGAAACATACGTAGTTTGTAAAACTACTCTGACTGGAGAAATAGTGCCTGTTTGCATTGCCTTGAGGAATAATCCTCCCTCGGCATCATAACATGCACACATCATAGCATGTTTTGCAGACTTTTTGTTGTCTGAATGAGGAGTTAAAGCTATTTGTATTTAAAGAGGAAAAAAAAAAAGGCTAAAACGAGGTGAGGTTTAAACGAGTTTACTGCTGACACTCAGCACGACGTGCCCGCCGCACGGCGGGGAGAAGGAGGTGTTACTGCGCCCGCGCCGCTCCTCTCTGTGAGGCCGCCGCGTTTCCCGCCTTTTTCACCGCGGGGGGAGCTGCTGAGGTGAGCCCGGTCATCGCTGTCGCCTCATCGCTGCCGGCCTCTCTCGCTCGGGAGAGGCGCCGGAGGGAGCGTCAGGGCTGCCAGGGACCCTGCTGCCGGCGGGGGTGAGAGGCTCGGCACGGAGTGGGGTTCCCTCCCGCCTGAGGGAGGCTGTGAGGCGTCCTCTCCGCGCCGCTGGTGCTGCCCCGGGCTGAGGCGGCGAGAGCGGAGGAGCGACCATCGTAGGTCGGAGGGAGAGGGAGAACAGGGCTACGACACTGCGGTGCCCTCAGCCTTTGGCACCCGAGTGGCTTCCCCTGGAGCCCTGTTGTGGCGGTGCTGTGGTGCAGGTCCAAGCCTCCCTTGCTGTTCTGAGGTACAAACAGGTGGGACCCATGCTGAAAAGCCCTACATAGGAGATTCACACAAATGCTGGTTTATTTTGCATCTTTTGGGGCAGGGTGAGAAAAGAAGGTGAATTTCTCTGAGGAAATCGTTGTTAAATACACAACTGTGGATTGAAGATACTTGAATTGGCCAAAGCAGGTAGCTACACAGGATGGGTAAAGACTGTGGGGTTGTGAGGTGGCAAGATTGTTTTACAGTGCATGGAGGGACTGGGGAGCTCTGCTTTGTGTACTGATCATCAGTACAAAGAAAAGTGCCTGTATGTGAGAGAAAATGTATGTGTGGCAGCTTGAAGGTGAAGCGCTTTGTTTGGCAGCACAGACAGGCACAGCCAGGTGCTGTACCAGTACCTTCCTCCTTAAATCACGTTTTCAACGGATGCAGTAGTTGAAAAGCAGAATGAGTACTGAAAATTTTCTCTCATTTGAGCATAATTTTAATGCAAGAGCTTTTGATTTTCCAATTAATAATTTAAAGAGGTTTGGCGTTTTTTCTTAAAGAAATGTCTAAAAATCTTCACTTCGTACTATATAGAGAAGCATCAATCACAGGAAAAAGTGGGTATTAAAAAGCAATGTTCCTTGCTTAGTGTGATCATGTTGTATATATCTGTATAATTTGTGGTTAAAAAAACCCATATTTTCATAGCCATGGACAACTAATTCCAAAAACAGAAATGGGAAATTCAGGTGTGTGAGACAGGTGTTAATGTTGGGGGGACTTCACAGTCCTGGAAATTCAAAAGATCTTTACTGGAGTTCTCAGTTTCAGTGTGTGAACTTAATTTTCAGATCTATCTTTGCCTTGGCTTGTGGAAAACCTATTGATATTTCTAGCTGTGTTGAATTGCGCCTAGAATGATAAGTTTATCCACTGCGGAGTCACATCTTGCTCAGTTTGGAAAATAGGGAGTTTGCAGCTGATACTTTTTTCTGTATTCTGTCCATCTTACAAGTAATCCTGTTATTTTTTGAAGGATTTTAAAAGTATATGTCATGTGACACAACTTAAAATGCTTCATGCCGCTTGCTATCAGCCAGAGGTAACAAGAGAACAAATATTTCAGCAGGGATTCAGTACCTTGCTGTTTCCTGTTGTGTATTCATAGAATCATAGAATAGTTGGGTTTGGAAGGGACCTTTAAAGGCCATCTAGTCCAACCCTCCTACATCTTCAACTAGATCAGGTTGCTCAAAGCCCCAGTCCAGTGGCCTTGAACATTTCCAGGGAGGGGACATCCACAACTTCTCTGGGCAACCTGTTGCAGTGCCTCACCATGCTCAACAGTGCAGAATTTCTTCTATGTATCCTGTCTAAATCTACCTTCTTTAAGTTTAAAACCAGCACCCCTTGTCGTGTTGCAACAGGCCCTGCTAAAGAGATTGTCCTCATCTTTACTGTAAGCCCCCCTTCACATACTGGAAGGCTGCTGTAAGGTCTCTCTGGAGCCTTCTCTTCTCCAGGCTGAACAGCCCCAACTCTCTCAGCCTGTCCTCATAGCAGAGATGCTCCAGCCCTCTGATGGAAGAAAGCCAACTGGAAACATCAGTGTTAATTGTAGCATGGGGGTATGTGGACGGATGTGGTGTAAGAGGGAATGAAAACACTTATTTACACATTCTAGAGCTGTCACTTCCAAGGAAGCAACCTTGCCTTCCTGTGAGAAAAAATTCTTTATCAAACAGCATGAAGTCTGAACAGTATGACACGAAAAAAAAAATAACCTCAGGGCAAATTTTCTTGGAAAATGGCCCTAAATTGATTTCTTATCTACATTACCTACTTTATCTCTTAAACTGTAAAGGAATAACTTTAATTATGATACGAATATTACTACATTTACTATTTTATATACTATTGTTTATGAATATAATGTAATTTAATCTTAAAATACACAAGATCAAGATATAAATTTTCTTTATGAGAGGATCAAAGTCAGCAAGTTTCATTAACACTGCCCCACACACTATCAAGCAACGACTATCTACCTCTTCAAAGTCTAACAGAATGTTTATTCACATCCTCAAATTCTCTCCTACTTAACTTGCCTTCTGAGCAGAAGTGTTTAAATTAAACACACATCTTCACGTTGCACTTCAGTGTTAGCTACTTAGACTGAAAAACCTTTCCATAGAACAGAGCACTAGAAAATCACCGACAATATTCAGCAAATACTTTAAGAGATTATGAAAGACAAGCAAGCAGAAGGACAAGTGGTAAATTGGAGAAAAGGTGATATAATATGCTTCTGCATAAAGATACTGATCCGCTCTGCCTTGTCAGCTTTTCTTCAAGAAGAGTGGAGGCTAAGCAACTGCCTTCTATTAATTTCTTCTCTACTCATCACCAAAATACTCCCCGATACAACAGTCATGATATATAAATTATTATTTGTACTTGTTAAAAAGTTTTTTTTGTGCAGTGGTTGAGGCCATTTTATAACTGCTGAGTTCTATTGTATATAATTTTATTTATGTGAGCATATTTTCTCCCTTCTGTGGACATCCTTCTAGGTGGCAAGTTGCAGAGCAGGCAAGGGAGTGGCAAAACACGACTCCTACAGGCAGGGACTCTACCTACTTGTGCAGACGAACTTTGTTTCCAGCCGGTGCTGTTACTTCACTCCTTCTGCTATGACAATATTGTTAGTTATAAAGCTATTGGCTCTTTGCCAGCAGATACACTGTTACAAGGTGGGTTTAACTGTCACAAATGCCACCTGTATATATAAAACCCTCCCAGAACAAAATGCTGATGTTTGATACCCCTGTAGCAGCATAACACATTTCTGCAAACGATGCAGGTCATTACTGAAATAATATTAAAGAGGATGTAGCTGGAGTACATGCTCCTTCAGGCAGCATTTACTGTCATGCAGGGTTAAGTTCAGCTTTGGTTTCATAGACTTAAATTTAAGTGTCTATGATGTAGGTGTCACTGATGAGCTAGAGGCAGATTTTAGTTGCCTCACCACAGGTACCTACTGTCATCTAAAATACCCTCGTACATCCTGACTGCCCTTCAGCTGCCAGGATCAAAGCAAGCACATCCTGTAGGTACAGCGATACCATGCGGGGTCTCATACACCTTAAGGTGTTTCAAAACACTGCTGGATGCTTATGTTTAAGCATCTGAACTCAGCCACTGTACTCAAGGGAGCTGAGTGAGCCATTGAGCTCATCCTAAAGTAGACAACCGCATTTGGTCGGCAGAAGAGCTCTCCGTGTGCCAGGACTAGGTGTCTCCTTCAAGGTGAGATGAAGCACGCTCTAGGCTGCAATGACAGTGTTGACTGGGCGTTCAGTTCAGTTGTCTGGACATGGGCATCCAGACCCATCTGCGACCCTGTGGGGTATCTGAGACACTTTGCTGATTATGGGTTTCCCCAGGCATTTGCTATTCTTAGGAGAATAGAGAGAGAGAGTCTGCCACAATTTTATTCTACCACATGGGCTGGAAAATGTCTGAACTGCAACAGTATGAGGTCAAACGCACTAAATTGTGGGAAAATGACAATTCCTGAGGTGTTTGTTGGGTTGGATTAGTTGATTCTTAGACTTTTTCATTTTTCCTGAAATACCATGAATCATAGACATTTGCACTCTGCCGTATTATATTTTAGTTGAAAACTGTCAGGTTGTCTTACAAATTGCTACTGAGCTTTTCATAATTCACATAAATAAGAAGAAGTAAAATCAAATAGTTCACTATACTGTACACAAAAAACTGAAAACTGTTCTTTACATATTTTAAGTCTGAGGTAGTCTGTTTCTTATGGTATGAACTTTTCAAAATTTATTTCACATTGATCTTGTTCTCTATCTAAAATGTTTAAAAAATTGTCTCAGTATGCAAAGTATTACTAATCTATCCTTCATGCTAATAGTATCATTTAAATTACAATTTCAATAAATTAATTTGAAGCAAAGTAGACACGAATCTCCTCTCACTTATATTAATTTTACACTGAAATAACCTCAATGACTTTAATGGGTTTGCTTTTGAATTTCACTACAGTGTAAAAAAGACACAAGCAATGTGTCTTCCTACATCTACTAAAGTAAACAATTACCCTTGCAGTGTAAACATTAATATTGGACGAGTCAGAATACATGTTTTAGCATAACAATTTTAACTCGTGTATAAATGATTTTTACTTACTTTGAGCACAGATAGACCTTTTCTAAATCAGTTAACAATTATGCAGTTTTTCATATCTTTGTTAAACATGCTTTTCTATTCAAGTTTAGCATCCCTTGGGCAAACAATAATTATTTGATATGGTTTCCTGGTTAAATAAAGTTGTAATTTCAATTAGGTTAAAAAGTAAAAAAACTTAAGATAAGACCCTCAGGCATAAACAAAATTTATTAACACATTTATTATAACTTAACTTTGTCTTTGAGACACTAATTGTATAGTTACTACCACATTTGTAGCTTTGCATAGTGAAAAAATATGCATATATCCATTCAGACTAAGACCTCAAGGTTTCAGAGGACCAATAATTAGCAAAAGTTAAACATGATAGTTGCAATCGGGTTAAAAAAATTAAAAATGTATTTGAAAACAAGTTATAGGATAATCTCAGTATTTCCTTTGATGGATTCTTCCACTGAAAGAGAAATTGCACCTTGAGTATCTGTTTTAATGCAACCTTACACCTGGAAAATGAAGGTCATTTGAAAGGAAATAGCTTTTCATGGGATAACTTTGACTTGTTAACTCTGTAAATGAGTACGTTGGTGAGTTGCAGAAATAGCATAAGACAAACTCGTCTTCTGACAGATGACATTTTAAATATACTACAAATACCATCCTGTGATGTATGTGCTACACAAAGAGCAGAAGTACAGCAGCTTTCACTTTGAAAGATAAAACCATATAAAAATACTAGAGAAAGTTTAAAATGTTTTCACAAATAAAACTCAATACCACTCACACTGGAATATCTACAATTTTTTTCAGCCTCAGTTAAGAGTGTGCACTGGAAATGTTAAATAATTCAGAAAAAAATGCACCAGTACAGTTCCAATTACTAATGGCTTTAAAATAAAATACACACATACAGACATATATAAATATTTATATATATATATTATTATTTTACTGTTAAAAGTTCTTTCTGATTATTCATTGAAAACGGTCAGAATATCTTCAGATTTCTGTTTCCTAATGTGGTAAAACCAGAACCTGTGTTCACACACAATTAGGCATTTTAAAATACCATTTTTATTGTGTTTTTCTTGTGGCTGCTATTTGGGCATTTCTTAAACTGTTACAAACCTGTGACTCGAAGTTTATCTGTGCCAATTACAATCTCATTTTCATCCACTGTGAAAAGTGCCTTGCCATCCATTGAGTTGATCTGAAATTGCTGACCGTGGAATTCTACCATTTTAGGACCTGCAAAGCACAGTAGAATAATGGAATAATTACATCAGCTTTCTTCAACCTTCTGTATTAATTGCTAATAATCTGAATTGTGGTCTTAACAATTTAGTGACTCATTTAAGTACATTAAGGATCATGAAGCATGCAGCTATTCTAAGGATAGTGGCCCTGTAAGTACTGAAATTGGATAAGTCTACATGATCTGATTTGTTGTTCAAAACTGTGTCTGGAGTCATGCTTTCAAATTGAGTTTCCAGGGAATTTCGGAAATCCCTCACTAACTGATCCAGGCAAACATTCATGTTCTTGGTGTTGAAACTGCCAAGATTCTTTAATCAGTATAAGTGTATAATTTTTTTTTTTTATTAAACACAGAAACTAATTATTGAAGTCTTTGCAGCATCATCCCTTTTGACTAGAGAGGCTCAAGTGCTTTAAAATTGCAAACATCCCATGTAAGGGCAGGACTCTCAGCTCTTCATAACAAACGCCAGTTTAGCTCCACACATCTAACAAATGTTACTGATCACGTTCTTAAAAGAGTTTCAAAAAGCGGCAAGAGTATTTCCAATTGGATTTAGTACTCAAAAAATTAAAGTAACTGTGTGCAAGAGAGTCTTTATATATGACCAGATCCTAAATTCAGGAAAGCATTCTGTTCTACAGTATTGGCTTGGTAAGCAGATATAAATCAAACCCTTAACATTCCCCTTTCTAACCACCTGATCAATTAAAAATTCACATCACATAAATTTGAATGTCTATTTGATAGAACCACCATCTAAATCTGCGTTCAGCATTAAAATTACAGAGAATGGTCAAAGCAGTTAAGACTCCTTTTCAGCACTAGGAATTTTTGTTAGTTCTTACATTAAAATGGCATTAAGTGATGAATGATTGATTCTGCTAAGAAATACATTCAGTACTTCCTAAAATTTGCATGGTAGCTGATGCGAGAGATGCACACTCTAAGTCCTATACAAACTGCATATTCCTTTACACAGCAGATGCAAACTATTGCTTTTAATTGGTCACCAAACACGGAAACAGCTATAGAGGCCATAATGTCCTGAACTAGGCCATAAAACCAAATACTGATTCTGCTTGGAAACAGTCAGGCTACAGGGCTGAACTCTGCAGTACATTACGCTCTGTGGGCCATGTGCACCCAGGCACTGCCCCATTGATCTCAGTTTGGCTCTACTCTAAAGCTCCACTGAAGCACGTGGCTTGATTTCTGAGCAGTGTGTTGTAAAACGTGAGCTCAGAAAATATCTTCATTCAGTGAAAAGGTGTTAACAACTTTTTTTTTTTTTTAACAGCAAAAGAAGCAGTTCAGGGTAAGCGAAGCAAGGATGGATCCCTATCAATGCTTTCCTAGAAAATCTTGGTCAGGGTGTTCTATTGTTCCTATTTCTACCCAGCAGCAGTACTGAAACTGCCCATTTATGTAGTGTAGGTAGATCCTTGTGTATTCAAACAAATCAAAGGCCTGAGTAAACTGGCTGCTAACAACCTTCCTGGCGCTGCAGGGGCCGGTTCCTCTTCTCATCCTTCCCACTCATCCAACACCACGATTAGATTACAGTGCTCAGCACAAGTGTGGGAAACATAGACTAAAGCCTCTGCTGTCTGATGTGACACAGCTCGAGTCATTCAGGCACACTGAGGGTACCATGTTTTTGCTGAAAGGGATTTAGGAGTGATTCGCAGTCTCTTCCGCTGAAGATGTTTTACACTGAATAGAAAAGGAAGGTACTGTTTGGAGCCTTTATTTCCTCCACAGGAAGGCAACTCAAGTGTCCACCTTCCAGGGTCAACACGCTGGCTGTAGGACTGCCGGAGAAAAGATGCACCACCACCTCTCCTTCCTCTGATGCTACTTAGTGTCAGAACTCATTCTAAAAAGCAGGCAATTAAAATATCTGCTGGATTAGACTGAGCAGATGAGATAGAAATGAGAATGCTTACTTTGCAGACTCTGACAAGGTTAAGTATTTTTCTTTTCAGTGCTGTCAATATTTTAGTAGGTCTGACATGCTGGAAGCAAATATTTTTATAAAGCTATAGAGTATTTATTGATTAAAAGAATTGGTAACTGAGTGAGGATCCTGAAGACTTGCATTTCAGGTTTGTGTACTTTAAAGTAAAGTAGGTGCCCAAGAACTTCCACAGACTCAGTTCTAAACTGTGAGGTTTTACAGTGCAGGTAATCTTTAAAATACTAATTAGAAACTGCTGTAATGGCATTTGTGCAAGTCTGCAAACAATACACAGCAGTATCTCTAAAAGACAACTCAGAAACATATACTGTTAATTTATATATAATTGCTGATTTTTTACACATGGTCACAGAAAAATACTTTAGTCTAATGAAATACTGTATGTTTAGAAGGAAAGCTATCTACTGATCTCCTTGGTACAAAGGTAGTGAGCTTTGAAAACAAAATTTCTGGGCCTGAATAGTGGCACTTCTGTTCTTTCCTTTTCAGCATCTTGGTAGACACAGAAGCTTTCGTTATGAAGCACTGGAAGAAACAGTGGATCTGAAAGAACTGGAGAACTGTGACATGATTTGCACCAGGCCTAACTTCATCTCCTCTAGGAGTATGCTTATTTTATCTATTTGCTAATTTGCTGAATCTATTCTATGAGCAATCTTGTCAAAGTAAGATCTTCCATGTTTCTCATAGTAAGAACAGGAAAGAACTAGCTCAAACAGCATGAATCGATTAATTTGATTTCCACATCTGCATATTGCCAGAAAATTTACAAGTTTTTGTTAATTGGCTTGTTATGGAATGTAGACTAGTTCACAGAGAGATGTGGCATGACCAAATAAAATAGTTATAAAATATAGGAGGCAGCTTTAACTGAATTTAGGATGAACATATACACACTAAATAGCATTTACATACCTTGGACCAAATTCTTTTTCTCTCACCAAAGCAAACGCACTCATATCATGTAGACTGACTTTTTCGGCTTTCCTCTCTAACGCAAATTTCAGGCACGGTGTCCATACAAAACATCATACTGATAGAACTGGTGATGCGATATATACCAGTTTAAGTAAACTGGTCCATGTATGCACTGACCCCATTCCAACAGTGATCAGAACAAGGCTGGGATTCAGCCTTTCCACTCCCAGCTAACTGTTTTTAACATTAGACCACAGAAGCCCATTCTTCATTCCAGGCCAATATAAATGTAGAAAAACAAGACGCCAAAGAATCTTCTATCAAAAATAGGGCCTGCCATAAAATACATATCCACAAAGACTTACTGTCAATGAAATTGGTAACGTGTAGGCAGACTCTTCAAATCTATTTAGTTCTGTGAAGTACTAAGCACTTTTAGTGTGCCTTTAGCTCTTTCAGAAGAAAAGGCTTTCCAACACTGAAGGAATTTCTTTAATTTCAGATATTTTATTTTCTTACTCTCTTCTGCTAGCCATTATTTTTGATAACCTATGGCTGTCACCTACTCTGTATGCTTCATTCTTCTCGTACAACCTAGAATCATTGAAGCGTTGAATACGAGCCAAAGTCCTGAGTGCTTTGGGATATTGCTATGCAATTTCATTTTTAGTTAATTTGTATTATATTAAAGCACCTTACTTAAAATAAGATCTCATTAAAAGTGTACTAAAAATGTAATACTCCTACAGATTCAGTTCTAGCTCCGTGAGTAATACAATACCAATAAATGTAAAGTCATTACTTTCAGAAGCATAAAATTAGTCAGATTTTTCATATGGAATGGTATGGAAGCACTTGCTGGTCTTTTATCAGAACAAGCACATCATTACAGAGAATATGCAGCATGTTACATATATACATTTTATGTCCATATCATACATCTCATTTCACCTTTAAAAACATCTCTAATATATTAACAGAACACTTGCTGCTCCTGTTTCCTCTTTTTCTCTCAGTTCTCCTTTTATGAAACGGATGCAACAATTATGCCCTTTCAGATCAAAGTAAGGATGCCTTATTGTCAGCACTTCTTATACTTTGTTGTTCTTTATGGTTGAACACAAGTCTAGAGATCTTTAAAAAATTGGTTCTGAATGATCATTGCAGACACTGATTGTGCAGACACTGGCAGCTCAACCTAGTATTAGGTATTTATGTGGTAGTACTGTCCCCTCTCAGAGTGATTTAGGTAACTAAATGTCTTTATCTATCTAGACATTATCCTTTAAAATACTCTATTTAAATATAAAAAAACCCCATAAAATACTTAATTGTAAAATGGATTACTGCATGTAGAAACTGTTGCAGGAATAGTAGATCACGTTTCTCATGGTGACTTGACCAAAGGCTACAGTGTCACCTTTTCTCTCAGGCCTAATGAATCCAGAATTTCTTGCATGATGAATAATTTCAACAGGAAATGGTGAAACACACAGTCCTCCGACAGGGAAAGCAAAAACGAAAGCACTAATGTAGATGAACATGATAATCTGAAACCCTGTATGCAGAGAGGACCGCTGATCAGAGTCTCTCATCCTTGAGCGAATACTTTAGTCCCTCTATCTTCTGTATAAACAATATATATATATTTTATTTAAAGAAAGCTATGAGTGTATTTTCATAAAGCCAACTTCGTCACTGTGTTTCAGGAGTATTCTATGCATGCCTACTGGATCTGGGAAGAGGACAATGCCAGGGGACCAATTAAACAGATGGGGCGTGACTCCATTGCCTAAGCACAGCTGTCTACTGCCATTATATGTACTATGGCGTTCCCTGCCTGGCCTTCAGCTTATTTTAGATGCCCTAGAGTATCTAAGACTTCTACACTGGGCTAGAAAATCTGAAATGGGGTCTGTAAGCAACCCAAGCCTTTCCAGATTGCCAGCTGAAGACCGGGCAAAACAGAATCACAGCAGAATGCAGAAGTCAGTCACCTCTGGAGGTCACCAAGAACTACCTCCTACTCACAGCAGGGTCAGCTTGGTTGGGAGTTAGATGAAGGTGCTGAGGGTCTTGTCCAGGTGGAATTTTAATATTCCTGAGGAAGGGGAGTCAACAGCTTCCCTGGGCAACCTGTTCCCATGGTTAACCATCTAACAGTGATGCTTGTCCCCTCCTTTTATCCGGTTACATTCTGTCTCACTGCAGCCTATGACTGTTGCCTCTTGCCCTTTTGCTGTGTACCTCCGAGGAGAGTTTGGCTTCATCTCGTCTCTACCCTTCCTCGCAGCAGGCAGCAATTAGAAGCCCCCCTTTAAGCCTTCTTTTCTGCAGGTTAAACAAACACAATTTCTTCAGCCTCTTCATGTGCTCTCACTCCCTGACCATCTTAATGGATCCCTGTGGGAGTCTCCTCAGTTTGCTCCCTGTTCTGTTCTACTGGAGGGGGCAAAGCTTAACACAGTATTCCAGGTCAGACCTGCCTGGACAAGGTCCTGTGCAGCCTGCTGTAGGCGACCCTGCTTTGGCAGGGGGATTGGACTAGATGACCCACAGAGGTCCCTTCCAACCTCAAACATTCTGTGATTCTGTGAATAATACAGCCCAGTATACCATTAGCCCTCATTGCCACAAGGGTACACTACAGACACATGTTCCAGTAGTCCACCAGGATGGGAGGTGTGTCTTCTTCTGCAGACCTGCTGCAAAAAGATAGGGATCTAGCTCCTTTTTTGGCCACTAACTGCCACTGGAACTCTTGTTAGCTTTGAGAAGAAAGTACTGTTACATTTGAAATGACTAGGATTTTAGATGTACTTAATTATCCAAATTCTGTAACAGATTATAGTCACAATAAATTTCAGCTATTTTAAGCTAACCTTTACAAATTCATCTAGCGCTAATCAATGCAAATAATTCGACCTTCTTGTTACTTTAAAGGAAGGAAGTACAGGAACTGCCTTCACCTTTAGCAATAAGTATTATCTTCAAATTATCATCCAATGACTTATGTTAATGTTTACTATACCATATGAACCAAAATATGTTGTTCGGGATTGCAAATTTACTGAAAACTGTGGAAGTTGAGAAGGTTATAAAGTACCTCATAATTCCCGTTTTTTCACTTATTTTGAATTCCTTACTCCCATTGAAATAAGCAGAGATTACTCAGGTGAGTAATTGCTCTCTGATGAGAGACAGGTATCCACTATCTGTTTTTTTTTTCTAAATAATAAATAACTTCCCAAACATTATTTTTTTTTTTTTTTTTTCAGAGCTAAGCTCTATAGTTTTACATG
>Ga0181612_117998_pt1 | contig 24518 bp, 16 predicted proteins | sample HoacroProtozoa21_FD_119630 | JGI IMG/M metagenome (GOLD analysis project Ga0181612, IMG submission 119630) | Hoatzin crop microbial communities from Cojedes, Venezuel. Combined Assembly of Gp0051906, Gp0051904, Gp0051908
CCCGCCTGGACAAGGTCCTATGCAGCCTGCTGTAGGTGACCCTGCTTCAGCAGGGGGGTTGGACTAGATGACCCACAGAGGTCCCTTCCAACCCCTACCATTCTGTGATTCTTAGCAGATCTGGGAGATTCTTTGGTTTGAATTGAGTGTTAAAAAATACAGTAGTAAAATGTTTGTTATCAACTTCAAGGTAGTGCTCTGTTTAAGGATCAAGATGATGCTTCTAACCCAAATTATCATTTAGTGAACTGCCAATAATGATCTCTGCTCAGGAATGTTCCAGTACTGAACCCTTTTGATGGCAGAATAATGCTGCTGTTAATAGACTCCTACTCCTGTTTTTGGTTTTGTCTACTTCAGTGTCATGTTCAAAAGCACCTAAATAATTCTAATTTCTGGGCTTATTGGTGTGAATACACACTTCCATTCCTTATTTAAATACCAAGGGCATTAAAAAGTCTTTTCACGAATAGTGAGCTTTAAAGCTAAGTATTTTAGAGTTCTAGCTTTCAACAGTGGTGAATGATGACAGACTTCACATTTAAAAATAAAGTATCTGTTGTGTTGGAGGAAGGCTAGAAAGAGCAAGTTATTGCGCATGATCAAATAAAACAACCTTTCTGTGGCATGTTGGGATTCTTATCATCTACTTTAATAGATAAGATATATCAGAGATTAATCATTTACTTGCTGTAATTAAATCACAAGAAGTGCTTCGTCAGCCTCCTGATTTCAGTGGTCTTTCACTTGTATCCTAGCTGTGCTTGAGCCAACGAAAACATAGAAAAAGCTGAACTCTTTGAAAGAAAATACCTCCCAACATGTCAGAGCTAAAAACTCCACAGTATTAAAATCATACTCTGCTGGAGTCTGTAATGTCCTAGAGAGATTTCATTATGTTTCGTACACTGAGGTTTGTACTGAACTCCAATGTACAGTTCACACATCTGATAAAATATTAAAGAAGGACAAATGTAGGGCTTGCCTAGCTGAGCTGCTGTAAACTTGTCCGTGCATATTTGGCCTTTCATGACTTATTGTGCGTCTTTATTTATTGTTTCTGAATGAAGTGTATTGTCATGAAAATGACATTGTACTTGGAAAAATCCTATCAGGCAAAGTCAACCCCTAAAATAAGTGTTATAATAAATATGCAGAAATGTCATTCTTTACATTAGCCCAAAGGTTTTGTATAGCTTAAGGATATGTGCAGTAAGCTAACTATAAAAATAGAAGCTTGACAGTGGGGATGAATGTGTGTGTCAAAATAATATTACTCTTTCTAGGAGGATGGCAGAAAAAATGACACTACATCCACCAGCATGATTTTTATAGATCTGCCTCTTTGCCAGATGTCACCTTTTATAAACTACTTTATAAAAACATGACAGCGTAGTGAAGTAGTGTGTTTATAGCTTGATAAACTTTTGTAATAAAGTTAGGATTGGCTGAAAATTAAAGCCTTAGAGCCTACTCATTAAGCATTTGGGAAGCTTGCTCTGACTTAAAAGGAAAAAAATTAAAGAAATTTGCAAAACGAGTCACTAGCAGTAAGTGGCCTTTTTCAAGAGTGTGTGGCTTCTGGTACTGTTTACCAGTATGCCATGCAATAACCTATCCAGATATATTACTGGGATTTTAGAGAATAAAGTTTGCATTACTTTAAATGTAAACACACACAGACAAAATATACAGTGTGTATTAAATTATATGTTTCCAAAGAGTACTATGAGGACATACAGGATTATGCCATAAATATCTCCCCAGCACACAATTGTTTTATTACATAATAAAGGTCTGTATATTACCCTCTGCTGCACCGTGTGACACGTAATTCAGATTTTTCATGACATGCCTAATTTATACAAGTCTCTGGCTCTAGAAATCATACCAGGAGTAATGTCTTATACTTAAACTGTTACTAGCCTGGAAGACTTCAACACTGGGATTGATCTCCCAGCACAAGTGCTGGTCTTTCGACTCTGGGGTTGCTGCTCCGCATGCCTCACTAACTGTGGTGCAGAGAGAAAAGCCCTCTCCGGTCTGTAGGAAGGTTTGATGAAGACCTTAAAGGCAGAGGTGCAAAGAGCTCCTGTGTACGCTCTGACCTCTTAGAGAATTCCTGTCATACCTCCTTCCTTGCTTCTCCACTTGGAGAAACTTATAAGACTACTCGGCCAAACTTTAGTCTGTCATATTAACAGATGGTGAGGAGAGGCCATTGGCAGTACGTGCAGCTGTGTTTTGTGTGACAGCAGCTGTGATAAGGAGGCTCTCGTGAAACAATATGAGGTGAAATCTTTTGCATGCACATGGTTTGCTTGTAACTGGATGTACTGATGCACTGAAGAGTAGAAATGTGACCGCTTGAAAGAACCCACGCTTATTTGCTCAGCTGCATTCTTTTGACAGATACAACTTTACGTAAAAATCATCCTGTAACATACAGGGTCTTGTGTGGGGGATGACCCATCAGCAAGCTGCTTTTTCACAAACTATTTCTCGATCTGAGAGTTTTGCAGCAAAGTGAAACATATTCAAACTAGTGTTGAAAATATGACTGTCCTCTTGGCTATGGTTGAAGTTCTTAGCCTTTCCCAGGTCTACCCACCCAGAGATGCACTTTCTTTTATGTTTTGAAACTAAACGCTGTCTTTCTCTTGCACTATGTAGGTTTGCCTTTTGTGGGAAAAACCACATGCAAACGCATTTTAGAATCATAAAAGGTGTCAAGAGACAGTTTAGTGTGCCTCCCTGTCCCAGGGCAGTGTTAGCCTGTGTTGGGCTGTGCTGATGCTCTGCCTCTCAAATGTTTGTTTAACCTTTTTTCCCCTCAGATCGTTGGTGATGGAGGCTCCACAACATCTCTAGGAAAATCTGTTTCAGTGTAATACTATTCATCTAGGGCCATGTTGCAAGGAGGGTTTTTTTTTCTGGTGTCTAACCTGACTGTCATGTCAAATTTCCAGAAACATTCTGTTTGGGGTTTTGGTGTTTTTTGGTTTTGGTTTGTTTTGGTTTTTTTTAATAAGCACAGTTAAAAGAGAGAAAATTGTACTATCAGATTTTTCTATGCATGTGTTGTAGTCCTCATGTACCCTGAAAATATGTGCAGTGCAACAGCTAAAGCACAGATTTGCTAAACAGCTTTAACCTAAAGTTTACTCTAGTATTTAGTATTAAGAAAATGAATCTAAAACAACCTTTTGTTTTATAATTAGCAGTCAACAAAGTATTTCCCTAAAACACATTTTACCTAAACACTTGTCAGTGTAGTGGTGAGGCTCTGTTGCTATAGAAGATACGAATTTGGTGTGGGTTTGAAGCTGGTGGATACTCTGATGTGGCTGTGCTTAGACTGACAAGGCATGTGATTTGGTGCACAGTCTGTGCTTGCTTGCAGTCTTCTGGCACTGAAACATTGCCAAGGGTGATACCTGGCTTCTGGCAGAATAATGCAGAACTGCTTTTATTGGTGGTTATTTTTATATTATCAATTCTTCCTTTGTAGTTTTATCTCCATACACTTTGAAGTTCTTCAGTATTGAGATCTTCCTGTTGTTTAGCCCAAGGCTAGACTGCAGATGAGTTGTTGAAGACCACGCTGCAAGTCAGATGCAGGACCAGCTGAAACCCTGGACAAGCCACAGGTTTTTTTGAGTGTTGGATTTTGGTTGTGTGGGGGTTTGTGTTTTTTCTTTTTATCTAGTAAATGCTCTCTCCCATTTAAAACACAGGCATGACAAGTTTCTAGCATCCTAATGGGAGAGAGGTCTGCTTTGGATCGCATAATAGGAAAAGTGTCTCGCTTACATCATTAATGGCCTCTTGCAGGCATTGTTATCTAGTGGGTGCCTCTGTAAATGTGGAGTGGATGGGATATCAGGCTTTTCCTGGGAAATGTTCCTCACAGCTGAGCCCACGTAAGCACAGGCCCCTGCTGGGAGGCATGTTCTGATGTGCTGTGTGCAAGGTGCAGGAGATCCCAAATGTTACCACCCCAAAAACGCATGTGACCCATCAGGTAACAGTGGCGAAGGAGTCACGTTGTTGCATTGCTAATATGCAAGATGCAGGGCTTGTTGGAAATGAAGGAGTCTCATACTCACTGTTTGGTTCTTTGCTCAGAAAGCAGCACAGCGGCTTCCCTCGGCCCTTCCTCTCACTCAGCAGTGGTCGTAAAGCAGGCGGCTCCAGGGCACATTCTTTCTGTACCAATTTTCTGGACCCCAGTCCTTGGATAGCTAATTTGTCTCTGAGCACTGCTGAATATTTCTCATCTTAGGAAAAATGTAGGTTATGCTAGAGACAGATCTATTCCTTACATTCTCTGCACTATATAACTTCACTGCACAGATTTTGACGATGGTAATAGATTCTTGGGGAAGACACCTAGCTGTTTGGGCCCAGTGTCCCTCATGTCTCTGTATATATCCTGTTAGTTATGCAGTGCACTAACTGCTCATGGTACTTATCAGACAGTTAAATAACACAGTCCCTGCCTTAAAGAGGCAAGTGTCTATATTAATGGAGGAATATGATATGGTAAATATCTAAGTAGTCATTAATGGTTGAAGTGGAAATAGAGGAAAATTACATTATGGCATTAGAATGTGTTAGATCTTAGGATATATAGTTTTAATGTGATGAGGATTAGTTTTGTTCTTTTAAGACTTCTTATAGCTTTAAACATGTGGTCTTAGAAAACCTTTCTTTTAACTGCTGATCCTGAGAAGCTGCTGGGAAGTGTCAGAGGCTGGTTACTAGTTATGCCTTTTGGCTTTTACTGAGAGTGACACCAGAATTACAAACAAGTCATGGTCTTGTTTTCTTGTTCCTGTGATCCAAGCAGAATGAAGTGTGGTGCAGGTGGTGCTCTCTTGGAAGCGGTGTGCTCTGAGCAGGACTACCATGTCCAGGTATTCCAGCATGTTGGGTGTTGCAGTGAACGGAGACAGATGTCTTGTTGCAAGTGGCTGAGTGGGTGTTGGAGCTCACCTGCCTGCACGGCAGGGAGCGGAGATGGGGAGTGCGTAATCAGCTGAACCGCAGTGCTGGAGGTGACAGCCATAGTGAATTATCATTAAAAATACAGTCAGCACACTGGAAGTGTTCAAAGAAGGTAACTGAAGTATGTCACCAGCATGAGGCATTGGACAACCCTACCCGAGATAGTTTTGCCTGCTAGTCCTACAGACTTGGTCTTTGTGTTATGTAAATAGCTATGGTAGCATGGAGCCCACTGTGGTCTAAGCAAAGAAGTATTAGTTCTCCATGCTGCACTTCGTGCTATTGCAGCCAAATGCAACTATCCTGAAACTAGATAGTTCAAACTTCAGGTTTTTTGGCTTGGCTGGTTTTCTGCTGATTCAGTAGACTGCGTGGGCTCCCTGAGGAGTCACATGAGCAGTGGGGTCGTGTGCTGCAGTTTCTCAGGACAATTTAGACCATGCAATTATATGCAGGTTCCAATATATCTGTAATTTTCTATATTCAGATGTTGACATTTGTAAATTAGGGGATTTCCAGATGCTTGTGTTCTGCTGATGGAGGGAACTTCGTGTGATTCAAGTGAAGCACTTGAGCAGCACTGCTGAATTTTTTCTAGCGTACTTGCTTTATCTTGATTCTCCTCCTGTTATATTGCTTGTTGGGGGTTTTAGAGTCTTGGCATAATAAAATCCTTTGTGGAAAATGTCATGTTTCTATGCATGATTCCAAAGGGATGGGATTGCTTAAAATTTGCTCTTTGCTTTGTTTAGTTCTAAAAAAAAAGGCGGGGGGAGTGCAAAAATACCCTGTGAAATTCATGAAACCTGATCAAACTTACTGTAACAGCACCAAAATTACGCTCTAGGTTATGTAGCCATTTCCTAGATTCTGTACATATATCTTCGTAGATATGTCAATTTGCCTGAAACTCAAACAATGCATAGAGAAAGGCATAAGTGTTCCTATCAGCATGAGGTTTAACTCTGGTTCTCTATGTCTCGTGGCCTCCAACTGTCTGTTCCCTTTCATTCCACTCGACTCCTGCAGTCCGTACCCCACCCGATGCAAGTCTTTTACAGAGACTGCAAAATGCCCCAAGAGCAGGCTTGACCTGGTGGGTTTGTTTCCAAAGCTGGATTTAAAGCTCAGAGGAATTCAGCAGTGTTTGGTTTGGCTCATTTTTGTTCAAGATACTCGCTCCCTGCCAGCGCTGAATGTCAGCTGTAAAGATAAGGAGTGATTCTGCATCATGCACAATGCACTGGTTTTGTTACATTCCATTTATACAATACTTTGTCCTTTATGTTTTCACTCTCTGGTCCTTGATGGTTCCTGAGAAAGCACAAAGTGAAGTTTTGTAGCTGATTTGGGAGATGGAATTATGAAAAGTTCTGTCAGTTATATGATATGATGATTCTATCTTTTAATACATCTGCTACTTCATTTCTCTGAGTTATTTTTAAAAAAAGCTGAGATTTCTTCAAATTCCGCTTGCAAGTTATTTTTAAATTGCTTATACCCAGAAATATGAAATAATTGTGATTATAAAATGCAGTGAAATATGATGAAAGGATCATGTAGCCTTCCATTGCTTGCCTAAACATTAGGCATAAAAGATTTAAGCCAAACAAAATATATACGTAGCCATTTCATTTTTCAAATGCTGAATTTTTAAAACCTTAATATTATTGCATGTCTTAAAGTAATTGTTGAAAATAGTGGTTTTCCATGACTGGTAGCCAGCGAGACCTATATTTCTGGGTTATTGTCAGGTAGGCAGACTCCTCTGTTGGGATTTCTTATGCTGACAAAGTTCCTTCTGAAAATCAGTGGGACAATCTACGTATATGTGTTACTTCTGGAATATGTCACAAAGATATGTTGACTTCAGTTCATCTTAAACCGCAAGCCTCGCTTTTTCTGTCCCTCAGCAGAAGAGCTCACTCATTCTCTTCTCTCAGCTTTGGAAATTTTACAGAGAGAAGTTGAGCATGAAGGCATGGAAGCAAGGCAACAATGAAGAAGTGTAACTAAAGATGACAACTGTTAGAGGGGGGAAAGAAGCTAGCAAAATCTAAGGTTTATTAAGATCCAGATATACTTCATATAGAAGAAAGGTGCTCGATTAACTTTATTGGGCTTAGCATTTGACTCAAAGTAGGTCAGCAGTGAGATACTGTATGGAAGTGCGATGAGACTGTAGAGAATTATCCCAAAAGCAGGATAATCTCTGAATTAGAAAAAGCATATGGAGGAATGGATTAGGAAGGGGTGAAAGTAGACTGTTTATCAGAATATTAATAATAAAACTTTTTAGATTAATGTTTCTGATAAAACAGACAATGTTCTTCTCAAAAGTGAATAGATTTTTTCGGATAAGTATTTAGTGCTTTGTGGCAAAAAAATCATTACTTAGCTGAGAAAATCCTGTCAGAAAAAGCAGGATATTGTGATAGAAGGAAAGCTTTTACAAGTGATTTGTTCACCTTTTTAAGTTCTGCTTGTATAGTTATGAAACTGGTCCTAGGGATGCTGTTGTCTGACATTGTCATTTTACTAAAAATTTCAGTGAGGGATACAGAGGCGAGTACAGGACTATGCACATACCATTGATTATGCATCATTTTTTGTTACTAGTTTAGTAAAGAATATTTAATTATATACATATTAATGAATAATACAGCCATCAAAATGCCTCATCTTTGTTTCTTAACAGTAACTGAAATAAATAAGCCCTGTTTGTGCATTACAAAGATATAGGCTCTTCTGTTTATGCAGTCTTTGGCAGCTGTAGACTGGGCTTTCTTTTGAATAAAATTGCGTTTAAAAAAATAATTGTTCAGGAAGTAAGAGAAGCCATGCAAATCATGACCGCTTATGATTTGAGAATTGGAGGATCTTGGCAAATTACTTATTTTGACTTTCCAATAGATTTTTGCTTGTGTGTGTGGCTTGTTTTTTATGAAGAAAATTCAGTGCAAAAGATCAAAATACTGATTTTCATTTTTCTTGTTTTCCGGACTGCCCCCAAATGATAATTGACGTATGTACTTTAACAGCTTTAGCTAAAGGGTCCAGTTAACTGCACCTGTTTTTCATTATATGACAGGCCAAGGTAAATCGTGTTTTTCTTGTGTGTACAGTTGATCTTTTTTTAGCAGGGGGGAGGGAATCTACTTTGCGTTCCATTGGTTCCTAAGAGTGGCCATATTAAACCTGTCCACAAATGTGAACCATGGGCATACCAGAATTATACACCATAGTTTTCAGAGGAATAAATGTCATTCCTCTATGTTCCATGTTTTAAAATCAATACTTGGTGGTCTCCATTTCTGCAGTGTGTAGCAATCTCGGATGTTTTGTTCGTCTCGGCTACACAATATGAAGACCAGAAGTGTTTTCCATGAGGTAATTATTATACTCTGTTAACGTTACTGAAATTGATAAAAGTATTTTACTCACAGAAGCGTGCTTTTGTGAAGGAACAGTAACTCTGCTCCTTTGGAAATGTAATCACTTAAAATTGCACAGTAGAAATAGCAAGCTATTGCGGTATAGGTAATCCCAATGTTTTGATAGGCTCTAAAAGAGGACAACTTTGTGGAGTTATTGCTGTAATTTCAGGAATGTCAGTAACTGAAACTAATTTTCAGATAAACTCAAAAGAAAAACAGACAGAGGGAAACTTTTGGACTTATTAAAAGAAAAAGAGTTTCTAGTGCATCCCAGTAATAGGAAAATGGGCAGCCAGCTAGTATGAACGTTTAAGAAGGAACTCCAGTTCAGATTTTGATTAAGGGACTTCTGTTTGGCCTGTGACTCAAGTAACTGTTCGCATAAGAGCCTTGCAAATCCATTGCAAACAGGTTTGAAAGGGGAAGTTAAACCACCTCAACTTCAACCTCAGACAGAATGTATCTTCTTAATCATTATGAACTCCTGCCAGTAGTGCTGAGGTAGGTGATAAATAGCCTGTCAGAGGTCTCTATCCCGCTGTCTTCCTTTGTATCTTTGGTATTGCAACATGTGAAGTTTCCAATTCTTTCTGGTGAGCTGTGAGATAATCTGTTCACTTAAGTGGAGTTCATACTAATTATATTGACAGCAAAATGAAATATCTTCATTTCGCACTATCAATCAAGAGGATTTCTTGGAAGACTGCAGGGCTGAGGTAGCTTTCTATAGGAGCTGGACTTTCTGCTGAAGGTCTGTAAAGTGGCTAATATATAGCCTTTTGCAGTCCTCCATACATGTTCTAATTTCTCATTTGATAGATATAGTGACCAACACTGGTACATGACTTTGTGTATTTAAGGGGTCAGTTTGTAAGGCACAACATAAAAAATAACCCATTTATATCAACCTCGAATGTCAGCCAAAGTCTCGAGAGACTGGTGCAGCTGAATGTGCTTGAAGCACTGCAAGGGAAGCTCCAGAAAACATCCCCGCCGTGTGAACAGCAGAATTCCTTTCCTGAAGGTAGGAGGCTTTGAAACATCGCATTGTTAGCAGAGTTAACTCTTGTATTTTTGTGATTAATCATGTGCTGTTGTCTGACACTACATAATAGAACAAGAAAACAATCAGTTAGAACAGGAAACAACTGTCAATTAATGCACTAATGAATCAAGTTTACCAAAGGTGAAGCAACTTAGACTCCCAGTGGAAAAGTACTAAATACATAGCTTCTGTGCACAGAAAATTCATTCTTTTACATTTCAGATCTGTTTTATTTTGTTTTCGAACAGTGGTTCCTCATTATTCTTGCAGTTTTCACATTGGTACATGCTCATGCTGTACTTGCACATGTTTAAACTATTAAAATGTGATAAAATCTTGCCTCTGTGGCTCAGAAAACCTGTGTATTTCTTTCAGTGCAAACGTGAGAAAGGTCTGAAACCAGGGCTCAGCTTGGTTCAGCAATGTTTTTATTATTCTTCAGATGAATAGTCATTGTTGTTTTCAACAGGATGAGTCGCGTAACAAATCTGCTGCTGTGCCAGACATTACCTGTAGTAGGTGTTGCCAATATGTTAGTGCCAGACAGATACACTTTTTCAAATTTGGCATTCCACTGGTACTTGCAAATGGAGTCCACAACGTGCGTGGATATTTCTGTTTGCAGTTCAGTGTGCTCTGCCACAAGTAGGTGAAAAGTCTGAGACACTTCCATTTAAGAAACAGTCTCTTGGCAATTTGGTATTTTGTCTCAAGATTTCGGTAACCCACATTTCCAATTTCAGTGCAATGTGCTCTGTGATGTTGTTTCATATTCCTTTTGTTTCAGAAAGAAATACAGTATTTTTTTGAGCCTTAAAGGTGTATTTGCAATGAGAGCTGGCAAATCTCGGCTCTTCACTGGAATGTAGGCATGACACCTATCTTTTTGAAAGAAATCCCGTTGATTTGGAATCAGATGCACTTTGAAAAAGATGCAAACACCGAATCTATGAGAACTGTCAACACCGTATATTGCCCTGTGGGCGGGGGTGTCCCCCAGTGCATAATTTTTTCCATCTGTGTGAAGGAGCAAGGCTGTGAAATGCCACGCATGTGGATAATCTCAGGCATTCAGTTTATGGTTAGTTTCAATTTGAAAGCTGTTGTAAATTTACCCCAGTGTTTCAAATGTAGGTGATTTGTATCTTCAAGCAGGATTTTTCTTTTTGTTTTGGATTTTTTTTTTTTTTTTTAATGTATATGTATACATTTGGCATTTGAGTGCAGTAGCGAACCTTTTTGGAGTCAGGCTGGTGGGCTTTAAGATTAGTTTTATCCACAACAAACTTGCACAACAGGTCTCCATACCAAACTGCCAGTAATGCTGCTGTCATTTCATACATTTTGACTTCTCTAGCTGCGTTAGCCTGCAAGTTTACCTGTGTTTGCTCTTTTACTGTGATGTCATCCGGGTGATACACTTTTAAATTCAGCATGGATCTCAAATGGGTTGCTTTTAAATGTAGAGAAACAAAGTGTTGTATCTTCAGCCAGACAAGTAAATACAATATATCCTGGGGCAGCGCTTGAAGTGCTGGTAGGAAGCTGTATGAGAGGAAACCATGTGCATTTCCTAGGCAAATAATTTTGATATTTTCAGCATCCTGGAAACTAGCAGGAAACTTAGCAGTGAGCAGTGAACCCCAGGGTGTGGTGTTCTATCAACTCATTCTAATTATGGTTTTGGTTTTACTTCACTCATTTTAAGATAATAGATGTATCTCTTATACTTGTGTTTTGGGTTTTTACTGTTTTGGTGCAAAAGAACTTTCAATGACATGTAATTATATTAGAGGTTAAAATGGCACCTGTGAAATGGACACAACCTTTTAAATGGGCTTGTAATGCCATTGTGGGAAGTGCTGTCCTATAGGCTTTACTTAGGAAAACGAAGTGTGGTTTAAGAGGTGCACTTGCTTGATAATCTAACTGGCTTTTTTTCGTACTGCTGTTGTGCATATTGAAAGCATTTGGAATTAGCTTTTAATATATGTAAAAATGTCAAGTAAACTCTAACTCTATATTGTGTGTTTTTATTAATATCTTTTAAATACTAGACTTTGTACACACTTTAAAAGTAGCAAAGACAGCAAAAAACTATTTTAATATAAAACTTTGTTTAATTATCTATGCAGATACTGCTGAACAAGTTGACAACACAGCATAAATAGTAAATAGTGTTGCTTTTATACTTTAAAATATATATAAGTAGCCTTGTAAGTTCTCCTCCTTAAGGCGTTTGGTCGTTTGTTTCTTATTTTCAGAATATATCAAGATGTAAATTTTTTAATGTTCAAAAGAAGCAGTGATGTAAAACACATTGTTTTGAAACTCCTAGATGAATGGATGATTGGAGACATTGTTCCTTTAAAGCCCCAGCTGAGAGACTCCATTAGCTGTGTGGCAGTAACAGATGGACCCACACGGAGCACAACTGCGGAGGAGATAGCTGCAGCCTGAAATATCATTATTGGCAGGTTTCTGAATAATTTCACAAAGGCACTTCAGGCCTGGAATCTTGTTAGTGGAACCCGGTCTCACTTCAGTCTTTATATCTGCATCGTGTAAAACTCAGTTGTAGCCTCCTAAGACTCCAAGTATTATTTTTTTATTCAATTCACTAGCTGTGATTGACAAGGACCTCTTCATGAATATGTTAAGAAAGAACTGTTTCCTGGATATTATGTCCTTTCATATCTGTCATAACTAGAATATTCATGATGCTGTTTTTAACAGACCTCCTATTGTAAAAGAAATATCACGGAAACAAGTTCTAGTTTTTATGAAGTCCAGGGAAAAATGAATGCCTTAGGGGCTGATAGGTAAGGTTTTTTTAACAATTTAGAAATACAATGTGACAGCTAGCAGAATATATATTAGCAAGCAGAAAGCTTTTAAATATCGCAGTCATGGTCCTAGAGTTGATAAACTTGTATGGATTTTATATTCATTTTGGGTTTTTTTCTGATGGCTGTAGCTTCGTAATAGATTTATTGTAACTTCTCTATTTAAAAATGCAATTATGAAATCAGTTTTTCTTAATTAATTTTATTTCTGCGTGCTAAAAATCTTTTTTCCAGTCAGATCCTGCCAAAACTTAGACATGCACAGGCATATGTCTTTATATGGAAACACTGGGCTGGTGAATGCCAACTGCCCTTTGATGGTTCAGTGCTGGAGTCTCTAATGGTGGGTTTATGTTATAGAGGGGAGGGCAATAAAATTGAAAGACTGAAGAGCAGCCATCTCTTCCATGCAGAAACAAACATATGCAAAAAACCTATTTCTTTTAGAGCAGGTTGAGTTATTTATGGAAGATAATTTCTGAACAAAATCATTATTTTGTCAAAACAAATTTTTTTATTTGATGGAAAAAGTTATTTGGTCAAAAGACTTCTTCCTATAATAAGTAGAAGAGAATATTTGAACTAATTTCATTTTGACTTACGAACTACTTTAATTTCAGGTCTTGAGATTAAAAGACAAAATAAGATCCCGTTTTATAGTCAGAATTGTAGTTTTGACTTACAGCGCCATGCGACTTTGACCTCAGTCAAAAGTAAATGCATTAGCTTTTCATATGAGTTAAATATGGACAAATCTCTCTTATTTCTTTTCCCTCAAAAACACAGAAGCTTCTTCTAGGGAAAAGGAATATTTTTCTAGCTGATTCTAATGATTTCTAGTCCAAGAGACGTTATGTGTAACTGAACAGTTCAGCTGTGATACATAACTTTGTTAATTTTCATCCTGGAGTCTTGCAGTATATTTCCAAATTGGTAATGTAGAAACTTAGAAATATGTTACACAAATAAATGCAAATCAGAGGGTGACTCTTTCCACCTCTGTACCTGAGGCTGGAATTGAGTCATGGTTTAACCCGGCTGAAACCACGACAAATTGTTAGGATCTTACTCAGATCATTATTTCCTGGGGAAAAGATTAGCCTAAATACTGCATGCATACAAGTAACTCCTAACTACCGGATACCGTTAGTTTATTCAAAAGACATTATTATCCTTTCTTTAGTAAGAAAAAAGAAACTTAATGTTTGTAAAAAAAGCCCTGAATTTGTATTATTGGAGAACTACTCTCTTTAGTTACTCTGTGGCTAATTATAGGCATTATCAGCCTTCGGCTGGGGCATGTGCTGCTGCGCTCTGAGCAGATTCTCCTGGGCTGTAGATGTGATTAAGGCCCTGTGCATACCTGGGAAGTCACATCTGTCACCACAGTTTCAACAAATGGGGCAACCCTGGTGTTTTCTTTTATCAGAGTGATAGGAATAAACCTGAGAACAGCACTGTGTTTCACCTTGGTCTCTGTACAGCGTGTATTGACCTTTAGTCAGCAGGAGCTTGCTTCTCCCAAGAGCTGCACGCTGTTGTCCCCTGCCGAGTGCCCTGTGCAGCTCCCGTGGCTGCCGGAGCTGAGGGCAGCGGATGCGGAGAACACAGCGTGTTGCAGGATCAACCTTCATAAGCTGGGGTGAAATTGAAGACACTGACCTGCAGGTGAAAGGCTTTGTATCCTATTAGCAATCTTAGTATCATACAATCCCCCCAAGTAAATCATTCCTGATCAAAAAGCGTGAAAACAGCCCTTCTTAGAAGCAAGTGCAAACTTATTGTGTGGATCAGCATGCTTAGGAAGGTCATGCCTGTCTGTCTTGGGTAGCGAGTATTGCTGGATATTTTCTCTGCCAGAATGAAAAATATGTCTTTTGTAAGGAAGAATGAGATGTATGTACTGCGCTTTTTTGGTTTGTCTGCAGATTTTTTCTCAAAGCTTTTGTTTTCATAAGGAATTTGTATGTCAGATGAGAGAGGTTCCAGTTCCCTTTGGATGCACGTTGATTCCTGGGTAATGGGAATTACTATAGGAGGTAAAAGGCACTGGGTTTTGCTTTTGCCTTCAAAGAGGTTTCAGCTAGGATTGTTCCTGTGAAATAAATACATCACAAGTTATTGAAGCTTCACTTTGCTTGACTCAAGTGATCCAAGCAACACAAGGGAAATGATAGGTGCTCATTTTTGTTGTGCTCCCTGTGTGGACAGGTTTCCCACCCTCATGTTCAGCAGGATCTGTACTGGCATAAGCTGGATGAGCTTGACCCAGGGCCTGCAATGCACTGTGCATGTCTTAAGGATGCTTGTATTAGAGATATTAATATTTTATTTCTGATAGCTAATGGACTCTTAAAGACTTTATGAACATTATACCCTTTTATATCACTGTTTTTGCATCAGAAGTCGCCGGTGATTCATTGAGATCTCAGCACAGGTTTACAAGATTCTTCCGCAGGTGTCATTGAACTAAATATTAAATTACCTTTTCCTTGCTCTTTGTAACCTCTATCTCTAGCTCTCGTGGCTAAAGGGAAAATGGCAAAACAGAGCCTGGATGAGTTAAATCTGGATGCTGTCTGTCTAAAACATGATTAAGCAGAAAAAAAAAGGAAAGCAATCAAAGTGGTGTTTTAATGCCAAAAGCAGCGAATAAAGAATGCTGCTGGCTTCTGTCTTAATCCATAAAAATCCTGCAGCCGGAACGTATATGGAATAATCCTATATGAAAGAAACACAGGAAGAGAGAGAAGCCACATTGGCTTATAACAATCCGTGGGTGTTAAACTATGTTCATCAGCACAATAAAAAAATAAAACACCACAAAAACAAACAAACAAACCAAAACCCCCACCAAAACAGCTTATCATACTTATTCCTTGAAGTACTGTATGTGTGGATTTCTTTTTAGGTGTTCTGCAACTGCATTTCTGGTTCTTGATTGACATGGCGAAATTTTGATAAATGAAAAGAATTGTGAACTTGTGTACTATTGCTTCTGGTCACATATGAGTTATAAATTTTCTCCTGCTTTGAATAATTAATATAAGCTAGTATTAAATGGGTTGTAAAGTAATGAAAGGAATAAGAATGGTGAGGAGCTAGATGGTGTTTGTGAAAAGATTCTTCATTTCTATGGAAGTTCCATCATTTTGGCATTGAGTGGTTGTAGAGTTGTAGGGATAAAACAGTTTGACCAGCTTCACAATAGTTATAAAAAAGTAATTCCCAGCTAATGCAGGCAAATGCCCTTTTGTTGTGTCTGTAATTCTCAACAATGTTTATATGGAATGTCAATACGCTACAAATTGTATTTATTTCTTCTTAGACCCGTGATTTTCTGAAGCTGCAGACACCCTGATGCAGTATCTATATAAAGACATTTGAGCTGATCTGAAGTCTGTTTGACAAGTAAGTCTGTGTTTGAAAGTGTGCACAGCCTGGATAGCTGAGAAATGCTGACGTGAAGGATGAAGGAGGAGTGAAGGTGGTAGCTGAAACAGGAGAGAACTGAGTGACCTCACTGAGATAGCAAAATGATGCGGACAGGAAAATTGGGAGTTGGGAAGAAAGGAAATGGCATTGAGAGCTTTTGGGCAGAGGAAGATGAAAGGGAAAACACGTTCAAATCATCTTGAAAGATAAAGCTTGAAAGGCTTCTTGTTGTGGGGGCTGGTTTTACTGCATGGTAGCTTTTGCTGCATCGTGTAGACCCAGTTAGGTGATGTCCTGCTGCTGTTCCGGTGGTGACCCCTAACTGCAGTCTGGGTGCTATTGGAGAGATGCTAGATGCATTTAGATCTGATGCTCCTTTCCATTGTGGAGCTGAAGCAGTGACCCAGAGCGATGGCAGAGCGCTCGTGTGGGGTGTAAACTAAATAGTTTTGAGTGACAGTGCCTTGCATGCAGGTCACCTGGGCCTCAGTGTCCAACAATATCTTGGAGTCCATCCTGAGCCTGACTCCAGGGTGTATTCTAGTGCTATATTTCTGAAAAAAGATGGAAACGTTTATTTTATTTTTACATACTGCAGCATTTTCCTAAACATAATTATGCAAGACGAGTGGGGCAGAATGTGAGCAGTCAATTAGAGCTGAATGTAGCATACGGTGATATCTCCCCTGTTGTCTCTGAACAGAAAACGGGGAAAAATCTCACCAAATAGTTTTTATTTTGAATGACGCAGCTCATCGGCAGTAACAGTCACTCCATAAAATGTTCATCTGAAGTCTATATTTTGCTAGCCACCATTTCAGAAGATGTTCAAGAAAGAACATAGCCTATCTTTTGTACAGCACCTCCAATGAATAATTAGAATAGAAAGACTTTCAAGTTGGCTTCAAGTTTTAGGTTGTTATATAAATAAGTTCACAAGAATCTCAAATGCTTTACATAAATCTGACAGCATATATAAAAGGCTTTTGAACATTTTTGTTGCCAAAGTCCCAGGGATTGCTGGAATCTTAAATAGCCTGTTTTAAGCTTCAATTCAGAAGCTTTTTGTCTTGTTTAATAATGTGGTGAATAATTCCTTTTCTGTTCATAGCTTCCACATTTATAATCCACAAGGATCTTTGAGGCACGAGAGATGTTTTCCAGAGCTAAAAGTCTTAGGGGTCTGTCCTACCCCAAACTCAAAACTTGCTTTTCAAGTTCTCTTTGTGTTAGTCTTCATCTATGTCTAGCTTCTTCTAAAGGACTATCATTAGGAGATGCTAAAATGAAAAGGTTGTCAGTTGTCCGAGGAAACTGTATTTGAAATATCAAATTATCAGAATAACTGTGCTGATAAATACATTGTAAAACCAGATGTGCAACACACATCTTTATTAGGGAGAAGTCTACAAACTGCGAAATGGTGAGATCCGTGGCTCAGGCTCAGTCCAGGGAGCTGAGCTCCACTGAGGTGCCCCGATACATTTTTAGGGTGACTTGTATTGCAGTGCAACATGATAATTAAAAGTCAAGTACGTCCTGGAAGCACAAAGCACAGACCTTCACAGAGGCTCAGAAATGCCAATGCCTGTCATCTATAGGTGACATGGGATGTTGTTCTTGCTGTTGCTGTCAGGCTGGTAGTTCTTAGAGCTGCAGGTTCAGAATTTCATTTCAGTTTAGTAGAAATGAGTGGAGCTTTGCCTGGTTTACATGTATTTTGTAATGGCATTCTTAATATGAGTGACAACTATTCCTGTGCCCTAGCAAGGTCAAATTTTAAAATTGGCCTCATGCTAACTATTGTAATTCCTTCAGTTCTTGTGCAGGCTCTTAAATTGCACCAATGTGTATTTGTTGCATTCCGAAATCAGGTTGTTAGCTTTCAGAGGTAAGTGGAGAGGTGCTCTATATAATTTTCCTCTTGAAATTTGATTTGCAAAGATAGAGTTGTTTGAATATGCTTAACTTTGTGCCTTGTGAATAAGTCTTGGGAATATTAGGATTTAAGAGAATTTTTATGAAAATACGGATACATTTGAGCTAAACAGTTTTTCTTTTAAGTTCCATTTCTTCCTCTTCATCGTCACCATGAAGCAACATTAATTCTCAGTGCACTGTGAAGGAATCATTTACTAGCAAAATAGTTTCAGAAAGTATCTTGCTATATAAGTATGTGGAATGGTAAATGTTCTTAAAGGCATATCTATTTAGGGCTGTACGTACTGAATGGTTGTTTATTTCTGATTGTTGAAGTCCACACTAAAGCTTTCTACAAACCTTAGAAATAACCATTCTAGCAGATATGAGTATTCTGAGTAGTGTTTTTAATGTGAGATGATGGAATTTGCCACAGCTGTTCATTTTGTAATCAAAAACTTCAGGAAATTTTAGAATAATGAAACATATTTTTGAATTGTTCTAAATGAAACTTAATTAGAAAACATGGTATAAATGGAATTCTCATTTTGTGATTGAATAAAGGTTTATCTGCCTATTACTGATTCTGCCTCAGTGATATTAATGCCCCACATTGTAGAGCTTTCATCAAAACACACAATGAAATTGTTTTCTTTTCATGAATAGCTCTGCTGTTTTGAAATCAAACATCTCTCTGCCATTTGTCATTGTATTCACCACTTCCCACTGTTGCTCTTTAATAGGGTTCTTTTATTTCCTGTTGTACACTTTCCGGGAATAATTTTTCCATTTCAGGGCAAAGTTTTAGTTTATTGTAGTTTTTCCTATCTCCTCATTTTATTTTACAGACTTGTACAGTGAGGTTGTCTGTCTTTTCTCCCTGTTTTATTGTATGGCCTTCTTATTACATACTTGCTATTATTTTATGACACATTCTCCTACTTCACTTTGCAGTTATTTTCAACAGATTTAACGTTTAGCTGTCCACATCCACTTTATGGAGATGTATAATGTATGGATGGCAGTACTGTCCTATTAATTTTTAATGAATTGGCTCTTTATCCAGTGCTATCTAATAAAGATAATAATCAGAGTGCATTGTCATACTGCAGTGCCCGAGAAACTTTTTAATATTCCTTATTGCATATGCATATTCCCAGATTCTCTTTTACTCTCGCTTGGTATACCATGGCTCAATCAGATTTTCATTATTTAGTTGAAAATCTGCATGTTTCACTCCTAATACCTTGAGGCTCAGGTTAAGCAGTAAATTGCCAGAGATGTAAAGACATTTGAAAAGTTCCAGTGCACACTGGCTACTCACTATTGTTTTGTTCCCTGCTTTTTTCCAGAACTGAGAATTACTAACTTAGAGTGAAAATTCAGCCAAATTGGTTCATTTATGGTGATTTGTTAAAGTCTTAGTGTTTCCAGTTGCTTGGCTTTCTTACTGAAATTCTTCTGATATCCACCAGGTAACTGTAAGATCTGACACTGTGGTGAGGCTGGACAGTGGAGAAGGCAAAGTGAAGTTTTGTTGAGTTAATTGTAGTTCTGGAGATGGGCTGGCAGAAAAAGCCTGAGTTCAAAGTAAATAAGTATTTATTCACAAAATTATTTAATTCTGTCTGGAAGCTCGCTGCATCCCCCAGCAATGAATCAGCTTTTTTTTTTCTTTGAGAAGTGATGTTTTAAGTTCTTAAAGTACATAACCTCTTCTTTGTGCTATAAAGAATTTTGCACTCACTCTGTACCTGTCTGTGCTGTGCCTGTGCAGGTGTAGATTTAGCACTTTTAAAAGGTGAGAATGAGCAGTTTCAGAGGAGAAGCTCTCAGTGCAGTCGCAGAACCAGCCAGCACAACTGCCGACTCTCTACAAGCACACTTCATTCTCTTTCCAGAGTCAGTTTCCATGAATCTTGTTTAGCCATGAAACTGCCAAAATGGCTAGCGATTGCAACTGGGCTGTAGACAGTTGTCTACAAGAACATGGGGTGAAGCAGTGAGTTAATTTAACAGGGATCGTACAGATGCTCCCAGTTGGTCACAACCTTCAGTCACTCCTGGATTTGAACCAAAGACAGGAATGGAAGCATTTATATTACAAACGTTTGATTTCTGCCAGTGCACAGGGGCGTACAGTAAATGTAAATACTCCGTTCAGTTTTCATGTGGCGAATAGTTTGCCTTTTATAACTGAAATTGAAAATTTAGTGTTAAAACCTAACGGACTGCTGTTCAAGTCCCTGAAGTCAGTCTTGCATCTTCTCTCTCCACTCTGATTTTGGTGAGGATAGTAAATTACTTCAAACCTAAGCCTTTAGTGTATATAATTAAATGTGAACCAACCCACTGCATCAGCCCGTAGACTGTTCTTATGCTGCTAACTCTCACAGACTGCATCATTCCTCAGCTCTTCTTCCATGGCTGATCAGAGGCCATCTCGTCTTCCATCCCACGCTGCCGTGGACTGCAGAGCCCTGCCTATCTCAGTTATAGCCTCTGCATATTGCTGAAGCACCCCGTGGTTCTGACTAGCAAAAGTAAGCGAGCATGCCCGGGAGGGTCGTCGACCCCTCTCTGTGCTGCACCTTAACATGTCCCATTTTGTGCTTTCTTTGCCCGGACTGGATGTGCAGGGCCACAGGACACATTGCTGTGATTCAGAACTCTCCTCTGGCCTGTAGTGAACTAGTTAAAGAAATAGTTTGATTTTATTACTGTAAATTATAGATGTCATCATGTTCTGATAATCATGTGTTTTGATAATTGATCTTCAGATGCAGACGATTCTCTTGGGAACAGAGAAATCAAAATTGCCAGTTGGGTTCTGAATGTTTCTGAAAGGTATTTGAGTCTCTTTCTTTCTTAAGATCTAAAGTGCCATCTGTGTGTCAGTGTGTATGTAAAGTCCCTTCCTGTTAAGTAAGTGGCTCTTAAAACTCAGGAGATAACATTATTTTAATTGCTGCCTTGAATGGACGCTGACTGTCGTTATTATTGATGTTGACTGGATTCATAGTGCTATTTGAATCATCAGAGAGCTGGCTTTGTTGCTTAAACAAAGGCATTTCAGTTCTGATTTGCTAAAATGCTTTTCAATGCTAAGGTTTCTTTATAAAGAAAATAATGATAAGAAGAAAATTACTTTAGTGGTAGATTTTCTATGATAAAAATATCCGTACCAGATCCAGCTTAAGTTGGAAACAGAGATAACTATGTTCTTCAACACCCGTGGTATGTGGGGAAGCTCTTTTGGAAGTTGCTCAGGCTGTAAGAATTTGAATTGCTTTTGGTTTGCCTTTTTGTTCAGAGGGTTTTGTGCTTTTTCAAGATGCTGTAAGATAATGTGAAACGTTGCTGACTTTTTTAGTATCTATTGTTAAAACAGATATCGGGGAATAACATTCAGCTACAAAGAACAGCTTTGTAACTGAATCTTGGCTGCAGGAATGAGACAATAGCAGCTGAAATAGGAAAACCAGAAAAGTAGTTCATGCTTTTCTGGCCTAAGAGAAACACGGTTTCTCTGGAGACATCTATGTTGCGGTCACTTCTGTAGCTTGTGTAAGACCTAGATTAGCCTAAGACTAGTTAGAGAGACCTGTCATTGGCATGGCTCAGGCAGCGGCGTAGTAAAGCCTGGGAGCAGTGGTGGGCAACCCACACTGGGCAGCAGGGCACTGCAGCTATCCGGTGACAGCGCCCAGCCCGGGCAGGGCTGGATGAGCTGCAATTCCTGCTGCCGGTGCACAGCATCTCCCTTTACAGTCGTACTTTCACAGCTCCTTAGCATGTGGCTTGTATAGTTTTATCTGGCATCTGCTGTTTCTCATTCCAGTCTGTTCCTGTATATAAATCATTCAGGGGGGCAGGCAGAGGCAGTGGGGAACTCTTGCAGTGGTGCTGAGTTACAGCTGCTTCTAAATTCAGAGCCAGTCTGACTGCTGCAATTTAAGAGCAAATCTAAAAATCTTCAATTTTATCTATAGTTTGTCTTAGTTATTTTTGAATGAAAAAGAATAACCACAGCTAACAAACATCGGCTGTTTCACAAAGATATAGTTCTTTCCAGCAACGCAGATAAAAGAAAACCCCCCAAACCCACCAGAATACGTTTTCCCATCCCAAACAGCATTGTTATGCTATCATTATCCTTCCTGTCTTTCCCATTTTGCCTAGTAAGGCATCTGCTGTTTTTATAGGACAAAAAATGAACATCAGGTCTGTCATAATAGTAAAAAATTTACTTGGTATATATGCCTGTAAAAATCCTTTGAAGATAATATTCTTTCTTTGATTTTTTTTTTCATTGGCCAAAGAGCTAGCAGTGCTAAAGACTGAGATGATAGTGAAGCTCTGATAATACATCTATTGATTTTAGTGGGGCTAGGATTTCACTCCAAGAAAGAATAATTTGGCTATCATTCTCAAAATGGGTGAACGTGTGATATTCTCCTGCTGTTGAGTACGTAATATGTTCATTTTGAACAAATTTAACCATGTCTTTCCTGGCTTTATTTTAAATTAATTTATCTCAAGGTTTTATATTGCTGTATATGATACTATTATCTGAATATTTTCCGTAGAAAATCCAAAGCAGCATGTCCTTAGATTTCATAGAGTCTCTGCCACCTCTATTTTCAGGCTAAAAACTGGTTTAGGGACTTGGTTAGTTTTTTTGGTACATTGAGTGGAGGGTTATGATGGTCTGGGAAATATGTGGCATTATTTCTGTTTCAGAGCAATCTGCTTGGTAAGTACCTGCTGTCTGGTTTGTGTCAAATTTCTGCTTCCTGAGGTTATCCCATTAGCTTAACTGTTATCCCGTCGGAACGAAAAGGACAGTTATTGTAAGAAGCTATGTGGATGCTTTATCTCACTTTAGCGAAGAAAACAGTATTGAGTGAGAATGGGGGGGGAATCCCTGAGAATACAGAGCAGTCATTTCTTACTGTACGCTGTCCCCATGGGCGGAAGCCTTTATCCAATTCAAGTCCCTTTTAACTCTCCTGGAGGCCATATTTACCTCCTTTAAAAAAAAAGAAAAAAAGAAGAATTAGATAATTGTGTCACCAGCTTGACAAATTTCAAAGTCAAGGCAGATTTCACAAGAGATATCACAACAAATGTCAGTTGTGTGCACTTATTTTTGGACCTGATGCCTTCTGTCTTGTCCTCCTCGTTCCCTGATCTCCAACACTGGTGGTGTTTTCCCAGGCAGCACTAGTTTGACATTTACATGTTACAGTAAGGAACAGCCTACTTTATTGTTTTCTTAAACGTTATTTTGAGTATGCCCCATCATCTTAAGAATGACTGTAAAAACAATGGCAGGTTACATAAATTGCTTTCAAAAAGAAGAAATCAAAGAAGTTCCTTTTGTATAGAGTCAAGTTTTCCAAACCTGGTTACTGGAGTTTTTGTCTGTAATTTGCACTCACAGAGGCTATTTGTGTATGAAAATGCATCATTTGCCCACTTGCGCCTGCCAGCAGTGGTGGCTAGCAACTTTCAACTCAAATACTTTCTTTTTGAAAAGAATTGCAAATCTCTCATTCACTCTAGTATGTGCTGGCCTGTGGCAATGCTGAACCAAGTTTTGTCCCTGGCTCTGAAGGCCACCTGGCTCTCGGCAGGTCCTTGGGGTGGAAGCTTTGTTCTGGGGTCCAGGGTGGTTCTAAATGTCTGCCCAGATGCATCAGCTTACGCTGTTTCAATCTAAATTAGTACAGTTTTTAAATGAGCTGGCAGCATTATTTGATCAGGACAGCTGTGGTTTCTCTTTTTTTCTTTTTTTTTCTGTTGCATACACAGATATTTATCTTTACTCTGGAACTTTGTCTTAGTTTGTAAATTCTCAGGAGGCGAGCAAACCCAGAAACTTCCAGAGCAAGAATGTGTTGAACCAGAAAAAACAGGACCTGCAGCTTTGAGAAGCTGAATCTCTCTCTTGATAAGAGCTGAAGCCCTGGGGCATACATATATATAGCCAAAACCACAATAAATATCAATGCACAAGATGTGTCATCTGAAAAGGAACTGAGAATTCGTTCTGGCAGTGAAGATCTGCAAATCAATAAAAAAGGGGGGAAAGAGAGATTTAACAAGAAAACTTACTGTGTTTCAACACCACCACCACCCGCCCTGCCCCAATGACCAAGAACTGAGTTTTACATCAAAAGCACTACAGAGAGAAGTTGAGCTGTAACTTGCTCACACTACCTCTATTTTTCGAACTGTTTAAATGCTATGAATATAAAGTTATCCTAATGAAAGAAAATTCTATTTGAGCCTGGATGTACTTGCAAGTCAGTAACTAGCACAGTAGCAGAAATAATATTCTGTTTCTCTTACAGATAGGTATCTTCAACTCTATACTAGGTTTTAATTCAGTGGGGCTGCCTGTTGTAAAAGTCACAGCACATCTGCTGTCATGATCTCCAGGGGTATCATTTATAATTTGCATGCAATTGAAGGTTTGACAGATGCTTTACTAACAAGTATGTTGAAATGGTTGCAGCCACATGTAGCTTATCACACAGAAAGCTGACATGCTGAAGGGAGATGGAGAAGCCAGAGCAAGGAAATTCAGTGATGGTATTTCCCTACGGTTTCTTAGTCTCAAATTGTTGGGTTTATGAGTTGAAAGAGGAAAGTGGTCTTGCCAGCTGCCTTTAGGTAGAGGAGTTTTGCTCAGGAAGAGGGGAAAAGCCTATGGAAAAAGAAGGAGTAGCTCTAGATAGAAAAAAAAAAAAAAAAAAGGCGTGAGGGGGTGGAAGGAGAGACCTTCATCAGTATGGAGCCGAGTTATATGGGGTCAGG